>Ga0209916_1000227_pt1 | contig 110522 bp, 87 predicted proteins | sample ThiBio_1000_plan_FD_183956 | JGI IMG/M metagenome (GOLD analysis project Ga0209916, IMG submission 183956) | Wastewater bioreactor microbial communities from Cape Town, South Africa - Thiocy_solids_2 (SPAdes) | ecosystem: Engineered > Bioreactor > Thiocyanate-remediating > Anaerobic-Aerobic ...
AGCCACGCAAACTGGCGCTGGGTGCCGCCATGCGCAAGCTGCTCCACCTCGCTTGGGGGGTTATCCGCTCAGGTAAGAATTTCGACCCCAGCATCGCGCTTGCCTGACGGACGGCAAGACGGTATCTACGGGCGGTGCGCGGTTCCGTGGGGCGGACACTGTCCGCCGCCTTTCGTCACGAACGCGGAAGGCAACGGCCGGCAGGCAGCGCCCCGCCTACGGGGTGGGTCCGAGCAGTTCGATTTCGGCGAGGGCGCGGGGCGATGCGTCCGGTGCCGCGTCGAAGTGCAGCCGGTAGTGCGCGTACTCGCCCGGCGCCGGCACGGCGAACGCCCGGGTCTGCCGCGGCCAGGCGAAGCGTTGCTGTTGGCGGGTATCCAGCGTGCGCCAGTGGTGGCCGTCGACGGAAGCCTGCAGCTGCCAGCCCGACGGCGCGGCGGCCCTGGCCGCCGAGGTCAGGGTGAGCAGGGCGACCCGGCGCGGCGCGGCATAGTGCCAGGCGATCGTGGTCGACGTTGCGGGCAACACGGCTTCGCTGGCGGAGTCGTTGTCGAACAACGCGGTCAGGCCGGCGATGGTCGGCGTGCTGCTGGTGGCGGCACCGGGATCGCGCAACGGCTGCGGCCGGCCGTGGGGGGTCAGTGACGGCGGCAGTGCGGCCTCGTCGCTGGCCCAGCGTGAGGGCGTCGGCCCCATGAGGAATTCGAGCGTGGCGCCCTGCGCAAGCAGCGCGTGCGGCAGGGTCAGCTTGTTCCATGGCTGGCCGTTGACGCGCAGGCCCTGCACGTAGCGGTTGGTGTCGCTCACCGCCGGCGCATCGATCACGATGTGCCTGCCGTTATCCAGCGCAATGTCCATGTGCGGGAAGTACGGCGCGCCGATCACGTATGCCGGCGTGCCCATGCGCAGCGGATAGAAGCCGGCGGCGCTGAACAGGTACCACGCGGACATCTCGCCGTTGTCCTCGTCGCCGGGATAGCCCTGGCCGATCTCGCTGCCGACGTAGAGACGGCTGAGCACGTCGCGCACCTTGTCCTGCGTCTTCCACGGCTGGCCGGCAACGTCGTACATGTAGATGATGTGGTGCGAGGGCTGGTTGCTGTGGCCGTACTGGCCCATGCGCACGTCGCGCGCCTCCAGCATCTCGTGGATCGGCTCGCCGTAGCTGCCGACGCGGAACTCGCCCGGGGTGGCGAAGAACGCGTCGAGTTTCGCCGCGAGTCCGGCGCGACCGCCATACAGCGAGGCGAGGCCGGCGCCGTCCTGGGGTGCGTGGAAGGCCATGTTCCAGGCGTTGGTCTCGGTGTAGTCGCCGCCCCAGCGCAGCGGGTCGAAATGCTTCGCGTCGTCGCGCCACTTGCCCTTCGCGTCGCGGCCGACGAAGAAGCCGACGGCGGGATCGAACAGGTTGACGTAGCCCAGCGCGCGCTGGTGGAAGTACGCCGCGTCGTCGGCGTAGTGCGCGGCGTAGGGGTCGTCCGCAGCCGGCGCGGCCGCCAGCGCGGCGGCGAGATTGCCGATCGCGAAGTCGTTGATGTAGCCGTCCATCGACCAGGACAGCCCTTCGTCGACGGCGGTGTCGGTGTAGCCGTTGAAGATCGAGCGCTGCAGCCCCTTGCGGCCGGTGCCCGCGAGCGGGCTGACCACGGTCGCGTCCTTCAGCGCGGACTGGTAGAACGCGCGCACGTCGAAGTGGCGCACGCCCTTCAGCCAGGCGTCGGCAAACGCGACGTCGGCGCTGGTGCCGACCATCAGGTCGGCGTAGCCGGGCGACGACCAGCGCGCGATCCAGCCGCCGTCGCGGTACTGTTGCACGAAGCCGTCGATCATCTCGCCGGCCTTCGTCGGCGCGAGCAGCACGTAGGCCGGCCACGCGGTGCGATAAGTGTCCCAGAAGCCGTTGTTGACGTACGGCTTGCCGTCGACGATGCGCGCGCCGGTTCGCGTGGCCGTGTCCTTGCCGGTCGGCGCGGAGAACGGGCTGGCGTATTGCCAGTGCGGTTGCGCGGCGCTGCCGGTGTTCTCGTACGCCTCGTTCGGGTACAGGAACAGGCGGTAGAGGTTGGAATACAGCGTGGTCAGCTCGTCGGCGCTGGCGCCGTTCACCTTGATGGTGCCGAGCTGCTGGTCCCATTGCCGCTGCGCCCGCTCGCGCACGTCGTCGAAACTGTCGCCCGGCGCGATCTCCAGTGCCAGGTTGTGCCGCGCCTGCGCCACGCCGATCAGCGAGGTGGCGATGCGCAGGTTCACCACTTTCGTCTTCGAGGTGTCGAAGCCGAACCACGCGGCGACGTGGTCGCGGCCCTCGCCGGTGAGCCGCCCGCTCTCGCTGACCGGTTGGTCGACCGTGCCGTAGAAGAACAGCCGGGTGGCGCCGGCGGACAACCGGCTCTTCACGTCGGACCAGCCGCTGAAGCTGCGTGTCGCCGGGTCGAGCACGATGCCGCCGTGGTCGTCGCGGTTGTCGAACACCAGCTGCGAGCGGTCCCCGGTGAAGGTGAAGCGGAACATCGCGGCGTGGTCGGTCGGCGCGATCTCGGTGACGATGCCGTCGTCGAAGGCGACGCGGTAGGCATGCGCGTGCGCGGTCTCGTTCGCGTGGCTGAAGCTCAACGCGCGCGTCGCGCGGTTCGCGCGGTTCGCGCTGGGCGCGCCGCGGGCGACCGCCGCCGGCATCAGCTGGAAGGTCTGCCGGTCGCCCATCCACGGGCTCGGCTCGTGCGACAGCGCGAACGCCTCCAGCCGCGGGCGGTTGTCGGCGCCGTTGCGCTGCTGGTACTGGTACATCCAGTTCGAACCGGCGTCGGTCACCGGCGTCCAGAAATTGAAACCGTGCGGCACGGCCACCGCGGGAAAGTTGTTGCCGCGCGAGAAGCGGCCGTTGGAATTCGTGCCGCGGCGGGTGTCGACGAAGTCGCTGGGACGCCGGCGCGTGTCGGTCGGCGCGGGGCCGATACGCAGATCATCCAGATAGCCCTCGAAGCTGGCGGCCGGACCGTCATGCGCCAGCACGATGCGCTTGATCGTGCGACCGGCGGCCACCGCGCCGACGTCGACCGCCAGGTAGTTCCACTGATCCGGGTACAGCACGCGGCCCTCGCCCTGCGCACGCGCCGACGCGCCGAGGCGGTGCTGGTCGCGTGCGCCGCGGCTGGACAGCCGACTGCCGTCGTCGAACAGCAGGTCCACCGCCACGTAATTGGCCGGGTTGCGCAGGTCGCCCGCGTTGGACACGGGAAACAGCAGGTAGGACAGCTGCGTGTCCGCATGTACCGGCAGGTTCACCGCGTACAGCGCGACCTGCTGTTGTCCGCCCGCCTCGCCGCGGTAGCGCAGCGAATGCAGGCCGCTGAAGCCGACGCCCGGCTTGGCGGTGAGTGCCGCCGCCTGACCGGGACCACCGGCGACGGCGACGTTGAAGCGCGGGTCGGGCGCGCCCGCCAGCGGGGCCGGTTCGGCCGGTTCGAACGAGCGCAGGAAGGTCGTGGCCGCGGGCGTCGCCGCCGGCGCCAGCCCGCCCGGCAGGACGGCCAGCCACAGGGCGAGGCGCACGCCGCGCATCGCGTGCCGGCGGATCGTGTCGCGTGCTCGCCGCATGTCGCCCCCTTGCGCCGCCAGGTTCTCAGCCGATCGGCGACGTGCCGTCGGCCAGTGCGTTGAAGCGCGCCGCGATGTAGTCGTCGGTGTAGCTGACCATGTCGCCGCCGCGGATGAAGCCACAGTGGCCGCCGAAGTCGGCGATATCCAGCTCGACGTTGGGCGGCAGGCGCAGCTGCTCGAAGCTGTTGACCGGGATCACCGGATCGTCTTTCGCGGTGAGGATGGTGGCCGGGACCTGCATCGCCAGCATCGCGTCGCCGGCCACCGAATAGCCGTCCAGATATTGCTGCAGCGACTTGAAGTCCGTATGCCGCAGCACCAGCGCCTCGGTGAGCCCGCGCAGGTGCTTCTTCAACTCCGACATCTCGAAATACTGGTGCTGCGGAAACGCCTTCTGCTTGAGCAGCAGCGAGTGCCGCCACTTGCGCATGAAGTACGCCTGATAGAACCACGGCGCCGTTTCCTCCAGCGAAAACAGGCCCACCGCCGGATCGATGATCGGGCACACCGCCAGCGCGTAACTGAGCGGAATACCCACGCGCGAAGTCTGCATCGCCGCGCGCAGGGCGAAGTTGCCGCCCAGCGAGAAGCCGGCCACCGCCATCGGCCGCGCGCCCCAGCGCGTGGCGATCTCGCCCAGCGCATGCACCACCTCGTCAAGCCGGCAGGAGTGGAACAGCGCCTCGTTGAGGCCGTGGCTGTCGCCGTGGTCGCGGAAGTTGAGCCGGAAGATGTCCCAGCCGTCGGCGAGCAGGCGGCTGCCGGTCTGCAGCACATAAGTGGAATCGACGCTGCCTTCCCAGCCGTGGAACAGCACGGCCAGGCCGCGCGACTGCGGACGGGTCTTCTGCGCGGTGTAGGCGCCGCTCAGGCGCACGCCGCCGCCGCCATCGAGCACCACCGGCTCGGCGCCCTGCAGCACGGTCTTCGCCGCACGCGGCAGCAGCAGGCGGCGCACGCCGCTGGAAGACAGCATGGTCTGGACATGGCCGCTGCGCAGGGGCCAGGGCGGGCGGAAATCCTTGCCCCGGGGCAGCGTCATGCAGAGCGGTCCGCCAGTGCGGCGGCGATGCGTTCGCGCGATTGCTCGGCCATGCGCCGGCGGCCCTCCGCGCTGGCCGGCACGGTGCCCAGGAAATGCACCTCGGCATCCATCGGCGGCTCGCCCAGCAGGCGCAGGAAGTTGGCCAGGAAACTCTCGTGCTCGCGGAAGCCGGCGTCGATCACGCGGCGGCCGTCGCGGGCGAAGCGCAGCGCCACCGGCTGCACCGGCACGTCGGCTTCCAGCGCGGCCTGGAAGATACGCGCGTGGAACACCCTGAGCACGCCGTTGTAGCCGCTGCCGCCTTCGGGGAACACCGCCACCGAGCGCCCCGCGCGCAGGCGCTCGACCATCACCGCCATCACCGCAGCCAGCGAATGGTTGTTGCCGCGCCGGTGGAAGATGGTGCCGCCGTTGGCCGCCAGCCAGCCGACCAGCGGCCAGCCGGCGATCTCCGCCTTGGCCACGAAGCAGGCGGCGCGCTGGCTGTGCAGCAGCTCGATGTCGATCCACGAGGTGTGGTTGGCGACGAACAGCACCGGATCGGGCAGCGGCTGGCCCACACGCACCGCACGCAAGCCGAAGATGCGCATCAGGCCGAGCGACCACCAGCGCACCAGCCGGTGCGGGAACGGCTCGCGGCCGTCGCGCATCACGCGATGGCCGTTCCAGCTCATCACCAGCCCGGCCAGCAGGACCGCCAGCACGGCATGCACCAGCAACAGCGGCACCCGCCACAGGTAACGCAGCGGGCGCAGCAGGTCGCGGTCGGCGGAAGTGGCGGTGTCGAGGCTCATCAACGAGTTAGTTTAGCGTTAGTCGGCGGCCGTGCGGCCATGCCGGCGCTGAACGGACTCGCCGCCTGCACCTCAGCGCTGCAGATGCTGCAGCGGCAGCGAGGGCGAGCGCTTCACCGTGCGCAGCACGAAGCTGGAATTGACGTCGGCCACGCCGCTGGCGTTCAGCAGATGATCGAGCAGGAAGCGCGAGAAATCGGCCAGGTCGGCGACGTAGACGTGCAGCAGGTAATCCATGTCGCCGGTCAGCGCGTGGCAGGCGACGACCTCGTGCCAGCCGTTGACCCGTTCCACGAAACGCTTCACCGCGGCGTGTTCGTGCTTGGCCAGTTGCACCCGCACGAACGCCTGCAGCCCCAGGCCCACCGCCTGCGGATCGACCTGGGCGGCGTAGCCGGTGATGATCTGCGCCGATTCCAGCCGCTGCAGCCGGCGCAGGCAGGCCGATGGCGACAGGTTGACCCGCTCGGCCAGCTCGGCATTGCTGATGCGGCCCTCGCCCTGCAGCACGGCGAGGATGCGCAGGTCGGTGCGGTCCAGCGTGGCCATGGCAAGATTCTCCGACGTTTGGCGTGATCCGAGCAAGAATAGTGCAACCATGGCGCTGCATCCGGCAACAAAACAAGCTTCGTGCCCGCCATTCGGCCTAAGCTGGCGGTTCGAACCCGAAGTCTCCGGAGACCCGCCATGGAAGCCCCCGCACCGCGCAAGATCGAACACCAGCAGACCGACCGCGGCTACGTGCCGGTTTACGCCACCGGCGTGGTCGAGCAGCCGTGGACGAGTTACAGCAAGACCGACCATGACGTGTGGGACACCTTGTTCAAGCGACAGCGCGAGCTGCTGCCCGGGCGCGCCTGTCGCGAATTCATGGAGGGCGTGGAGCGCTTCGGCCTCGGCGACGGCGGCATCCCGAAGTTCAACGAGCTCAACGTGGTGCTTGGCGCCGCCACCGGCTGGCAGGTGGTGGCAGTGGAAGGCCTGCTGCCGGACGAGGTGTTCTTCGACCACCTGGCCAACCGCCGCTTCCCGGTCAGCTGGTGGATCAGGAAGCCCGACCAGCTCGACTACCTGAGCGAACCGGACCTGTTCCACGACCTGTTCGGCCACGTGCCGCTGCTGCTCAACCCGGTGTTCGCCGACTACATGCAGGCCTACGGCCGCGGCGGCATGAAGGCGTTCGCGATCGGGCCCGAGGCGCTGATGAACCTCACCCGGCTGTACTGGTACACGGTGGAGTTCGGCCTGATGAACACGCCCGAGGGCATGCGCATCTACGGCGCCGGCATCGTCAGCTCCAAGGGCGAGTCGATCTACTGCCTCGATTCGCCCTCGCCCAACCGCATCGGCTTCGGCCTGGAACGCGTGATGAGCACGCGCTACCGCATCGACACCTACCAGCAGACCTACTTCGTGATCGACGACTTCGAGCAGCTGTTCGAGGCGACGCGGCCGGACTTCACGCCGATCTACGCGAAGCTGCACGACCAACCGGCCCACGCGGCCGGCGACGTGCTGGACACGGACCGCGTGTTCACCCGCGGCGACCGGGTGGGCTGGGCGACCAACGCGGATACCTGAGCGCTCAACCAGAAGTCTCGATGGACCTCCGTCGTTCCGGCGAAAACAGCAACCCAGCGCCTTGATGGCCGATCCGAAATACCCTGGATCCCGGCTCTCGCCGGGATAACGGGCAGTCGCGGGTCAATCGTGCGTGGCGGGGTTGCCGTGCGCATCCACCCATGGTTTGAGCCGCTCGATCCACCGCGCGTAGCCGCGCCGGTTCAAGTGCAGGCTGTCCGGCCCGGACCATTGCGGCTGCGGCTGGCCATCGCTCCCCAGCACGGGCGTGAACAGGTCGATGGTGCGGCGGCGATTCTCCCCATCAGGCTTTCCCGTCCGAAGGCTTCGACTTCGTCGTGCCGACCGCGTGCGGCCGGCTCAGCTCCGAGACTTCCAGCACCTGCGCGATGCGCGCGCCGTCCCAGCGATAGACCAGATGCTGTGCCTGCACGCAGGGCGCGACCACGTCGGGCTGGAACGCGGCCAGGCATTCGCCACCCGGGTGGCGGGCGCTGTCGTAGACGATGCCGTTGGAACCCGCCTCGCGCAACACTCGCGCCAGTTTCACGCTGGCCGTATAGACGTCCGGATCGTGCTCGGCCTTCCAGCCGCCGCGGATGTCGTGCAGGCGGGCGTCCACGCTGGTCCGGTAGCAGCGCATCTGGATGCTGCAGGCCGGTTCGGCGGTGGCGGCGAGGAAGCGCTCGCGGTGGTACACGGTTTCCTCCACCGCGGTGGCCACGCTGTGCGCGGCGTAGAACACGCCCCAGGTGCCGTCGGAGAAGCGGCTGCCTTCCGGGTTGAGATGGGTGAACGCGGCCATCACCGGGGTGGCGCCGGGCCCGCTGATGCGATGCTCCTTCGGCACCAGCTTCAGCGCATCGGCTTCCTCGCGCAGGCGCGGATTGGTCAGCGCCTCGATCCCGAACAGCGCGTCGATGTCGGCCGGGTCGGCGATGCGGTCATAGACGCCGACCGGCGGAAAGCGACTGGGCACGATGCGCCAGGCGTGGCTCCAGCGGATGCGTTTGAGGGGTGGCAACGAGGGCGACATCGGATCTCCATGGGTGCGGCACCTTCTGCAGGAGCTCACCCTGTGCGCGATGCCTTTCACGCTGGGGTACGGAGCAGAAGCATCGCGCACAGGGTGCGTTCCTACAGGGGGACGCAGGGTCGCGGGCGGGTGTATCGCGGACTGCGATCAGCCGCGTTGCGCATCCAGATACTGGCGCACTACGTAGAGGTCGGCGACGTTGCCGGACAGCATGCGTTCCAGCGCGGAGTGACCGCCGAACAGCGACGCGGCGTTCGGCTTGTGCAGCCACGCATCGGCCTGGGCTGGATCGGGGAACAGGATCTGCAGCGACTTCCAGATGCCGAGCAGGTAGCTGATGCGCTCGAGCGTGTCGCGGCCCAGGCTGCCGCCCTGCTCGCGCTTCCATTTGTAGAAGGTGGATTCGGGCGGATCGCCGAGCAGGCGGCGCTGCTCGGCCGCACGCAGCTGCCACGCCTCGGCGAGGCGGAAGAAGGAACGCAGCGCGGGCGGGCCCAGGGTGTCGGCCGGCGGTGCGTAACGCGGCGAGGCCTCGGCGATGCGGGCGGAGCGGGCGGTCATGGTGCAACTCTCCACATGAAGTATGTGCCGATGTTACTACATCCATAAAGTGAATGCCCGGCCCGCCCGGGTCGCACTCAGGCGCCGTCGCCGGCGTCCTTCGGCTTGGCGCAGTCGCAGCCGAAATCCGGTTCCGGGCCGCCGTCGGCGATGAAATGGTCGATGCGCTTGGCCAGCACCGGCAGCGGCACCGAGCCGGTGGACAGCACGGTGTCGTGGAAGTGGCGGATGTCGAACTTCGCGCCCAGCGCCTGTTCGGCTTTTTCGCGCAACTCGCGGATCTTCAGGTAGCCCAGCTCGTAGGACAGCGCCTGGCCGGGCCAGCTGATGTAGCGATCCACCTCGTTGGCGATCTCGCGATCGGACAGCGCGGTGTTGCTGGTGAGGTAGTCGATCGCCTGCTGCCGTGTCCAACCCAGGTGGTGGACGCCGGTATCGACCACCAGCCGGCATGCGCGCCACATCTGGTAGGTGAGGAAGCCGAACTTCTCGTAGGGCGTCTTGTAGATGCCCATCTCGTTGCCGAGGTATTCCGAATACAGGCCCCAGCCCTCGCCATAGGCGGAGATGTAGCCGTTGCGGCGGAACGCCGGCTGGTCATGCCGTTCCTCGGCCAACTCGAGTTGCAGCGCGTGGCCCGGATACGACTCGTGCAGGGTCAGCGCCGGCATGTTGTACAGCGGCCGCGAGGGCAGATCGTAGGTATTGACCAGGTAGGCGTCGGCGCCGCCGCGGCCGGAGGTGTAGTACGGCGCGATGTCGGCCGGCACCGGCACGATGGCGAAGCGCGAGCGCGGCAGATGGCCGAAGAATTTGGCCATCTGGCCGTCCACTTCCTTGGCCACCCACGCGCTCTTGTCGAGCAGCTCCTGCGGGGTTTTGGCGTAGAACTGCGGATCGCTGCGCAGGAAGGCCAGGAAGGCCGGGAAGTCGCCCTTGAAGCCGGTGTCCTTCATCACCTCCAGCATCTGCGCGTGGATCTTCGCCACCTGCTCCAGGCCGATCTTGTGGATCGCGTCGGGGCTGAGGTCGAGCGTGGTGTACTCGCGGATCTGCTGGCGGTAGAACGCCTTGCCGTCGGGCAGCGCCTCGGCTGCCAGCGTGGTGCGCGCCTGCGGCACGTACTCGTCGCGGAAGAACTTCAGCAGCTTGGCATAGGCCGGGATCACGTCGTCGCGGATGTGCTGCAGCGCCTGGCCCTGCAGCGCCTGCGCCTGGTCGGCGGGGATCGTGGCGGGCAGCTGCTTGAACGGCTTGTAGAAGCTGCTCTGCGTGGGGTCTTTCAGATCCGCCACCGCCGCGATGGAGACGTCGCGGCCCTTGAGCACTTCGCGCGGCACGCTGAAGCCGCGTTTCAGGCCGAGGCGCATGTTGGCGATCTGCTGGTCGAAATAGGCCGGGATCTGGTCCAGCCGGGCGAGGTACTTGCGGTAGTCGTCGACACTGCGCAGGCGGTCGCCGCCGAGCTCGTAGCCGATGTCCGACCAGAACGCCGAGTCGCTGTTGAACGGCATCTGCCAGGCCTTGAACTTCTGGTCGGCCAGCAGGTTGCCGATCTGCGCGTGGTAGACCTCGAAGTTGACCCGATTGCCCGGCGAAAGCTGCGCCACGTCGATCGCGTCGAGCTGTGTCATCACGCGCTGCCAGTATTCCAGCCGCCGCTGCTGGCTGGCCGCGCCGACGTCATCGAGCCGGCCGCTGTCGCCAGCGCTGGCGTCCGCATTGCCGGGGTGGCCGCTGCGCCACGCCCATTCGGTGGTGTAGATGCGCTTGAACTGCGCATCCGCGCTGCCCGTGGCGGCGGCCGGCGCCGCCGTCGCCGACGCCATGGCGAACACGCCGAAGACCAGCGTCAGTGCGGCGAGGCGGGCGATCCTGGAGGTCATCTTCAACACGGGCTCCTTGGCGGGCAATCGGCAGGCGGAGCGCGGCGCGATCCGGCGAACCCGTCAAGCCTAACGCGCCGACCGCGGCTTGAACACGGCGAACGCGTTCAGCGCAGCGCGAGCTGATCCACGCCCACCGCGCGCAGGTAGGCGGCCAGGCCGCGCTCGGCGACGTCGGCGAACACCTCGCCGGTGGGCGTGCCGGTGCCGATGCGGTCAGGACGGAAATTGCGGAAATCCCCGCGCAGCCGGCACCACGCGCCCAGCGTCCACTTGCCGCCCCAGAACGACAGGCACAGCGGCTCGACCTCGCGCACGCTGGACTGGCCGGCCTCGTCGCGATAGTCCAGCCGCAGCACCTGGTTGCCGACGATCGCCGCGTGCAGCTGGTCGATCAGCGCGGCGAAATCCTCGCGATGCTGGTCGCGCCAGACCGGGGCGAAGATGCGCGTGCTGCCGGCGCGCTCGCGCAGGTCCGGCGGCAGTACCGCCTCGATCTTCAGCAGCGCCGCCCGCGCGCTCTCGGCCAGGCGCACGCCGGCGAAGGCCTGCACGAAGCGCGAACCGACCACCAGGGCCTCGAGCTCGTCGGCGTTGAACATCAGCGGCGGGATGTCCGAACCCTTGCGCAGCACGTAGCCGACGCCGGCCTCGCCCTCGATCGGCACGCCGGACAGCTGCAGGTCGGCGACGTCGCGGTACACCGTGCGCAGCGACACGCCCAGGGTCTGCGCCAGCGCGCGGGCCTGCAGCGCGGTGCGCCGACCGCGCAGCGCATGGATGATGAGGAACAGGCGATCGGCACGGCGCATGCGTACATGATTACCGAGCCGGCGCGCGCCGGCCAGCGTCGGAGGTCACGGTCGCGGCGGCGCGAGCGCGGTGCCATCGCGGCCGTCCCGGCGGATCACGCCGACTGCGCCGCCACCAGCGCGGCATCGGCGGCGGCGGCACGCTGCATCGCCGGGCGCGCCAGCACGCGGTCGATGTAGGCGCGGATCACCGGCAGCTCGGGCACCAGCTTGAACGTCACCGTCCAGTTCAGCGCCGTGCCCCACAGCACATCGGCGGCGCTGAAGGTGTCGCCCAGCAGGTACGGGCCGCGTTCGAGCTGGTCGGTCAGCGTCTTCAGCATGGTGTCGTAATCGCCGTAGGGACAGGTGGAGGGCGCGGCGGGTTCGCGCTGCATCGACTTGTCGACCACCGCCGGCTCGAAGCACGAGCCGTAATAGACCAGCCAGCGCAGATACGGCCCGCGCAGCGGGTCGCCGAGCGGCGGCGCCAGCCCGGCTTCGGGGTAGAGATCAGCCAGGTACAGGAACACCGCCGGCTGCTCGGTGACCAGCGCCTCGCCGTGGCGGATCGCCGGCACCTTGCCCATCGGGTTGATCGCCAGGTACTCCGGCTTGCGCGTGTCACCGGTTTTCAGGTTGAGCGCGCGCAGGTCGTAGTCGGCGCCGAGCTCCTCGAGCAGGGCGCGGGTGCCGCCGGAGCGGCTCTGCGGCGCGTGGAAGAAGGTGACGCGTGGGTGATCCATGGAATGGACTCCTTGCCAGGGGATGATGGTGCGGCTCAGCGATGCTGTCCCGCGGACATCCGGCCACCGCGGCGGCCGCCCGAACCAAGCGGGCGGAGAACAAGCTGGAACAACGTGGCCAGCAGGGCACGCCGGGTGCGTGGGGCCGTACCGGCGACCGGCGGCGGATCGGCCTTCGGCAACCGGTACTGGCCATCCAGCAGCAAGCCATGCAGATACAGCGGGCGATACGCCCTCTCGATGCGTTGCAGGATCGTGCTCATGTCGCCCTCCTCAGGCCGCCACCGCTTCGCCGACGCACCAGGGCGGAAGTTGCGCGTGCTTGAACAGGCGATACCAGTCGGCGCGGTCGGTGGCGCTGTACAGGTCCAGCGTGTGGATCACCTCGCGGGCGAACTCGATGCAGCCCAGGTGGCTGGCGCTGATCACGCCGTCGTCGCTGACCGCCAGCACCTCGGCGTCGAACTGCTCCGTGCCGCGATAGCCGGGCACCTGCGCGGCCAGCTGGCCGGCCCAGTTGCCGGTGTGCCGGCGCTGGTCGAGCAATCCGCTGCGGGCCAGCGCCAGCACGCCGCTGTCGATGCCGGCCACCGGCGCGCCGGCGGCATGCACGCGGCCGATCAGCTCCACCGCCGCATGCCCTTCGTCGCGCAGCCACAAATGGCCGCCGGGCACGATCAGCAACGCCGCCCGCGCCAGCTCGACCCCTTCCAGGGCGAGGTCGGGCTTCACCGCCAAGCCGCCCATCGAGGTCACCATGGCCCGCGAGAAACCCACGGTGCGCACCTCCCAGTCGCCGGGGCGACGGATCTCGCACAGTGCCAGCGCCGCCTGCCAGTCGGCAAAACCGTCGAACGCCACGAAATAGACCGTGTCGCGCATGTCGTATCCCTCCGTCTTGGAGGTACAGCTTGGCGACCCCCTGCTGCCAACGTGTTGTCAGCAGGCCGGGAATAGGGAATAGGGAATAGGGAATAGGGAATAGGGAATAGGGAATAGGGAATCGGAAAAACATCGCCCGCAGCAGCTGAGGAGCAGGAAGCTTCGAGCTTGGCGAGTCCAGCTCTTCCTATTCCCTATTCCCGATTCCCGATTCCCAGCTCCTCACAAATGCGACAATAAGCGTCTCCCACGCCATGGACCCGACATGAAACCCGTCTCGCTGATCCAGTTCCTGATCGAGGAACGCCGCGCCGGCCACATCAACGCCGAACTTTCGCTGCTGATCGAGGTGGTCGCGCGCGCCTGCAAGCGCATCGCGGTGGCGACCAGCAAGGGCGCGCTGGGCGGCGTGCTGGGCGAGGCCGGCACCGGCAACATCCAGGGCGAGGCGCAGAAGAAGCTGGACGTGATCTCCAACGAAATCCTGCTGGAGGCGAACGCCTGGGGCGGCCACCTGGCCGCCTGCGCCTCGGAGGAGATGGAAGACCCGCAGCAGATTCCGGACGGCTATCCCAAGGGCCAGCACCTGCTGCTGTTCGACCCGCTGGACGGCAGCTCCAACATCGACGTCAACATTTCCGTCGGCACGATCTTCTCGGTGCTGCGCTGCCCGGACGGCGTCACCGAACCGAAGGCCGAACACTTCCTGCAGCCGGGCACCACCCAGCTCGCCGCCGGCTACGTGGTGTACGGCCCGGCCACCGTGCTGGTGCTGACCTTCGGCCACGGCACCCACGAGTTCACCCTGGACCGCGAAGTGGGCAGCTTCATCCTCAGCCGCCGGAATATCCGCATTCCCGGGCAGGCCACCGAGTTCGCCATCAACATGTCCAACCAGCGCCACTGGCAGCCGCCGATGCAGCGTTATATCGGCGAACTGCTGGCCGGCAAGACCGGGCCGCGCGGCAAGGATTTCAACATGCGCTGGGTGGCCTCGATGGTCGCCGACGTGCACCGCATCGTGACCCGCGGCGGCGTGTTCTATTACCCGCTGGACGCGAAGATCGAGAAGCAGGGCGGCAAGCTGCGCATCATGTACGAGGCCAATCCGATGGCATTCATCATCGAGCAGGCCGGCGGCGCGGCCACCACCGGCCGCCAGCGCATCATGGAGGTGCAGCCGACCGGCCTGCACCAGCGCGTGCCGGTGTTCCTCGGTTCGAAGGAAGAAGTCGAACTGGCCACGCGCTACCACCTGGAAGCCGAAGGCGCGCGGGCCTGACGCCTTCGCTCCCTCCCCTGCCAAGGCCGGGGAGGGCTGGTGGGGGCCCGCCCTGATCTTCCTCCAGCCGCGCCTCGCTCCCCGGGCGATGCGCCAATCCGGCCCCGGCACGGGGCACGCTGCGCGCGCCTTCCCTACTTGGCGCACGCCACAGCGGGTTGTAGGTTTGACGGATTCCCCCGGCCGGAACCTCTCATGCCCAAGCGCACGCACCTGATCGCTCCCCTTTCGCTGCTGTGCCTGGCGCTGGCGCCCAACGCCTTCGCCGACGCGCCCACGGTGGACCCGCGCATCGAGCAGGTGCTGACCGAACTGGGCAAGGCGCAGTCGATCCAGGCCACCGCGATCTCGCCGGACGGCCGGCAGCTCGCCTGGGTGATCCGGCGCGACGACAAGCCGGCGATCGAGGTGGCCAACGCCGACGGAAGCCATGCGCGCCGCGTGAGTGCGGCGGCCACACCGGGCAGCTGCGCCGAATCCGGCATCGCCTGGGCGCCGGACTCGCGCCACCTCGCCTTCGTCTCCAACTGCAACGTCGACCTTACCAGCACCCGGGTGATGCAGAACGACATCTACCTGGCCGACACCCGCGGCAGCACCGCACCGGCGCGGCTGGCCGCGCTGAAAGGCTACGTGCGCGCCCTGCAGTGGACCGACGACGGCAAGTCGCTCGGCTTCCTCTATGTCGCAGGCGCCACCCGCCACGCCAGCGCGGTGGCCGCGGCCAAGCGGCCCGCCGGCGAGATCGGCGTCAGCGGCATCGAGGTGCAACGCGTGGCCAGCCTCGACGTCGCCAGCGGCGCGCTGCATGAGCTGACGCCCGCCGGCATGTACGCCTACGAGTTCGACTGGTCGCCGGACGGCTCGCGCATCGCCTATACCGCCGCGCCGCCGCCGGGCGACAACAACTGGTGGATCGCCAGGCTCTACGTGCAGCCCGCACAGGTCGATGCCGCCGCCACCGTGCTGGTCGATCCGGCCGACACCGCCAGCGGCTCGCTGCACGGGCTGCAGATCGCGCTGCCGCGCTGGTCGCCGGATGCCTCGCGGATCGCCTTCATCGGCGGCCTGATGAGCGACCAGGGCGCCACCGGCGGCGACATCTACGCGGTGCCCGCCGCCGGTGGCACGCTGGTCGACCTCACGCCCGGCATCAAGGTCACGCCGAGCTGGCTACGCTGGACGTCGCCGCGCGCGATGCTGGTCAGCCAGGTCAGCAACGGCCAGAGCCAGCTGGCCGATTACACGGTGTCCGCCACGCGTGCACAGCAGCAGCGCGTGCACTTCACCGTGCCGGCCAGCATCGGCGATGGCAGCGCGTCGATGGCGATGTCGCTGTCCGCCGACCTCAGGCACGTCGCCTTCCTGCAGAGCTCGTACGCCAGCGCCAGCGAAGTGCACGCCGGCGCGCTGGGCAACACCGCGCCGCCGGCGGTGACCTCGTTCAACGCCGGGCTCAAGCCGGCCTGGGGCAAGGCCGAGTCGGTGGAGTGGAACAACGAGGGCTTCCACGTGCAGGGCTGGCTGCTGTACCCGGCCCACTACGATCCGAAGAAAACCTATCCGATGGTGGTGGTGGTGCACGGCGGCCCGTCGAGCGCGGTGATCCCGCGCTGGCCGGGGGTGGGCTACGGCGCCGCGCCGCTGTCTGCGCTGGGCTATTTCGTGTTCCAGCCGAATCCGCGCGGCAGCTTCGGCCAGGGTGAGAAATACGTGCAGGCCAACCGCAAGGACTTCGGCTACGGCGACCTGCGCGACATCCTCGCTGGCGTCGACGCGGTGGAGAAGCAGTTTCCGGTGGACGACAAGCGGCTCGGCCTTACCGGCTGGAGCTACGGCGGCTTCATGAGCATGTTCGCGCCCACGCAGACGCAGCGCTTCCGCGCCGTGGTCGCCGGCGCCGGCATCTCCAACTGGCAGAGCTACTACGGCCAGAACCTGATCGACCAGTGGATGCCGCCGTTCTTCGGCGCCAGCGTCTACGACGATCCGGCGGTGTACGCGAAGAGTTCGGCGATCAACTTCATCAAGCAGGTGAAGACGCCAATGCTGATCGTGGTCGGCGACCGCGACGCCGAATGCCCGGCGCCGCAGTCGTTCGAGATGTGGCATGCGCTGCGCGCGCAGGGCGTGCCGACCTCGCTGGTGGTCTACCCGGACGAGGGTCACCATTTCGTCGACCCCGCGCACCAGCGCGACGTGCTGCAGCGCGCGCTGGGCTGGTTCCAGAAATACCTGCCGGCCGGCGGCTGAGCACAGACGTCAGCGGCTTGCCTGCCGGCCCGCGCCGGCAGGCATCCCTCACGATTCGGGCGGGTCGCGCCGACGCGTGTGGGTGACCGCGCCGACGATGCCGATGCCCAGCAACACCACCACGCCGACGCCGATCCATTGCGTGGGCGCATGCAGCAGATAGGCACCGCAGGCGAGACCGCCGATCACGATGATCATGCCGATCAGATAGAGCGCAAACGAGGACATCACCGTCTCCGGGGCGGCCAATGCGCCGCCCGCCGTTCATGGCAGTCCATTTGAACCGGGTTGTCATCAGTGTCGCGTGAAGCTTCCGCGCAACGCATCCGCTCAGAACAACTCACCCTGCGGTGAGGCCTGGCGCGGCGGCACGAAACGCGAGGTGTCGAGGCTGAGCTCGCGGGCGCGGCCGAAGCCGTGCCGGCGGCAGGCGACGTCGAAGCGACGGCGCAGCAGGTCGGCGAATACCCCGGAGCCGTGCATGCGGGTGGAGAAGTTGCTGTCGTAGTCGCGGCCGCCGTTCATCTGCTGCAGCAGGCTCATCACGTGCCCGGCGCGCTGCGGCGCGTGCAGCACCAGCCATTCGCGGAACAATGTTTTCAGTTCCCACGGCAGCCGCAGCGTGGTGTAGCCGGCGCTGCGGGCGCCGGCATCGAAGGCCTGCGCCAGTACCGCTTCCATGTCCTTGTCGTTGAGCGCGGGGATGATCGGCGCCACCAGCACGCCGACCGGCACGCCGGCGTCGGCCAGCGCGCGGATCGCCTTGATCCGCCGGTGCGGCGCGCTGGCGCGCGGCTCGAGCTTCGCGGCGAGGCGGTTGTCCAGCGAGTTCACCGAGACGAGCACCTGCACCAGCCCTTCGCGCGCCATCGGGGCCAGCAGGTCAAGGTCGCGCTCGACCAGCGCGTTCTTGGTCACGAGGGTGCACGGGTGGTGGCATTCAGCCAGAAGCTCCAGCGCGGCACGGGTGAGGCGCCACTTTTTCTCCACCGGCTGGTACGGGTCAGTGTTGCTGCCGATGTTGATCGGGCTGACCTTGTAGTTCGGCTTGGCCAGCTCCGCGCGCAGCACCTCGGCGAGATTGCCCTTGGCACGGATCTTCGTTTCGAAGTCGAGGCCCGGCGACAGGTTGAGGTAGCTGTGCGAGGGGCGCGCGAAACAGTAGATGCAGCCGTGCTCGCAACCGCGGTAGGGATTGATCGCCTGAGTGAAGGCGATGTCGGGCGAATCGTTGCGGCTGATCACGCTGCGGGCGCGCTCGTCGGTGACCTCGGTGCGCGGGCGCGGCGCGTCCTCGTCCAGCAGCGCGCTTTGCCAGCCGTCGTCCTCCGCCTGGCGGCGGATGTGCTCGAAGCGGCCTTCCGGATTGGACGCGGCGCCGCGGCCCTTGCTCGCCGCGCCCGGCGCGGCGGAAGGCGGCGGTGCCTGCGAGGCGGCGGGGTCTTCCATCGCGCCAGTGTGCCGCGGGGAGGTCTCAGCCGGCGCGACATCGGCCCCGCTCACGGGGCATCCACACCAGAGCGCGGACGCTTGGGCGGCGCGATGGCCAGCACCGCGTCGCCCATCCTTCCACTTCAAGGAGTTCGCATGACCGCCACCGCCCTGATCATCTTCCTCGTCATCGGCGCCATCGCCGGCTGGCTCGCCGGCCTGATCGTGCGCGGCTTCGGCTTCGGCCTGCTGGGCAACATCGTCGTCGGCATCATCGGCGCCTTCCTCGCCGGCTGGCTGCTGCCCGCACTGGGCGTGAGTTTCAGCCTGGGCAGCCCGATCGTCACCAGCATCGTGTATGCGATGATCGGCGCGATCGTGCTGCTGGTCATCATCGGCCTGATCAAGCGCGCCTGAGGCCTGCAGGCAAGAAAGCGCAGCGGCTTGCGTCGCTGCGCTTTTTTCTTCTGGAACGCCCGCGAACGGCTCAGGCGCTGATGTCCACGTCCTTGGTCTCGGCTACGAAGAGGAAGCCGATCACGAAGGTCATGGCAGCGATGATCACCGGATACCACAGGCCCGAGTAGATGTTGCCGGTGAGTGCCACGATGCCGAACGAGACCGAGGGCAGGAAGCCGCCGAACCAGCCGTTGCCGATGTGGTACGGCAGGCTCATCGAGGTGTAGCGGATGTTGGTGGGGAACATTTCCACCAGCCACGCCGCGATCGGGCCATAGACCATGGTCACGTACAGCACCAGCAGGGTCAGCAGCACCACCAGCATCGGGTAGTTGCTGTTGGCCGGGTCGGCCTTGGCCGGATAGCCGGCCTCATCGAGCAAGCTGCCCAGGCTGGCGGCAAACTGTTTGCTCTGTGCGGCGAAGTCCGGCTTGGACAGGCCCTTGCCGTCGAACGCGGCGATCGTCTGGCTGCCCACGGTGACTGACGCCAGCGTGCCGGCGGCGGCCTCCTGGTTGGCGTACGGCACGCCGCGCTTGGCCAGCGTGCTCTTGGCGATGTCGCACGAGCTGGTGAACACCGCCGTGCCGGTGGGGTTGATCTGCAGGTGGCAGTCGCCGGGGCTGGCCAGCACGGTGATCGGCGCGCTGGCGCTGGCTGCCTCGATCGCCGGGTTGCCGTAGTGGGTGAGGCCCTTGAAGATCGGGAAGTAGGTCAGCGCGGCGAGCAGGCAGCCGGCCAGCACCACCGGCTTGCGCCCGATCTTGTCCGACAGCCAGCCGAACACCACGAAGAACGGCGTGCCTATCAGCAGGGCCGCGGCGATCAGCAGCTGGGTGGTGGTAGCGTCGATCTTCAGCGTGCTGCCGAGGAAGTACATCGCGTAGAACTGGCCGGCGTACCACACCACGGCCTGGCCCGCGGTGGCGCCGAACAGGGCCAGCAGCACCAGCTTGAGATTACCCCAGCGGGCGAACGATTCGGTCAGCGGCGCCTTGGAGGTCTTGCCCTCCTCCTTCATCTGCTTGAACACCGGCGACTCGTTGAGCTGCAGGCGGATGTACACCGACACGGCCAGCAACAGCGAGGACAGCAGGAACGGAATGCGCCAGCCCCAGTCGTCGAACTTGTCGCCCAGCATCCACTTGCAGCCCAGGATCACCAGCAGCGACAGGAACAGGCCGAAGGTGGCGGTGATCTGGATGAAGCTGGTGTACAGGCCGCGCTTGCCCTGCGGCGCATGCTCGGCGACGTAGGTCGCCGCGCCGCCGTACTCGCCGCCCAGCGCCAGGCCTTGCAGCATGCGCAGCAGAATCAGGATCACCGGCGCGGCCAGCCCGATCGAGCCGTAGCTCGGCAGCAGGCCCACGAAGAACGTGGACAAGCCCATGATCACGATGGTGATCAGGAAGGTGTACTTGCGTCCGACCAGGTCGCCCACGCGGCCGAACACCAGCGCGCCGAACGGGCGCACCGCGAAGCCGGCGGCGAACGCGAGCAGGGCGAACACGAGTTGGCTGGCCTCGTTCAAGCCCGAGAAGAACTGGTGGCCGATGATGACGGCGAGCGAACCGTACAGGTAGAAGTCGTACCACTCGAACACGGTGCCCAAGCTGGAGGCCAGGATCACCCGCTTGTGGCTGACGTCGAGCTTGGCGCCGGCGTTGTCGCCTGTGGCGTCGATGGCAGTTGTGGCCATGATGTTGTCCCCTCCCGAGGTAGTGGAATGCCTCTCCCGGAAAGCCCCGGGGAGAAGTGGAAGGTGCGGACCGTCCCTTGCACGGACCGCACCTCGTCATCCTCCCGACGTCACGGGAGGGTGATCAACGGACGGCGTACGCAGTACGCCGCCCCAGGTTCAGAAGCGATAAAGCGCGTTGAGGCTGAGCTGGTTGCCGCTGGTGGTCTTGCGGTCCGTGCCGTCGCTGGTCGAATCGAGCTTGTCGTACATCCACTCGACGCCGAGCTCGTAGGCACCGGCGCCATACTGCAGGCTCAGGGCCGTCTGGCGATTCCTGAGCAGACCGGTCGAGCCGTTGCCCATCCAGGCGATCACGTCGTCGGTGTCGGGCTTGCTGTAGGCATAGAACGCATACAGGCTCCAGTTCGGCGTGAAGCCGTAGCCAGCCTGCACGAAGCCGCCACGCTCCTTGATGTCGCCGAACTGCGACATCGCACCGAACACCTGGCCCAGGCCGTTGCCGGTATAGGCCAGCCCCTTGAACGTCCACGGGCCGGGTTTCCACTGGCCGCCGATTTCGTAGCCGGTGCTCTTCACGCTGGACTGGATCGGCGTCGGCGCGGTGCCGCCGACCCCGCGCAGGTCGACCTTGCTGTAATGCGCGGCGAAGTACGCCAGCCAGGTCTTGTCGGCCACGCGCAGGCGCGCCTCCACCTGCGGGCGGAAGCCGGCGCTGCCGGCGCTGAGGTAGTTGACGTTGTTGCCCGGCCCGCTCCAGGTGCCCTCGAACGCGCCCACGTCCAGCCGCCACTGCGGACCGGTGCTGCCGTGGTTGAGATCCTGCATCAGCACCACGCCGGGGAAGCGCCAGCCGCCATAGCCGGAGCCGAAGCCGAGCGGGAACGCGATGTGCGCCAGCGAGGTCGGCGTGTTGTCGACCGGGAACATCAGGTCCCACTGCTGGCCGATGCGCACGGTGGTGCCGCTCTCGGGGTTGGTCAGGTCCATGTAGGCCTGGCGCAGGCGCGGCGTGGGTTGCTGCTGGCTGTAGGGGCCGGTGCCGTTGAAGCCGCCAAAGAAGTCCATCTCGATGCGCCCGCCGCCGCTCCAGTTGCCGGCGAACTGGGCACCCTTGAAGTCGAGCCAGAAGCGCGTGTTGCGCACGTCGACGCCGGACAGCGAACCCTTCGAGCCGGGCACCGGGAACAGTGCGTTCTGGCCGTTGCCGTAGGTGAAGCTCTTGCTTTGACTGAACGCGCTGGCGCTGACGAAACCGTGCAGCGCCACCGACACGCCGGGCGCGCTGCTGAACACCGGCGCCGCCGGTGCCGGCGCGGCCGCCACGGCCTGCGCGGGCACGGGCGCGGCCGTTGGCGCGGGCTGGGCGGGCGCGGCCTTCTGCGCCTGGATCATCGCCTTCAGTTCGTTCAACTGCTGCTCGAGCTGGGCCACGCGCTGTTCGAGCTGCTGCTCGCGCGAGTCGCCCTGCGCGTGCGCCGCCAGCGGAAGCATCAATGCGCAGGCCAGGCTCAAGGCGAGCGCGGAACGGTGGTGGGTCTGTCGCATGGCCATGCGGGCGTCTCCCCGGGGGTTCGATGAGATGGGCTGCTCGGCGGCAACTCCATCGGCTGCTTGGGATGCTTGTCGGTATCGGGTTTCTGCGGAATTCGGGATGCGGATGCTTTCGCGTATCCCGAATCCCGTCTCTCCCATCCCGGCACTTCGAGCATGGCCATGCTGCAGCGCGCGCGACTATTCGCCATTGGTCGAAGTTCGACCAAAGTCGAGCCGACGGCGCGACACCACCTCCGCGACGATCGGGCTACACTCGAATTCCGCACGTCGCCGGGCGTCGATGCCCGCCGCGACACCTCGCCTCGTCCATCGCGGCACTCGCCAGCAGGAGCCCAGCCATGTCCAAGGTCTATCCGGTCGATCCCTCGTTTGCCGCCGCTGCGCGCCTGCGCCACGACGATTACGAACGCCTCTACGCCGAGTCGGTGAGCGACCCGGAAGGCTTCTGGGCTCGCGTCGGGCAGCGCCTGGACTGGACCAGGCCGCCGACCAAGATCAAGAACGTCTCGTTCGACAAGAACGACCTGCACATCCGCTGGTACGAGGATGGCGAACTGAACGTGTCGGCCAACTGCCTCGACCGCCAGCTGGCAAAGCGCGGCGACAAGGTGGCGATCATCTTCGAGGGCGACGATCCGGCCAACTCGCGCAAGATCACCTACCGCGAGCTGCACGCCGAGGTATGCAAGTTCGCCAACACGCTGAAGCACCTGGGCGTGGTCAAGGGCGACCGCGTGGCGATCTACCTGCCGATGATCCCCGAGGCGGCGGTGGCGATGCTGGCCTGCGCGCGCCTGGGCGCGATCCACTCGGTGGTATTCGGCGGCTTCTCGCCCGACTCGCTGGCCGGGCGCATCGTCGACTCGCAGGCCAAGGTGGTGATCACCGCCGACGAGGGCCTGCGCGCTGGCAAGCACATTCCGCTCAAGGTCAACGTGGATGCGGCGCTGGAGCGCCCCGGCACCAACAGCGTGGAGACGGTGATCGTGGTGCGCCACACCGGCGGCGCGGTGCACATGCAGTCGCCGCGCGACCGCTACTGGCACACGCTGATGGACGGCCAATCCGCCGATTGCCCGCCGACCCCGGTCGAGGCCGAGCACCCGCTGTTCGTGCTGTACACCTCCGGTTCCACCGGCAAGCCCAAGGGCGTGCAGCACTCGACCGGCGGCTACCTGGTGTTCATCAGCTACACCCACGAGCAGGTGTTCGACCTGCGCGAGGACGACGTCTACTGGTGCACCGCCGACGTCGGCTGGGTCACCGGCCACAGCTACGTGGTGTACGGCCCGCTGTGCAACGGCGCCACCACGGTGATGTTCGAGGGCGTGCCGAACTACCCCGACCACAGCCGCTTCTGGCAGGTGGTGGACAAGCACCAGGTCAGCATCTTCTACACCGCGCCCACCGCGATCCGCGCGCTGATGCGCGAGGGCGAGGGCCCGGTGAAGAAGTGCTCGCGCAAGTCGCTGCGCCTGCTCGGCTCGGTGGGCGAGCCGATCAACCCGGAAGCGTGGGAGTGGTATTACAACGTGGTCGGCGAGCAGCGCTGCCCGATCGTCGACACCTGGTGGCAGACCGAGACCGGCGGCATCATGATCTCGCCGCTGCCCGGCGCGATCGCCACCAAGCCGGGCTCGGCCACGCTGCCGTTCTTCGGCGTGAAGCCGGCCATCGTCGACGCCGAAGGCACCGTGCAGGAAGGCGTGGCCGAGGGCAACCTGCTGATCACCGATTCCTGGCCCGGCCAGGTGCGCACCATCTACGGCGACCACCAGCGCTTCATCGAGACCTATTTCAGCGCCTATCCGGGCAACTATTTTTCCGGCGACGGCGCGCGCCGCGACGAGGATGGCTATTACTGGATCACCGGCCGCGTCGACGACGTGATCAACGTGTCCGGCCACCGCCTCGGCACCGCCGAGGTGGAGAGCGCACTGGTGGCGCATCCGAAGGTGGCCGAGGCCGCCGTGGTCGGTTGCCCGCACGACATCAAGGGCCAGGGCATCTATGCCTACGTCTCGCTGGTGGCCGGCGAGACCGGCAGCGACGAGCTGCGCAAGGAACTGGTGGCCTGGGTGCGCAAGGAGATCGGCCCGATCGCCACGCCCGACTACCTGCAATGGGCCAGCAACCTGCCCAAGACCCGCTCGGGCAAGATCATGCGCCGCATCCTGCGCAAGATCGGCGAGAACAAGCCCGACCAGCTCGGCGACATCACCACCCTGGCCGATCCCGGCGTGGTGCAGAAGCTGGTCGACGAGCGGTTGATCAAGTGAGCCGGGAATGGGGAATGGAGAATAGGGAATAGGTGCGCAAGCCCCGCTTTTCTCTATTCCCCATTCCCTATTCCCCATTCCCTCAAAAATGACTGACATCCTGATCGCCGACGACCACCCGCTGTTCCGCGATGCGCTGCAGCGCGCCGTGTTGACCGCCGTGCCGCAGGCGCGCGTGCACAGCGCCGACAGCGTGCACGCGCTGCTCGGCCTGATCGAACAGTTCCCGGACGCCGAACTGCTGCTGCTCGACCTGCACATGCCCGGCGCGCGCGGCTACTCCGCGCTGGCGCACATCCGCGGCCAGCACCCGGGCCTGCCGACGATCGTGGTATCCGGCCACGAGGAAGCGCAGGTGGCGCGCCGCGCACTGGCGCACGGCGCGCTGGCCTACATTCCCAAATCCAGTTCCGGCGAGGAGATCGTGGCCGCCGTGCGCGCGGTGCTCGATGGCGATACCTGGCTGCCGTCGCGCCTGCTCGGCGCCGCGGGCGAACTGGAATCCGGCGAAGCGGCAGCTGCCGCGCAACTGGCCGCGCTGACCCCGCAGCAGTTCCGCGTGATGACGATGATCGCCGAAGGCCTGCTCAACAAGCAGATCGCCTGGGAACTGGGCGTCTCCGAAGCCACCGTGAAGGCGCACATGACCGCGATCATGCGCAAGCTCGGCGTCAACAACCGCACCCAGGTCGCGCTGATCGCCAGCCAGCTGGCCATTGAGCCCGGCGCGATGCAGCCGTTGCCGGCTGACGACGACTGAAGTTCGGGATTCGGGATTCGGGCAAGGGATTCCAGCTTCGGGAAGCTGGCGGGCGCTGCCCGCCCCGCCCTCACCGTTTACCCCGAGCGTAGCCGCGCAGCGGCGGAGTCGAAGGGCGCGCCGACGCACAGCTTCGACTTCGCGCCTGCGGCGCTACGCTCAGCCCGAACGGTCTCGAGAGAACCGCCCGCCGGCCTTTCGCCCCGTTCGAGGTCCAGGGCTCAGGATTCGCGAGTGCACCTCCGTGCGCAGCCAGCTCACGTCGCTCCCTTGCCATCCTGCTTGCGCACCAACGCCGTCAGCAGCGCCCGCAACGCCGCCGGGCGTACCGGCTTGTGCAGCAGCGGATAGCCCAGCGTGCGGGCGCGCTGTTTCAGCTCGCTGCTGCCGTCGGCGGTGATCATGGCCACCGGCGGCAGTTCGCCCACGGCGGCGCGCAGTTGCTGCAGGGCCTGCACGCCGTCGAGGCCGTCGGCGAGGTGGTAGTCGGCCAGGATCAGGTCCACCGGGCCGCGCGCCATCACGTCGACCGCCTGCGCCACGTCGGCGGCGACGCGGCAATCGACGCCCCAGCGACCGAGCAGCGCACGCATGCCGTCGAGGATGGCCACGTCGTTGTCCAGGCACAGCACGGTCAGCGGCAACTGCTGGTCGCTGCCCACGTGCTGCACGCGCCGGTGCCGCTGCGGCACCGCAGCGCTGCGCGGGACGCTCACCGCGAAACAGCTGCCGTGGCCGACCCGCGAATGCAGATCGAGGCGATGACCGAGGATGCCGGCCAGCCGATCGCAGATCGACAGGCCAAGACCCAGCCCCTTCTCGCCCCACGGCGAGGGCTGCTCCAGCCGCTGGAACTCATCGAAGATGCGCGTACGCTGCTCCGCCGCGATGCCGGGGCCGGAATCCCACACCTCGATGCGCACCGTGTCCGTACCCACCCGCCGCGCACCGAGCAGCACGCTGCCGGTGCTGGTGTAGCGCAGCGCATTGGAGAGGAAGTTCTGCACGATCCGGCGCAGCAGCTGCGGATCGCTGCGCACCGCCAGCGCGGTCGGCACCACGCGCAAGCGCAAGCCACGCTGCTGCGCGACCAAGGCGAATTGCGCCTGCAGCGAGTCGAACAGTTCGGCCAGCGCGAACGCGCCGACGTCGGGCCGGTAGCTGCCCGCGTCCAGCCGCGAGACGTCGAGCAGCGCGTCGAGCAGATCCTCAGCGGCGCGGAACGAGGCGTCGATGCGCTCGGCCAGCGCGCTCGCCTCCGCATCCAGTCCGGGGTGCTGGCGCAGCGCCGAGGTGAACAATCGCGCGGCGTTCAGCGGCTGCAGCAGGTCGTGGCTGGCCGCAGCGAGGAAGCGGGTCTTGGAGATGTTGGCGGTCTCCGCCGCGCGGCGCGCCTGCGCGGTGGCCAGCAAGGCGTCGGACAGCTCCGCGGTGCGTTGCCCGACACGCTGCTCCAGCGTCTCGTTCGCCTCGATCAGCGCCTGTTCGGCGTGCTTGTAGGCAGTGACGTCCGTATAGGTGGTGACGTAGCCGCCGCCGGGCAGCGCGCGGCCGCGCATCTCGATCACGGTGCCGTCCGGGCGCACGCGCTGGAACAGGTGCGAGGATCCGGCGCGCATGTGCTCGATGCGTTTGGCCACATGGCCGTTCACTTCGCCGGGGCCGCATTCGCCCAGTTCGGCGTTCCAGCGGATCAGCTCGGCTACCGGCACACCGACGTGGACCATGCCGTCGGGATAATCGAACAACTCCAGATAACGCCGGTTCCACGCCACCAGGCGCATCTGCGCATCGACCACGCTGATCCCCTGCGAAACGTTCTCCAGCGTGGTGGACAGCAGTTCGCGATTGAAGCGCAGCTCCTGCGCGGCCTCGTCCAGCAGGGCCATCGACTCGGCCACGTCCAGGCCGCTGCCGGACAGCGCGCTGATCAGGATGCGCCGTGCGTTGGCCGCGCCCACGGCGGAGGCCAGCAGGCGTTCGGTGTACTGGATCAGCGCGCGATCGGCCGCTTCGCCCGGCAGCAGAGGCTTGCCGCGGCGCTGGCCGTATTCGTCGAAGGCGCGCGCACTGGCGCGCTCGCCCACGATGCGTTCGGCGATGGTGCGCAGGTCGGCCACCGCCACGCGGCCGCGCCAGTCGCCGCTGCCGCCGCCGCTGGCCGGGTCGGCCTCCATGAACATCGCCGCGTGCAGGCGTTCCTCCAGGCTGGGGCGCAGGCGCAGCGAGACGAACACCAGGCAGCCGACGTTGGCCAGCAACGACCAGAACGTGCCGTGCATCACCGGATCCCAGCCGCTCAGGTGGAACAGCGCCTGCGGGCGCAGCCAGTCCCAGCCGAACAGGCCGTGCTGCAGCCACGCCTCGGAGCGGATCAGTGCCGGCAACAGCAACGTGTACAGCCATACCGCGAAACCCGCGACCAGGCCCACCATCACGCCGCGGCGGCTGGCGCCGCGCCAGTACAACGCCGCAATCAGCGCCGGCGCGAACTGCGCCACTGCCGCGAACGCCAGCAGGCCGGTGGCGGCGAGATTTTCCGCGTTCGCGGCGACGCGGTAATAGGCGTAGGCCATCAGCGCCAGGCCGATGATCGCCACCCGCCGCACGCCCAGCACCCATTGCGACAGGTCGCTGCTCTGTTCCAGCCGCAACGCGCGGATGCGCAACAGCGCCGGCATCACCAGGTCATTGCTGATCATCGTCGACAGCGCCACCGCCGCCACGATCACCATGCCGGTAGCCGCCGAAAAGCCGCCGATGAAAGCCAGCAGCGCCATGCCGCGATCGCCGTGCGCCAGCGGCAGGGTCAGCACCCAGGCATCGGCCGCGCCGCCACGCACCTGCGGCAGGTGCGCGCCGGCCGCCACGATCGGCAGCACCGCCGCGCTGATCACGGCCAGGTACAGGGGCACCAGCCAGCGCGCGCGGGTGAGGTCGCCGGTGTCCTCGCATTCGACCATGCCGATCTGGAATTGCCGCGGCAGGCAGAACATCGCGCAGAACGCCAGCATGGTCTGCGCCACGAAACCGGGCGAGGGATCGATCTCCAGCTGATCCAGCGGCAGGCGCAGGGTGCTGGCCAGGCCGGGGCCGTGCCACAGCGCGTAGCCGGCCAGGGCCACGAAGGCCAGCAGCTTGATCAGCGACTCCAGCGCGATCGCCAGCATCAGGCCATGATGGTGTTCGGTGGCGTCGATGCTGCGCGTGCCGAACAGGATCGCGAACGCTGCCAGCAGCACCGCGCACCACAGCGCGCTGTCCACGCCGCCGGCCTTGACCGCACCGAACGCCGCGCCGCCGAGCACGCCGTAGGACATCGCCACCGCCTTGAACTGCAGCGCGATGTACGGCACCACGGCCACCACCGCGATCACCGCCACCAGCGCCGCCAGGCCGTGCGACTTGCCGAAGCGCGCGCCGATGAAGTCGGCGATCGAGGTGATGTTGCGCTGCCTCACCGTCTGCACCAGCCGGCGCAGCAGACCGAAGCCGAACACGAACAGCAGGATCGGGCCGAGGTAGATCGGCAGGTAGGCCAGGCCGTCGCGCGCCGCCGTGCCGACCGCACCGTAGAACGTCCACGACGAGCAGTAGACCGCCAGCGCCAGGCTGTAGACGATCGGACGCAGGCGCGGCTGGCGCGGGTACAGCGGCCGACGATCGCCCGCCCAGGCCACCACGAACAGCAGCCCCACGTAGAGCAGCGACACCAGCAGCAGCAGCCAACCCTGGATCAATCGAGCGCCTCCCCGAGCAAGCGCCGTACCGACCGGTGCGGCCGGGCCACGCTAGCAGAGCCACCGGCCGAAAACGAGAACCGCCCGGCTGCCACCGGGGTTCCCCGCACGGGCAGCCGGGCGACGGTCCGCCGCCCGGCATGGCCAGTCCGCTCCGGCGATCCATTACAAACGGCCATATAGACGGCTATTTGATTTTGCTTGCGTATTTTTGCTGCATCGCACTATAGTCGGGACACCCCCTTGTTCCTGGAACCGACCATGGATCAGCCGCGCGCGCAGGGTTTGTACGATCCACGGCATGAGCACGACGCCTGTGGCGTGGGTTTCGTGGCGCACATCAAGGGGCGCAAGAGTCACCAGATCATCGCGCAGGGCCTGTCGATCCTGCGCAACCTGGATCACCGCGGCGCGGTGGGCGCCGACCCGCTGATGGGCGACGGCGCCGGCATCCTGATCCAGCTGCCCGACCAGCTCTATCGCGAGGAGATGGCCCGCCAGGACGTGGCGCTGCCACCGCCGGGCGAGTACGGCGTGGGCATGATCTTCCTGCCCAAGGAGCACGCCTCGCGGCGCGCCTGCGAGCAGGAGCTGGAACGCACCGTGCGGGCCGAGGGACAGCGCGTGCTGGGCTGGCGCGACGTGCCGGTCGACCACGCGATGCCGATGTCCGAGGCGGTCAGGGCCAGCGAGCCGGTTATCCGCCAGCTGTTCATCGGCCGCGGCCCGGACGTGATGGTCCCCGACGCGCTGGAGCGCAAGCTCTACGTGATCCGCAAGACCGCCAGCCACGCGATCCGCGCGCTGAAGCTCAAGCACGGGCGCGAGTACTTCGTGCCCTCGATGTCCACCCGCACCGTGGTCTACAAGGGCCTGCTGCTGGCCGGCCAGGTCGGCACCTACTATCCCGACCTCGCCGACCCGCGCGCGGTGTCGGCGCTGGCGATGGTGCACCAGCGCTTTTCCACCAACACGTTTCCGGCATGGGAGCTGGCCCACCCGTACCGCATGGTCGCGCACAACGGCGAGATCAACACGGTCAAGGGCAACGTCAACTGGCTGAATGCGCGCACCGGCGCGATCTCCTCGCCGGTGCTCGGCGAGGACCTGGCCAAGCTGTGGCCGCTGATCTACCCGGGCCAGTCCGACACCGCCTCGTTCGACAACTGCCTCGAACTGCTGACCATGGCCGGCTACCCGCTGGCGCACGCGATGATGATGATGATTCCCGAGGCGTGGGAACGTCACACGCTGATGGACGACAACCGCCGCGCGTTCTACGAATACCACGCGGCGATGATGGAACCGTGGGACGGCCCGGCCGCGATCGCCTTCACCGACGGTCGCCAGGTCGGCGCCACGCTGGACCGCAACGGCCTGCGTCCGGCGCGTTACCTGATCACCGACGACGACCTGGTGATCCTCGCTTCCGAGGCAGGCGTGCTCGCCGTGCCCGAGCCGCGCATCGTGAAAAAGTGGCGGCTGCAGCCCGGCCGCATGCTGCTGATCGACATGGAGGCCGGTCGCATCATCGACGACCGCGAGGTCAAGGACCAGCTGGCCAACGCGCGGCCGTACAAGCAGTGGATCGAACACATCCGCATCCGGTTGGACGACCTGCCGGTCGGCCGCGTCGAACCGCCCGCGGGCGAGCAGCTGGTGCAGCGCCAGCGCGCGTTCGGCTACACGCTGGAGGATCTCAAGTTCCAGCTGCTGCCGATGGCGCACGACGGCCAGGAGGCGATCGGTTCGATGGGCAACGACGCGGCGCTGGCGGTGCTGTCGGAGCAGAACAAGTCGCTGTACTCGTACTTCCGCCAGCTGTTCGCCCAGGTCACCAACCCGGCGATCGACCCGATTCGCGAACAGCTGGTGATGTCGCTGGTGTCCTTCATCGGGCCGAAGCCCAACCTGCTGGACATCAACAACGTCAATCCGCCGCTGCGACTGGAAGTGGCGCAACCGGTGCTCGGTGTGGCCGACATGGCCAAGATCCGCAAGATCGGGCGCTACTCCAACGGCAAGTTCCGCAGCTTCGAACTGGACATCACCTATCCGGCGGCGTGGGGCAAGCAGGGCATCGAGGCGCGGCTGGCCTCGCTGTGTGCCCAAGCGGTCGACGCGATCGGCCAGGGCCACAACATCCTGGTCGTGTCGGACCGCCACGCCGGCCGCGAGCGCGTGGCGATCCCGGCGCTGCTGGCCACCTCGGCAGTGCACCAGCACCTGGTCAACCGCGGCCTGCGCACCAGCACCGGGCTGGTGGTGGAGACCGGCTCGGCGCGCGAGGTGCACCACTTCGCCCTGCTCGCCGGCTACGGCGCCGAGGCGATCCACCCGTACCTGGCGATGGAAACGCTGGCCCGCCACGCGGCCGACAGCGGCACGCTCAGCGCGGAAGAGGCGATCGCGCACTACATCAAGGCGATCGGCAAGGGGCTGCAGAAGGTGCTGTCCAAGATGGGCATCTCCACCTACATGTCCTACACCGGCGCGCAGATCTTCGAGGCGGTGGGGCTGAACAGCGAACTGGTGGAGACCTATTTCAGCGGCACCGCCAGCACGATCGAGGGCATCGGCCTGTTCGAACTGGCGGCCGAAGCGCTGCGTCTGCACGAGGCGGCGTGGGCCGACGACGCACGTCAGGCACTTGATGGCGGTGGCGAATACGCCTGGCGCGCGGATGGCGAGGCCCATCTGTGGACACCGGATTCCATCGCCAAGCTGCAGCACGCCACCCGCGCCAACAGCGCGACGACCTATGCGGAATACGCGCGGCTGATCAATGACCAGACGCGCCGCCAGCTGACCTTGCGCGGGCTGTTCGAATTCCGCATCGATCCGGCTGGCGCGATCGCGCTGGAAGAGGTCGAGCCGGCGGCGGAGATCGTCAAGCGCTTCGCCACCGGCGCGATGTCGCTGGGTTCGATCTCCACCGAGGCGCACGCCACGCTGGCGGTGGCGATGAACCGCATCGGCGGCAAGTCCAACACCGGCGAAGGCGGCGAGGACGAGGCGCGTTATCGCGACGAGGCGCGCGGCATCGCCATCGGCGAGGGCGCCACGCTGGGCAGCATCCTCGGCGCCGAGCGCATCGAGAGCGACCTGGCACTCGAACCCGGCGACTCGCTGCGCTCGCGGATCAAGCAGGTGGCCTCCGGCCGCTTCGGTGTCACCGCCGCGTACCTGGTCTCGGCCGACCAGATCCAGATCAAGATCTCGCAGGGCGCCAAGCCCGGCGAGGGCGGCCAGTTGCCCGGCCACAAGGTGTCCGACTACATCGCGCAGCTGCGCTTCTCGGTACCGGGCGTGGGGCTGATCTCGCCGCCGCCGCACCACGACATCTACTCGATCGAGGACCTGGCCCAGCTGATCCACGACCTGAAGAGCTGCAATCCGCAGGCGTCGATCTCGGTGAAGCTGGTGTCCGAGGTCGGCGTGGGCACGGTCGCCGCCGGCGTGGCCAAGTGCAAGGCCGACCACGTGGTGATCGCCGGCCACGACGGCGGCACCGGCGCCTCGCCGTGGTCGTCGATCAGGCACGCCGGCACGCCGTGGGAACTGGGCCTGGCCGAAACCCAGCAGACCCTGGTGCTGAACCGCCTGCGCGGGCGCATCCGGGTGCAGGCGGATGGCCAGATGAAGACCGGCCGCGACGTGGTGGTCGCCGCCCTGCTCGGCGCCGACGAGTTCGGCTTCGCCACCGCGCCGCTGGTGGTGGAAGGCTGCATCATGATGCGCAAATGCCACTTGAACACCTGCCCGGTGGGCGTGGCCACGCAGGATCCGGTGCTGCGGCGCAAGTTCGCCGGCAAGCCCGAGCACGTGGTGAACTTCTTCTTCTTCGTGGCCGAGGAGGCGCGCGCGATCATGGCGCAGCTCGGCATCCGCCGCTTCGACGACCTGGTCGGGCGCGCCGATCTGCTGGACGTGCGCCAGGGCATCGCGCACTGGAAGGCGCGCGGACTCGATTTCAGCCGCGTGTTCCATCGCCCGGCGGTGCCGGCCGACGTGGCGCGGCGCCATGTCGACGAGCAGGATCACGGCCTCGGCCGCGCGCTCGACCGCACGCTGATCGACAAGGCGCGCGCCGCGCTGGAGCACGGCGAACGCTGCAGCTTCATCGTGACGATCCGCAACGTCGATCGTTCGGTCGGCGCGATGCTGTCGGGCGCGCTGGCGCGCCGGTATGGCCACGCCGGCCTGCCGGACGACAGCATCCACGTGCAGCTCGACGGCGTGGCGGGGCAGAGTTTCGGCGCGTTCCTCGCGCGCGGCATCACCTTCGACCTGGTCGGCGAGGCGAACGACTACGTGGGCAAGGGGCTTTCCGGCGGCCGCATCATCGTGCGCTCGCCGAACGACTTCCACGGCTTCGGGCCGGAACACATCATCGCCGGCAACACCGTGCTGTACGGCGCCACCGGCGGCGAGGCGTTCTTCAACGGCGTGGCTGGCGAGCGCTTCGCCGTGCGCAACTCCGGCGCCACCGCGGTGGTGGAAGGCGTCGGCGACCACGGTTGCGAGTACATGACCGGCGGCACCGTGGTGGTGCTGGGCGAGACCGGGCGCAACTTCGCCGCCGGCATGTCGGGCGGCGTCGCGTATTTGTACGACCCCGAAGTGCAGTTCCAGGCGCGCTGCAATCTCGCGATGGTGGCGCTCGAACCGGTGCTCTCCAGCGTCGAACAGGAATTGCGCGTGCCGCGTGAACTCTGGCATGCGCCGGTGCGCGGCGCGGCCGGCGAGACCGACGAGGCGATCCTGCGGCGCCTGCTGGAAGCCCATTTCCGCGCCACCGGCAGCTTCCGCGCCAAGGCGATCCTGCACGACTGGGTCAATGCGCGCACGCACTTCGTCAAGGTGATGCCGCACGAGTACAAGCGCGCACTGGGCGAAGCGGGCCACGCCGGCACATCGGCATCCACTGCAGCAGCCACGGCCTGATCGGGCGGGGGAGCGATCCATCATGGGCAAGATCACCGGCTTTCTCGACTACCCCCGCGTGCCGGAGCCCGGCGAGGCGCCGAACCTGCGCAAGCGCCACTGGCGCGAGTTCACCCCGCAACTGGATGATGCCGCCGCGGCGATCCAGGCCGCGCGCTGCATGGATTGCGGCATCCCGTTCTGCCACCAGGGCTGCCCGGTCAACAACGTGATCCCGGACTTCAACGACCTGGTCTATCGGCAGGACTGGCAGCGCGCGATCGAGGTGCTGCATTCGACCAACAACTTTCCCGAGTTCACCGGCCGCATCTGCCCGGCGCCGTGCGAGGCGGCGTGCACGCTGAACATCAACGACGACGCGGTGGGCATCAAGTCGATCGAGCACAAGATCATCGACAAGGCGTGGGAGGAAGGCTGGGTGCGCCCGCAGCCGCCTGCGCGACGCACCGGCTGGAGCGTGGCCGTGGTCGGCTCCGGCCCGGCCGGGCTGGCCGCCGCGCAGCAGCTCGCGCGTGCCGGCCACGCCGTCACCGTGTTCGAGAAGAACGACCGCATCGGCGGGCTGCTGCGCTACGGCATCCCCGACTTCAAATTGCAGAAGGAACACATCGACCGCCGCCTCGAGCAGATGCGCGCCGAGGGCGTGCAGTTTCGTTCCGGCGTGTATGTGGGCCGCGCCACCGACGCAAAGGCGGGACAGACCGCGCTCACGCCAGGGCAGTTGCAGCAGGAGTTCGACGCGGTGGTGCTGGCCGGCGGTGCCGAGACCCCGCGCGACCTGCCGCTGCCGGGCCGCGAACTGGACGGCGTGCATTTCGCGATGGATTTCCTTCCGCTGCAGAACCGCGTGCTGGCCGGCGACACGCTGGCCTCGCAGATCCTCGCCACCGACAAGCAGGTGGTGGTGATCGGCGGCGGCGACACCGGCTCGGATTGCGTGGGCACCTCCAACCGCCAGGGCGCCGCGGCGATCACCCAGTTCGAGTTGCTGCCGCAGCCTCCCGCACAGGAGAACAAGCCGTTGACCTGGCCGTACTGGCCGATCCGCCTGCGTACCTCCAGCTCGCACGAGGAGGGCTGCCAGCGCGACTGGGCGGTGGCGACCAAGCGCTTCAACGACGACGGCAAGGGCCGCGTGCGCAGCCTGACCGCGGTACGCCTGCAGTGGCACGAGGGCCGCATGAGCGAGCTGCCGGGCAGCGAGTTCGAGATCGAGGCGGATCTGGTCCTGCTGGCGATGGGCTTCGTCTCGCCGGCGCAGGCCGTGCTCGACGCCTTCGGCGTGAGCAAGGACGCGCGCGGCAACATCGCCGCGCCGGTGGAGGGCCGCGCGGCGTACCGCACCAGCGTGGACAAGGTATTCGCCGCCGGCGACATGCGCCGCGGCCAGTCGCTGGTGGTGTGGGCGATCCGCGAGGGCCGCCAGTGCGCGCGGGCGGTGGACGAGTTCCTGATGGGCGCGTCGAGCCTGCCGCGTTGACGAGCCGGTGCGGTGCGCGGCGCTTGTGGTGCCGCGCGACGAGCCGCACCATGCGCAGGATGATCGACACGCTTCCCCGCGACCCCGCCGCTGCCGCCGCGCAACTGGACGACCAGACCGTGCACGTCTGGCACCTCGGCTATCGCCACGCAGCCGGTCGGCGGCCGCTGCTGCGCTTGCTGGCGGCGTATCTCGGCGTCGACGCCGACGCGTTGCGCCTGGAACAGGACGCGCACGGCCGGCCGCGGCTCGACCCGCCTCGCGGCGCGGCGCTGGATTTCAACTGGTCGCACAGCGGCGGGCACGCGCTGGTGGCAATCGCCCGCGGCATCGCGCCGGGCATCGACGTCGAGCGCCGGCGTGCACGGCCGCGCGCGCTGGCACTGGCCCGGCGCTTCTTCGACACCGCGGAGGCCGACGCGCTGGCGGCCTTGCCTGAAGCTGAACGCGACGAAGCCTTCCTGACCCTGTGGACGGCCAAGGAAGCCTTGCTCAAGGCGCACGGGCGCGGCATCGGCTACGGGCTGCAGCGCCTGCGCGTGGCGGCGCCGCCGCAACCGTTGCAGCTGCTGCGCTTCGACGGCGAAGATGTCGGCGCCTGGCAGCTGCGGCCGCTCGAGCTCGCGCCGGAACTGATCGCCGCGCTGGCCTGGCGCGGGGCGCCGCGCGAGCTGCGCGTGGCCCCGTGGCTTGCCGACATCGAATGATCGGCGCACTGTCACCCGTCGGCACGGCACATGGTGGGGCCGGCCGGCCGACTTTCTCCGCCCCGACGTGGTTTCCGTCATGACCCTGCTCAGCGTCAACCTCAACAAGATCGCCGTCCTGCGCAACTCCCGCGGCGGCAACACGCCTGATATCTGCCACGCCGCACAGACCTGTATCGAGGCCGGCTGCGGCGGCATCACCGTGCATCCGCGCCCGGACCAGCGCCATGTGCGGCCCGATGACGTCCGTGCGCTGGCCGGGATGTTGCGCGGGCGGGTCGAGTACAACATCGAGGGCAACCCGTTCGCTGGCCCGCGCGGCGATTACCCCGGCCTGGTCGAACTGGCCCGCCAGGTTTGCCCGACCCAGGTGACCCTGGTGCCGGACAGCGACGGCCAGATCACCTCGGACCACGGCTTCGACCTGCGCCAGGATACCGTCCGCCTGAGGCCGCTGGTCGAGGAGCTGAACGCGCTGGGCTGCCGGGTCAGCCTGTTCGTCGACGCCGGCAATGGCGATTTCGAGCTGGCCGCGGCCATCGGCGTGCAGCGCATCGAGATCTACACGGGCCCCTATGCCGAGGCCTTCGCCGAAGGCGATCCTGCGGCAGCGCTGGCGGCATGCACCGAGACCGCGCGGCGCGCCCAGCAGGCCGGCCTGGCGGTCAACGCCGGACATGACCTCAGCCAGGCCAACCTCGGCACCTTCAAGGCCGCGATCCACGGCCTGGCCGAAGTCTCGATCGGCCATGCGCTGATTGGCGAGGCCCTGTACGAAGGGCTGGCCACCACGGTGCGCCGCTACTTGCAGATCCTGCGCTGAAGAGAGTCGCGGGCTTGCCGGCAGGGCGTTCGTGCCGACGGGTTCGACACTCCGGGTGGGCATTGCACGAAGTGCCGCGCGGTCCCGATCCCTCAAAACAAAAGCCCCGCCGAAGCGGGGCTGTTGCCTGGATCGTGTTGCGTCGAACTCAGCGCGCTTCGTTGAAGCCGATCTTCACCAGGTTGTAGCTCTTGGCATCGGCCAGCACGCGGGCCACGTACTCGTAGGCCACGTGATCGTCGGCGGCGATCTGGATCTCCGGCTGGTTCGGCAGCGACTGCTGGCCGATCACCGCCAGCTGCGCCTTCAGGCCCAGCTCGTCGACCGGCGTGCCGTTCCAGTAGAACGCGCCGCTCTGATCGATCTTCAGGTTGATCGGGCTGGGCGGATTGGCCGGCGGGATCACGTCCTTGTTCGGCTGCGGCAGATCGACCTCGATCTTGTGGGCCAGGATCGGCGCGGTGATCATGAAGATGATCAGCAGCACCAACAGCACGTCGACCAGCGGCGTGACGTTGATTTCGGCCATGGCGCCCGAACTGGTCTTGGTTGAAATCGCCATCTCGATTATCCCTTCGGTGCGTCGGTGGTCATGAAGGCGACGTGCACCATGCCCGAACCCTTCGCATCGCTGATGATCTTCTTCACCACCATGAACTGCACTTCACGATCGGCGCGGATCTGCAGCTGCGGCTGCGGCGTGAGCTGCGCTTCCACCAGCAGCTTGGCGCGCAGCTCGGCATCCGTGACCGGCTGATCGTTCAGGTACATGCTGCCGTCGACCTTGATCGCCAGGTCGATCGGCGGCGTCTTCGGGTCCGGCGTCTTGGCGTTCGGATTGGCGATGGGCAGATCGATCGTGACCGAGTGGGACATCAGGGGCGCCGTGATCATGAAGATGATCAGCAGCACCAACATCACGTCGACGAGCGGCGTGACGTTGATTTCCGACATCGGACCCGAGGAATCACCACCTAGGCTTACGGCCATGGGTCAATCCCTCACTTCGCGCTTTCGATGCGCGAACCGGTCGCAAAGAAGTCATGCAGGTCGTTCGCGAACTCGTCGAAGCGGGCGTAGACCACGCGGTTCGAGCGGTTGAAGAAGTTGTACGCGAACAGCGCCGGGATGGCCGCGAACAGACCGAAGGCGGTCATGATCAGCGCCTCACCCACCGGACCGGCCACCGCGTTCATCGAGGCGTTGCCGGTGGCGGCGATGCCGATCAGGGCGTGGTAGATGCCCCACACGGTACCGAGCAGACCGACGAACGGCGCGGCCGAGCCCACCGTGGCGAGCAGGGTCATGCCGCCTTCCAGACGCATGCTCTCGCGAGCCACGGCCTGGCGCAGGGCGCGGTCGATGAACTCCGAGCGGCTCAGCGATTCCGCCAGGCGACCGGCGGTGCCGGTAGTGCTCTGCTGGTGGTGCGCCATCGCCGAAGCGGCTTCCAGCGCGATCTTGGAGAACGGCTCGCTCTTGGGCTGCGCTTCCAGCTCACGGATGGCGTCCTGGGTCGAGCCATTGCCCCAGAAACCGTCGATGACCTTGTCCGCCCGTGCCTTCACGGTGGCATTGCGAATGCCGTTGGCGATGATGAAGTACCAGGACAGGAACGACATCGCGACCAGGGTCACGAAGACCACCCAGCCGAGCCAGTCGAAGTTCTGCATCAGGTTCTCGAAGCCCATCTGTTTCATGGCTTCGGCGTTGGTGTTGCCGGTTGCAGCAGGAGTCTGAAGGAACATAACGCTACCCTAGAAAAGTCAAGCGTGAACTGTGACCGTAATCTACTGTCGCCCGATTACGGCGGGTTGAAGTGGTTATCTCTAGCCACTGAGATTGAAGTTGATGGGGACACGAGCATAGCCCTCCACTTTCTTGCCGGCCTTCACCTCTGGATTGAACTTCCAGTGGCGCATGACCCAGTCCTTGGCCGCTCGATCCAGCTCGCGATAGCCGCTGGATTTCTCCACCTCGACGGACTTTGGCGATCCGTCCAGGCCAACCAGGATCAACAGGACCACCGTGCCCTCATGGCGCTGACGGGCGGCCATCGGCGGATACGGCGGACTCGGACGGGTGCCGTAGCTCAGGTCCGAACCGGCCGCGATATCCGGTGGCGGCGCCGGCGGCGCGGGAGGTGCCGGTGGCGGCGCCTGCACGGCATTGGCGGAAACCTCGGTCACCGGAGGCGGCGGCGTCGGCGGCGGCGGGGTCGGCGGCGGATTGACCTGCTGGATTATCTTCGGCGGCGGCTGCTTCGGCGGCTCCGGCGGCGGCGGCGGTGGCGGCGGCGGCGGCGGTGGCGGCTCGATGAAGCTGACCTGGACGATCTTTTCCTTTTCCTTGTGGTTTTGATTGGGCGGCGCCATCGGCGCCACGATCAGCAGGAAGGCAAATGCGTGCAGCCCGATGGCCACGGCCAATGCCCAGGTCCGCTTCCAACTAAAACGCCCGGTTTCTTCGTTACTAGAGGCCATCTGTCACTATCTGGAAGCTGATCAATCGGGGGATCGCATCGCCGCAGTGACCTGTCGGGAGCCGTCTGGTTGGACCTGACGGAACCCGCCACGGGTTTGCTGAAACAATGCGCAGTGAAAGGTTTTCAACGTTACAACACGCCATGGCTTTTGTATAGCGCTGGCGGGGCGTGAAATGGACGTCCACCTTCGCCAGCGCCATACCGGATGGCTACTTGCCTGCAGCTCCCAGTTTCTTGAGCAATTCGTTGGCCCGGTCAGCGCTTTCCGGTTCCTGCGCGGCCTTCTTCAATGCGGCGACGCGCGCAGCCTTGTTGTTCAGGCCCCGCTCGCACTCGGCCAGCACCAGGTAGGCGTTGCCCATGTGCTTCACGCCCTTGCTGATGGCCTGGCTGACCATCGTCTTGGCCTTGGCGTAATGGTTGCCGGTCAATTCGATGTTGGCGATCTGCAGCGCGGGCTCGCCGTCGTTGGCCAGCGGCAGAGCCTTCTGGAACGCCTGCGTGGCCGCCGGGATGTCGCCGGCCACGTAGTCGGCCTTGCCCAGCAGCACGTAGTTCTCCGCACTGGGCCGCATGATCTGCTTGCTCATGCCTTCCTTGATGACGGCGATCGCCTTGTCCGCCATCGGCTTGGGTTCGTCGCTGGACAGCGCCTGGTTATAGTACAGCGAAGCCAGCAGCACGTAGTCCGCTTCGTTGCCGAGCAGGCCCTTGGCACGGGCATCTTCCATGACCTTGATCGCCTCGGGGTATTTCCCCGCCTGCTGGAGCGCCTGGATGGCGGCCTCGACGACCTTCGGGTCATCCGGATGCGCGGCGAGGTTGTCCTGCGCCATCTGCACCAGTTGGTCGTTCTGCCCGCTGGCGGCATAGCTTGCCATCAGGATCTGGTCCCACTGCGGCTCGGGCTTGTCGGTCAGCGATTTGGCCTTCTTTACGGCCGCGATGGCTTCCGGGTACTTCTCCAGACGATACAGGTCGTTGCTTTCGACGGCATACGATTCGGCAGTTTCCTTCTTGCCCTCGGCACGCCACTTCTTGAGGGTGTCCAGCGAGGCCTGGTACTGGCCGTCTGCTTGCTGCGCGACAGCCATCATGTACTGCATGGCGAAGTAGTCGTCGTTTGGCAGCACGCCGTTGTCCAGGGCGCGTTGCAGCAGGCCGATCGCGGCCTTGAAGTCCTGCGCGTTGTACTTGAGCACGGCCAGCCCGCGCAGCGCCATGGCCTGGGCGTACTTGCTCTTGCTGTCGTCGAGCAGCTTCTGCAGGGTCGCCTCGGCCGTGGCGGCATCGCCCTTGTTGAGGGCATCGAAACCTTCCTGCAGCTGCTTCTGGTCCTGCGTCTTGGTGAGGTCGAGCTTCGGCGCGGTGCGCGTACTGTCGGGGTACTCGCTCGTCTGCTTGGACTTGTCGTCGTGCTGCTTCCGGGCCCATGCCGGGCTGGCGAGCAGACCAAGCAGCAAGGCCGCGGTGGCCAGCAGAGTGAAGCTTCGAAGCTGTTTCATGGGGTTCCTCATCGCAAGGCCGGTACGTGTCGACGCAAACAGGTGGGTCTTGCAGCGTAACCCTATCCGGGCCCGGATAACAAGTTGCGCTGCGGCATAAAAGATCTTTTCAGATCAACAGGTTAGACACAAACAAAGTGTCGCCGAAGGCCGCGCCCCCAGCCTTGCTCAGCGGCGGTCGGCGATCACCGGCTGCCGGCGCCTGCCACTTCACGGCAGGGGCCGGTGGTGCCTCGTCAGATATCCAGGTTGGCAACCTTGAGCGCGTTGGCCTCGATGAAATCACGCCGCGGCTCGACCGCCTCGCCCATCAACATGGAGAACATCTGGTCGGCGACGATCGCATCCTCGATGCCGACCTGCAGCATGCGGCGGGTTTCCGGGTTGACCGTGGTATCCCACAGCTGCTCCGGGTTCATTTCGCCCAGGCCCTTGAAGCGCTGGATGCTGCGCCCCTTCTTGGCCTCCTCCAGCAACCAGTTGCGGGCGTCGACGAAGCGGAGGATGCCGCGCGAAGCATTGCCCCGGCGCACCACTGCATCGGGCTGGACCAGGCCGGCGATCTGCTGGCTGATCGCCAGGATCGGACGGAACTCGGCGCTGCCGAAGAACGGCTGCGGCAGGAACCAGGTGTGGCTGAGCCCATGCTGCTCGCGGATCACCTCGATGGCCGCCGGCTGCGCCGCGCCGGCGGCGTCGGCGTGTGCCGGTCGCAGGCGCAACGTGTAATGCGGCTTGCCCAGCCCGCTCGCGCTGAGCTTGAGCGTCACGGCGTCCAGCCAACCCTGCATGGCCTCGGCATCGGCCCACAGCGCCGGCACCAGCGGCGGATGCTCCAGCATCGCGGTGAGCACCGCGGGGTCGAAACGATGTGCCAGTCGGGCGATCTGGTCCAGCGCGCTCTGGTAGCCGCGCAGCAGCTTTTCCAGCGCCTCGCCGGTGATGGGCGGCGCCTCGGGGCTGTACTCCAGCGCAGCGTTGTCCACCGCGCTGGAGATCAGGTAGTCGTTCAGCGCAGTGTCGTCCTTGATGTACAGCTCCTGCTTGCCCTGCTTCACCTTGTACAGCGGCGGCAGGCCGATGTAGATGTGGCCGCGCTCGATCAGCTCGGGCATCTGGCGGTAGAAGAAGGTCAGCAGCAGGGTGCGGATGTGCGAGCCGTCGACGTCGGCATCGGTCATCAGGATGATGCGGTGATAGCGCAGCTTGTCGGGGTTGTACTCGTCCTTGCCGATGCCGGTACCGAGCGCGGTGATCAGGGTGCCTACCTCGGCCGAGGCGAGCATGCGGTCGAAGCGTGCCTTCTCGACGTTGAGGATCTTGCCCTTGAGCGGCAGCACCGCCTGGGTCCTGCGATTGCGGCCCTGCTTGGCCGAACCGCCGGCGGAGTCTCCCTCGACCAGGAACAGTTCGCACAGCGCCGGATCCTTCTCCTGGCAGTCGGCCAGCTTGCCGGGCAGGCCGGCGATGTCCAGCGCGCCCTTGCGCCGGGTCATCTCGCGCGCCTTGCGGGCGGCTTCGCGGGCACGGGCGGCGTCGACCACCTTGGAGGCGATCGCCTTGGCTTCGTTCGGGTGCTCCAGCAGGAATTCGCCGAGCTTCTCGTTGACGACCTGCTCCACCACCGTCTTGACCTCGGAGGAGACCAGCTTGTCCTTGGTCTGCGAGGAGAACTTCGGGTCGGGCACCTTGACCGACAGTACCGCGATCATGCCCTCGCGCATGTCGTCGCCGGACAGGGCGACCTTGGCGTTCTTGGCCAGGCCTTCCTTCTCGATGTAGTTCTGCAGCGAGCGGGTCAGCGCGGCGCGGAAGCCGGTGAGGTGGGTGCCGCCGTCGCGCTGCGGGATGTTGTTGGTGAAGCAGAACATCGTCTCGTTGTACGAGTCGGTCCACTGCATCGCCACCTCCACCACGATGCCGTCCTGCTCCGCGGTCAGGCTGATCACGTTCGGGTGCAGCGGGGTCTTCATCTGGGACAGGTGCTGCACGAAGGAGCGGATGCCGCCCTCGTACGCAAACGTGTCCGAGCGCCCTTCCCCGCGCTCGTCTTTCAGCTCGATGGTGACGCCGGAGTTGAGGAAGGCCAGCTCGCGCAGGCGCTTGGCGAGGATCTCGTAGTGGAAGTCGATGTTGCTGGTGAAGGTGGCCGGGCTGGGCAGAAAACGAACGGCAGTCCCGCGCTTGTCCGACGGGCCGACCTCCTTCAGCGGGAACAGCGGCTCGCCGAGCGAGTATTCCTGCAGGTATTCATGGCCGTCGCGGTGGATGGTCAGCCACAGGTGATCGCTGAGCGCGTTCACCACGGAAACGCCCACGCCGTGCAGGCCGCCGGAGACCTTGTAGGAGTTGGCGTCGAACTTGCCGCCGGCATGCAGCACCGTCATCACCACCTCGGCGGTGGAGCGGTGCTCCTCCGGGTGCATGTCGACCGGGATGCCACGACCGTTGTCGGCGACGCTGACCGAACCATCCTCGTGGATCATGACCACGACCCTGTCGCAGTAGCCGGCCAGGGCTTCGTCGATCGAGTTGTCGACGACCTCGAACACCATGTGGTGCAGGCCGGTGCCGTCATCGGTATCGCCGATGTACATGCCGGGGCGCTTGCGCACCGCCTCGAGGCCCTTGAGTACCTTGATGTTGCTCGAATCGTAGTGGGATTCGTTGAGGGGTTCGTTCATGCGGAGGTCGTTTCCTGGCGCCAGCGACCCGGCCCGACGCGGCGCCGTGATCGGCCGGGCAAGGGTTATGCAACCTGCGAAAGGTGCAACCCTTCGATTATAGCAGGCGCGCTATCTGGCCTTGTTCCACGTGGAACACGCGTGCGGAGGTCGCCTGCAATGCCGGCGGCAATTCGGTGCCGGTCAGCAGCACCTGGGCGTGGACGTCCTGCAGTTCGGCCACCACAGCCGCCTGGTGCGACTGGTCCAGCTCGGAGGCAAGGTCGTCCAGGCACACCACCGGCCAGTCGCCATGTTCCTGTGCATACAGGGTAGCTTGCGCCAATACGCAGGCCAGCGCAGCGAGCTTCTCCTGGCCGCGCGACAGGTGCTCGCGCAGCGGGGCCCGTTCGAAAGAAAGCGTCCAATCGGCGCGGTGTGGACCCAGGCTGGTGTGCCCCCGCGCCTGATCCCGGCCGCGCTGCGTCGCCAATTGATCGGCAAGCGGCAGCTCGTCCGACCAGCCACGGCGGTAGCGCAGTTCCATCGCGCCCAACTCCGGCAGCAAGGCCGCCATGCTGACTTCGAGGCAAGGTCGCAAGCGGTCCAGGTAAGCGCGGCGCTGCAGGTCGATGCGTTCTGCGGCCTGCGAAAGCTCCCGTTCCCACGGTTCGCACAGGTCATCCGACGGCGTCACTCCCGCGCGCAGCAAGCTGTTGCGCTGCTTCAGCGCGCGCTGGCAGCGACGCCACAGCGCCAGGAAATCCTGTTCCACGTGGAACACGCCCCAATCGAGATAGCGCCGACGCTCCTCGGCCGGGCCGGCGATCAGCGCATGTGAGCCAGGCTCGAAGCAGACCACCGCGCAGGCCTGCACCAGCTCGCCGATCGACGCGGCCTCGCCGTTGATACGCGCCTCCCAGCGCGCGCCCGAACGCCCCAGCCCCAAGCGTTCGACATCAGACTCATCGCGGTGGCGCACCTCGGCAAACAAGGCCAGTTGCGCCATGCCCCGCTGCACCAGCGCCTCGCGCGCGCCGGAACGAAACGAGCGTGCGTGCGAAAGCAGAAAAGCGGCCTCCAGCACGCTGGTCTTGCCGGCACCGTTGTCGCCGATGAACACGTTGATTGCCGGGTCCAGCGCCAGGCTGACATCGGTCAGGCAGCGCAAGCCGCAGATACGCAATTGTTCCAGCCTCATGCGGACCGACACCCCAGACGACAACGCCGGGGCTCCCTGCGGAGACCCCGGCGCTGCTGGTGACGACGCCTGATCGCAACGACCACGAGAGCCGCGTCAGAGCCGCAGCGGCATGATCACATGGCGCGCCTGCTCGTTGTCGTGCTCCTGCACCAGGCAACTGGACTGCGCATCGCGCAGGCTCAAGCGCGCCTTGTCGCCGCGCAGGGCCGCGAGGGCATCGAGCAGGTAACCCACGTTGAAGCCCACCGCCAGGTCGGAGACATGGGTGTCGGCCTCGACCTCCTCCACGGCTTCTTCCTGTTCCGGGTTGTGCGCCACGATGCGCAGCTTGCCTGGCGACAGTTCGAGCCGCACGCCGCGGTATTTCTCGTTCGACAGGATCGCTGCGCGCTGCAGCGCCCCCCGCAGAACTTCGCGGTCCAGCGTGGCGGTCTTGTCCGCACCCAGCGGAATCACCGCCTCGTAATCCGGGAAACGACCGTCGATCAGCTTCGACGTGAAGGTGACATTGCCCCGGCGCACGCGCAGATGGTTGCGGCCGAACTCCAGCTCCACCTCGCCGTCACCGCCTTCCAGCAGGCCGATCAGCTCGTTGACGCCCTTGCGCGGGATGATGATCTGGCGGCGGGTGCTCACCGAGCTCTGCAGCTCGGTCTGCTTCATCGCCAGGCGATGGCCGTCGGTGGCCACGCAGCGCAGGCTGTGTTCCTGCAGGTCCAGCAGCATGCCGTTGAGGTAGTAGCGCACGTCCTGGTTGGCCATGGCGAACGCCGTGCGCTCCATCAGGTCGCGCAGCACCTCCTCCGGCAGGTTGACCTTCTCGACCACCTCGATCTGATCCACCGTGGGAAATTCGCTGGCCGGCAGCGTGGTCAGCGTGAACCGGCTGCGTCCGGCGTGCAGTGCCACGCGGTCACCGTTCAACTTCAGCTCGATATGGGCGCCGTCGGGCAATGCGCGCACGATGTCGAACAGCTTTCGGGCCGGGATGGTGACCTCGCCGTCGGCGAGCTTCTCTGCCTCGGTGACCGCGATCATCTCGACTTCCAGGTCGGTACCGGTAAGCGAGACCTGACCGTCTGCCACCTTGAACAGCAAGTTGGCCAGTACCGGCAGCGTCTGGCGCCGTTCGACCACACCCACTACCTGTTGCAGCGGCTTGAGCAGAGCTTCACGTTGGATGCTGAATTGCATGGTGGGCTTCCCTTTACCTGCTGTTCTTTCTTTTGAAAAGAAGTGTAGTGGCTGTTGTTGTACTTGTGGAGAACCGGTTTTTGTCGGCTTTTGTCCGCAAAATCAACTTGTTACGACCTATTTGCCGTGTGCAGTGCGGGCCGGCCAGGCAGTGCATGACTTGTGGATAACCTGGCAGGTCCATTCATCCACCCATTATCCACAGCTTGGCCCCAACTTGCCCCGCATTCTCGCGCATTCCCGGCGCGCAGGCCCGCCCACGCGCGCGTCAACCGGTGAGCGTGCGGATCAACTGTTCCCAGTCCTGGCGCATGCGCACGTCGGTTTCGAGGAACTTGCGGATCGTCTTGCAGGCGTGCATCACCGTGGTGTGGTCACGCCCGCCGAACGCCTCGCCGATCTCGGGCAGGCTGTGCTCGGTCAGTTCCTTGGACAAGGTCATCGCGATCTGCCGCGGCCGCGCCAGCGAGCGCACGCGCCGCTTGGAGAGCAGGTCCTGCAGGCGCACGTTGAAGTATTCGGCGGTGATCTTCTGGATGTTGGCGATGGTGACCGCCTGGGCGTGCGTGGCCAGCAGGTCGCGCAGGGTCTCCTCGGCAAAATCGGTGGTGATCGGCCGCCCGTAGAAGTTGGCACGCGCCGCCAGAGTGTTGAGCGCGCCTTCCAGGTCGCGCACGTTGGAGCGGATGCGCTTGGCCAGCAGCATCGCCACGCTCTCGTCCATGGCCACGCTCTTGTCGTGTGCCTTGGACAGCAAGATTGCCGCGCGCGTCTCGAAATCCGGCGGTTCGATCGCCACGCTCAGGCCCCAGCCCAGGCGCGACTTCAGGCGCGGCTCCAGCTTGTCCACTTCCTTGGGATAACGGTCGCAGGTGAGGATGATCTGCTGCTTGGACTCGAACAACGCGTTGAAGGTGTGGAAGAATTCCTCCTGCGTGGTGTCCTTGCCCGCGAAGAACTGGATGTCGTCGATCAGCAGCGCGTCGACCGAACGGAAGCGGCGCTTGAACTCGTCCATGCTCTTGGCGCGCAAGGCCTCGATCATCGAGCCGACGAACTGCTCCGAGTTCAGGCACATCACCTTGCAACCCGGGTTGCGCTCCAGCATCAGGTTGCCGGCGGCGTGCATCAGGTGGGTCTTGCCCAGGCCGGTGCCGCCATACAGCAGCAGCGGGTTGTACGCGCGCCCCGGATTGGTGGCCACCTGCATCGCGGCGGCCTTGCCGAGCTGGTTGGACTTGCCCTCGACGAAGGTTTCGAAGGTGTAATGCGGGTCGAGATTGTGGTGGAAAGCCTGCGTCGCCGCCGCAGGGGCGGGCCGGGTGGGCGTGGCTGCCGCCGATTTGGCCGGCTCCGCCCGACGTACATTGGAACCCACCTCCAGCCGCACCGGCATGGCGCGGCCAGCCAGCTGCCCCAGTACCTGCTCGATTTGCGCCAGGTAGCGCTGGCGCACCGTGTCCAGCGTGTAGGAATTGGGGGCGAACAGCTGCAAGCCGTCGGCATCGTCACGCGCCTGCAGCGGCATCAGCCAGGTGTGCAGGTCTTCGGCGCTCAGATCGCCTTCCAGACGCTCAAGGCAGCGCCGCCACAGATCACTCATGAATTCGATCAACCACGACTTGGGGCGCTTGCGCGCAGGGTGATGGGCTAGTCTAGCAGCAGCCCCCGCGGTGCCGGACCGGCGCCGTCGCCGCGTCGCGCAAGGCGCGAGCTGGCGCGATTTGACAGCCGCGGCCCCGACCGGACATACTCTCCAACCTTTTACTCACATTCCCTTCGGAGCAACCCATGAAGCGGACCTTCCAGCCCAGCAAGCTCAAGCGCGCCCGTACCCACGGTTTTCGCGCACGCATGGCCACCGCCGACGGCCGCAAGGTGATCAACGCCCGTCGCGCCAAGGGCCGCAAGCGCCTGATCCCGTAATCGGGCGCGGCGTGATGTCCAGCGCCGGTCTGCCGCGCGAGGCGCGGCTGCGTCGGCCCGGTGAATTCGCCGCCTTGCGAAACAGCAGCGGACGCGCAGGCGGCCGCTGTTTTCATTTGCGCTATCGCGACAACGAGCTGGGCGGCGCGCGGCTGGGCCTGGCCATTTCCAAGCGGGTGTCCAAGCGCGCAGTGGAGCGCAACCGGATCAAGCGTCTGGTGCGCGAGTCGTTCCGGCGCGTGCGCCACCGCCTTCCCGCGATCGACCTGATGGTGATGGCGCGCGAACAGGCCGCCGGCGTGCCCGGGCCGGAGTTGCTGGGCGAGTTGGAAGCCCTTTGGCAAAAGCTGCCGGCCCGCGCGGCTGACCCGGCCGAACCATTGAAGCGAATCGACGGTCCCCCCACAATCGAGCGCTGACCTTTTTCCAAGCTTCCGCGGCGAGACCCTCGAGTCGTGGCGTTACCCGGATCTGCTACGCGATGAATCAAACGCGCAACTTCCTCCTGTTTGCCCTGCTGGCCGTGGCCTATTTGCTGTTCATGGCCTGGGAAAACGACCACGCACCCAAGCCGGCGCCGACCCCTGCAGCCACCGCCAGCCAGGCCGTCCCGACGTCGGCGGACGGCAGCGTGCCCGCCGCGATGGCGGTCGCGTCGAGCGCCGCGCCTTCGAGCACGGCGGCAACCGTCGCTACCCATGAGCCATCGGCACCCGCGAGCGCGCAGCTGATCACGGTCGACACCGACGTCCTGCACCTTACGATCGACACCCGCGGCGGCAGCCTGGTGCACGCCGAACTGCTGGCCTACCCGCAGCAGGCGCCGACCCACAAGAACCCCACCCCGCCGCCCGTCGTGCTGCTGGACAACAGCCCCACGCATTACTTCGTGGCGCAGAACGGCCTGGTCAGCAGCAGCGACACCGCGCCGGCCGACCAGCCCAACCACCTGGCGCTGTTCCACAGCGAGAAGACCAGCTACACCCTGGCGCCGGGCCAGGACGAACTCCAGGTCGCGCTGACCTGGCGCGACGCCGCCGGCCTGGCGGTCACCAAGACCTACACCTTCAAACGCGGCAGCTACGTGGTGGACCTGAGCCAGCGCATCGACAACGGCGGCAACACGCCGTGGCAGGGCAACGCTTACCAGCAACTGCAGCGGATCGCGCCGCCCAAACCGTCCAGCTGGTTCAGCCATTACACCGATCCCGAGCAGCGCAGCTTCATCGGTGCGGCCTGGTACACCGGCGAGAAGTTCGAGAAGCTCGGCTTCAAGGATTTCGGCGAGAAGAAAGACGCGCTCGACAGCGAGATCAAGGGCGGCTGGGCGGCGATGCTGCGCCTGTACTTCGTCACCGCGTGGATTCCGCCGGCCAGCCAGACCAACCACTACGTCACCCAGACCATCGATCCGGACAGCGCCCACCCGCGCTACCTGATCCGCACGATGAGCCCGACGCTGAACGTGGCCGCCGGGCAGAGCCTGACCACCGAAGCGCGGTTGTACGTGGGCCCGAACCGGCAGGGCACGCTCGATGCGATCGCGCCCGGGCTCGACCTGACCATCGACTACGGCATGTTCAAGGCCATCGCCGTGCCGATGCACTGGATCCTGTCGCAGTTCCACGCGATCACCAGGAACTGGGGCGTGGCGATCATCCTGCTGGTGCTGCTGATCAAGGGCCTGACCTGGAAGCTCACCGCGATGCAGTACCGCTCCAGCGCGCGCATGCGCAAGCTGACGCCGCGGCTGCAGGCGCTGAAGGAGCGCTACGGCGACGACCGCCAGAAGATGCAGCAGGCCACCATGGAGCTGTACAAGAAGGAGAAGGTCAACCCGATGGGCGGCTGTCTGCCGGTCTTGATCACGCTGCCGGTGTTCTACGGCCTGTTCTTCGTGCTCGAGTACAGCCTGGAGCTGCGCCACGCGCCGTTCCTGTGGATCCCCGACCTCAGCGCGCCCGATCCGCTCTACATCCTGCCGATCATCTACGCGATCGTGATGCTCGGCACGCAGTGGCTGAACCCGGTCGCCGCGGGCATGGACCCGACCCAGGCGAAGATGATGAAGGTGATGCCGCTGCTGTTCACCGTGATGTTCGCCTTCTTCCCCGCCGGCCTGTGCCTGTACTACGCGGTCAACGGCCTGGTCGGGCTGGGCCAGCAGTGGTGGGTGACCCACCACATCGATCGCGAAGGCGAACCCAAGGCCAAGGCGGCCTGACCCATCGCCGAATGGACGACACACAGCCGCGACGGTTGCCCCGCCGCGGCTGTTTCGTTTCTGGTTGCTGACGTCGCGGACCCTTCGACTCCGCCGCTGCGCGGCTACGCTCAGGGAGATCGTCTTTACTCCCCAAACCGTTCGTCCTGAGCGTAGTCGCGCAGCGGCGAAGTCGAAGGACATCGCACCCCCCGTTCAAACCCGAAACCGCCCTGTAAAGTTCGTCCCATGACCACCGAGACCACCGAGACCACCGACACCATCGCCGCCATCGCCAGCGCCCCCGGCGCGGCCGGCGTCGGCGTGTTGCGCGTCTCCGGTCCCGCCGCGCCAGCCATCGCGCAAACCCTGCTCGGCCGCGCACCGCAACCTCGCCATGCCCACTTCGCCGCGTTTCGCGATGGCGCCGGCGAACTGATCGACCGCGGCTTGCTGCTCTACTTTCCCGCCCCCGCCTCCTACACCGGCGAACATGTGCTGGAGCTGCAGGGCCACGGCAGCGCCGTGCTGCTGGACGCATTGCTGCGCCGCTGCTGCGAACTTGGCGCGCGACTGGCGCGCCCAGGCGAGTTCACCGAACGCGCATTCCTCAACGGCAAGCTCGACCTGGCCCAGGCCGAAGCCGTCGCCGACCTGATCGCTGCCCGCTCGCAGGCCGGTGCGCGGGCCGCGCTGCAATCGATGGAAGGCGTGTTCTCGCGCAAGGTCGGCGCGCTGCTGCAAGCGCTGATCACGCTGCGCGTGCACATCGAGGCGGCGATTGATTTCCCCGAAGAGGAAATCGACTTCCTCGCCGATCCCGCCATCACCGCGCAACTCGCCAAGCTGCGCCGCGAACTGGCCGACCTGCTGCGTGAAGCGCAACGCGGCGTGCGCCTCAACGACGGACTCAAGGTGGCCATCATCGGCCGCCCCAACGCCGGCAAATCCAGCCTGCTCAACGCGCTGGCCGGCAGCGACCGTGCCATCGTCACCCCGATCGCCGGCACCACCCGCGACGTGCTGCGCGAAAGCCTGAGCCTCGACGGCATCGTGCTGGAACTGGCCGACACCGCCGGCCTGCGCGATACGGAAGACGAAGTCGAACGCGAAGGCGTGCGCCGCGCCCACGGCGAACTGCAACGCGCCGACGTTGCCCTGCTGGTCACCGCCGCCGCGCACGCCGGCGCCGACCTCGCCTTCTTCGCCGCGTTGCCGTCCCAGGTAGAGCGCATCGTGCTGGTCAACAAGATCGACCGCGACGGCCTCGCCGCGCATGACGAATGGCGCGAAAGCGTCTACTGGCTATGGGCCTCTGCCAGAACCGGCGACGGCCTCGATCTCCTGCGCGACCACCTCAAGCACGTCGCCGGCGCCGGCAGCGGCGAAGGCGCCTTCAGCGCCAGACGCCGCCACGTGCTCGCCCTCCAGTCCGTGCGCGACCATCTCGATCGCACCGCCGCCATCCTTGCCACCACCCGCGCCGGCGAACTCGCTGCCGAGGAATTGCGCCAGGCCCAGCACGCGCTGGGCGAAATCACCGGCCACTACAGCAGCGACGACCTGCTCGGCGCGATCTTCAGTTCGTTCTGCATCGGCAAATAGCCCGTCGGCGCCGCTACGCGAGGAACCTGTCCAGCTCGCGCCCGGTGGGCATGCCGCCCTGCGCGCCCAGCTTCGTCACCGACAGCGCGGCGGCCGCGCAGGCCTTGCGTACCGCTGCGGCCAGGCCTTCTTTCAGGAACACCGCCAGCGTCGCGTTGAAGGTGTCTCCGGCGCCGGTGCTGTCGACCACGTCGACCTTGAAGCCGGGCTGGTGCAGCGGTTCGCCCTGTTCGCGATACCAGGCGCCTTCGCCGCCGCGGGTGAGCACGACCGGGCATGGGGCGCGTTGCATCAGCGCCTTGAAGTCTTCGGTGGGATCGGCGCCGAGCAGGATCGCCAGCTCGTGCTGGTTCGGGGTGACGTAGCGGGCGAGTTTGAGCCAGTCGGTGGGCAGTTTTTGCGCGGGGGCAGGATTGAGGATCACCGGCACCCCGAGGCGGTGGCCCAGGCGCACGGTGGCTTCGACGGTTTCCAGCGGGATTTCCATCTGCACCAGCACGGCGTCGGCCCGTTCGAGCAGCGAACGCGCGGCTTCGACGTGGGCGGGCGTGACGCGAGTGTTGGCGGCGGGCACCACGATGATCTGGTTCTCGCCGCCGGCGACGGTGATCGAGGCGGTGCCGCTGGCGCTGTCGTCGAGGCGCGCGACGTGGGTCAGGTCGACGTGTTCGGCGGCGAGGCCGGCGTGCAGCTGGTCGCCGAGGGCGTCGCGGCCGAGCGCGCCGACCAGGGCGACCTCGGCGCCCAGCCGCGCGGCAGCAACCGCCTGGTTGGCGCCCTTGCCGCCGGGCACGGTGAGGAAGCGTTCGCCGAGGATGGTCTCGCCGGGGCCGACGAAGCGCGGCGCCTGGGTGACCAGATCCATGTTGATGCTGCCGACGACGACGATGCGGCTCATGCGTGCTCCACGGCGGACGGGCTTTCAGGATGAATCCGAAAGCTTACCCGTTGGCGCGACGAGTTGGGTGCGACCGCGACCCCGCAGGAGCCCGCTCGCGGGCGATGCTCTTAATGCTTTTGCGATTCCCGATTCCCGGCCAAAAAGGCATCGCCCGCAAGCGGGCTCCTACGGGAGGAGGGGTTCAGGGCGAGGGCGCGCGACCGAGGCCGCTGGCGTCGCCGGGCAGCAGGGCCGGGGCGGGGCCGGCCACAGCCAGCAGGGATTGGGCGTAGCTGTCTTCCATGCTGATGGTGGAGACCTCGTCCCAGCTGAAGAACGAGACCTCGCGCATCCACTCCGCGTCCGGGCTGAGTTCCTGCATGTAGAAGCCGTCGTCCTCGACGCTGACCAGCCGGCCGATGTAGCAGACCTCGGACTCGTCCTCGCTGTCCACGTGCACGCCGATCACCGGTGCCTGGGCGCCGGCGGCCTGGACTACCTCGCGGATGCTGTCCAGCGGGAAGCCGCGCGGCATCCGCGGCAGGATGTGCTTGAGCGCCAGCGCCTTCTCGAAGAAGGCATGGTGCTTGTCGGGTGCTTCGAGCTCGGAGATGTCGCGGTGCCGCATCACGTACATGCCGTCGTAGGTGATGCCGTCGCCGACCACCCAGAGCAGGAAGAACTCCCGCCCCACCCCGCCCACGTAACCGCAGAAGCTGCCGTGTTCGAGGTCTTCACGCCACAACCGGATCAGCGTCTGTTTCTGTTGCGCCTCGCGCAACTGGGCGCGCTGGCCGGTGTTTTTCAGTTCGATAACGTTGTTCACGATGTCCATTTTAGCAGATCGGGGTGATCTGCCGGCTTTACAGGATGTAGCGGCTGAGATCCTCGTCACGAACCAGGTTGGCGAGGGAGTTGTCTACATGTTTGGCGTCGATCTGGTATTTTTCGCCGGATTTATCCGCAGCTTCGAAGGAGATTTTTTCCAGCAGACGCTCCATCACGGTGTGCAGCCGGCGGGCGCCGATGTTCTCGGTGCGCTCGTTCACCTGGAACGCCACCTCGGCCAGGCGGTCGATGCCGGAGTCGGCGAACTCGATGGTGACGCCCTCGGTGCCGAGCAGGGCCACGTACTGCTTGGTCAGCGCGTTGTTCGGCTCGCGCAGGATCCGCTTGAAGTCGTCCACGCTGAGCGCGGAGAGCTCGACCCGGATCGGCAGGCGGCCCTGCAGCTCGGGGATCAGGTCCGAGGGCTTGGCCAGCGAGAACGCGCCGGAGGCGATGAACAGCATGTGGTCGGTCTTGATCGGGCCGTACTTGGTCGAGACGGTGGAGCCTTCCACCAGCGGCAGCAGGTCGCGCTGGACGCCCTCGCGGCTGACCCCGGCGTGGCCGTGGTCGCTGCGCTGGGCCACCTTGTCGATCTCGTCGATGAAGACGATGCCGTTCTGCTCGGCGTTCTCCATCGCCTGGGCGCGGATCTCCTCGTCGTTGAGCAGCTTGCCGGCCTCCTCGTCGATCAGCAGCGGGCGGGCCGCCTTGATCGCGAGCTTGCGGGTCTGGGTCTTGGCGCCGCCCAGGTTCTGGAACATCTGGCGCAGTTGCGCGCCCATCTCCTCCATGCCCGGTGGCGACATGATCTCCACGCCCACGTTCATGGCGAAATCCAGCTCGATCTCGCGCTCGTCCAGCGCGCCCTCGCGCAGCTGTTTGCGCAGCTTCTGGCGGGTGTCGCTGTCGATGGCGGGAGCGGCCGGTGCGTCGTGGCTCCAGTCGGTCGGCGGGGACTGCCGGCGCGGCAGCAGCGCATCGAGGATGCGATCCTCGGCGCGGTCCTCGGCCTGTGAACGCACGCGTTTGATCGCCTGCTCGCGGGTCAGCTTGTAGGCACCGTCGGCCAGGTCGCGGATGATCGACTCGACGTCCTTGCCGACGTAGCCCACCTCGGTGAACTTGGTCGCCTCGACCTTCACGAACGGCGCGTTCGCCAGCGTCGCCAGCCGCCGCGCGATCTCGGTCTTGCCCACGCCGGTGGGCCCGATCATCAGGATGTTCTTCGGGGTGATCTCGTTGCGCATCTCCACCGGCAACTGCATGCGTCGCCAGCGGCTGCGCAGCGCCACCGCCACCGCACGCTTGGCGTCGTGCTGGCCGATGATGTAGCGGTCGAGTTCGTTGACGATTTCGCGGGGGGTGAGTTCGGACATGGGCTGGCTTCGCAGGGAATAGGGAATGGGGAATAGGGAATGGGAAGAGCGTGGGCTTGCGGGAATGTCGGGCTTGTCTATTCCCTATTCCCCATTCCCTGTTCCCAGCTCCTCGATCGACACGTTGTGGTTCGTGTAGATGCAGATGTCGCCGGCGATCTTCAGCGCCTTCTCGACGATGGTGCGGGCGTCCAGGTCGGTGTTTTCCAGCAGGGCCATCGCGGCGGACTGGGCGAACGGGCCGCCAGAGCCGATCGCGATCAGCCCGTGCTCGGGTTCCACCACGTCGCCGTTGCCGGAGATCAGCAGCGAGGTTTCCTTGTCGGCTACCGCCAGCATCGCCTCCAGTCGGCCGAAGCGGCGGTCGGTGCGCCATTCCTTGGCCATTTCCACCGCGGCGCGGGTGAGGTTGTTGTTGTGCTTCTCGAGCTTCTGCTCGAACAGTTCGAACAGGGTGAAGGCGTCGGCAGTGGCGCCGGCGAAACCGGCCACCACCTCGCCCGTCTTGCCGAGCCGGCGCACCTTGCGCGCGTTGCCCTTCATCACCGTGTTGCCCAGCGTGACCTGGCCGTCGCTGCCGATCACGACGCGGCCGTCGCGGCGCACGCAGACGATGGTGGTGGCGTGGAAGGATTCCATATGAAGCTCCATGGGTTGAGCGCACGACATGGGGGTGGTCGGGCAAGGCTTCAACACGCCGCCGGCAGGAGCGCACCCCGTGCGCGACCGCTCTTCGTCAGGTGACGGCAAGAGCATCGCGCACAGGGTGCGCTCCTACGGCTTCCTTTTGGCCCGCGGATGCGCCGCGTCGTACACCTTGGACAGATGCTGGAAATCCAGGTGGGTGTAGATCTGGGTGGTGGCGATGTCGGCGTGACCGAGCAGCTCCTGCACCGCGCGCAGGTCGCCGGAGGATTCCAGCATGTGGCTGGCGAAGGTGTGCCTGAGCAGATGCGGATGGATGTGTTTCGGGATGCCCTGCTGCAGCGCGAGGGTGTTCATGCGCAACTGGATCGTGCGTGGATGGATCGGCGCGCGGCCGCGGCCGCGGAATACCGGGCCGTCCGGCGGCATGCCCTGCTCGGCGCCGAGCGCACGAAGCGCGGCCACGGCGTGGCGGCCGACCGGCACGATGCGCGTCTTGCTGCCCTTGCCCAGCACGCGCACCTCGCCGTCGTCGAGCTTGAGGTCGAGCCAGCGCAGGCCGCACAGCTCGGACAGGCGCAGGCCACTGGAGTAGAACAGCTCCAGCATCGCGCGGTCGCGCACGGCGAGCTTGCCGCCGCTGTCGGTCTCCACCAGCGCGGTGGCCTCGTCCACGTCGAGCACCTGCGGCAGCTTGCGGCGCACCTTGGGGCCGCGCACACCGAGCAGCGGATCGTGGCTCAGCGTGCCCTCGCGACCGAGCTGGCGGAACAGGCTGCGGCAGGAAGAGAGCAGGCGCTGCAGGCTCTTCGGCGCCAGCCCCGCGCGATGTTCGCCGGCGATGAACGCGCGCATGCGCGCGCCGTCGAGTGCTTCGAAGGTGCCTACCTGACCTGCCGCCATGAAGCGCAGCAGCTTGTCCAGGTCGCGCCGATAGCCGGCGACGGTGTGCGGCGAGGCGTGGCGTTCGCCGGCGAGGCGGGCCAGCCAGGCATCGACCTGGCCGGCCGGGGTCATGGCCGGCTCAGGAGACATCCCGCGACCGCGCCAGCGCGGCGGTGATGGTGGCGGAGATCATCCTCAGGAACAGCGTGCCCATGCCCGGCTGGAAGCGGTTCGGGTCGGCGCTGCCGATGGCCAGCATGCCGGCGTCGCCCAGCGGGATCAACGCCACCGACTGCAGTCCGGTCGCGTGCTCGCCGAACAGCCGCGCCAGCTTGTCGGCCGACAGGCGGCCGGAGCTGGGCTCGCCCTTGTGCAGGAAATCGGCGAACTCGGGCAGCGCCGCCGCGCCGCCGGCGATCTGCTGCAGCCAGTCGGCGCGCGGCAGCTTGGGTTCGGCCCCGAACAGCAGCAGGCTCACGCGCTCGGTGTGGAAATCCGCGCTGAGCCGTGCGATCACCGTGCGTGCAGTGACCTCCATCGTGCTGGCGCGCAGCAGCGCCACGGTCAGGCCGTGCACGCGCTCCATCAGCTTCTCGTTCTCGGCGGCGATCTCGACCAGTTCGGCCAGCCGCCGCTCCAGCTCGGCGTTCTTGTCGCGCAAGCTCTGCATCTGGTAGACAGCCAGCGATGCCACCGCGCCGCCGCTCTCGCGCGGCGGCATGGTCAGCTTGGCGGCGAGCTCGGGGTACTCGCTGAGGAATTCCGGGTGCCGCTTCAGGTAGGCGGCGACCACGCGGGCCTGGGTGGCGTCGTCGAGCAGGGTAGCGGTCATGCGCGGAGATCCTGGAGCGGGGCGGGCGGGGCTTGCCTGCCGCAGTGTGCGATGGACGCGCGCGGGCTTCAACCGGCCGGCGGCGGTTCGACGCGGGGAAGCGCCCATTCGCCCTCGAAAACGAAGGCCGCCGGGCCGGTCATCCAGAGCGCATGGCCGGCGCCGGCCCAGTCGATGCGCAGGCTGCCGCCGGGCAGCGCCACCGCGACGCGCTCATCCACTTCGCCACGCCGGTGCAGCACCGCCATCGCGGCGCAGGCCCCGGTGCCGCAGGCGCGGGTCCAGCCGGCGCCGCGCTCGTGCACGCGCAGGCGCAGGTGGCTGCGGTCCAGCCGCTGCACGAAGCCGGTGTTGGCGCCTTCGGCGAAGCGCGGATGCCGGGTCAGCAGCGGGCCGAGCCGTTCCAGCGCGGGATCGGCCAGGTCATCGACCGTCACTACCGCATGCGGATTGCCCATCGAGACGGCGCCGATGTCCAGCGTGTCGCCGCCGACCTCGATCGGGTAATGCGCGGCCGTCGCCGCGGCCGCGAACGGAATCCGCGCCGGTTCGAAGATCGGCTCGCCCATGTCTACGGTGACTTGGTCGGGTGCGAGCACGCGCACCGTCACCGGGCCGGACGGACTCTCGATGCGCACCGCCTGGTCCAGCGCCAGCGCGCCGGCACGATGCAACCACGCCGCCACGCAGCGCACGCCGTTGCCGCACTGGCCTGACGGCGAGCCGTCGGTGTTCCAGATGCCGTAGTAGAACGCGCACGACGGATCGCGCGCCGGCTCCACGCTGAGCAGCTGGTCGAAGCCCACGCCGGTGTGGCGATCACCCAGCGCGCGGATCTGCACCGCGTCGAGCGCGAACGCCTGCCGCCGGCAGTCCAGCACGACGAAGTCGTTGCCGCTGCCGTGCATCTTGGAAAAGCGCAGTGGCGCCGGCGCCATCTCAGTGCTCGCCGGAAGCATCCGCGGCCACGCTGGCCGGCATCGCCGGTGCCGGTGCGCTGGTGGCCGGTGTCGGCGGCGGCGCGGTTCGTGCCGGCGGCAGCACCAGCGGTCCCTTGTTGCCGCAGCCGGCAAGCAGGGCGACGACGAGGGCGAGCGGCAGCAACAACAGGGATCGGCGCATGGCGGGGTTCCTCAGCAAGTGGCCAGTATAGCGAGGCACCCGCGGTGCGCCGGCTATCATGGGGCGGCGGCGCGTGCCGCGCGACGACGAGGGTGGATGCGATGGACTGGAGCGCCTTGCTGCGCATGCCGATGACGGTGCTGCTGGTGCTGGCCGCGGTGTTCGCGCTGGTCACCCTCGCGCAGCTGGTGATGCTGCGCCGGCACCTGCAGGCGCGTCGTCGCGCAGCGGCCAGCTGGCGGGCGCTGCTGTGCGTGGCGGCGTTTGCGCTCACACTGTTGCTGGCCGGCACCGGCGCCGCGCTGCGTGGCTACCACCTGCTGGGCGAGGAGGCGTCGGTGGTCGAGATCGACGCGCGCATCCTGTCGCCGCAGCGTTGGGCGCTCAACCTGACCTGGCCCGACGGCAGCACGCGCGAGGTCGAACTGGCCGGCGATGCCTGGCGCGTCGAGGCGGTCGTGCTGAAGTGGAAGCTGCCCGCGCTGCTGGCCGGCGTGCCACCGCTGTACCGGCTCGATCGGCTCTCCGGCCGCTACGACGATCCCGCGCAGGAAATGACCGCGCCGCGCACGGTGATCAGTTTCGAGCCGGCCGGTGCGTTCGACCTGGTCAAGCTGGGCAAGACGCACCCTGCGTGGCTGCCGGAACTCGACACGGTCTACGGCAGCGGCGCGTTTCTGCCGCTGGTCGACGGCGGCCACTACACGGTGAACCTGATGCGCACCGGCGCGCTGGTGGCGCGGGCGGACGACGCCACCGAGCAGCGCATCCGCCACCCGCTGGGCGGCTGACGCGCGACACGATCAATCCAGCGCCTGCTCGTAGCGCCAGGCGTCGGTGCCGTCCTCGTAGTAACGCCGATACGCGCCGAAACGGCGGAAGCCCGCGCGCTCGTACAGGCGGATCGCCGCGGCGTTGTCCGGACGCACCTCCAGCCGCAGCCGGTCACAACCGCGCCGTCGCGCGGCGGCCGCGGCCGCCTGCAGCAGCGCCGCGCCGATGCCCAGGCCGCGCGATTCGGGTCGCGTCGCCAGCGAATACACGCGCGCCACCCGGCTGCGCTTGCGGAAAAACAGCACCGCGCTGCCGAAGAAATCGTGGCGGCCGCCGCTGGCCACCAGCACCTGCGCCGAATCGCTGTCCAGGTGGCGGCGGTATTGCGCCCGGCTCAGGCGGTCGCCGTCGAACGCGTTTTGTTCCAGCGTCACCAGGTCGTCGAGATCGGAAAGATCCGCGCGGCGCACGCGCGCCGGTGCGGTGACGGGCAAAGACGGCATCGAGGGTGGTATCCGTGGCATCAGGCAGGGCAATCCCGCGGACTCTAGCAGGCGCTGCACAGGCTGGCGCGGGCGGGCATTTACGTCTCCTTCAGTGCCATCCCTTGTGTCGTCGCGGCGCTGTGCCAGACTGCGCACTTTGCGCCGCCGCCCGCCCCGGGCGCGACCGGCCGCGCATGCCACTTGGGATCGAGAGGTGTCATGGCCCGCCTGGTCGTCGTTGTCGAGAAAGCCTCCGACTGGAGCTCGTATTACCCCTCCGTTGATGTGATGAGCGCAATGGATTATCTGCGCACGCCGGTCGGTGCCGACGACGAACGCACCCACGTGATCAACCTGTGCCGCAGCTACAAGTACCTGGGCACCGGCTACTACGTGTCGTTGCTGGCCGAGGCGCGCGGGCACAAGGTGATGCCGTCGGTGCGCACGGTGAACGACCTGCGCCGGCGCTCGCTGTACGGCCTGGACATCGACGACCTCAACCAGAAGCTCACCCACTTCCTGCCTGCCGGCGGGCGCGACACCACCGACTTCGGCATCCTGGTGTACTTCGGCGAGACCGCCTACCCGGCGCTGCAGGACCTGGCCCGGCAGGTGTTCGAGATGTTCCCCTGCCCGCTGCTGCGCATCGAGTTCGAGCGCGACCGCGTGTGGCAGGTCAGCTCGATCAAGCCGGTCGGCCTGCATTCGCTGGACGACGCGCAGGAGGACGCCTTCGCCGAGGAACTGGACCGCTTCTCGCGCAAGCTGTGGCGCAAGCCGCGCGCGCGCAAGCAGTTCCGCTACGACCTGGCCATGCTGGTCGACCCGGCCGAGCAGATGCCGCCGTCGAACAAGCGCGCGCTGAAGGCATTCATCGGCGCCGGCAAGGAGCTGGGCATCGAGGTCGACCCGATCGGCAAGAACGACTACCAGCGGCTGGCCGAGTACGACGGCCTGTTCATCCGCGAAACCACCGCCAGCGACAACCACACCTACCGCTTCGCCCACCGCGCCGAGAAGGAAGGCATGGTGGTGGTCGACGACCCCAGCTCGATCCTGCGTTGCACCAACAAGATCTACCTCAACGACCTGATGGTCTCGCGCAAACTGGCGGTGCCGCGCACGGAGATCCTCTATCGCGACGACAGCAAGGGCATGAAGGAAGTCGTCGAGCGGCTCGGTTTCCCGCTGGTGCTGAAGATCCCGGACGGCTCGTTCTCGCGCGGCGTGGTCAAGGTCGAGGACGAGCAAGAGCTGGCGCACGCGGCCAGTGGCCTGTTCCAGCACAGCGCATTGCTGCTGGCGCAGGAATACGTCTACACCGAGTTCGACTGGCGCATCGGCGTGTTCAACCGCGAGGCGATCTACGCCTGCAAGTACTACATGTCGCGCGGCCACTGGCAGATCTACAACCACGGCGCCACCGGCACGGCCAAGTCCGGCGGCTTCGAGACGATCGCGCTGAAGGACGCGCCGGCCGACGTGGTGAAGCTGGCGCTGAAGGCCACCCAGCCGATCGGCGACGGCCTCTATGGCGTGGACCTGAAGCGGGTCGGCAACCGGCCGGTGGTGATCGAGGTGAACGACAACCCCTCGATCGACGCCGGCGTCGAGGATGCCTACCTCGGCGACGAACTGTACCTGCGCGTGATGCGCGAATTCCTGCGCCGGATGGTGCGCAAACGCCAGGGCGCCGCCTGAGCCATCAGCGCCAGGCCGCGCCGTGCACGGTGTGGACCACGCGCAGACGCCGCCGCGCCAGCCAGCGCCGCGGCCGCCCCGGTTCCAGCGCCAGCAGCACCAGCAAGGGCGCGACCAGCAGCCAGAACGCGGGCGTCCAGCCCAGCCATGCGGTGTGCGCCGGCACCAGGGTGCTCAGCAGCAGGACGCCACCGCCGAGCAGCCACGCGCAGGCGGCGGCAAACAGGCGTGGATGGTGCGGCGAAGACAAGCTTGACGTGCGCATGGGACAGTTCCCCGGGAAGTGTCGCCAGCTTGCCCAGCGCGCATCTCATCGCCTGCGACCCCTGTAGGGGCGCACCCTGTGCGCGATGCTCTTCGTTGGGCTCGACGGAAAGGCATCGCGCACAGGGTGCGCTCCTACGCGCTGCCTGGCGGCTTGTAGACTGGCAGCCAGCAACCCTCAGGGAACCCCCACCATGCAGCCCGCCCAGTTCGCCGTGTTCGGCCATCCGATCAGCCACAGCTTGTCGCCGGCGATCCACCAGGCGTTCGCGCGGCAGTTCGGCGTCGAGCTGGCATACCGCGCCATCGACGTGGCGCCGGTCGACTTCGCCGAGACGGTGCGGCGTTTCTTCGCCGAGGGCGGGCGCGGCGCCAACGTCACCCTGCCGCACAAGGCGGCCGCGTTCGCGTTGGCCGACCAGCACAGCGTCGCGGCCACGCGCGCCGGTACCGCCAACGTGCTGACCCGGCTGGACGAGGGCCGCCTGGCCGCGCACAACACCGACGGCGACGGCATGGTGCGCGACCTGGCCGAACGCCACGAGATCGACCTGCGCGGCCATGACACCTTGCTGCTCGGTGCCGGCGGCGCCGCGCGCGGGGTGGCCTGGCCGCTGCTCGATGCCGGCGTGCGGTCGCTGACCATCGTCAACCGTTCGCCGGCGGCGGCCGACGCGCTGGCCGACGCCATTGGCGAGCCGGCGCGGGTGCGCACCCGCTACTGGGACGACCTGGCCACCATCGGCAGCTTCGACCTGATCGTCAACGCCACCTCGGCCGGCGTGCTGGGTGCGGCACTGCAACTGCCGTTCACCCTGCTCGGCAATCGCGCGGTGTGCTACGACCTGTCCTACGGCCAGGCCGCCGCGGGTTTCCTCGACTGGGCCCGGGCGGGCGGCGCGCGCCATGCCTGCGATGGCCTCGGCATGCTGGTGGAAACCGCGGCCGACGCCTTCGCGCTGTGGCACGGCCAGCGACCGGACACCGAGCCGGTGTACCAGACCTTGCGCCGGCAAACGGCCTGAGCGCACCGGTCGCCGCCGCGCCACACGACTGAAACAAAGCGCAGGCACCATGGCGCTCCCCGCCGGGAGCGCGCCGATGACGACGGCTCCAGCGCGCGGCCATCGTTTGCGCAGCAGGTGTCATGTCCCGCTTTCTATCCGCCGTATCGCATCGATACGTCCTTGCCATCGTCGTGCTGCTGGTGCTGGCCGGGGGCGCTGCGATGTTCCGGCAGAACGCGACGGCGGCGCCTTCGCTCGCCGGGTCGATCGCTGCCGAAACGGCCGGGACATCGCTGGATGACGAGCACAGCGGTCGCGCCATCCTGCTCGGGCTCGCGCGCGAGGCCATGCACGATGGCCGCCTGGTGGCGCCGGCCGGCAGCAACGCGTTCGAGTTCTACCTCAGCGTGCTGCAACTGGACCCGCACAACCGCGCCGCGCAGGAGGCGCTGCGGGAATCCTTCGGCCGGGCGTCGGAGGAGATCGAGCGCACCATCAATCGCAACGAACTGGAGGAGGCGCGCCGCGAGATCGACCTGCTGCGCGAGTTCGACAGCAACAACTTCACGCTGTCCCTGCTCGGCGGCAAGCTGTCCGCCGCGCGCAACATCCTGACCCGCCAGCACGAGGCCGAAGCCGAACGCATCCGCCGGGCGAACGCCGCGCGCGGCGTGGCGATGTGAGGGCGCTCAGGCGTCCGCCAGGTAGGCGTTCTTCAGCCGCACGTAGTGATCGGCCGAATAGTGCAGCTGTTCGATCTGCGCGTCGCTGAGCCTGCGCACGCATCTGGCCGGGTTGCCCAGCCACAGCTCGCCCTCGCCGACCACCTTGCCCGGCGCCACCAGCGCGCCGGCGCCGACGAAACCGTGGCGCATCACCACCGCGCCGTCCAGCACGCTGGCGTGGATGCCGATCAGGCAGTAATCGCCGATCGTGCAGGCGTGCACCACCGCGCCGTGACCGATGGTGACGCCCTCGCCGATCAGGCACGGATGGCCCGGGCCGTACGGGCCGGCGTGGGCCACGTGCACGATGGCACCGTCCTGGATACTGGTCTTCGCGCCGACGCGGATGGCGTTGACGTCGCCGCGCAGCACCGTGCCGGGCCAGATCGAGACATCGTCGCCGAGCACCACGTCGCCGATCACCGTGGCGGCGGGGTCGAGGTAGACGCGTTGGCCAAGCGTGGGCGCGATGCCCTTGAAGCGGCGCAGGGAGTTCATCCGGCCATTCTAGCGAGGCGCGGCGCCCGTCACGCGGCCGCGCTTGATTTCGCCCGGCGCGGTTGCCACGCTGGCGGCTTACAAGGAGCACGCATGACCCCCGACAATCCGCTGCTGGCCGATGATGCGTTGCCGGCGTTTTCGCAGATCCGCCCTGAACAGGTCGAGCCGGCGATCGATGCCATCCTGGCCGACTACCGCGCCGCCATCGACGCGCTGGTCGCCTCCGGTGCACCACGCGACTTCGACCACGTGATGCTGACCCAGGAGCGGCTGGAACAGCGCCTGGCGCGGGCGTGGTCGCCGGTATCGCACTTGCATTCGGTGGCCGACAACGAGGCCTTGCGCAAGGTCTACGGCCCGGCCGAGGAAAAGCTCACCGAGCACGCGATCGAGCTGGGCCAGAACCGCGCGCTGTACGCGGCGGTGCAGGCGCTGGCCGACGCGCCGGATTTCGCCGCCCTGCCGCGGCCGGAGCGCGCGCTGGTCGGCCATGCGCTGCGGGATTTCCGGCTGTCCGGCGTCTCGCTGGCGGAACCGGCGCGCTCGCGCTTTCGCGAGATCGGGGTGGAGCTGAGCCGGCTGTCCACCGAGTTCTCCAACGCCGTGCTCGACGCCAGCGAGGCGTGGCACGAACACGTCACCGACGAGCGCGACCTGGCCGGCATTCCCGAGTCCGGCCGCGCGGTGCTGCGCCAGTACGCGCAGGACCAGGACCTGGACGGCTACCTGGTCACGCTCAAGCAGCCCAGCGTGCAGGCCGTGCTGACCTACGCCGACCACCGCGGCCTGCGCGAGCGGGTGTACTGGGCCTACCAGACCCGCGCCTCCGACCAGGGTCCGGACGCGGGCAAGTTCGACAACAGTGAGCGCATCGAGAAGATCATGGCGCTGCGCCACGAGGCCGCGCAGCTGCTTGGCTTCGCCAATGCCGCGGAGGAGTCGCTGGCCACCAAGATGGCCGCCTCGCCGGCCGAAGTGCTGGAGTTCCTGCACGACTTGGCCGCGCGCGCCAAGCCCGTCGCGCAGCGCGAGCTGGCTGCCCTGCGCGAGTTCGCCCGCGCCGAACTGAAACTCGACACGCTCGAACCGTGGGACGTCGGCTACGCGGCGGAGAAACTGCGCCAGCGCGAATACGCGCTGGATGAGGAACAGCTCAAGCCGTACTTCCCGCTGCCGGCGGTGATCGAGGGCCTGTTCGGCCTCGCCGGCAGGCTCTACGGCATTACCCTTGCCCCGCGCGAAGACGTCGACGTGTGGCACCCGCAGGTGCGCTACTACGACGTGCGCGACGCTGACGGCCGCGTGTTCGCTGGCGCCTACGTCGATCTCTACGCGCGCAACGGCAAGCGCGGCGGTGCGTGGATGGATGTCTGCCGCGCCCGTTTCGACGACGGCGAGACGAAACAGGTGCCGGTGGCCTTCCTCACCTGCAACTTCGCCCCGCCCACCGAGGGCAAGCCGGCCTTGCTCACCCACGACGACGTGCTGACCCTGTTCCACGAGTTCGGCCACGGCCTGCATCACCTGCTCACCGCGATCAACCTGCCCTCGATCGGCGGCATTGACGGCGTGGAGTGGGACGCGGTGGAACTGCCCAGCCAGTTCATGGAGAACTTCGGCTGGAACCGCGAGGCGCTGGACCTGTTCGCGAAGCACTGGCAGACCGGCGAGCGGCTGCCGGACGAGCTGTTCGAGCGCATGCTGGCGGCACGGTACTTCCACGCCGGCCTGTTCCTGGTGCGCCAGCTGGAATTCGCGCTGTTCGATTTCCTGCTGCACCTGGAATACGACCCGACCCGCGGCGCGCGCGCGCTGGCGGTGCTGGAAGAGGTGCGCAAGCAGGTCGCGGTGCTGCATCCGCCGGCATGGCAGCGCTTCCCGCACGGCTTCAGCCACATCTTCGCCGGCGGCTACGCGGCCGGTTACTACAGCTACCTGTGGGCTGAGCTGCTGTCGGCCGATGCGTTCGGCGCCTTCGAGGAGGCCGCCGGACAAGCCGGCAGCGTGATCGACCCCATCACCGGCGACCGCTTCCGCCGCGAATTCCTCGCCGTCGGCGCCAGCCGCCCCGCACTGGAAAGCTTCATCGCCTTCCGCGGCCGCAAGCCCGAGCCGGAAGCCCTGCTGCGCAGCTACGGTTTGGCGTGAGGGCGGGGAATGGGGAATGGGGAATGGGGAATCGTAAAAGCGGTCGGTCGCGAAGCGTTGCCGCTCTTCCTATTCCCTATTCCCTATTCCCTATTCCCCATCCCCTATTCCCCGCCCCAAGACAAAAAAAGCCCGCCGAAGCGGGCTTTTCTTCAGGAGCTGGGTCGGTGGGACTCAGACGGCCTGGACTTCCTCGGCCTGCAGGCCCTTCTGGCCCTTGGTGACGATGAACGTGACGCGCTGACCTTCCTGCAGGGACTTGAAGCCCGTGCCCTGGATCGCGCGGAAATGCACGAACAGGTCATCACCGTTTTCCGGCGTGATGAAGCCAAAACCCTTGGCGTCGTTGAACCACTTGACTGTACCGCTCTGACGATCCGACATGTAACGTTACCTTTGAAGCATGGATGATTTGCGGCTCGGAGCGAGTGCACTTGACCGCAAGGTGGGCAAGCGCACCGGGTGTTCCGGGCGGCTTGCCCGCGCAGCATACACTGGAAATCGCGATTTCGGTGGCTTTCCCACCACGTGTTGAAGGCGGCTGCGCGCCAACCGTTCAGCGGGGCCGCCGGGCCGGGCGGGGCAATCCTTTACAATAAGCCCATGAAAATCGCCTCCTGGAACGTCAACTCGCTGAAGGTGCGCCTGCCGCACCTGGGCCAGTGGCTGGCCGATGCGCAGCCGGACGTCGTGGCACTGCAGGAAACCAAGCTGGAGGACGCGAAGTTCCCGGTCGACGAGCTGGCCGCCGCCGGTTATCGCGCCGTGTACTCGGGCCAGAAGACCTACAACGGGGTGGCGATCCTGGCCCGCGAGGAGCCGGTCGACGTGGTCACCGACATCCCCGATCTGGACGATCCGCAGCGGCGCATCCTCGCCGCCACCATCGGCGACCTGCGCGTGGTCGACCTGTACGTGGTTAACGGCAAGGCGGTCGGTGACGAGAAGTACGCCTACAAGCTGGAGTGGATGGCCAAGGTGCGCGAGTTCCTGGCACGCGAGCACGAGCGCTACCCGAACCTGGTGGTGCTGGGCGACTTCAACATCTGCCCGGACGACCGCGACGTCTACGACCCGGTGGCCTGGGGCGAGGACATCCTGTGCTCGCCGCCCGAGCGCGCGGCGCTGAAGGCGATCACCGACCTGGGCCTGCACGACAGCTTCCGACTGTTCGAGTCCGCGGCCGGGCATTACAGCTGGTGGGATTACCGGCAGGCGGCGTTCCGCCGCAACATGGGCTTGCGCATCGACCTGATCCTGATCGGCGAGGCCCTGAAGCCGGCCGCGAAGGCGGCGGGGATCGACCGGGAACCGCGGCGCTGGGAGCGCCCTTCCGACCACACCCCGGTAACGCTGGAACTGGACATCTGAACGAAATGACTGCAAAGAACGAATGGCCCAGTTCGCTGGACGACAGCGAACTGGACGAACTGGACCGCTACCTGCGCGCGCATACCGGCGAGGGCGACCTGCTGCTCGACGGCGTGCACGGCCTGCTCAGTGCGCTCGCGGTCGGCCCCCTGCTGGTGCTGCCGGAGGAATGGTTGCGCGAGGTATTGCACGAGCCGTTCGAGGACGAGGCCGAGGGCAACCGCGTGCTGGCGCTGCTGGCCAAGCTCAACGATTCGATCAGCGCCGAGCTCGACGTGGATGCCTACGAGCCGATCCTGGGCGAGGTCGAGTCCGACGCCGGCCCGGTGCTGTCCGCCGCCGGCTGGTGCGAGGGCTTCAGCCGCGGCATCGATCTGCGCGCCGCGCTGTGGGAAGGCCGCCTGGCCGAAGATCCCCAGCTGATGGAACTGCTCGGCCCGGTGATGGCGCTGGCGGTGGACGAGGGCATCCTGCGTGCCGAGGCCGAGTTCGAGAAGCTCAGCGACGACGAATACGACGATTGCCTGGCCCAGGTGCCGGCGGTGTTGCACGCGGTAAACCAGTACTGGCAGGCCAACCCCGCGACCGAGGCCGAGGTGGAGGCGATGGTGCGCCAGCACGGGGCGGAGGGCGAGAGCCAGGCCGCGCCGCCGCGCCAGCGCAGCGGTCACTGGGTGCATTGACAGCCGGGATTCGGGATTCGGGATTCGGAGCAGATCCATCGTCCGCGAGCGGGCGCCTGCCAACGGTGAGGTCATGGTGACGGAACTCGGCTTGTATACCCCGCTCAACACGTTGAAGCCGGTGACCGTCGAGATCTGGATCGTCGACGGTCCGGTGGTGGCGATGGCGGCGCTCGGCATGCACATGCCGTTTCCCACCCGCATGACGGTGGTGCGCTTGCCCGACGGCGGGTTGTGGTGCCACTCGCCGATCGCGCCCGACGCGGCGCTGTTCGAGGCGATCGAGGCGCTCGGCCCGGTGCGCCACCTGGTGTCGCCCAACCTGCTTCATTACGCCCACATCGCCGCGTGGAAGCGACGCTACCCGCAGGCCACGGCGTGGGCCTCGCCCGGGGTGCGCCAGCGCGCGGCCAGCCAGCGGATCGAGGTGGCTTTCGACGCCGACCTCGACGACGCGCCGCCGCCCGACTGGGCCGGCAGCATCGAGCAGCTGCGCTTCCGCGGCAGCCGCGTCATCGAAGAGTTCGTGTTCCTGCATCGCGCCAGCGGCACGCTGATCCTCACCGACCTGATCGAGAACTTCGAACTGGCCAGGCTGCGCGGCCCGATGCGCTGGCTGGCGCGGCTGGGCGGCGTGCTGGATCCCGACGGCAAGGCGCCATCGGACATGCGTCTGACCTTCCTGGGCCGCAAACGGCAGGCGCGCGAGTGCCTGGCGCGGATGCTGGCGTGGCAGCCGCAACGCGTGGTGCTGGCGCACGGGCGCTGGTTTCCGGATCACGCCATGGCCGAGTTGCGCCGGGCCTTTCGCTGGCTCGACTGAGCCCGGCGTCGCGCCAGCGGAACGATCCGTTCCGGCCACGCCGCTTGGAATGCAGCGCGAACAGGGCCATCTTGGCGGCCATGTCTTCCCAGCCGGAGCACCCCATGAGCGATCGCACCATCACCCGCCGCATCCGCGGCATGGACACGTCCGACGGCGCCGGCGTGAAGCTCAAGCGCATCATCGGCCAGCCCGCGCTGGACATGCTCGACCCGTTCCTGTTGCTGGACGAGTTCCGCTCCGACAGCGCCGACGACTACATCGCCGGCTTCCCCGAGCACCCGCACCGCGGCTTCGAAACGGTCACCTATATGCTCGCCGGGCACATGCGCCACGGCGACAACCACGGCAACCGCGGCGACCTTACTCCCGGCAGCGTGCAGTGGATGACCGCCGGCCGCGGCATCCTGCACTCGGAAATGCCGCAACAGGAAAACGGCCTGATGTGGGGCTTCCAGCTGTGGGTCAACCTGCCGGCGAAGGACAAGATGACCGCGCCGCGCTACCAGGACATCGGCCCGGAGCGGATTCCGGTGGTGCGCCCGGCCGAGGGCGTCGAGGTCAAGCTGATCGCCGGCGAACTGGCCGGCGCCACCGGCCCGGTCGAAGGCATCGCCACCGCGCCGGTGTATCTCGACGTCAGCCTGCAGCCCGGTGCGCAGTTTGCGCTGGAGTTGCCCGTCGGCCACCACGGTTTCGCCTACGTGTTCGAGGGCGAATCGGCGCTGGTCGGCGGCGAGCGGCTGCAGCGCAGCGAGCTCGGCGTGCTGTCCGATGGCGACCAACTGCAACTGGCCGGTGGCGACAAACCGTCACGCCTGCTGGTCGTGGCCGGCAAGCCGCTGAACGAGAGCGTGGCGCGCTACGGGCCGTTCGTGATGAACACGCCCGAACAGATCCACGAGGCCATCGCCGACTTCCGGGCCGGCCGGTTTTAATCAAATAACGCGCTCCTTGCGTTTGCCCCCTCTCCCTCCGGGAGAGGGTTGGGGTGAGGGTGCGCTCTGGTCTCGAACTCCCCATGAACCAGCTTTATTGCACGCCGTTCCAACGTCATCCGCGGGCGGCGCGGAGCCACTTCAGGGGTGACGTGATGGTGGTCGGGCGCGTGCTTCTGCTGTTTCACAAGAGCCCGCTTCGTTGGGGCAACGCAGGGCCTTGGACCCTCACCCCAACCCTCTCTTGGAGGGAGAGGGGGCGAACGCAAGGAGCGCGTCACTCCATTGAAGCGGGCGGCTTCACCCCTTCACGCTCCCCAGCAACAAGCCCTGCAGGTAATGCCGCTGCAGCGCCAGGAACAGCAGCAGCACCGGCAGCACGGTGACCACCGAGCCGGCCATCATCAGCTCGGTGTCCTCGCTGTGTTCGCGCACCAGCGAGGCGAGGGCCAGCGGCAGGGTGTAGTGCTCCTGGCCGGTCAGCACGATCAGCGGCCACATGAAATCGTTCCAGGCGGCGAGGAAGGTGAACACGGTCAGCGTCACCATCACCGGCTTGAGCAACGGCAGCATGATCTGCACGAAGATGCGCCATTCGCCGGCGCCGTCGATGCGCGCCGCTTCCAGCAGTTCATCCGGCACGTTGCGGGCGAACTCGCGCACCAGGTAGATGCCGAACAGCGTGGCCATGCCCGGCACGATCACGCCGGCGTAGCTGTTGACCATCCCGGCGTATTTCAGCAGCAGGAACAGCGGCAGCATCGCCACCTGGGCGGGGATCAGCAGCGCGCCGATCAGCGCGCGGAACAGGCGCTCGCGCCCGGCGAAGCGCAGCTTGGCGAAGGCGTAGCCGGCCATCAGGTTGCATACCAGCGCCAGCGCGGCGATCGCGCCGGAGATCGCCAGGCTGTTGAGCAGGTAGCGGCCCATGCCGGCACGGGCGAACAGCGCACGGTAGTTGTCCAGCGTGGGTTGCGCGGGCAGCAGCGGCGGCGGCAGCGAGCTGGCGCTGCCGGCCGGCATCAGCGAGGCCGACAGCATCCACAGCAGCGGCAGCACGGCCACCGCGGCGCAGCCGAACAAGGCGCCGTTGACCAGCCAGCGGGCGAGGCGCGGGTTCATGCCGCCGCCCCGCGTCGCGCCAGTCGCAACAGCAGCATGGTCACCGCCAGGATGATGCCGAACAAGGCGAAGGCGACGGCCGAGGCCACGCCGAAGTTCCACCACTTGAAGCCGTCGTCGTACATCAGGTAGAGCACGCTCGTGGTGCTTTGCAGCGGCCCGCCTTCGGTCATCACGTAGGGCTCGGCGAACAGCTGGAAATAGCCGGCCACGGTGAGCACCATCACCAGCACCATGGTCGGCCGCAGCATCGGCAGGGTGATGTGGCGGAACTGCCGCCAGCGCGAGGCGCCGTCGATGCGCGCCGCCTCGTACAGCTCCGGCGGGACCGCCTGCAGGCCGGCCAGCAGGATGATCATGTTGTAGCCGAAGTTCTTCCACACCGCGAAGGCGATGATCGTCGGCATCGCCCAGTGCGGATCGCCCAGCCAGTCCACCGGGTTCAGCCCCAGCACGGCCAGTGCATGGTTCACCAGCCCGTACCTGGTGTTGAACAGGTAGCGCCAGATCACCGCCACCGCCACCACGGTGGTCACCACCGGGGCGAACAGCACGGTGCGATGGAACGCCTTCATCCGCGCCAGCGGCGAGTTGAGCAGCAGCGCGGTGCCCAGCGAGGCGCCGATCGACAGCGGCACGCCGACAACCACGAAGTAGAACGTGTTGCCCAGCGCGGTCCAGAACAGCGGCCGCTGCAGCAACTCCCCATAGTTGTGCAGGCCGACGAAGCGCAGGTTGCGGATGTCGGCCAGCGCGTACAGGTCGTAATCGGTGAGGCTCAGGCCCAGCGCGCCCAGCACCGGCACGAAGAAGAACACGCCCAGCACCAGCAGCGCCGGGGTGAGGAACAGCCAGGCGGTGCGCCCGCGGCTCATCGCGCGCGCCCGGCGCGGTCGAGCATCCAGCGCCGCTTGGCCAGGATCGCGTCGGTGCGGCGGTCGATCTCGGCGGCGGCCTGGTCCACGGTGAGCTCGCCGTGGGCCGCGCGCGCGGCGACCAGCTGCATCTCGGTGACGATGCGCTCCCATTCCGGCACCGGCGGGGTCGGCTTGACCCGTTCCAGCTGCTCGTGGAATGCCTGTACCGCGGGATCGCCACGCAGCGCGTCGCCCCGCCACGCCGAACGGCGCGGCGGCATGTCGCCCAGCAACGCGTAGAACTGCTGCTGCACCTCGGGGCGCGACAGGTATTCGATCAGCAACCAGGCCTGCGCCTTGCGCGGCGAGTGGCGAAAGATGACCAGGCTGGAGCCGCTGGCGATGCCGGCTCCCGGGCCGTGCAGGCCAGGCAGCGGCGCGGTCGCCCATTCGTCCTGCCGGGACGCCGGGAGGCGCTGGCGGAACTCGCCGATGTTCCACGGCCCGGAGAAGTAGAACGCGTACACGCCGCGGCCGACCTCGGCCCATGGGTTGGGCACTTCGGTGTTGGCCAGCAGCGGCGCTTCGTGGCGCTTGAACCGCTCCACGTAGAACGCCAGCGCGCGCTTGAATCCGGCGCTTTCGAAATTGCCGTAGCGGCCGCCGTCGCGCAGCAGCGGTTCGTCCTGCTGCAGGGCCAGCGACAGCAGCTGCTCGAACTCGTTGGTCGGCAGCAGGATCGCGTAGTGATCGGGCGCGGCCTGCGCCTGCAGCGCGGCCAGCTGCCGCGACCAGGCAGCCCAGTCGCGCGGCGGCGCGTCGAAGCCGGCGGCGGCGAGCAGGTCCTTGCGGTAGAACAGCAGCCGCGTGTCGACATACCAGGGGATGCCGACCAGGGTGCCGTCGATGCGGTTGGTGGCCCAGATGCCGGGAAAGTAATCCGCCGGCTGCACCACGCGCGAGCGTTCGACGTACGGCTGCAGCGGTTCGAGCGCATCCAGCGCGCACATCTCGGCGAGCCAGGTGTTGCCCAGCTGGGCCACGTCCGGCGTGGTGTCGCCGGCGATCGCGGTGAGCAGCTTCTGGTGCGCCGCCTTCCACGGCAGTTGCTGCACGTCGACGCGGATGTCCGGGTGTTCGCGCTCGAACGCCGGCATCAGCTGCGCCACCGCCTCGCTCTCGCGGCCCATCGCCCAGAAGGTCAGTGTGTGGCGATCATCGTGATCGCCCCGGCAGGCAGCGATGCCGACCAGCAACAGCGCCGGCGCCAGCAGTCGCCAGCGCCGCCGGCTCACGGTGTGGCCGCCGCCCGTGACAGCCAGCCGCCGCGGAAGCCGGCCTGCTGCAGGCCCTTGCGCACATACGGGTTGCGCTTCATCACTTTCCACACCAGGCCGCTGCGCCAGTTCTCCAGCATCAGCAGGATCGGGCCCTGGTCGATGCCCAGGTACTCGGTGTCGACCCAGCCGAAGCCGGGAATCACCAGGCCGGTGCGCAGCGGCGCGTCGGGATCGCGCAGGGTCAGGTTGAACGCGTCGCGGAAGCCGTACTTCGCGTAGATGTATTTGCCGTAGCGCTGTTTCATGTGCAGGAACTCCGGCACCACCAGGTCCGGCGCGAAGGCGATCGAGCCCAGCGCTGCCGTGGGCGCGATGGTACCGTCATCGACCACGTGGCGCAGGCCCACGCCGCGCGCGGAGTAGCCGAAGTAGCGCCGCTCGCGCCCGTCCGTGACGATGCCGAAGTGGCCCGGGCCGTTGCTGGCCGTCAGCCCCCACAGGTTCTCGCCGTAGCCGGTCCAGCCCGCCGGATTGGCGATCGCGTAGTTGCGTTGCGACAGCACCGCATGGCGGCCGTTCTCGAAATAATCCGAATCGTGCTGGCGCATGAAGTCGTCACGGATGCCGCGGAAGTCGATCCACGCGGCGCTGTACTGGTGGCCGAACAGTGGCCCGAAGGTCAGGAAGGTTTCGCCGTAGAGCGTGCCCCAGTAGCGCGGGTTGGTGCGCGTCCACGCGTGCCATGCCGCGGGCTGCAGCGGATGGGTGGGCGAGCCCAGCGCCAGGATGTAGAGCAGGTTCGCCTCGCTGTAGCCCTCCCAGTCGTGCGGGATGAACTTGCCGCCGGGGGTCCAGCCCATGCTGACCAGCGGCGGGCGTGCCTGCATCCACGGCCAGTCGACGCGCTTGTAGAGCATGTCGGCGAGCGCGCGAATCTCTTTTTCCTGCGGCGTGTCGCGGTCGTAGTACGACTGCGCGAACAGCACGCCACCAAGCAGCAAGGTGGTGTCGATGCTGGACAGCTCGACGCCGCGACCGTGGCGCAAGCCGGTCTGCATGTCGAGGAAGTGGTAGTAGAAGCCGCGGTAGCCGGTGGCGTCATCCTCGCTGGCGTTCTGCGGCGAGTCGGCGAAGAAGCGCAAGGTCACCAGGGTTCGCTTGACCGCCTGGTCGCGGTTGATCCAGCCCCGTTCGGCGCCGATGCCGTAGGCCGTCAGGCCGAAACCCACCGCCGCGATGCTGGAGAACGACTGCCCCGGCCAGTGGTCCGGTGCCAGCCCGTTGACCGGATTGGTGGTGTCCCAGAAGAACTGGAAGGTGCGGTGTTCCAGCTCGTCCAGTTGCGCCTGCTGGTCGGCAGGGAGGGCGGTGAAGGCCAGCGGCGCGTGGCGCGTGGCCTCGGTGGTGATGTCCTGCGCTGCGGCTGGTGCCCATGCACCCAGGCCGGTGAGCGCGAATGCCAGCAGCAATGGGGCGAGGAAGGAGCGGAAGCGCAGAAGACTCATCGAGCGGAATATCCGTGGCGACGAATGAAGGATGTGGTTCTTGTGTTGATGGTGCAAACCCGGGTCACGCAGCTCCAGCGGTGCAGTAGCGATCGATGAAGGCCTGCTGCATCGGCATCGAATCGACGCAGCTGGCGACAACCTGGCCGACACCGGCAATGAACTTGCGCAGGTCCCGCTCGGGCATCTGGTCAACCAGGGGGTGATAGCCCCGCGGGATGATGCCTTGGCCGATCATCACCTGTACCCAGCTGACCAGAGCAAACATTTCCTCGGCATTGCGGAAGAAGCGGCCGCTGTCGCGAAACAGGGCGATGTTCTCGCGCAGTTGATCCGGAATCGACATCGTGCGGCACTGGCGCCAGAACGGCGTGTCGTCCCGCCGGGTGGCGTGGTAGTGCAGAATGAGAAAGTCACGGATGCGCTCGTACTCGAAAACGGCTTGCGCGTTGTAGCGATTGATCACCACCTCGCTGAAATCGCGCTGCGGAAAAAGATTGAGCAGGCGCGCGATACCGGACTGGATCATGTAGATGCTGGTCGATTCCAGCGGTTCCAGGAACCCGCTGGACAGTCCCAGCGCCACCACGTTCCTGTTCCAGAACTTCTTGCGCACGCCGGTGGTAAAGCGCAACGGGCGCGGCTCGCCGACCGCAGGTGCGTCGAGATGGGCGAGCAAGGTTGCCGCTGCTTCGTCGTCGCTGACATGGCCGCTTGAATACACGTAACCGTTGCCGGTGCGATGCTGCAACGGAATCCGCCACTGCCAGCCGGCATCGCGCGCGGTGGAGCGCGTGTAGGACGTGGGTGGTCCCACCTTCTCGCAAGCCACCGCAACTGCACGGTCGCACGGCAGCCAGTGCGTGAAGTCCAGATAACCCGTATGCAGCGCCTGCTCGATCAGCAGGCCACGAAAGCCGGAGCAGTCGATGAACAATTCGCCATCGATCCGCTCGCCGCTTTCCAGGACGACGGCCTCGACAAAGCCGTCATGCGCACGCAGCAGGGTCTGGGAGATCTTGCCCTCGGTACGACGCACGCCGCGCCGCTCGGCGTAGCCCCGCAGGTACCTGGCGTAGCGGCCAGCATCAAAGTGGTAGGCATAGGCGATGTCCGCCAGCGGCGAGCCGGCCGGTACATCGGTGGCCGAAGGCATGAACTTGCCAAGCGGCGCGGCCACCGTGTTCAGCGAGTAGGCGCCGATGTCCTCGGCGATACCCAGCTGATTCGCCTTGATCCAGAACTGATGAAACGGCAGCAGGCTGACATCGTGGCCGATCGTGCCGAAGCCGTGGATATACGTGTCGCCGATGCGGCCCCAGTCGTTGAACTGGATGCCGAGCTTGAACGTGCCCTGCACCTGCCTGATGAACTCGATCTCGTCGATTTCCAGGAGATTGTTGAAGAGCTTCAGGTGCGGCACCGTCGCCTCGCCGACGCCGACCGTGCCGATTTCTTCCGATTCGATCAGCCGGATTGCATAGTCCGGCCCGAGTACCTTCGCAAACGCCGCTGCAGCCATCCAGCCCGCGGTGCCACCGCCGACAATCACGATATTGCGGATGCGTGGATCAGTCATGGAAAACCCGCTCGTGCAAGGGAGTGCTTCGGCGTGAAGAACAAAGCCCGCGAAACGCGGGCTTTGCATGAGACCGCTCCGGTGCCGTCCACCGGCTCGAAGCTCCGCCCTAGAAGCTGATGCCGGCCGTGGCCCTCAGGGTGCGCGTGTAACCGGTGATGTCGCCGGTGGGGTTGTAGAACACCTGCGGGTTGTAGACGCCGCCGCTGCCGTAGTTCGTCATGTAGCCCACGGTATTCCTGAAGTTGAACACATTGATCAGGTCGATGCGCACATAGCCACTGACGTTGTCGTAGATCTTGAAGTTCTTCGTGGCCTGCAGGTCGAGGTCGCGATAGCCGAAGACCTTGCCGCCGATCAGGAAGCGGCCGTTGCCCGGTGGCGCGATGGCGACGACGCGACCGCCGGCGCCGTTGGTCACGCCGTTGTCCTGGTTCGTCGCCGGCGCACCATAAAAGGCCATGCCGACGTTGGGAACGGGTGTGGACAGGGTCAGCTTGCCGCCAAACACGAAGCCCCAGGGGCCATCGATGTTGCCGGTCACCACGAGCCGGTTCTTGGCCACGGCACCGCCGACAAACGGGTAATGGCCGACGGTCTCGAAGTCGAACGCGTACTGGTCGGTCGGGTCGTTGTTGTTGTGGTTCTGACTCGAATGGGTGTGGGTGTAGGCAATCGTCAGGCCCCAGTGCGATTCCTTGGTATAGGGCTTTTCCGCGGACAGCAGGACCTGGGTGGTGCGGGTTTCCAGGCCGTTGTTGCCGATGATGAAACTGCCGAAGCCGGGGATGCCGTTGCCCCACGGCTGACTGCCGTTCTGCCAGAAACTGCCGTCGGGATAGCGGTTGCCCAGCGTGTAGACCAGGCCGTCGTGGCTGCGGATGTTGGCGATCGCGGCGCTGGTGTTCCATTCGCCGATCGTGTTGCGCATGCCCAGGCTGATCTGGTCGGAGTAGGGCGTCTTGAGGTGGTTGTTGACCGCGTCCACCTCCTTGCCGGTGTTGGTTCCGGCCACCAGCGCCTGCAGGGTCGCGATGTCCATGTATGACGGATCAAAAGCGTAGCAGGTACCGACCCCTACCGTGCACGGATGGAGCGGGGTGTTGAACTGGATCGTCGGCTGCGACAGCACCGACTTGGTCTGCTCGACCTGGATCGCCTCGTACAGGTTGCGATCGTAGGAACGGCCGATGCCGCCGAAAATGACATGCGCTTCGTCCCCGTTGAGGTCGTAGGAGAAACCGAGACGGGGCTGGAAGTTGTTCTTCGGCGCCTTTCGATTGTTCCCGGTGCTGATGTAGTCGTTGATGTCCACGCCGCCCAGGGCCAGTGTCTGCGCGTAGGTCTGACCGGCGGGCGCACCCGTGTGGGGATCGGGGCTGTTGAGGGCGGCGACCACGTTGGCTGGCGTGACGTAGTTGAGATAGGAAGGCGTTTCCTCGTAATCCCAGCGCACGCCCAGGTTCAGGGTCAGCTTGTCGTTGACGGCCCAGTCATCCTGGATATAGGCGCCGAACTGCTTGTCGCGACTGGTCGCCACCGGACTTTGCCCCGGCGTGGGTGAGCCGAACTGCACTTCGTAGGGGGTCGCCTCGGTGCCGGCATCGGGCGTGACGGCGTAGCTGAACAAGGCATTCGTATCGCCGGCGTCCTGCGCCGTGAGTTTCACTTCCTTGTACTTCACCCCCATCTTGATGACGTGGTCGCCGTGCCACTCGAAATCATTGAAGGTCAGGTCGTCCTGCAGCGCCGGCCCTTTCTGGCCCTTGTTCTGCTGGGCCAGCGGGGAGTTGCCGGTCTGCAGGATCGTCTGGTTCTGGTTGATGTCCTGCGTGTACCGCGCACCGGCGCCGTGCATGGCGGGCGTGGGTGAGAAGAACGCGTCCTCGTACGTTACCTGCAAGCGGTTGAACCAGCTGTAGGCGCTGTGATCCCAGCGCAGGTCATAGCGTTTGTCGGTGTTGTTCGTGTTGATGGCCGCCGACGGCGTGGTGACGCCGCCGATGCCGGACACCTGGGTTTCGTCGCGATACTTGCCGCTGAGCTCGAAGCGATCGCGGTCGGTGGGCTCCCAGTCGATCTTGCCGAACCAGTCGTTTTCCTTGAACGGCAGGCTGGCCGGGCCGATCTGCGCGCTGGCGCTGGCGGGCAGCTGGCTTTCGTAGCCGCCGCCGATCAGGCCCGGAACCACCGTGGTCGGCGTGTCGAATTCCTTGCCCTCGTAGGCAATGAAGAAGTGCGCCTTGTCCTGGATGATCGGGCCGCCCAGGTCGAAGCCGTAGTCCTTTTCGTGCGAATCGGTCTTCTTGTGGTTGGCTATTTCGGAAGGCGTCTTCGCGCGCATGGCGGTGTTGGTGAAGTCGCCGAAGACGTCGCCGTGGAAGGTGTTGGTGCCGGACTTGCTTTGCGCCACCACGGCGGCGCTCGAGACCTGGTCGAACTCGGCCTTGTAGTTCGAGGTGATGACCTTGTATTCGCCGATGGCCAGCTGCGGGAACGGGTTGCCCTGGCTGCCGGTCTGGCCGGTGACGCCGCCCTGCAACACGTAGTTCTTCTGGCCCACGCCGTCGATGTACACGTTGATCGCGCTGGTGGCCTGGGCGCCGGAACGCAGGCTGGTGTTGCCGTTCGCATCGCGCGTGAAGACCATGCCCGGCACGGCGTCGGCGAATTGCAGGAAGTTGCGCGAGGATTGGGGCGTGGCGTCGATCTGGCGCAGCGACACGGTGTTGCCGACCTCGGACGTCTTCACTTCCTGCAAGGCCGTTGCAGTTACCGTGACGGCGCCGAGATTGGTCGCGTTGGCTGCGGCGGGTGCGCTGGTGCTGGTCGCGGCCGCGGCCGTCAGATTCAGGGTCGCGGTGGACGCCACGCTGAGCGTGACGGTCTGTGTCGTGCCCGGGCCGGCATCGACCGTATACGTGCCGGGTGGCAGGCCGACCAGCGCATAACTGCCTTCGCCGTTGGCCTTGGTCACGCGGGTCGAGCCCGTGGCGATATTCCTGGCGGTCACCAGGGCGTTCGGAGGCGCATGGCCGCGCAGGTTCGCGTCGGAACTCGCGGCCATCACGAACGATGGTGCGACGGCCAGAGACATGATCGACGCGCCGATCAATCCGGCCAGCAGGTTCTTCTTGAATTGCGTTGAGGTTTTCATCGCTCCCCTCCCCGGGCAGCTTGCTGAGACGTTCAGGAGTTCTTTTCTGGTTTGTTTCCGCCGCAGGTGTCGCGAACCACGATTTCAAAACCGAGCGTGTCGGCGGAAGGTGTTTCCTGCCCGGGGCGTTCGACGACGTCGGCCAGGCGCTCCAGCGCGAGACGGCCGAAGTCGGCAATGCGCACGCGCACCGTGGTCAGGGCCGGTGTCACGTAGCGGGTGATCGGGATATCGTCGAAGCCGGCCAGCGCGATGTCCTCCGGCACCTGCACGCCGGCGTCCTTGAACGCCGCCAGGCAGCCCACCGCCATCATGTCGTTGGCGGCGAACACGGCCGCCGGCCGCTTCGTCCGCGCCAGCAGCTGCTGGCCGGCGCGATAGCCCGATTCCTCGGTGAAGTCGCCATCCACCACGGTCAATGCCGCGCGCGGGGCGTATCTGGCCATCGCCTCGCGATAGCCGCGCTCGCGTTCGCTGGCGTCGAAGTTGCCGGGCGGCCCGGCGATCAGCGCCACGCTGCGATGGCCGGCCTGCAGCAGGTGCCGCACCATCGCCACCGCACCGCCGTGGTTGTCGATGTTGATCACGTGGAACGCCGGCCCGCTCACCGCGCTGTTGAGCAGCACCACCGGCAGCGCCTTGGGCAGGTTGGCGCGCAGGAACGCCGTGTCGACCCGTTCGGACAGGATCAGCAGGCCGTCGACGCGACCCTGCATCGAGCGCACCGCCGCCGCCGCTTCGGTCGCGCCACCGTGCGAGCTGGATACCAGCAGGTGCAGGCCGCGCGCACGCGCCGCCAGGTCGATGCCGCGGATCAATTCGGAAAAGAACTCGCCGTACAGGTCGGGCAGCAGGGCGCCGACAGTGTGCGTGCGGCGGGTGATCAGCATGCGCGCCGCTGCATGCGGGATGTACTGCAGGCGCTCGGCGGCGGCGTGGATGCGCGCGCTGGTGGCCGCGGTGACGCCACCGCCGCCATTGAGCGCGCGCGACACTGAAGCCACCGACACCCGGGCCTCGCGCGCCACGTCTTTGATGGTTGCTGCCGCCATGGGAATGTTTCCGCCGGGTTCGCCAACCCTTGGGTGGCGCCAACGTAAACGTTTTCATGCGGACTTGTAAAGGGCTTGTTGCGGCGACCTGTGCTGCGTCGCAGCAGCGCGCAGGCGGCAGCCCGGCGGGAAATTCCGGCGAAACGCCAGAGCGGCCCGCTTGCCGATCCAGGCACTCCCTTGCTGCGCCACGGCAACGGCATGCGGCGCCGACGGGCCGGCGTGGCCGATCGGCCGCCCCCTCGAACGTGACGGACGCCACGCCCCCGCGCCTTGACTGCGGATACCCCGTGTTTTGGCAAGTTCGATGCTTGATTCCCGGGGAAGGAGGAAAAGCGGGCCGCGCGCGACCGAACCGGAGTGAAAACTGACGCAGCGCGGCCGTTCGTGTCCTCCCGTGTCGTCGACAGCTTCACCGATCCGACGACGCGCTCTTGACTTGTTTTCGGCGTCTTGTTAAAGATTCATCCGCGCGTTAAACCGCGGTTAAGTCACACAGAGTCAATCGATTGTATCCTTCAGTTCCAGTATCAGACGAATAAACCCACCTCAAGTTACTGATTTCACGACCATGACCATGCTGTCCACCCTCATCGTTGCCTTGCTCGCCGTGCTGCTCGCCAGCGCCGTGCGGCGCGTGCCGGAGGGTCTGGTCTACAGCATCTACCGTCATGGCAAGCCGCGCCGGCTGCTGCCGGCCGGCACGCATCTGGTGCTGCCGCTGCTCGACCGGGTCGCGCACAAGATCAATCTGTCCGGCCAGACCCTGCAGCTGCAGGCGCCGCTGGGGCCGCGCGACGTGCGCGGCACGGTGTACTGGCAGGTGCTGGAGCCGGAACGCGCCGACGCCGTGTTCGAGCAGGTCGACCAGCTGATCCGCCATGGCGCGCAAGCCGCGCTGCGTGACGAACCCGCCACCGAGGCGGTCGATCGGCGCGATCTGGGCGCGCGGGTCAAGCAATCGTTGAATCACGTGCTGCGCGAGCGCGGCATGATGGTCACCCGGGTCGATCTCGACGCCGCCTGAGCATCGCATCGCGCCAGGCGCCCGCAGAGCGCCGCGCCGCAGGGGATTTGCTCCACTTCGAGCCCGCTTCGGCGGGCTTTCTTTTGCCCCGGCTGCTGGCGTTGCGGCGGGCTTGCCGGGATACTTGCCGACCGCTTTCCCACAGGACTGATGGCCGATGGCCGCGCGCGACGCCTTGCAGGCACAACTCGAACAGGGCATTGCCGCGCTGGGCCTGCAGCTGCCTGCCGATGCGGTGCCGCGCCTGCTCGACTATCTCGCCCTGCTCGAACGCTGGAACGGCGCCTACAACCTCACCGCGGTGCGCGAACCGACCGAGATGGTGACCCGCCACCTGCTCGATTCGGTGGCGATCCTGCCGTTCGTGCAGGGCCACAGCCTGGCCGACCTCGGCACCGGCCCCGGCCTGCCTGGCATCGTGCTGGCGATCGCCGCGCCGGGCCGGCAGATCCTGCTGGTGGATTCCAACGGCAAGAAGGTGCGCTTCCTGCGCGAGGCGATCCGCAGCCTGAAACTGGAGGGCGTGCGCGCCGAACAGGCACGGGTGGAAGACGTCGCCGGCCAGTTCGACTGCATCACCGCGCGCGCCTTCGCCAGCCTTGCCGACATGCTGGCCTGGGGCGACCACCTGCTGGCACCGCAAGGGACCTGGCTGGCGATGAAGGGGAAGCTGCCGGACGACGAGTTGGCGGGGATCCCGGACGGCTTCATCGTGCGTGCCACGCACGAACTCCATGTGCCCGGCCTGCCCGCTGAACGCCACCTGCTGGTGCTCGGCCGCGGGTAGGGCGGGCAGTGCCCGCCGGTCTTTGTCCGAGATCGCGAGAGCGGCGGGCAGTGCCCGCCCTACGCCACCACGGTTGTTGTAGGAGCGCACCCTGTGCGCGATGCTCTTCGTCACGCTGCACAAAGGCATCGCGCACAGGGTGCGCTCCTACAGATCCAGCACCGCGCCGTTGCTCTCGATAATCTGCGCATACAGCCTGGCGCTGGCCTTGGCCGTGCGCTGCTGGGTGGCGAAGTCGACGTGGTAGAGGCCGAAGCGCTTGGCGTAGCCCAGCGACCACTCCAGGTTGTCCAGCAGCGACCAGGCGTAATAGCCCTGCACGTTCACCCCTGCGGCGATCGCGGCATGCAGCGCGCGCAAGTGCTTGCGCAGGTAGTCGCAGCGCAGCGGGTCGTCCACGGTGGCGCCTTCGGCGACCGGCGGGTCGTAGAAGGCGGAGCCGTTCTCGGTGATGTACAGCGGGATGTCGCCGTAGCGCTGCTTGAACCAGACCAGGGTGTCAGTCAGCCCCTGCGCGTAGACCTCCCAGCCCGTTTCGGTGTGGGTGCGGTTGGGTTGGCGCACCGACACCGCGCGCAGCGGATACGCGTCCGGGTCGTGCCGGACCACCGCGCGCGTGTAGTAGTTGATGCCGACGAAATCGACGCGCTGGCGGGTCAGCGCGAAATCCTCTGCCGGGAAATCCGGCCATGCGGCGCCGAAGATCTCCTTGAGCTGCTCCGGATAGCTGCCCAGCAGCGCGGGGTCGGCGAACTGCCGGTTCATGTAGGCGTGCGCGCGCGCGGTGGCGGCCATGTCTTCGGCGCCTTCGGAATACGGGTATTTCGGCTCGATGTTGAACACCACGCCGATCTCGTGCCTGCCGTGCGCGCGGTAGGCCTGGATGCCGGCGCCACTGGCGCGCATCAGGTTGTGCGCGGCGATCGGCGCCTCGTACTTGTTGCGGTGTCCGGGCGCCAGCGCGCCGTGCAGGTAGCCGCCGTCGGTGACCACCCAGGGTTCGTTGAGCGTGGACCAGCGCGGCACGCGGTCGTCCAGCGCCTTGAACATGACCTCGGCGTACTCGGCGAACCAGTGTGCGCTGTCGCGGTTGAGCCAGCCGCCGCGGTCGTCCAGCGCCGCCGGCAGGTCCCAGTGGAACAGCGTGGCGTTCGGCGCGATGCCGTGTTCCAGCAGCTCGTCGACCAGCCGCGAGTAGAAGTCCAGCCCCTTCGGGTTGACCCGCCCGGTGCCCTCGGGCAGCACGCGCGCCCAGTTGATGCTGAAGCGGTAGCCATCGAGGCCCAGCGCCTTCATCAGCTGCACGTCTTGACGGTAACGGCGGTAGTGGTCGCAGGCGACGTCGCCGGTGTCGCCGTTGGCCATCATCCCGGGCGTATGCGCGAAGCGCTGCCAGATGCTGGGGCCGGCGCCGTCGGCCAGCGGCGAGCCTTCGATCTGGTAAGCGGAAGTGGCGGCGCCCCAATGGAAACCGTCGGGAAAAACGAATCGGGGTGCGGTCATGGGGTTCCCTGAGAGGTTGTGCTCTTTCAACCTCGAAGCCCGGCCATGGATGGCCGGACGCGGATCGGGCACGCAAGTGCCTGATTCGCGTGAGCGAGTCCGGGCGTGTACCGGACTCGCGATAGAAGAAAACCACAGGAAGTGGTTTTCTTCACAAGCTCTGAGGCCCACGCTTTGATGTAAACGCTTACATGGGCAGAATAGCCCAATGCCCACCGGCCTGCGAAGGGTTCCGGTGGCGCGGCCGTACCGGCCACCGCTGTGGAGATGCCGATGGCCGAGGTCCAGCTCGATCGCCTGCGCAAGGTCTACCCCGACGGCCACGTCGCGGTGGCCGGCGCCAGCTTCACCGTCGCCGACGGCGAATTGCTGGTGCTGGTGGGGCCGTCCGGCTGCGGCAAGACCACCTTGCTGCGCATGATCGCCGGGCTGGAGCCGATCAGCGACGGCACGCTGCGCATCGGGGGCCGCGTGGTCAACGAGGTGGCGCCGAAGGATCGCGACATCGCGATGGTGTTCCAGAACTATGCGCTGTACCCGCACATGACGGTGGCCGAAAATCTGGGCTTCGGGCTCAAGCTGCGCGGCCGGCCGCGGGCGGAGATCGCGCGGAAGGTGGCCATGGTGGCCGAGTCGCTGGGGCTGCAGTCGCGGCTGGCGGCGCGCCCGGCCGCGCTCTCCGGCGGCCAGCGCCAGCGGGTGGCGCTGGGCCGGGCGCTGGTGCGCGAGCCGCGGGTGTTCCTGCTCGACGAGCCGCTGTCCAACCTCGACGCCCGGCTGCGCCTGTCGATGCGGGTGGAGATCGCGCGGCTGCACCGCCAGCTCGGCGCCACCATGGTCTACGTGACCCACGACCAGATCGAAGCGATGACCCTGGGCCAGCGCATCGTGGTGCTGGACGGCGGCGTGATCCAGCAGATCGACACGCCGATGGCGCTGTACGACCGGCCCGCCAACGTGTTCGTGGCCGGCTTCCTTGGCAGCCCGGCGATGAACCTGCTGCGCGGCACGCTGCGCCAGCGCGAAGGCTGGCGACTGGCCTGCGCCGCGGGCGAGCTGGCGCTGGGCGACGCGCTGCCCGATCCGGCCTGGGCGGCCTGGCGCGACCGCGAGGTGGTGCTCGGCGTGCGCCCGGAGCACCTGCAGCCGGCCCCCGGCGGCGCAGCCCTGCAGGCGCGGCTGGAAGTGGTCGAGCCGGTCGGCAACGAGATCTTCCTGAACCTGCGCTTCGGCGACCAGGCGCTGGTGGCACGGGTGCCGCCACGCGCCCTGCCCGAGCCCGGCAGCCTGGTCGCGCTGGGCCTGTCGCCGCCGCACCTGCACCTGTTCGACGGCGCCGGCGGCGTGCGGATCGGCGGCTGAGGCGCGCCCGGCCCGGAGCGTGATCCCCGCCGCACGCGGCGGCAGACCGGCCCGGCCGGGGCAGGCAAGGCCGGGCGGCAATGCTAATCTAGCCGTCCTTCGCGAACGGAAAGCCTTCGATCCATGGCCCGCATCATCGCTGTCGCCAACCAGAAGGGCGGCGTCGGCAAGACCACCACGGCCGTCAACCTGGCCGCCGCGCTGGCGGCGGCCAAGCGCAAGGTATTGCTGGTGGATCTCGACCCGCAGGGCAACGCCACCATGGCCTCGGGCATCGACAAGCGCACGATCGCCGCGAGCGGCTGCGAGGTGCTGCTGGAGGAAGTGGAGATCGGCGCGGCGATCGTGCCCACCGATGCGCACTACGACGTGCTGCCCGGCAACGGCGACCTCACCGCCGCCGAGCTCAAGCTGATGGACGCGCTGGCGCGCGAGCACCGGCTCAAGGACGTGCTGGCCAAGGTCGCGGACAAGTACCACACCATCCTGATCGACTGCCCGCCCTCGCTGAACCTGCTCACCCTCAACGCGCTGACCGCCGCCGACGGCGTGCTGATCCCGGTGCAGTGCGAGTACTTCGCGCTGGAGGGCCTGTCCAGCCTGCTCGACACGGTCAAGGCGGTGCGCCACCGGCTCAATCCGAAACTGGAGATCGAGGGCCTGCTGCGCACCATGTACGACGTGCGCAACAACCTCGGCAACGAGGTCTCCGCCCAGCTCACCCAGCACTTCGGCGACAAGGTGCTGCGCTCGATCATCCCGCGCAACGTGCGCCTGGCCGAGGCGCCGAGCCACGGCCAGCCGATCCACCTGTACGACCGCAGCTCGCGTGGCGCGATCGCCTACATCGGCCTGGCCGGTGAGGTGATCCGGCGCGAACGTGGGCTGCCGCCGCGCGCCGAGCCGGCCGACGAGGTCGACTCCGCCGCACATGGCGACCACAACGGCGTGCTGCTCAAGGCACCCGCCGCCAATCATCAGGACTGAGGCATGGCAGCAGCGAAAAAACGTGGATTGGGACGCGGGCTGGACGCCCTGCTCGGCGGCGACGGCGAAGGCACGCCGTCGGTACTGGCGCAGGAGGGCGAGCTGCGCACGCTGCCGATCCAGCAAATCCAGCCCGGCAAATACCAGCCGCGGCGCCACTGGAACGACGAGGCGCTGGACGAGCTGGCTGCCTCGATCAAGGCGCAGGGCCTGATCCAGCCGGTGGTGGTGCGCGAGATCGGCAAGCACCGCTACGAACTGATCGCCGGCGAACGCCGCTGGCGCGCCGCGCAGCGCGCGCAGCTGGGCGAGATCCCGGCGCTGATCAAGCAGGTGGCCGAGCAGGCCGTGCCGGCGATGGCGCTGATCGAGAACATCCAGCGCCAGGACCTCACCCCGCTGGAAGAAGCCGATGCGCTCAAGCGCCTGATCGAGGATTTCGAACTCACCCACCAGCAGGCCGCCGACGCGGTGGGGCGCTCGCGCGCCGCGGTGTCCAACCTGCTGCGGCTCACCGAGCTGCCCGAGGCGATCAAGAAACTGCTCGACGACGGCAAGCTGGAGATGGGCCACGCCCGCTGCCTGCTGACCCTGGACGAGTCCATCGCCGTGCCGCTGGCGCGCCAGGCCGTCACCCTCGGCTGGAGCGTGCGCGAGCTGGAGGAGGCCGCCCGCCGCGCGCAGACCGCGCCGAAGGGCAAGGCCCGCCACGCGCCCGCGCGCGATCCCAACATCAGCGCGCTGGAGCGCGAACTGGGCGAGCGCTTCGCCACCCGCGTCGAGCTGGCCCAGGGCAAGGGCGGCCGCGGCAAGCTGGTGATCCACTACCACTCCAACGACGAACTCGACGGCATCCTCGGCAAGCTTCGCTGAGCCAGGCCGCGTAGGTCGGGACTTATCCCACTCCAGGCCTTTTGCGCAGGGCTTGCCGGGATAAACCCAAGCCTATGGCGTAGCGTGCCTTGCAAGGATGTCCTGCACCTGCGCCGGCTCGAACGCCACATCCCAGCACCACTGGCCGAAGCCACCCTTCTGGTTCACGCCCTGCACCCAGGCAGCGAGGGCCGCGCGCTTGGCCTTGTTCTGTTCGCTGTCCTCGCCCTTGATCTCCAGCACCAGGGTCTTGCCGTTGGCGAGGCGCACGAGGAAGTCGGGGATGTAACGGCGGCGGGCGCCGTTCCACAGGTAATACACCTGAAAGCCGAGGTGGTCGTTCTTGGCGTAGGCCTCCACCAACGGGCTGGTTTCGAACACATTGGCCGCGTGGCCTTCCCAACTGCTGTCGCCAACCACATGGCTGATCTGCGAGCGCACGGTGGGGAAATTCGGCTTGGTGGTGTACCAGGTGCGCATGTGCCGGGTCGATCCGATGGGAAACTCCTCGTCGAAGATCGGCTCCATCCGCTCGCTGCTCGATTCGTACACGTGCCGCAGCAGGTGCTGCACCACGATGTCGCGGTTCAGCGCCAGCAGGATGCGCCTGCGCAGCGGGTCGCTGTGGTAGAGCGAGGGGATCACCAGCTTGTCCGAGTCGAAGAACTGCTCCAGCAGGCGGATCAGCTGCGCGATGAGGTACTCGGCATTGCCTTGGAACTTGCCGCGCAGCTCCTCGAACGCGCCGCGGGCCGACAGGAACAGCAGGCGTTGCAGGCGGAATGCCTCGGGGATCGCTTCCAGCTCGATGCGCTCCACCTTGCCGAGGTCGGAGGCACTGCCCAGCGCGGGCGCCAGCTCGGCGCTGATCGGGGTTTGCGTCGGATCGAGCGTCAGCGGTGCCAGCATGTCCCAGTTCACCGCCAGCACCGGCTTCACGATGGCGTCGACGCGCAGCACGTTCGGCCAGCGGATTTCCAGCGCGTTGCGCTCGTCCAGCGACTGGATCGCCGTGCTGGGCTTCGGCGGTGGCGGCGTCTCGCCACCTTCGCCAACCTCCTGGAAGATCGAGAGCGGCACGCCGAAGATGTTCACGTACTCGGGCAGAAACAACCCGTTGTCGTCCATCTCGTAGCTCACCCGACGCAGGCCGCGGCCGATCACCTGTTCGCACAGGAGCTGACTGGTGAACGCGCGCAGGCCCATGATGTGGGTGACGTTCTTGGCGTCCCAGCCTTCCGACAGCATGGCCACCGAGATCACGTTCTGCAGCTTCTGGCCGGGCGTACCCGGCTTGCCCACGTTGTCCACGATGGCGCGCAGCAGCTCCTCCTTTTTCAGCGCCAGCAATTCTGTCTGGCGCGCGGCGGACAACCCGGAGGCCTCCACGATGGCCTTGAGGCGTGCCTCGTAGTCCGTTGCTTGCGCAAAGTAGGCGCGCTGCTCCTTGCTCAAGGGTGCTGCCGCAAACAAAGCGAATGCAATCTGCTCATCGCCCAGAGCTGACACCCGCTTCTTCTCGGTGGCAGAAACCGGGAGCAACGAAATGAGGTAACGAAGCTTGTTCGCCTTTTTCTTGGTCGTCTTGTAAACGTCCTTCTGTTCGCTGGTCGCGCATAGGCATGCAACCACGGCCTCCATCTTGGCCGACGCCAAAGTTTCACTTTGTGCCGTGTTGCCACTCTCGGCCGCGTCCAGCACGCGCGAATCCACGCGCAGCAGCCGATCCTTGTCGTGCAGCTCGGGCCACCACGCACCGCCGCTGGCGAAGTAGTGCTCGATGCGCGCCGCCGTCTCGGTCTTGTTGCATACGGTCAACAGCACGGGCGGCATGGTGTGGCCCGCCTCCTGCCAGTTGTGCAGCGCGGCGCGCCAGTCGGCGCCGAGCAGGGTGTAGGCGTCCTGCACCAGTTTCGGCAGCGCCTCGTGGGGTTCCGCGCCGCGGCGGTTCAAGTCGTCGCGCACCTCCTCCTCGCGGTACAGGTGGTACAGCCTGGAGCGCAGCGTGGCGGCATTGGGCAGCGCGTCGTCGCGCACCACCACGCGCGGCGTCTTCACCAGGCCGGCCTCGATGGCGTCGTTCAAGCCGAAGTCGGAGACGATCCAGCCGAACAGGCCCTTCTCAGTATTCGCGCGGCCGGTCGGGGCGAACGGGGTGGCCGAAAGATCGAAGCAGCGCTGCACCCGGCGGGTGGCATGGATGCGGTCCAGCCCCTCGATCCAGCGCGTGGCCTCCTCCATGTCCAGGCCCATTTCCTCGGCCTGCCGCTTGGTTTCGCGGTCGCGCTTGTCGTCCGCGCTCATGCGATAGGCGTGGTGGGCCTCGTCGTTGATGATGACCAGGTCACGGCAGTCGGCCAGCTTGCCCAGCACGCGCCGGGTGAATGCCTCGTCCGACTCCGCGCCCTTCTTCACCACCGAGCGCTCCGGCTCCTTCAGCGGCATCAGCGTGTGCCAGTTCTCCACCAACAGATTCGCGCGGTTCAAGCGCTGCCGCAGTGCCTCGGTGGGGCACAAGTTGAACTCGTCGTAGGCATTGGCCGGGTTGCCCGGCATCAGCACCTGCAAGCGCTCCCGCACGGTCAGGCCCGGCGCCACGATGAAAATGGCGTTGGAAAAATCCTTGCCGCGCTTGGGGTAGGTCTGTGCGTTCAGTACCTGCCAAGCGACGATCATCGCCATCACCGCGGTCTTGCCGCTGCCGGTCGCCATCTTGTTGCACAGGCGCGGCCACGCGCCGCCATCACCTGGTACATGGATGCCTTGCTTGTATTCGCTGGCCGCCTCCACCCACCAGATCAGCGTCTCGATGGCTTCGAGCTGGCAGAAGTAGAACGGATGCTGGCGCGCCTCACGGTCGTGCCAGTGCTCCAGCAGGCTGCGCGTGACGCTGGTGATGCCGGGGTAGTCCGCCGTGCGCCAGCTATCCACGCGCTCGCGGATGCGCATCACCGCGTCCAGCGACTCCGTGCGGCGCGTGTTGGTACGGGTGTCGAACACCTCGTAACCGGCGGGCCGGCGCCCCTCCGCCAGCGTCAGGCGGCCGCCCTGCTCGGCCCAGTGGCGATCCGGGCGCACGAAAGGCGAGTTGATGATGAGCGATGCGGTCACGGTGTGGTGTCCTTGGCTACCGTCCGGTAGGCCTGGTCGCGATGGCTGCGCTGGGCGGGGTAGCGCAGCTCCAGCAAGCCCTCGTGTTCCAGCGGGGTGACGTAGCGATCACGCAAGCCGGCCGGGCCGCGATCCAGCAGCAGGGAAAGCTCGCGCAGGCTGAGAAAACGCCCGGCACACAAGGCCAGGATCGTTTGCCGCACGACATTGGCCGGCGCCTTGCCCTTGCTGCGCACGGCTTGCGCCAGCGCCAGCAAGGCCGGGTCGCTCAGTGGATCGGCGCTCGCCAAATGCGGGGGGCTACCGGGCAAATGAGGGGGGCTACCGGGCAAATGAGGGGGGCTGTCGGGCAAATGAGGGGGGGCATCCCCCCCCATTGAGTTGGCCATGGACGCACCCAGGGTGTAATGCGTGCCGCGTCCCATGCCTTCGGGCACCAGCAAGCCGCGGTGCACCAGGGCGCGCAGCATGATCGTGATGTCCACCCGGTGGCGGCTCAGCATGTCCTGCAGGCGGGCATTGGTCACCTGGCCTTCGGCGTGGGCGGTCATCAGTGCGCAGGCTTCGTCGTGGTCCAGCGTGTCGAACGCCGCGCCAAAGCGCCCGCGCAACTCGGCCAGCACCGTGTCCGGCAGCACGGCCACCATCGGCAGGTCGAGCACCACGCGGTCGGGGCGCACGTTCTCGCGCAGGTCGGGTGCCTGCCAGCGCTGCGCCAGCCAGCTCGCCATGATGCGGTCGATGCCCGAACCTGCCTTGTCGCCCGCGCCCAGCATCTGGAACATCTGCTGCAGCGACTTGTTGCGGCACTCGCTCACCCCGCCCTGTCGCAACTGTTCGCGCGACACCAGCAGCGAGCCGGGGTTGGAAAACGTCAGCCGCGTCGGGTAGCGGTCGATCACGATGCCGCCCTGGCCAAGGTAATCGGCGTGGATCAGCGCGTTCACCAGCGCCTCCTGCAGCGCCTCGGTCACCGGCCCCATGCCGCGGCGATAACCCTCGGCGTCGGTCTGGAACGGCAAGGTCACGCCCGGCCCGGTGGACAGCTTGGGCCACACCCGCTGGTAGAACTGGAACAGGTTGCCCTCCCAGGCGCCATCCAGCGTGATGCGGTCGGTCCAGCGCACGCCGGGTTCATCCGTGAAGTGCTCGCGGTAGTCGAGCTGGTAGCCGGGCACGCCTGCCGGGTCGCGGATCGCCTGCTCGCGGCCGAACATCAGCAGACCGGCCACGGTCGGCCCTTCCGCGCCGCTCAGGCGGTCGCGGCGCCAGCCACCCAGCCGCGCCAGCAGCTTGCGGTCGTCTTCGGCCAGCCACGGGTGGCCGGGCTTGGCCGAGGCCATGCGGTGGCGAAACTGCGCCAGCGACTCGCCGTGGATGTCGTCCCAGCCGAAGCCGTCCAGCACCCGGCTGTCGGCCGGCTCGTCCGACTGGTCGGCGAACATGCGCCGCACCTCGTCCTCGCGGCACAGGAAATCGCCCTCGCCATTGCGCCGGTAGGTGCCGCGCATCGGGTCGTTGCCCACGTACACCGGCCGCTCGCGCCGGTTGGCGCGCGGCACCACCAGGCGAATCAACGGCCGTCCGGGGTGTGACGTCGGCACCAGGGTCACGTCCGCGTCGCGCAGCAGGTTGCGGCTCACCTTTTGCCGGTTGTTGAGCGCGTTCCACAACTCGGCGCGCCGCTGCTCGGCGTGCTCCACGCCGTGAATGTCCAGCGTGTCGCCCTGCTGTGCCACGCCCAGCCACAGCGTGCCGCCGGCGGTGTTGGCAAAGGCGCTGTAGGTTTCCCACAGGCTGCCGGGCACGCCGCCGCGGGCGGACTTGTACTCCACATCCACCGTTTCTGAGTACGCAAGCTCCTCGAACAGCTCGCCCTGCATCTCCATCGGGCTCATGGCAGCGGGATGACCTTCAGCGACTCGATGCCGCGATCATCCACGATCTTCACCGCCACCTTGCGGTTGGCGCCGGCCTCGAACGGCAGGCTCAGCGCGCCATGCAGCTTCGGCAGCAGGGTTTCGTCCAGCTCGGCCTTGATGTTTTTCTTGAGCTTCTCCCAGCCATCCTTCTTGCCGGCCATGGGAAAGAACACCTGGGTCGGAAACAGGCTGCGCTCGTCGTAGTCGGTGTCCAGCGACCACATCGCGATCTTGCCCCTGCCGCCGGAAACGAGGTCGCCCTTCGCCGTGTCGAAGTAGTCGAAGCCGTGCACCTCCACTTCAAAGCGGCCATCCTTGCGCTGGCGCAGCTCCACGTCCGGCTGGCCCATCAGCCAGAAGCTCTGGTTGCCGCGCTGCTTCTTCTTCAAATCCTCGGTCAAGAGGTCGGTGTTCATCTGCGCCTTCAGCGCGATGATGCCCTTGGTGTTGTCAATGTCCTTGGCCGCCTCGGGGTCGAAGGTGAAGGCGGCAAACACGATCATCTTCGGCCGCGGAAACAGCTCGCTGGCCTCGCGCATGGCCATCTCCACTTGGCGCTGCTCCAGCGCGGCGTACTCCGGGCCAAAGCTCACCACCACGCGATCCCCGCTGTCCGCCAAGGTGCCGGTCACGTGCAGGTGCGGCATGCCGGGCAGGGTTTCCAGCGTGGCGAAGCGCAGCATCTGCCCGCCCTTGCCGCGGATGCCGGCGCGCATCAGCTCGTCGCGCCAGCCGTGCTGGCGGGCCGACTCGCCCGAGCGCGCGATGCTGGCATCCGCCTCGATGCTCTGCGTGCCGGTGGATTCGTCCAGTGCCGCCACCGAAGGAAACGGCACCGCCTCCACCGTGAACGGCCCGGTCACCCGCAGCCGGGTTTTCGACACTTCCGGCTGGTCGTACAGCGTCTCCTGATCGGCATGCGCGGCGATCGAGCGATCCATCGCCTGCTGCAGCGCCTGGCGCGCGGCGTGGAAGGCGTCGAACGCCGCGCGTGCGCCCTGCGGCCAGCCGGCGGGAAAGTCGAACGGTACCTCCCACACCAAGAGCGCGCCGGCCGGCGCCTGCTCGCCCGAAGGTAGCGCCACCGTCTGGCCGATGGGGGCGGCAAAGTCCACCAGCTTGCCCTTGCGGCCGCCCTCGGTCACCACGAAGGCCGGCGCCTTGCCGGCGCGCAGCGCGGCGTTCAAGCCCTGCAGCGCGGCTTCGATGGCCGGCTGCAAACGCTCGTAGATCGCGTCGATCTCCGGGTTGTTGGCGATGGATTTCAGCGTGACGTGGGGCACGGTCTTGTAGATGAAACCGCTCTTGAGTCCCTCGTGCGGGTACTTCAAATCGAAGTAGTCGTAGCTCGCCGTCATCAGCCGCTGCTTGGCCAGCGTCACCGCCACCCGCGAGGTGTCGCAGGTGATCCAGCGACGGCCCCACTTCTCGGCGACGAACGCGGTAGTGCCCGAGCCGCAGGTGGGGTCGAGCACCAGGTCGCCGGGATCGGTGGTCATCAGGAGGCAGCGTTCGATGACTTTTGCGGATGTTTGGACGACATACATCTTCGCCGCCACAAACGTACTTTCAACAGTGTCAGACCACATGTTGTTAATTGCCACGACGGGGAAGTCATTGGCAAATCGCTTGAAGGCGAGTGTCTGGCCGACACCCATGAGGCGCCCTGCTCTTTGAAGAGTTGGAAGTTTCTTGACGCCAGGTTTCCAATGAGTGCCGGACGACGGCAAGAAACTTTGGCCCCAGCTCGCGAACTCATCGTCCTGTCCAGACTCGCCTTGTGACGTAAGATTCGCTGTTCGAAATCTCCGGCCTTCGCTGAGAATCTCCCCAGAACGAAGTTCAGCGAGTTTCAAGCGCCGCCAAGAACCGTTTGGAGCAAGCAAACAGTTGTATGAGTCATCGGAAACCTCACTACCAAGGGTGGCATATAACTGGCGATACTTGGCTTTCCCCTTGTTCTTTACGTACCACACCAAGTAGTCACAAACGCCCGCAATAAGCGTGCTCGCCTGACCGCTTGTCTTTTTGAATGGGATAAGCCCGGCTAGATTCTCCGCTCCAAACAACTCGTCCATGATTTCCCGCACGTGATGCAGGTTCTCATCCGAAATCTGCACAAACACGCTACCCGACTCGTGCAGCAATTCCTTCGCCAGCAGCAGCCGGTCGCGCAGATACGTCAGATACGAGTGGATGCCCAGCTCCCAGGTATCCCGGAACGCCTTGATCATCTCCGGCTCTTGCGTCAGGTCTTCGTCCTTGCGGTCCTTCACGTCGCGCTTGTTGACGAAGGGCTGGAAGTTGGAGCCGTACTTGATGCCGTAGGGCGGGTCGATGTAGATCATCTGCACCTGCCCGGCGAGGCTCTCTTTTTCCAGCAGGCTGTTCATCACCAGCAGGCTGTCGCCGGCGATCAGGCGGTTGGCCCAGCCGCGGTCGTGCTTGTAGAACTCGATGGCCTCGCGCAGCGGCAGCGGGCGATCGAACCACGCGCGCAGCCAGTCCTGCTGCTGCGGCGCGTCGGCCACGCCGCCCTTGCCCTTGGCCAGTTGTTTCTTGATGCGGCCAAGCACGGTGGCCGGGTCGATGCGCTCGTGCACGTGCAGCGAGACGGTGTCCACCTCGAAGCTGGTGCGCTCGGCCTTGCCGCTCCAGTTGAGGTAGGGCGCGGCGTGCTGCTTGAGCTGGGCCAGCGCGGCGCGCATTACGGCGGCGTCGCCGCTGGCCAGGGCGTCGTCGATCAGGTTTTCCACCTGCGCGCGAGCGCTGTCGAACTGCAGCGCGGGGTCGATATGCGGGTCGTAGGCCCAGCGCGTCTTGGGCTGGTCGGGGTCGTCGTCGGGCGTGACCAGGCCCACCTCGGGGTTGTTGGTGCGCTGGTCGCGGTGGTGGTAGGCGGCGAGCTTCTTTTCGCCCTCGTTGGCGCGCGCCTTGGCGCGGGCGGGTTGGCCGGGCTGGCGTTGTCCCAGCGCCATGCCGGCCTGCCGCGGCCTTGGCATGTCGGCCCCCGCCGGTTTTTCGGGTGCTTGCAGGGTGAGGGTCGGTGCCGCTGCACCATCCAGCACCAGCCGCACGGAGCCGCCGCGGCCCTGGCCCTTGGCCACGTGGCCGGCGGCCACCAGCGCGTCGCGCGCGGCCGCGTAGCTCGCCTCGCTCACCTCGGTGCCCAGGCTGGCTGTCAGTTGCTTGCGTAGCGCGATGTTGCCCACCGCGCTGCCGTCGGCGGGCAGGGCGGCCAGCAAGGCCTGTGGCAGCGCATCGGCGGTGGGCTCGGACATCGGCAGCTTCCTTACGCAAATAATGCCGTTCACTTTACCTTGTCCTCCCCTCGCCACGCCGGCCACCCGCCACGCCCGCATGCACTAAAATGCGCCCCTGTCGTCGCATTGCGGCACCCGTCCAAGTCAAGGCTTCGCCATGCCCCAGCTCTCCGTCGTCGTCCCGGTGTTCAACGAGCGCGACAACATCCCGCCGCTGCTCGCCGAAATCGCGGCTGCGTTGCGTGGCACGGCCGACTACGAAGTGATCTACGTCGACGACGATTCGTCCGACGACAGTCGCGCCGTGCTCGAAGCGCAGAAGGCGCAGCATCCCGAGTTGCGCGTGCTGCACCACGTCACCCGCAGCGGCCAGAGCACGGCGGTGTGGAACGGCGTGCGCGCGGCGCGCGGCAGCTGGATCGCCACGCTGGACGGCGACGGCCAGAACGATCCGGCCGACATCCCGAAGCTGCTCGCCGCGCGCGACGCCGCGGCGGCCGAGGTGAAGCTGTTCGCCGGCTGGCGCACCACCCGCCGTGACAGTTTCAACAAGCGCATCTCCTCGAAGGTCGCCAACGCGGTGCGCTCGCGCATGCTGCGCGACGCCACGCCGGACACCGGCTGCGGCCTGAAGCTGTTCGAGCGCGAGGTGTTCCTGCGCCTGCCCTACTTCGACCACATGCACCGCTACCTGCCGGCGCTGGTCAAGCGCGCCGGCTTCCGGAGCACCAGCGTGCCGGTGGGCCATCGCCCGCGCACCGCCGGCGTGTCCAAGTACGGCATGCTGGACCGGCTGTGGGTCGGCCTGGCCGACCTGCGTGGCGTGGCGTGGCTGATGCGCCGGGGCAAGGTGACCGAAGTCGAGGAACTCTGACCTCGATCACGCGGTGTCGCCGCGGCGGTCGTATGCTTGTCCTGTTTCATTGCAGGAGAACGCCATGGCCCTCGCGATCAAGCGTGCGTACGAAGCGCCCGCCAGGGAGGATGGTTATCGCGTGCTGGTGGAGCGGCTGTGGCCGCGCGGCATGAAGAAGGAAGAGGTGCCGCTGGACCAGTGGGCCAAGGAACTGGCGCCGACCACGGCGCTGCGCAAATGGTTCGGCCACGATCCGGCGCGCTGGGACGGCTTCCGCCACCGCTACGCCAGCGAACTCGACGAGCTGGCCGAATACTGGCAACCGCTGGCCGAGCGCTCCGCGCGGCACCCGGTCACCCTGATCTACAGCGCCCGCGACGAGGAGCACAACGGTGCCCTCGTGCTGCGCGACTACCTGCAGCACTGGCTGCACACGCACGGGCCGCGCTGACCGCCTTGAGCATGGCCCCGCCCTTGCGCAGCGGGGAAGTCGAAGTGCCGTGCGGCCCGCTCAAGTCGCGCGCAGCGGCGTGCCCGTGCGCGGCCACTCGGCCAGCGCCTTGCGCGTCCGCAGGCGACCGCGCTCGATCAGTTCGCGGGCGCGGTAGAACTCGTAGACGCTGGCGATGTTGCGCGGCAGGGTGATCAGCAGGTCCGGCTCGTACGCGGCCAGGCGCAGCCGCGCCAGGTTGGCCTGCATCAGGTCCATCGCCTGGTTCAGCGTGTCGAAGGTACCGGGCTCGCGCGGCGGTTCCTCGCTGCGCGGCATCAGCCGGCTGATGAATTCGCCGATGCGGTGGCGATAGCCCGGGTCCTGTCCGGTGGCGCTCTCCTCCACCGGCGCGACGGCCGCCTCGACCGGGCCGTCCACGCTGACGGCGAACAGATAATCCGCCTCCACCCCGATCAGCGGCGTGACCGGCACCGGGTTGAGCAGGGCGCCGTCGACCATGCGGTGGCCGTTGAGGTGGTGCGGGCGGAACACGGTCGGCACGGCGATCGAGGCGCGGATGGCCTCGAACAGGTTGCCGCGGCCCAGCCATACCTCGCGGCCGCGGTCGAGGTCGGTGGCCACCGCGGTGAACGCCAGCGGCAGCTCCTCGATCAGGGTGTCGCCGATCAGCCCGCGCAGCGTGCCGATGATCTTCTCGCCCTTGATCAGGCCGCCGCCGGAAAAGGACCAGTCGACCAGTCGCAGCACGTCGAAACGGGCCAGCGCGCTCACCCAGTCGCGGTAGACGTCGAGCTTGCCCATCGCGTGGATGCCGCCGATCAGCGCGCCCATCGAGCTGCCGGCGATCGCCACGATGCGAAAACCCTGCGCCTCGATTTCCTCGATCACGCCGATGTGCGCCAGCCCCTTGGCGCCGCCGGCGCCGAGCGCCAGCGCCACGGTGGGCTGGCGCTCGCCGGCTGGTTCTTGTGGCTCGCCTGGCGCGTCGGGTTCGTGGGTATTCATGCCGACATTCAATCACGAATCGTCGATGCCGCCGCGGCCAGCCGGCAGCGACGGCGGGCGAACAGCTGCGCGGGTTAGTATGACCGGGGCCGTGGCGGCAAGCCGACGGCGACACTCCACGGAAACCTGCATGGCCCCATCCCGACCCACCGCGACGCCCCGCCCCGCCCGCCTGCCCGCGCCGAGGCGCGCTGCATGAACTGGCAGGCATGGGCCACGGTCGCGGTGATCGTGCTGGCGATGGCGCTGTTCGCCAGCGAGAAGCTGCGCATCGACCTGATCGCGCTGCTGGTGCTGGCGACGCTGGTGATCCTGGGCATCGTCACGCCGGTGGAGGCGCTCAGCGGCTTCAGCAACGAGGCGACGGTGACGGTGGCGGCGATGTTCGCGCTCAGCCTGGGCATCGAGCGCTCCGGCGCGCTCGATCCGCTGAGCCGCTGGCTGATGCGGATCAAGCGGCCGTGGGTGCTGACCCTGGCGCTGATGCTGGCGATCGCGCCGCTGGGCGCGTTCGTCAAGAACATTGCGCTGGTGGCCACCTTCCTGCCGCTGGCGCTGCGCGTGTGCCAGCGCACACACACCTCGCCCGGCCGCGTGCTGATGCCGATGGCCTACGCCGCGCAGATGGGCGGCGTGTGCACGCTGATCGGCACCTCCTCCAACCTGCTCGCCGACACGCTGGCGCAGAAGCACGGGATGGAGGCGTTCGGCGTGTTCGAGTTCACCCGCATGGGCGTGATCCTGGCGGTGGTCGGCATTGTCTACCTGATGCTGGTCGGCCGCTGGCTGCTGCCGCGCGAGATCGACACCCAGCTGCCGGTGCAGGAGGAGATCGGCAAGTACGTCACCGAGCTGGAGGTGACCGAGCAGTCCGCGCTGGTCGGCGGCAGCATCGCCGATGCGAAGCTGGGCGAGCGTTACGGCGTCTACCCGCTGGAGCTGCTGCGCGGCGAGCGGCGCATGTGGTCGCCGCGCAGCCAGGAGATCGCCGTCGGCGACGTGCTGCTGGTGCGCGGCGACTGGGGGAAGATCGAGGATTTCCAGCGCCGCGCCGGCCTGCGCAACGCGCCGGACCGCCGTTACGCCACCGGCGATGCCCGCTCGCGGGTGATGGTGGAGCTGATGATCGCGCCGGCCAGCCCGATGGAAGGCCGCCAGCTGGAGGAAACCGGCCTGCACTGGCGCTACGACGCGGTGGCGCTGGCGATCCACCGGCGCGGCCAGCTGCTGCGCGACAAGCTCAGCGACGTCAGCCTGGCGGTGGGCGACGTGCTGCTGGTGCTGGTCGACGACGAGGCGTTGTCCAACCTGCGCAACGACGAGGCCTTCATCGTGCTGAGCGAGCGCGAGGAAGCCCACCGCACCCCGCGCAAGGCGTGGTATGCCGCCGCGATCATGGTTGGCGTGGTGGTGGCCTCCGGCCTGCACTGGCTGCCGATCCCGATCGCGGCGATCTGCGGCGCGGTGGCGATGGCGCTCACCGGCTGCTTCGGCCGCAAGGACGTCTACGAGGGCGTGGACTGGAAGATCATCATCCTGCTCGGCGCGATCCTGCCGCTGGGCATCGCGATCGAGCGCAGCGGCCTGTCGGAAACGCTGGTGCAGATGGGGCTGGGCGTGGTCGGCGACCACGGCCCGCTGGCCGGCCTGCTGATGGTCTACCTGCTGACCGCCCTGCTCACCGAACTGATGGGCCACAACCCCTCGGTGGTGCTGATGGTGGGCATCGCCGTGTCGGTGGCCCACGCCATGCACGTGGACCCGCGTCCGTTCGTCGTCGCGGTCGCCTTCGCCGCCGCCACCTCGTTCGCCACCCCGGTCGGCTACCCCACCAACACCATGGTCTACTACGCCGGCGGCTACCGATTCACCGACTTCATGAAGGTCGGCATCCCGCTGATCGCCATCTTCTGCGCGCTGTCGATGTGGTTGATCCCGAAGTTTTGGCCGTTCTAGAGCTGGGAATAGGGAATAGGGAATGGGGAATAGGAAGAGCAACGGCGTTCCGCGACCCCCTGCTTTCCCTATTCCCCATTCCCTATTCCCGGCAGTCAGGCATAGCCTGACAGCGCCAGCCGCAGCAGGATCTTCATCTCCTCGCGCAGCGGCAGCGGGGCGACCACTTCCGCGTCGGGGCCGTACTTGAGCACGTCCATCAACAACTCTTTCGAGTTGGAGTAGGGCAGCTTCAGCTCGTAGCGGCCGTCGCTCAGCCATTCGCCCTGCTGCTGCGAATGCCAGTGCTCGTCGGAAACCCAGCGCGCGGCGTGGGCGGAGAAGCGGATCGTGGCCCAGGCCTTGGGCTTGCCGGCGAAAATGCCGTAGCTGGAGGCGAGCAGTTCGTTGAGCTCGCTGTCGGTGACGTCGCGGGCGGGCGCGTCCTGCGCCTGCGCCTCGGCGATGCGGTCCACCGCGAAACTGCGCAGCGCCTCGCGGTCGTGGTCCCACACGTCGAGGTACCAGTTGTCGCGGTAGTGGGTCAGCCGCTGCGGCGAGACCAGCCGGCGGCTGTCGGCATTGGTGGTGCGTGCGCGGTAGCGGAAGCGCAGCTGGCGCCGTTCGAGCACCGCGCCGGCGACCACGCGGAACACTTGCTGGTCGAGCTTGCGCTCGCCCCACGGGATCACCCGGATGCGTTCGATCGGCAGCGCCTTGCCGCTGCCCTGGTGCGACAGCAGGCCCTCGATGCGCGCCTTGAACGGCGCCAGCGTGCCGGCGAGCACGCCGGGGCCGGAGCGGCTGATCAGTTCGTTGAGCGCCAGCAGCGAGGCCAGCTCGTCGGAGGTCAGCCACAGGCCGGGCAGCTCGAACTTCTCGCCTTCGCCGGCTTCGTAGCGGAATGCCGCCTGGTCGGTGCCGGCGCTCTCGATCGGCGCGCCCAGCGCATCGCGCAGGAACGCCACGTCGCGATACAGCGTGGCGCGCGAGCATTCCAGTTCGCCCATCAGGCGCGACAACGGCACCGGATAGTGCGCCGATTTCAGCAGGCGATGCAGCGTCAATATCCGTTCGTAGCGATCCATTCGGCACGTCTCGGGCGGGGCACGTCCTAGCATGGTGGCGGCCGTGGATGGCTGCAAGTCGCACGGCGGGCCGGCGCATTCACTGCGAGTTCAAGACGGCTGGCTAAGGTACGCTGTTACCAAACTTTAACAAACGGATATTCGGCAATGAACAAGACCCTGATCGGCGGCCTGCTGCTGGCCGGTTTCGCCAGCTTCGCCGCCCACGCCCAGGACACGGAAAATCGCGGCGGCTGGAGCGGTTCGGGCGAATTCGGTTTCGCCTCGTCCACCGGCAACTCGCGCTCGGAGAACATCAACGCCAAACTGGGCCTGAGCCAGGAAAACGACCAGTGGAAGAACAACTTCTTCGTTGACGCGCTGCGCTCCAAGAGCGAGCAGAAGATCGTCGACACCAATGGCAACACGATCGAGCAGTTCAACACCACCGCCAACCGCTACGACGCCGGCGCCTCGGTCGGCCTCAAGCTCGACACGCGCAGCTACATCGTCGGCGCGGCCCGCTACGAGCACGACGACTTCGGCGCCAACCTGTGGCAGGGCACGGTCTCGCTGGGCTACGGCTATATCGCGCTGAAGGACGAGCGCAACGAGCTGTCGTTCGAAATCGGCCCCGGCTACAAGCGCTACCGTCCCGCCGACACCCAGGTGCTGGTCGGCAACGTGCTGGTCGCCCAGCGCCAGCCCACCGAAGGCGAAGTGGTGGCCCGCGGCTTGGTCAACTACAAGTTCAAGCTGAGCGCCAACACCGCCTTCGAGGACACGTTCCTCACCGAAGCGGGCTCCAAGAACACCTACATCCAGAACGACGCCGGCCTGGCCGTCAGCATGACCAAGAAGCTGGCCCTGAAAGTGGGCTTCCAGGTCCGCTACAACAGCGACGTGCAGCCGGGCGTGAAGCAGACCGATACGCTGACCACGACGAACCTTGTCTACAGCTTCTGAGAGCGGGGAATAGAGAATAGGGAATGGGGAATCGGATGGAGCGCTTTGCTCGTGACCCTCTCCCATCGGCGGCAGCGTAGGGCGGGCACTGCCCGCCGCTTCCTTGCCGCACGCACTTCGCAGGGGCGCACCTGTGCGCGATGCTTTCCGTCACGTGACGAAGGGCACCGCGTACAGGCGCTCCTGCAGCGAAGCGTGACGGCGTTTGCTCATGCCCCCAGCAGCTTTGTGGCGTACGGCGGCGGGCAGTGCCCGCCCTATGCCAGCAGGCTGCCGGCGCCTTGCGCCAGCAACGCTTGCGCCACCTGTCGACCCAACGCTTCGGCCTGCTCGGCCGGCGCGCTTGCTTCGGCGTGCAGCAGCCGGCCGCTGGCGGCGTCGCCGACCAGGCCGCGCAGGTGCAGGCCGTGTTCGCCCAGCATGCACCAGGCGCCGACCGGCACCGTGCAGCTGCCGCCCAGCGCCTGGTTCATCGCGCGCTCGGCGCTCACCGTGAGCCGCGTGTCGGCGTCGTCCAGCGCGGCGAGCAGGTCCAGCACGGCCGGCTGCGCTTCGCGCGCCTCGATTGCGATGGCGGCCTGGCCGGGTGCGGGCAACCAGTCCGGCGCGGCCAGCCGCGACACGATGCGCGCGGCCAGGCCCAGGCGTTCCAGGCCGGCGCAGGCCAGCACGATCGCGTCGTAGTCGCCGGCATCCAGCTTGGCCAGCCGAGTGCCGACATTGCCGCGCAGGTCGCGCAGATCCAGGTCCGGCCGCAGCGCGCGCAGTTGCGCCTGCCGGCGCAGCGAGGAGGTGCCCACCCGCGCGCCGTGGGGGAGCGCGGCCAGGTTCGCATGGTGGTTGCTGACGAAGGCGTCGGCGGCATCGGCGCGCGGCAGGATCGCCGGCAGGGTGAAGCCGCTCTCCAGCTGCGCCGGCACGTCCTTCAGCGAGTGCACCGCCAGCTCGGCGCGGCCTTCCAGCATGGCCACTTCCAGCTCCTTGAGGAACAGTCCCTTGCCGCCGATGGTGGCCAGCGGCTGGTCGAGGATCTCGTCGCCGCGGGTGGACAGCGGCACCAGCTCCACGCCCAGGCCGGGGTGCGCCGCGCGCAGCAGCGCGGCGACGTGTTCGGCCTGCCACAGCGCCAGCGCGCTCTTGCGGGTGGCGATGCGCAAGGTGGAAGGGTTCATTGGAACTCCGCGACGTTCGGCAAGGTCCCATTGTAGTTGACCGGCCCGGTGCGGCGTGGCCAGCCCGCGACGTTTGGGCGCGGTGGCTGACACGGTCGTCGCGGGCCGGCTACGATGTCGACAAACCCCTCGGAGTTCATCATGCAAAGCGGTAATCCGGCACTCAACAAGAACACCTTCCTCGACGCCGCCAGCGGTGCGGTGGTGTCGCATGGCGACGAGGTGATGACTCTCAACGGCACGGTCAACAAGACCGGCCTGCTGCTGATCCTCGCCATCGTCGGCGCGGCCTTCAGCTGGGGCCAGTTCAACGGTGCGGAGAGCCTGCCGACGATGGGCCCGCTGATGATCGGCGGCGCCATCGGCGGCCTGATCCTGGCCCTGGTCACCGTGTTCAAGAAAACCTGGGCGCCGGTCACCGCGCCGTTGTACGCGCTGGTGGAGGGCGTCTTCATCGGCGCGTTGTCGGCGATCTTCGAGATGCGCTACCCGGGCATCGTGATGCAGGCGGTGGGGCTGACCTTCGGCGTGATGGCGGCGATGCTGCTGGCCTATCGCAGCGGGCTGATCCGCGCCACCGAGAAGTTCAAGCTCGGCATCGTCGCGGCCACCGGCGGCATCATGCTGCTGTACCTGGCCAACTTCGTGATGGGCTTCTTCGGCCATTCGATGGGCTTCATCAACGGCTCCAGCGGCCTGGGCATCGCTTTCAGCGGTGTGGTGGTGGTGATCGCCGCGCTCAACCTGATCCTCGATTTCGACATGATCGAGCAAGGCGTGCACGCCCGTGCGCCCAAGTACATGGAGTGGTACGGCGCCTTCGCCCTGGTGGTGACCCTGGTGTGGCTGTACCTGGAACTGCTGCGGTTGCTGTCGAAACTGCAGTCGCGCAACTGAGACAGCGGCGGGAGTGAAGAAAGTCGGCGGGCGATGTCCGCCGGCTTTTTTTGGGGCCGGGAAAGCGGCGGGCAGTGCCCGCCCTACACCGACGTATCGTCGCGTAGGGCGGGCACTGCCCGCCGGCTCTTGCTTTCCGGGCGGGGCTCTCTTCGTCTAGGCCACCAGCTCAGCGTCATCCCCCGGCTGTTCCGCGTGATGGTCCGCCGCCAGCAGCATGTAGAACGCGGGCACCACGAACAGGGTGAACACGGTGCCGATGGCCAGGCCGGTGGAGATCACCAGGCCCATGTTGAAGCGGCCCGCGGCGCCGGCGCCGGCGGCGATCACCAGCGGCATCACGCCGAGCACCATCGCCGCGGTGGTCATCAGGATCGGCCGCAGGCGCACCGCCGCGGCGTGCTCGATCGCCTCGCGCTTGGACATGCCGGCGCGTTGCGAGTCGTTGGCGAACTGCACGATCAGGATGCCGTGCTTGCTGATCAGGCCCATCAGCGTGACCAGGCCCACCTCGGTGTAGATGTTGAGGCTGGTGAACAGGTTGACGAAGATCAGCGCGCCGAACAGCGCCAGCGGCACCGAGACCAGGATCACCACCGGGTCGCGCAAGCTGTTGAACTGCGCCGCCAGCGCCAGGAACACGATGATGACGGCGAACAGCAAGGTGCCGCCGAAGCCGCCGGATTCCTGCATGAACTGGCGCGACTGGCCGGCGTAGTCCACGTTGTAGCCGCTCGGCGCCACCTCGTGCACCAGGTCGCGCAGGTAGGTCAGCGCGTCGCCCTGCGACATGCCCGACACGCCCGAGATGGTGGCCGAGTTCAGCTGCTGGAAGCGGTTCAGCGACTGCGGCACCACCTCGTGGGTGACCTTGGCCACGGTGCCGGCCTGGATCACCGAGCCGCCCGGCACGCGCAGGTAGTAGTCCAGCACCTGTTCCGGGTTGAGGCGGTCGGCCTGCAGCACCTGCGGGATCACGCGGTACGAGCGCCCGGCGATCGAGAAGTAGTTGACGTAGCCGCCGCCCAGCGCCGAACCCAGCGCGGCGCCCACGTCGGCCTGGGTCAGGCCCAGCGTGGCGATCAGGTTGCGGTCCAGGTTCACCGTGGCCTGCGGCTTGTCGATCTTCAGGTCGGAGTCGATGAAATAGAACTTGCCGCTGGCCTGCGCCTTGGCCAGCACCGCGCTGGCCACTTCGTTGAGATTGTCGAACGGCTCGGTGGTGGTGATCACCACCTGGATCGGCAGGCCCTGCGCGCCGGGCAGCGGCGGAAACTGGAACGCCGCCACACGGCCGCCGGCGATGCCGTTCCATTTTTCCTGCAACACCTGCTGCAGTTCGTGCGCGCTGCGCTCGCGCTGGTCCCACGGCTTGAACACCACGCCGCCGATGCCCTGGTTCACCGTCGGCACGCCGGTCAGCTGGAACATCTGCTCGTACTCGGGCAATTCCTTGGCCAGCTCGAACATCTGGGTGGCGTAAACGTTCATCTGCTCGGCGGTGGCGTTCGGTGCGCCGACGATCTGGCCCACCACCACGCCCTGGTCCTCCTCCGGCGCCAGTTCCGATTGCGCAGTGACGCCCAGCGCCACCGTGGCCAGCAGCAGCAGGCCGGCCATCACGATCACCACCACCCAGGTCGACAGCACGTTGTGCAGCACGCGCTGGTAGCCGTGGTGCACGCGGTCGAACTGGCGGTCGATGAACTGCACGAAGCGACCGCCTTCCTGCCCGCTGGTGAAGAAGCGCGAGGTCAGCATCGGCGACAGCGTCAGCGCCACGATCGCCGACACGGTCACCGCGCCGGCGAGGGTGAACGCGAACTCGCTGAACAGCGCGCCGGTGAGGCCCTTCTGGAAGCCGATCGGCACGTATACCGCGATCAGCACCACGGTCATCGCCAGGATCGGCCCGCCCAGCTCGCGTGCGGCCAGCAGCGCGGCCTGCAGCGGGGTCTTGCCTTCCTCCTTCATGTGGCGGTCGACGTTCTCCACCACGATGATCGCGTCGTCCACCACCAGGCCGATCGCCAGCACCAGCGCCAGCAGGGTCAGCAGGTTGATCGAGTAGCCCAGCACCAGCATCACGAAGAACGCGCCGATCAGCGCCAGCGGCATCGCGATCACCGGGATGATCACCGCGCGCAGGCTGCCCAGGAACAGGAAGATCACCAGGGTGACGATCACCAGCGCCTCGACCAGGGTCTTGATGACCTCGTTGATCGAGCTGTTCACGAAATTGGTGCCGTCGTAGACGATCTTGCCGGTCAGCCCGTTCGGCAACTGGTGCTGGATCTCGGGGAACGCATCGCGCACGCGCTGGGCCACGTCCAGCACGTTGGCGTCCGGCGCGACCTTGATGCCGATGAACACCGAACGCTTGCCATTGAAGGCCACGTTGAAGTCGTAGTTCTCCGAGCCCAGCGACACCGTGGCCACATCCTGCAGCCGCACGATCGCGCCGCCGGACTGGCGGACCACCAGCTGCTTGAATTCATCCACCGTGTGCAGGCTGCTGTCGGTGGTCAGGTCCACCGTCACCGCCTGGCCCTTGCTGGAGCCGACCGCGGCGAGATAGTTGTTGGCCGCCAGCGCGGCGTTGACGTCGCTGGCGGTGACGCCGACCGCGGCCATCCTGGCCGGGTCCAGCCACGCGCGCAGGGCGAACTGGCGCGCGCCGAGCAGCTCGGCGGTCTGCACGCCGTCGAGCGCGTCCAGCTTCGGCTTGACCACGCGCGCGAGGTAGTCGGTGATGTTGTTGGTCGGCAGCACGTCGCTGTAGAAGCCGATGTACATCGCGTCGACCGTCTCGCCGGTCTGCACGTTCAGCACCGGCTGCTGCGCCTGCGGCGGCAGCTGGTTCTTCACCGAATTGACCTGGGTGGTGATCTCGGTCAGCGCGCGGTTGGCGTCGTAGTTGAGGCGCAACGTGGCGGTGATGGTGGACACGCCCGATACGCTGCTGGAGGACAGGTAGTCGATGCCCTGCGCCTGCGAGATCGCCTGCTCCAGCGGCTGCGTGATGAAGCCGGCCATGGTCGCCGCGTCGGCGCCGTAGTAGGCGGTGGTGACGGTGACCGTGGCGTTCTGCGTCTCCGGATACTGGCGCACGCTGAGGCTGCTGACCGCGCGGATGCCCAGCACCAGGATCAGCAGGCTGACGACGATCGCCAGCACCGGCTTGTTGATGAACGAGTCGGTGAATTTCATCGTGGCGGCTCAGTGTTCCTGCGGCGTGGGGTGCGCGCTGTCGGCCGGTTGCACCCGGTTGTCGACCTTGATCGGCGCATCGTTCTTCAGCTTCACCTGGCCGCTGGTCACCACCTCGGTACCGGCGGCGAGGCCCTTGACGATCGCCACCTGGTCGCCGCGGGTCTCGCCCACGGTGACGAAGGTCTGTTGCACCGTCGGCGGCAGCGGGTGGCCCTGCGCGTCCTTGCCCTTGGACGGATGCACCACGTAGACCGTGTCGCCGTACGGGTTGTAGACGATCGCCGCCTGCGGCAGGGTCAGCCGCGGCTGGCGCTGGCCGACGTCGACGGCGAGCTTGGCGAACATGCCCGGGCTCAGCGCCTTGTCGTGGTTCGGCACGCTGGCCTCCACCCGCACGTTGCGGGTGCCGGGGTCGACCTTGGGGCTGATCGCGGTGAGCTTGCCGTCGAACTGGCGCCCTTCATAGGCATCCAGGTTCAGGTGCAGCGACTGGCCGACCTGCAACCGGCCCAGCTCGCTCTGCGGCACGTGGAAGTCGACGAACAGCGGGTCGAGCTGCTGCAGCGTCACCAGCGTGGTGCCGGCGCTGACGTAGTCGCCCGGGCTGATCGTGATGATGCCGGCGCGGCCGGCGAACGGCGCGCGCAACTGCTTCTTCGCCACGATCACCTGCTGCTGCGCCACCGCGGCCTGGTTGGCCTTGAGCTCGGCCGCGGCGCGGTCGTATTCGGCCTGGCTGATCGCCTGCGCCGCCAGCTGCTGGCGCGCGCGCTCGAAGGTCAGCTGCGACAGCTTCGCCGTCGCCTGCAGCTGCTCCAGCTTGGCCGCCTCGTCGCCGTCGCGCAGCTGCAGCAACAGCTGGCCCTGCTTGACGTCCTGGCCGGATTTCAGCGGCACCGCGGTGACCAGGCCGGAGGCATCCATCGCCAGCTCCGCGCCCTGCGCCGCGCGCAGCGTGCCGACCGCGTTCAGCGCGGGCTGCCACGGCTGCTCGCGGACGGTGGTGGTGCTGACCGTGGCCGGCGCCGGTTGCGGCATCGAGTGGATCATGCGCATCACCAGCAGCACCTTGATGCCGACGATCACGGCGATCAGCAGCAGCACGCCGCCGACCATCCAGAGCATGCGCTTGGTGGTGCCGGGTTTGTTGTCAACGCGCGTGGGCATGCGCGGGCTCCTTTGGGTTGATGCGGTGATGGGTTCGATCGTCGCTTGCCGCGAAACCCGAAGGGACTCGCATGGCCGCTTTACCGTCCGTCATTCCCGCGTTCGCGGGAATGACGGCGCCGGGATTACTGGTCCTGTCTGGTCAATGGTTCGTCGATGTCGTGTTGCCAGCTGCCGCCGAGCGCGGCATACAGCGCAGCGGTATCGGCCAGCCGCGCGGTGCGTGCCTGGATCAGCGCGATGCGCGCGCGCTGGTGGTCACGCTGCGCCTGCAGCAGGTCGAGATAGCCGCTGGCGCCGACCCGGTACTGCCGCTGGGCCAGCGCCAGCCGCTGCGCGGCGGCGTCCTCGGCGGCGAGCTGGGCGGTCAGGCCGTCGGCATCGTATTGCAGCGCCTGCAGCGCATCGGCCACGTTCTGGAACGCCACCAGCACGGTCTGCTGCCAGTCGGCCAGCGCCTTGTCCAGGCCGGCTTCGGCGGCGCGCTTGCGGTGGCGCAGTTCGCCGCCGTGGAACAGCGGCTGGGTCAGTCCCAGCCCCAGCGACCAGGCGCGGCTGCCGGCGGAGAACAGCTCGCCGACATGCGCCGTCTGCGAACCGGCGCTGCCGGAGAGAGTGATCTGCGGCAGCATCGCCGCGGTGGCCACGCCGACCCGCGCCGTGGCCGCATGCAGTTGCGCCGAGGCGGCGCGGATGTCCGGCCGCTGCGCCACCAGCCGCGACGGCAGGCTGACCGGGATGTCGCGCGGCAGCGCGATCGCATCCAGCGGCAGCGGCGACAACTCCAGTTGCGCCGGCGTGCTGCCCAGATAGGTGGCCAGCTGGTTGCGGGTGGCGGCAAGGCGTGCGCGCAATGGCGGCAAGGTGGCCTCGGTGGCGGCCAGCTCGCTGCGTGCGGCCAGCGTGGCGGCCAGCGAGGTCGCGCCGATCTGCTGCTGGCGCTCGGCAATGCGCACGCTGTCGCGCTGGCTGTCGGCGATCGCCTCGGTGGCGCGCACCTGCTCGCGCAGCGACGCTTCCTGCAGCGAAGCGGTGACCACGTTGGCGGCGAGCGTCAGCCAGGTGGCATCGGCCTGCGCCTGCTGCACGTCGGCCAGCGCCGCCTGCGCCTCGATGCCGCGGCGGGTGCCGCCGAACAGGTCGATGCCGTAGCTGACGCTGACGCCGGCGTTGTACACGGTCAGCGGCGCGAAGGCGAAAGTGTCGCCGAACGCGGCGCCGGATTGCTTCTGGCGGGTGACGCCGGCGTTCGCATCCACCGCCGGAAAGCGCACCGCGCCGGCGGCGCGGGCGTTCTCCTGCGCCTGGCGCAAGGCTGCCTGGGCCGCGGCCAGCGACGGGCTGTGGCGCAGGGCGGTGTCCACCCGGCGGTCGAGCTCGGCATTGCCGAACGTGGTCCACCAGTGCTCGGGCACTGCCGCGTCGACGACGAAACGCTGTGCTGCGCCGGCCACGCTGGCGGTGCCGGCGGGCAGCGGCTGCGCCGTATAGCGGTCCACCGGCGGCGCGTCCGGGCGGTGGTAGTCCGGGCCGACCGCGCAGCCGGCGAGGATCAGTCCCAGCAGCGCTGGCAACGCGCGCAGGCGCAGGATCGGCGAGAAGCGGAGCAGGTCGCGGGGCACGAGGGGAGCCTGGGCAGGGGGAGCCGGCCCGGGACATTAGCAGACGACGGAGTTCAGATATATAGGTGAGAGGTCACCCGCGGCGATGCCGTCGTTACAGCATGCCGACGCGGCCGTCCTGCGAGGAGAAGCGCATCGGCAGCTCGCCGCTGAGGCCGTCCGGATGTCCCGGCGGCACCGCGAAACGCCAGCCCTGCACGCTGCGCAAGGCATGCGCGTCGAGGATCGGATCGCCGCTGGAGGCGACCACGCGCGCGTGCAGCACGCGACCTTCGCCATCCACCCGCAGCTGCACGGTCAATTGGCCGTCCAGATGGCCGCGCACATCGTCCCAGCGTTCGGCCGCGGCTGGCGTGGCCAGCGGCTGCAGGCGTGTCGGCGCCGCCGCCGCAGCTTGCGCGATGTCCACGCCAGTCTCCGCCGGCAGGGCGCGCTGGCGCACGGCCGGCACGACCGCATGGCGACGGTGCCGCAGCGGGCGGGCCGACGCCGGGCCATCGTGTGACGCTGCGATGCCGCGCGGCGCATCGGGCCAGCTGGCGGTCAGCGTGCTGAGCCAGCCGGTGCCGGCAATGCCGATGGCCAGGGCCAGGACGCTGAGGCCGGTGGTGGTGCGCAGTCGCAACATGACCGTGCTACGGCCGCTCGAGGATCGCGGTGACGCCCATGCCGCCGGCGGTGCAGATCGAGATCAGCCCGCGACCGGAGCCTTTCTGTTCCAGCAGCTTGGCCAGCGTCGCCACGATGCGCGCGCCGGTGGCGGCGAACGGGTGGCCCACGGCGAGGCTGGAGCCGTGCACGTTGAGTTTGGCCGGGTCGATCGCGCCCAGCGGCGCATCCAGCCCGAGCCGGTTCCTGCAGTAATCGGCCGACTCCCACGCGCGCAGCGTGCACAGCACCTGCGCGGCGAATGCCTCGTGGATCTCGTAGAAATCGAAGTCCTGCAGGCTCAGCCCGTGCCGCGCCAGCATGCGCGGCACCGCGATGGTCGGCGCCATCAGCAGGCCTTCGCCGTGCACGTAATCCACCGCGGCGACTTCGGCGTCGCGCAGATAGGCCTGGATTTTCAGCCCGCGCTGCGCGGCCCACGCCTCGCTGCCCAGCAGCACCGCGGCGGCGCCGTCGGACAGGCCGGTGGAATTGCCCGCGGTGAGCGTGCCGTGGCCGGAGCGCTTGTCGAACGCCGGCTTCAGCGTGGCGAGTTTCTCCAGCGTGGTGTCCGGGCGCAGGAAGCCGTCGCGCTTGAGCCCGCGGAACGGCACCAGCAGATCGTCGAAGAAACCTGCCTCGTAGGCGGCGGCGAGCTTGTGGTGGCTGTCCAGCGCCAGCCGGTCCTGTGCCTCGCGGCTGACCTGCCACTGCCTGGCCATCTGCTCGCAGTGATCGCCCATCGACTTGCCGGTGCGCGGCTCGGCCACGCCCGGGAACGAAGGCTTCAGCTCGCGGAGCGAGAAGCCGCGCGTGGCGGCCTTGAACTTCTCCAGCGGGGTCTTGGCCCGATTCATCGCCAGCAGGCGGCGGCGCAGGCGGCGGCCGTACACGATCGGCACGTCGCTGGTGGTGTCCGAGCCGGCGGCGATGCCGGCCTCGATCTGCCCGCAGGCGATCTTGTTGGCGATGATGATGGTGTTGTCCAGCGAGGTGCCGCAGGCGCGCGCGGTGGTGA
>Ga0209916_1000230_pt1 | contig 109791 bp, 98 predicted proteins | sample ThiBio_1000_plan_FD_183956 | JGI IMG/M metagenome (GOLD analysis project Ga0209916, IMG submission 183956) | Wastewater bioreactor microbial communities from Cape Town, South Africa - Thiocy_solids_2 (SPAdes) | ecosystem: Engineered > Bioreactor > Thiocyanate-remediating > Anaerobic-Aerobic ...
AGTTAAAGCATGGGAAAATAACCGAAATACTAAAAATAGTAAAATCAATTGGCAGTTCACAACTAAAGATGCAAGAGTGAAATTGAAACGACTCTATCCGTCAATTCATGATTAACATAACACTAGTATCCTGCTTCCACTTTTTGAATAGAAACCGTACTTAGGAAAGTTCCGAAATTATTAAGTTCAATGATATAGACAACAACACTGTTGCCTTTTATAGGAGAAATGCCTACGGCGGATGAGCTGGTAAAATGTGATTTTTTAATAGCGCTGTCGAGCACTGTTTCATTCCCGTCATAAATATACATTTCCGCCGATGCCGACAGGTTGAACTGATCGAAAAGCAAGCCGATATTCAAAGCATTGGGAATGCTTATTTTAAGCGTCCACACTTTACCAAGAGAGGTGGAAGTAATATTCCCGTCGGCTGTAGTAATATTTGCCGTAATTACATCAGCATAATCATACACCTTAATATCTTCCGTGGTGCTGTCTTCATCCACAGGGGTTGGTGGAGTTGTTGGAGTGGAAGGAGTATAGCTGATCGTTTTTACGTTGATGGTGTTCACCTGGGTATACCCTGGTATTTGTGAGGCAATAGCAGTTGGCGTGGTTGCCACCCGTAATACCTGCGCCCGGGCGAAAAAGGTTAATGATAATAATAATATTGGCAGTAAGATTAGCTTTTTCATATGTGTTGATTTTGGTTTAATATTAGGTTTACAATAAGAAATCACCGCACTTCAAAGCTGCTTAATATTGTAGCAATTTTCAGCTTATATGTAACAGGATTTGTGATCGTGCAGTTTGTGGTTGAAGAAGAGGTATCAGTTATTGTAAAGTCAATCCCCACTTTCTGTCCTACGCTTTTCAGGCTTTCCGACAACCCTGTTGATTTTACTGCATTAGTATATATTAAACTGTCTAACTCAACTGTATCGCCGTATTGCTGTCTTACCGAAGAAGACGAAATAATATTAATAAGCCAAAAATCCTTGCTGGTATCCACATTACAAGTTTCTTTGCCTATTACATATCCAACAGCCGTATCATAGGGAGGAGTAAAAGGCTCCTTGTTGTTGCAAGACATAAGTGCAGCAGATAGTAAAATTGATAAAATGATCTTTTTCATACGCATTGGTTTTAGCGGATCTCTCCCTGGTAAATAATAAAAAGCTCTTTCAGCGGATAGGTAACCGGGTCGACAACCGTACAACCTGTTGTGATCACAGCATTTGGTGTAATCTCATTATAATCAAATGACACAGCCATTCCTATTTGCTGTAGCCCTTTGCTCAACCCTTTTACTTTTAATACATTAGTATAGGTAATGCCATCCAGCACAAGCGTATCGCCAATCTGCGGCTGATTGGCATAGGCGGTGCAGTCAATCAGCCAGTAATCCATTCTTTCATCCGAATGGCAGGTTTCTTTGCCTATTACATATCCTCCAATGTTAGGAAGCGCATCAAGGGGCTCTTTGTTATTGCATGAGCAGGTGGTGAGCAGTATTAAGAGTGAGTAGATTGGTATTTTTCTGTAAATAGGATAATGATTTAGTATTAACATGTCAAATGTAGTATTTTTAATACTATAGCAAGCTATGTTTTCTCTTTTCGAAAAAGAATTTATCAAAAACTAAAATAGAAATTGCACTATTAATTTCAGAAATGGGGAAATAGACGGCAAAGCGGTTACGTTGTGGATTATTGCTATTGGCAAAAGGGATAAGTTTTTTTGAAATTGAATAAATGAGGGCTGATTACAATGCTGCTTCCAAAACTCTGGCCAGTTCTTTTATTGCTTCATTGTCTTTTGCTACAGCGTTTTTAAGCCGCACAGGTAAAATAGATACACCATCATAAATATTGTAGTGAAGGGTTAATTTGTGCCCTTTGTAATTGAAGTCCCAGTAGGAAGTATCAAGGTCATCAATTTTGTTGGTAAAATGTACCTGCAGCTTTTCTGCAAGTAAACCGGCAATTCCATAAAATTTGTCGAAGCCGCAGTTTTCATCAATTACAGCTTCAGTACAGCCGTAATCGTTGCGTAGGGTTAGATTCATAACTTTATTTTTTAAGTGGTGAAGCTAATTTTTAAAAGACTTCGCTTTTGGTGCTTTTTCGCCGCTCAAAATTCTTTCTGCCCCCACACTTTTGCCATTTGCCGGGCACCCGTATTTTGGGGAGCACCCATATATATACGACACAAACAAGAGGCTGCATGCTGCATAAATGATCATTTTTTTCATAGCATATGGTTAAGCGTTGGCATTGGTTTCCGGTTCTGGTTTTATTCATAAAAAACGACTTAGTATGATTTTTGGTATATAAGTTTACCAAAAGCTGTAAAAACATCGTTATCCCGCCGGTCACTTAAGCATACCTATTTTAAAAAAGAAACCGCATATATTGTTTTACAAAGGATATTTGCCTCTTATAATGATAACAAAAAGACGATTAAAATGTTACTGGTTACTGACCTTGACGGCACTTTTTTAGGTGGAACACCTGTACAGAAAGAGCGGTTGTACAGCAGTATAAATGATAATAACGCTATCCAACTCGTTTTTGTAAGCGGAAGAGGCTTGGCTACCATTCTACCCCTTTTTAATGAGCCCTCAATGCCAAAGCCGCAATTTATTATTAGTGACGTAGGCGCCACTGTTGTAGATGGCAATACGCTTGAGGCTATTGAACCTATACAATCTTTGATTGAAGAAAGGTGGCCCGGTGAAGAAATGGTATCCGGGTTATTGGCCAGTGTAAAAGGACTGATACCGCAGGATGTGCCGCAACAAAGGCGTTGTTCATATTTTTTTAATGAACATACCGATATTGATGATCTGAAGTATAAAGTAGAGCAATTGAATTGCGACCTGGTGTTTTCTGCCGGAAAGTTTGCCGACGTGCTGCCAAAGAATGTTAACAAAGGATATACCCTGCAAATGCTGGCAAAACAATACGGTTTTCCTGCAGAAAAAATTTTGGTTGCAGGCGATACTTTCAATGATCTTTCATTGTTTGCAACGGGTTATAAAGGAGTAGTGGTTGGCAATGCAGAACCCGGTTTGCCGGAAGCAACCGCCGACTGGCATTCTATCTATCACGCAAAAGAAGAAGGCGCAGGCGGCATACTGGAAGCCATTCAATACTTTAACCTCGTTAAAGAGTAGATCGGTATTGCTATAATCAGGTAGGTTGGCGTTTAGCCACCAGGCATAATCGAAAATGCTATGCCTTTTATTGCTGACGCCACATTCACCTTTTTATTTATCTTTCTTATGCAAAATCTCAAAACGATGCCTGAAAAAAAATTTCAACCCTTTATAGCACCGGAAACCAGAATGGCTGAGTTTACTATTAAGGCAGTACTAACAGGTTCTGTCTTTGGTATTATCTTTGGCGCGTCTACCGTATACCTTGCGCTTAAAGCCGGTTTAACTGTTTCTGCTTCCATACCCATCGCGGTGATGGCAATAACCCTCAGCCGCCTGTTTTTAAAAACCACTATACTCGAAAATAACATTATTCAAACAACAGGGTCTGCCGGTGAAAGCATTGCCGCAGGAGTAGTATTTACGCTGCCTGGCTTTTTATTTTTAAGTGATAAAGCCAATGAAGGTTATTTCAATTATGTAACTATTCTTACCCTGGCCATACTGGGTGGCATACTGGGCACATTAATGATGATACCATTGCGGCGTCCTTTAATTGTAAAAGAACATGATACGCTTCCCTACCCCGAAGGAACAGCCTGTGCTGCCGTACTGAAAGCTGGAGAAAAGGGTGGGGATTTTGCCAGAACGGCTTTTGTGGGTTTGGGTTTTGCACTGCTGTACGCTTTTTTACAAAAGATTGTTCATGTCATTGCCGAAACACCTGCGTTCATGACAAAGCAGGTCAATAAGTTTCTTCCTTCAGCCAAGATCACTGGCGAAATAACACCCGAATACCTGGGAGTAGGCTATATCATAGGCCCCAAAATTGGTGGTGTGCTGGTAGCAGGCAGTGTACTGGCTTCTTTTGTATTGATTCCTTTACTGGCTACACTGGTACCTGCCGATGCCATTGCCATGCAGTTGGTAAAGCTTGGGATACTGGCTGATGTAAGCACAGGCGGGGGCAAAGGCGGCTGGAACCCCGATACGCATACTTTTGCCGATTTTTCGGATGCTATTTACTGGGCGTATATCCGGCAAATAGGCGCAGGCGCTGTTGCAGCAGGCGGCTTTATTACGCTGTTGAAAACCTTACCTACCATCGTGTCATCATTTAAAAGCAGCCTGAACTCTTTAAACAAAAATACCGGCAACATCCCAACGGAGCAATCCCGTACAGAAAAAGATCTGAGCCTGAAAGTAGTGGGTTTTGGAAGTTTGGGACTTATATTGATCGTATCAGTTTTACCATTCATACCCGGTGAAAATTTTATCAGTCGTTTGCTGGTAGGGGTACTCATTGTAGTGTTTGGGGCTTTATTTGTAACCGTTTCTTCCCGCATTGTTGGTTTAATCGGTTCTTCCAATAATCCTATTTCGGGAATGACCATAGCCACTATCTTAGGTACATGCCTGATTTTTATAGCTGTGGGGTGGACAGGTAAATCATATGAGCCCATGGTATTGGTTGTAGGCGGAATGATTTGTATAGCCGCCGCCAATGCCGGAGCTACTTCTCAGGATCTTAAAACCGGTTATATTATCGGTGCAACTCCCCGCTACCAGCAGTTGGCTTTGTTTATCGGCGTTGTTGTTTCTTCGCTGGCAATAGGGGTAACCATAAAAGTTCTGGACACCCCCACACCCGAAATGGTAGCGCAGGGTATCCATCATGCCATTGGTCAAAGCACCTACGCAGCCCCGCAGGCCACGTTAATGGCTACACTAATAAAAGGTGTTTTATCGTTTAACCTCGACTGGCAGTATGTGCTGGTGGGTGTATTTGTAGCTGTGGTGGTAGAGCTCTGCGGCATTAAAGCATTGTCCTTCGCCATTGGATTATACCTTCCCCTGGCTACTACATTGCCTATTTTTATTGGCGGCGCTATTCGTGGTATTGTTGACTGGCAGGCTAAGAAGAAAGGCGAGGCGGTTCAACCCGGTGAAGAAGACCTGGGCAAAGGCAACTTGTTCGCAACGGGATTGGTGGCGGGCGGCGCAATAGCCGGGGTTATCGTTGCCTTTTTATCTGCCAACGATGCTATTTTAAGCGGTTTAAAAAAGCTGAGCTTTGAACATGGCATAACCAATGTACTGGGTGGTGCGATAGGTTATGAAATATTAGGGGTAATATTTTTTGCCGCGCTGGGCGGTTTGCTGTATAAGGTGGCGAGAGGAAAATAAATACCGGTAAACAAAACAACAGTAATTAAAAAACATGTCTCCATTCAGTATTAGTGCATTTGTTACCGGCTGCATTCTTATTGTTATGAGTGCAATAACCCTGTTTTACCCGCCTAAAATGATCAATACGGGTTATGGCTATAGAACAAAAGCTTCCATGCGCAATCAGCAAACATAGGAGGAAGCCAACCGCTACTCTTCAAAGCTGATGTTGTATTACCGGCCATTTTGCAGCCAGTACCCGATGAAGGAGGGTCGGACTGCAAAGTGATTAGATGATGGTTACCCGGTCTGACGCTGTGCGTACCGACCGGGTAACCCGGCGATTCATTTAGCTTCATATAATTTCCTCACCTTCGCATAAATACACAGCATGGATAATACTGCTATCATTAAAGGAAAGATCACATCTGTAAACCACGAAAAACAATATGTATCCATTGAATATCTCCATAAGGATAAGAAGAAAACGATCACCTGCAAAACAGAGGATAAAGAAAAAACAAAAAAGCCGCATCAATATCGGGCAGGCGATGCAGTGAGTTTCCAGATAAAAGGCGCCGACCGCGGCAAAAGGATAGTAGCCTGGGATCTGAAATTCCTGTACAATACCGCAATAGAGCAACTCATTCACAAAGCCGAAACCGATAATCGCTTTAAAGGATATTTGAAGTTAGTGGATGATCAATTTTTTGTAAAAGAATGGGATAATTATCTTTTCTTCCCGCTTGTATTATCCAAATGGGAAAACCCACCCGCTGAAAAAAGCTTTAATGAACCGGTTGAATTTAAATTGCTTCATCTTGATAAGCCCAACAAACTGGCCGCGGAATTGTTTACTCACGATTACATTCCTGAATTCCGGAAGGCGGTACAGCATTTTAAGAATAAAATTGAGATAGATGCCCCTGTTGCCAAAGTTTCACCTTACGGTGCGTATTTGGATCTTTTTGGTAATAAAATACAGGCTAAAATCCAGTTGCCTGCAGAAGAGCTCTCGGCCTTAAAAGCAGGCGATATCCTAAAAGTGATCATTACTTATCTGAGCAATACCCGTATTGTTGTGGAGAAGGTGAAATAATGTTTTTTTTGACACATAGAATCATAGGTACATAGGATCACATAGATTTTTGTTTTGCACTATTGTGTACCTATGTGTCTATGTGTTTGATATTTCCTGACTTGTCCCTTTTAGTGCGGTGGGAACAATTTGCTGATGATCCCCTGCATTTTTTCTGAGTGCTGCGCCTTAATTGTGACTATTTTACCTGTCATTTGGTTTAGGATTTGGCCATCCATAATTTTTTTAGCTTCATCTATAAATCTCCGTATCGAAACAGCAGTTTTTATCTCAATGTATTTGGAGATAACTAATGCCATAAAGCATATTAGTATATGCAGTTTAATAGGTTGTTCCTTAAAATGAAAAACAGGTCTGGTTTGCAAATCACTTTTGGATATTCTGAACGCCTGCTCTATTCTGTATAGTTCGTGATAACGCTCAATGATTGTTTGATTGCTTGCTGTCCGTTCCTCTAAATTGGTGTAATAGCCTTTGATACCCAGCAACTTTTTTGTCTTTTCAATAAGTTCTTCGTTCAGTTCAATTTGCTGTTTGTTGGCCTTGGTAAACTTTACTTTTCTACTTTTAGAGGGTGCTTCAATAACTTGCTTTGCTTTTTCTATCTGTTTGTTCATTTCATACAAATCTTTACGGTACCTCACAGAAGAATAACTGCAAATCAGATAACCCAGGTCGGTCTTTAGTCTGATGCTTTTACCATCCTGCCTGTCGATTTGCTTTTCCAGGGTTGCCAGCAGGTCTGCTGAAAGATTACCCAATCTTGCTCCTACAATGTAGCTGATGTTGTTTTGAGTTAATTGCGCAATGTTCTGAGAACTAATCATTGCAGCATCCGCCACTACCGTAAATTCTTTTACCTTATTTGTTTTGATAAATTCATTGATAACAGGGATAATAGTATGCCCTTCAAAAGTATTCCCGCTGAATATTTCGTAAGAAATGGGAAAGCCTTCTTTGGTTACCATTAATGCTACTAAGATCTGTGGTTGTTGTGATTTGTTGCCTTTAGAAAATCCGTTCTTTCGAAGTTCATCCTCTTCAAAGGTTTCGAAGTAAAGCGTCGTAACATCGTAAAAGACAATGTCAAAATTGAACGAATAGTGTTCTTTGGCAAAAGCAACAATTTTCTGCAATACTGTTTCTTTCAGTTCAATACATTGAGGTGCTATTTTGTAATAGCTCTTACGACTGTGGTTGATGCCAAAAAACTGCTCCATTAATTCCAGGGAACGGAGTTTGGATGCTGGTTCAAATATTCTGATTGTAGCCAAATCATTCAATAAAGGTGGTAAAACACCCAGACCCATTTTATCCAGGATGCTGTTAATCTGCTCATAGAAATAGCGGTATTGAACCCCGATAAAAGTACTGTGATTGAGAAGCAATAATTTATTCGGGCTTTCATCTGGAAAAACGGATAGCTGATTGGAGTAAGACTTAATCCACTCCTTTGCAGATAACATCAACTCACTTAGTTCGGCTTCATTATGCGCAGAGCCAACATGATGCAAAATGATCCGCTTGTTGTTTTGATACCGCACTATTTGAACCGCACTGGCTTTGGATGCGGTCTGAACGACCCTGATTTTCATACTAAAAGCTCCCTTAGTGCGGTAAATTTACCAAAATAAAATAACAAATTAATGATAATCAATGTTTTATAACCGCACTAAATTGAAAGGGGACAAGTCAGGAGGCTAAAATCCAGTTGCCTGCAGAAGAGCTCTCGGCCTTAAAAGCAGGCGATATCCTAAAAGTGATCATTACTTATCTGAGCAATACCCGTATTGTTGTGGAGAAGGTGAAATAATGTTTTTTTTGACACATAGAATCATAGGTACATAGGATCACATAGATTTTTGTTTTGCACTATTGTGTACCTATGTGCCTATGTGTTTGATATTTTACACTATGATCTTCACCCCAAAATATTTATGCAGCACTTCGGGTAATGCTATATGATTCTCCTGCTGATTGTTTTCGAGCAGGCAGGCTACAATACGGGGCAGCGCCAGCGAGCTTCCGTTTAAGGTATGCAGCAACTGGTTTTTCCCGTTTTTATCTTTGAAACGGATCTTTGCCCTATTGGCCTGGTAAGCTTCAAAATTACTTACAGAACTTACTTCCAGCCAGCGTTCCTGCGCGGCGCTGTATACTTCAAAATCGTAGGTAAGGGCTGAGGTAAAGCTCATGTCGCCTCCACATAATTTTAAAATACGATAAGGGAGATTTAAGGTGATCAGTAATTTTTCAACATGCACCACCATTTCTTCCAGCACATCATAACTTTTATCGGGGTGGGTGAGTTGTACGATCTCTACTTTTTCAAACTGGTGTACACGGTTTAATCCGCGCACATCCTTACCAAAACTACCCGCTTCTCTTCTGAAGCATGGAGAATAGGCCGTCATTTTCACAGGCAAATCTTCTTCCTTAATAATTTCATCGCGGTAAATATTGGTTACCGGAACTTCGGAAGTAGGGATCATGTAAAAATTATCTGCCGGCATATAGTACATCTGCCCTTCTTTATCAGGCAACTGCCCCGTACCATAGGCGGAGGCTTCATTTACCATAAAGGGCGGAAGATATTCTGTATAACCTGCTGCCGTATTGTAATCCAAAAAATATTGGATCAGTGTTCTTTGCAACTTTGCCCCCTGCCCTTTATACAGTGGAAAGCCACTGCCTGTAATTTTTGCACCAGTCTCAAAGTCAATGATATCATATCGCTTTATTAAATCCCAGTGGGCAACAGCATTTTCGGGTAACTGAGGTTTGGCGCCGCCTTCGCGTACAATCACATTGTCTTCAGGAGTTTTACCCGCAGGCACTTTATCGGATGGCAGGTTGGGCAATTTTACCAGTTCATTCATCAATTGTTTTTCTGTTTCAGCCAGCTTTTCATTCAGATTGCCTATTTCCAGTTTATAACCCGCTACTTCTTTTTTTGCATTTTCGGCCTCATCTTTCTGCCCTATTGCGATCAGTTGTCCAATCGTTTTTGAACTGCTGTTCACTTTAGACTGAAGCGTTTCAAAATCTGATTGAAGTTTTCTTCTTTCATCGTCTAATGCAATGATCTTATCTACCAATCCGGGGTCCGGGAAGTTTTTAACGGCCAGCCTTTCTTTAACCCGGGCCACATCCCGCCTGATTATATTTACCTGTAACATTTTTAGTAGTTTCACGCAAAGGTAATTGTTGGCTGAAAAGAACCAAATGGCAAAAACAAACCTGCCTGCCGGCGGCCAGTCTGTGGCGTGGATAATAGTCAAATTCGAACCCTGAATTTCGAAATCCGAAGGAGCAAACCCCGAAGCCCAGGTTCGTTGTCATCAACAATAAATAAATCAGAAGCCATAAACTCAGTATTGAAGCAAATGTTCCCTTTACCTCCGGTCCTAACAACTTGTAGCCTGAACAAATTCAAATCCCCGTATTTTTGCTGCTATGAACAATATAGAAAGTGATTTACAAACGCGTTGGTGGAATCTTGAAGCACAATTAGTAGAGCGTTTTGGAAAGAAACCCGATATGGAAGCCATATTGTTTTTGATTGGCATACAGGAATTCGGAGAATTGAGAAACAAGTTTACCAAGGAGCAAAAGCAGGATTTAATGCATGTAGCTGTTTGCAGTTTGCTTGCGCAAAGCGGATATTACGAATTGGAAAAGGTGGATGATGACGGCTGGCCGCATTTCAAACAATTAAAACCTCTTCCAGTAATGGATTTGCGGGAGCAGGAAAATTTTATGAAAGATCATGTTTTGTTGTATTTTGAAAACAATCATTTGATGTAAAAGAGATTCTCAGCAGTAACCGGATTTAATCCAACTGTTTTTTGTAACCTTTGCAACACAAAAATACAAACCATGAATTTTCCTGAAAACTTGCGCTACACCAAAGACCACGAATGGGTTCGTTTAGAGGGTGATATAGCGGTAATAGGCATTACCGAATTTGCCCAGAGTGAATTGGGAGATATAGTGTATGTTGAAATTGAAACACTGGATCAGCACCTGGCAGCAGATTCTGTATTCGGTACCGTGGAAGCAGTGAAAACCGTAAGCGATCTTTTTTTACCGATAACAGGAACAATCATTGAAATTAATCCTGAATTGAACAATCAGCCCGAATTGGTAAACAGCGATCCTTATGGGGAAGGCTGGATGGTTAAAGTTAAAGTGGATGATGCCGCAGATATGGAAACCTTACTGAAAGCTGATGCCTACGCTGCACTTGTACAGGGATGATGATCTGAATTGGTTATGAAAAAGAAATTGCTGCATTCCATTGGGCTGCCTGTTGTGTGGTCCATTATCATTTTTGTATTGTTGATTATACCTGGAAACGATTTTCCTGAAGGACCCGAAATTCCTCTTTTTGACAAAATTATTCACATTTTCTTATTTGGGGTACAGGTATTTTTATGGTGCAGATATGCCGGTTATTCAAATACCCGGCCGCCTTTGTGGATATTTTTGCTCATTTTTCTCATTTCGTGTATATATGGTATCGGAATGGAGTATGTTCAGAAATACTGGGTAGCCAACAGGGGTATTGAAACAGGTGATATGATAGCTGATATTTTCGGTTCCTTTTGCGGGTGGGTGGGTTATCGCTTTTTCTTTTTGAAGAAACAGGAGGCCCTGTAAAAAAAATTGGCCTCTATAGAAATAGAGGCCGCAACCAAAACTAACTGCTTATGAGAAAATTGACTGTTTTTAAAATCCCTTTATATTAAGACGCAAAACAAAGAAGAAAGGTTTATTCCTGTTTTGTTAAATATTTCTAAAGAACTTTTCTAACGTAATTTACAAAAATTAATTGCAATTACAATGCCATTGTTTGTGAATACAAAGATCAGAAAAAAGTAGCCAATCCACTCTTAATGATTTGTAAAAATGTCTTAAAGAACTGTTATTCATTCAGTTTCATTTTTTGAATAAGTGTTTCTGCCTTGTTTATGAGAACAATATCCCCTCATGATACCTGCTGTTACCTGTGCCGGTTCATTTTTTATTCACAATGTGTATCTTTAGTTCTCTTCAACTCCTGATTTTTGAAACAACGTTTTTACGCTTTAGATGTATTTAGAGGTGCTACAGTAGCTTTTATGATACTGGTAAACAACCCGGGGAGCTGGAAATATATATATCCACCCCTGGATCATGCTGCCTGGCATGGCTGCACCCCTACCGACCTGGTATTTCCATTCTTTTTGTTTGCAGTAGGGAATGCTATGGCCTTTACTATGCCCCGGCTCATGGAAGGAGGAGACGCTGTAATGTGGAAAAAAGTGGTTAAAAGAACAGTATTGATATTTTGTATTGGTCTCTTTTTGAATGCTTTTCCTTTCGTAAGATACAATGCTGAAGGGGTTTTAGAATTGAAAGCTTTTCAAAACCTGAGGATAATGGGGGTGCTTCAACGAATTGCACTCTGCTACTTCTTTGCTGCTGTTTTGGTTTATTATTTACGCCCTGCAGGGCTTTTTACGGTAAGCATGATACTGTTGCTGCTGTATTGGGCGATGTGCTTGTTCTGGGGTGGCTCCGACCCCTATAGCCTGGAGGGCTGGTTCGGAACAACAATAGACAAAGCAGTGCTGGGTGAATCTCATATGTACCACGGGGAGGGAGTGGCATTTGACCCTGAAGGATTAATGAGTACCATACCTGCCGTGGTGCAGGTAATACTGGGGTATTGGGCCGGTAATTTTATTATCCTGGAAAAAAATACCCCAGGTATGGAAAAGCAGGAACCCGTGCAGGCAGCGGGTGGTTTTTATCCTTTGCTGACAAAATTGTTTGTGGCAGGATTGCTATTGATTTTTATCGGGCTGTGCTGGAATATCGTATTCCCGATCAACAAAAAAATATGGACGAGTTCTTTCGTAATATATACCTCAGGGATGGCTGTTGTTGTATTGGCAATGCTGATATACTTCATTGAGATAAAAAAATGGCGCGGCGCCTGGAGTCATTTTTTTGATGTATTTGGAAAAAACCCCTTATTCATATTTGTATTAAGTGGCATTTGGGTAAGGTTATACGGATTGGTGAGAATAGAAGATGGAATGAAAGAAGGCAAGCCGGTATATAAGGGGCTGGGCGGCTGGATATATGATCATGCGTTTGCACCTTTGTTTGGCAATATGAACGGCTCTTTTTTGTATGCTGTTTTTCATATCCTCATTTTCTGGTTTATAGCCTGGTGGCTTGATAAAAGAAAAATATATATTAAAGTATAATAATCCTTTTCATTGTATGACCAAAACTCCTTCACCCCGTTTTTTAGCCCTTGATGTTTTAAGAGGCATGACCATTTGTTTCATGATCATTGTAAATACGCCCGGAAGCGGCGCTGAACCGTTTGCTCCTTTATTGCATGCCTCATGGCACGGGTTTACGCCTACCGACCTGGTATTCCCCACCTTTATGTTTGTTGTGGGCAATGCTATGAGTTTTTCCATGCCCAAATACAGGCAGTTGGGCACGAGTAGTGTACTGGGTAAAATATTTAAACGCACAATAATCATTTTTTTGCTGGGCTATCTCATGTATTGGTTTCCTTTTTTCAGGGAAGCACAGGGCGGGGGATATGAACTTTCGCCTGTCAGTCATACCCGTATTTTGGGTGTATTGCAACGCATAGCGCTTGCCTATTGTGCGGCGGGCTTAATGATCCATTTTTTGTCTAAAAAAACCGTGTGGGCTTTAAGCGTTGTTTTTTTGCTGGGATACTGGCTGATATTGTATGTTGGCGGCGATTACAGCATGACGGGCAATGCCGGACATAAATTAGATGTAATGCTGTTTGGGGAAAACCATCTGTACCATGGTGAGGGAGTAGCGTTTGATCCCGAAGGGTTATTGAGTACTGTTCCGTCTATAGTAAATGTAATCGCCGGTTATTATGCGGGTATATTTATCCAGCAAAAGGGAAAGAGTTTTGAAACGGTAGCCAAGCTGATGATTGCCGGTTTTGGACTGCTTTGTATCGCTTATTTCTGGGACTTTGTATTTCCCATCAATAAAAAGCTTTGGACCAGCAGTTTTGTGTTGTATACTGTGGGGCTCGATCTTGCCATTTTGGGCATACTTATTTTTGTTGTAGAAATAAAAGCGATAACAAAAGGAACGTATTTTTTCCAGGTTTTTGGCAGAAACCCTTTGTTTATTTATATCTTATCCGAAATATTGTACGTTGTGTTTTATATGATCAAAACAGGTTCAGGAACACCGTTGTTTGTGGAGATCAATAATACCATCTTTCAAAAGATACTTCCCGGCGCCTGGGGTTCATTGGCCTTCGCACTGTGTTTCATGCTCCTGTGCTGGCTGATAGGCTACTGGATGGACAGGAAGAAGATTTATGTAAGGGTGTGACGGGCGGATAAAGGTGAACGTGAGAAGTGAAAGAGGGATAGCCAATGGGAAATGGGGAGCGGTGCACAGGTTTTTGCCTAATACTTTTAGATAAATCCCGCGATCTGTATGCCCGGAGCAATACCTTTGTATAAACCCGGAATTATGCCATTTAGTTTTAGTGAACTGGTAACGGTTGTATTTACGCTTTTCGCGGTAATTGATATCATTGGGTCTGTGCCCATACTAATTTCGCTGAAACAAAAGTTAGGCGGCATTAATGAGTTGCGTGCCACACTTATTTCCGGGGGATTGATGATACTGTTCTTATTTGCGGGGGATAAGTTTTTGCGTATCCTGGGACTGGATATCAAAACATTTGCCGTAGCCGGTTCGGTGGTTATTTTTATACTTGGATTAGAAATGGTACTGGGACTTGAATTTTTCAAAAGTGAAAAGGATGTAAAGGCGGCAACCCTGGTGCCCATTGCCTTTCCGCTGATAGCGGGTTCCGGAACCCTCACCACCATTATGTCACTTAAAGCCAATTTTTCTGATCTCACTATATTTCTTGGCATTTTTATTAATCTTATCATCATATACGTGGTTTTAAGGTCGCTGAATTTAATAGCCCGGATATTGGGAAATGCCGGATTAATTGCCGTACGTAAGTTTTTTGGTGTAGTTTTGCTCGCCATTGCAGTAAAAATATTCGCGGAAAATGCGCAGGGGTTGATTAAGTAATTTGAAAATTTGAAAGTGTGGTAATTTGAAAATGAATTTTCAAATTGATCCATTTTCAAATTAGTTTGGCCTCGTAGTACAATGGATAGTATAAGAGTTTCCGAAGCTCCAGATACAGGTTCGATTCCTGTCGAGGCTACCAAACCGGAAAGAAGTAAATTTTTATCTTCTTTCCGGTTTTTTATTTCGCGGAAACGTTCCCGACAACACTATTCCATTGAAGGGTAGCTTTTCCAACGTCCGATAATATTTCATGAACGAGGCTAACCTTTTCCGTGAGAGACATAACAGATCATCAATAACTTTTTCCTCAGTACCGTCAGGCGATCTCACAGATCATGCGCTCATCCATCCTGTATACCAGCCTCACCAGGTACAGCAGGTGCCGGTAAAACATCACCAGGTCTGCCCGGGGTATTTCCTTTGCACCGTTGTAAGTGACCACCCCTTCCAGCAGATCCAGCAGCTCGGCTTTTGCATAGCTGTACCGGAATGTTTGACGGAACTGCCGTATCTCCTTATGCGGGTTGCCCTGTTCCGCTTCGCTGAGGTAAAAAGGCCGGTTGGCGTCGGCTAACAATCCTTTCGTGGCGGCAGGTAAGCCTTACTGTGCCGGGGTGCCTGTATGGAAAATGCAAAAAGCTTCTGTGAGCCGGTGCAGGTGTTGCACAAAATCCATCAGGTCTTCTCTTTCGCCGCCGTCTTCATAGGCGCTCTGCCTGCTGGCCAGTGCCGCATGCAGCCACAGGTTCAAACCTTCCCTGAAATCGTGCAGGTGAAAATTATCAAATACAGCTTCAAGCCCTTCGTAAAAATGCTTGCCTATATTATTGGGCAGGTGGCAGGGCTTGTGAAAACGCTTACGTGGTAATGGTGATAGCATGGTGGGATGTTTTTCAGTGGTGAAGTGTGGTTTTGTGGGCGGTGATGCCGGTAGAAGTAGTGAGAGAACAACAGGTAATAAAAAAGACGTGGGTTAGTCCTTACCGTTCCTAAAGGGCTACGACACCCCGACGACGAAATAAGGACGCCCACGTCTGAACCTTAAATTAAGGAAAACGTGAGCGATTCACCTTATTTTTCCCGTCGTCTTAAAAGTCGTAGTTTTTAGGAACGAGAATAAAGCAAATGCGCCAAAGGTATACACAAAAGAAAAGGGCTCGCCAAAAGCCAGCAAATACTCGACCACATGGGTAGTACCGAACTGGCAGCCAACCTTTTCAGAGCTACACAAACAGAGGAAAAATTACGCCGGGAAAATATAAAAGGTAAACAATGCCAACCAAACACATTTTGAAGTAGGCAAAAAAGTACGCAAAACCATACAGGAACTTGGAGGAACTATGCCCGAAAATCTGCCGGTAGCAGATAGTATTAAAAAATTAGAAAAAACGGCTAAACCCAAACAATTGAAACCTGATAAGAAAAAATAATTGATACGCTTTAAGTAAGTCCGGTGTACCATTTTCCCTACTGGTATGTGTCTTCACATACCAGCATAGTTTCCCGTGATAGATAAAAGTGCTGCAACGTCCCCTGATTGCTTTTTTCGGTGGGGGGAGACACCCACCGATAGAGAAAACATTTATTGAAAACCGCAGCAGCTAACAATAGGGATACATACAGCCGGTTCATATCTTTTCTTTGCAAATACTGCATTTTAACGATCCGGGGCAATACCGCAGAACAATGATTTTTTTCTACTGGTTTTCCATGAGTTTCAAACAATATCTGTTTGCTGTTTCCCTTAGCAAAATAAACAATGATGAATCGCAAAATTCTTTATTCAGTTGGGCGGATGGGTTCCGGTATTAAGTTATATTTTTGCCCGAACAGTGTTATAACTGATCGCAAAAATAGTATATGATCATTGGTGAGCGGATTCGGGACTTTCACCGCAACCGGTTTGATGATTTTCTCCGGCTTCAGGCAAATTCTGCCATCACAATTATTTTAATTCGTAGGAAAATCTTTTGATGCGGCCATAGTTTAGACTTTGGGCTATGAGATATAAAAATCTTAAATTGATCATTTGAATTGATGAACATTGAACGAATTAAACATTTACTAAAGCAAAATGCGATCAACTTGATTTTATATTGATATACCCAATCAACAAAGCGCACAAAGTTGGTATAATAACTAAAAATTTGATGGCATCACTAAAAATTGTCGAATACATGAGTCTTCCCGTAAATACCGAACAAATTCTAAACGGCGAAACGGTTGAATGGGAGCGTATTGAATGTAAGCAAGGCTGGAACCCCGAAGATGTAATACATACCATAGGCGCTTTTGCAAACGATATCAATAATTGGGGAGGCGGATATATTTTTATTGGCGTAGCAGAAAAAGATGGCATACCTCAGTTGCCACCCGTTGGTTTACATGCAGGAAGCCTTGATGGTATTCAAAAAGAGCTTTTGAACCTAAGTCATAAAATACAGCCTTATTATGCCCCGGTTTATCAACCCTATTTACTTAATGGTAAGCATATTTTAGTCATATGGGTTCCCGGTGGTGATAACCGACCATATAAAGCTCCGTCAACATTAGGGGCTAAAGGGCAACACAGATATTATGTAAGGCGTGGTTCAAGCTCTGTTGTAGCTAACCAGCAGGAAGAGCGTTTATTGTTTGAAATGGCAAAACGAATTCCTTTTGATGACCGGGTCAACCATCATTCAAAAATTGAGGACTTAAATTTTGGATTAATCAGGTCTTTTCTTGAAGAAATAAAGAGTGATTTGGCAAAAGAAGCCGTTCATATGTCTTTGAATGAATTGGCTCAGCAAATGCGCATTGCCGGCGGACCACATGAAGCACTGCTTCCATTGAATGTTGGATTATTATTTTTTTCTGAACAGCCGGATAAGTACTTTCCGGGTGCCAAAACTGATCTTGTTATTCACCAGGATAAATCGGGCACTGTGTTTACCGAAAAAATACTTGCAGGGCCTATTCAGCAGCAGTTGAGAAATGTACTGTCATTTATTCAGACCAATGTCATTAAAGAAAAAGTCATCAAAGTATCTGCAAGAATTGAAGTGGAAAGGGTGTATAATTTTCCATTGGCTGCTGTAGAGGAAGTAGTAGCTAACGCTTTTTATCACCGGAGCTATGAACAGGATAGTCCTATTGAAATAAATTGTTTTCCTGATCGTATTGAGGTATTGAGTTTTCCCGGTCCGTTGCCGCCTGTTACGAAGGCTATTCTTAAGAAAGAAAGAAGAATCGTGGCAAGGCAATACCGTAATCGCCGGGTGGGCTTTTTTAAAAGAACTGAGACTTACCGAAGGGAGGGCAACCGGTTTTCCCACTATTTATAATAGTATGCAGCAAAATGGTTCGCCCAAACCGGTATTTGATACTGATGATGAGTACACTTATTTCCTGGTTGTATTACCTGTACATCCTGCTTTCATAGCAAATGATGGAGAGCCAACAGAAAAAGAATTCCAGATTTTGTTGTATTGTATGAAATCTAAAAAGCGGGTAGCTATTCTGAAAAAAATAGGCTTAAGCAATCATGCAAAAAATTATCGAAAATATATAATGCCGCTAATAGAAAAAGGATGGCTTGCTTATACCCTGCCTGATATCCCTACCAGTCCTAACCAGCAATATATAACTACTGAGAAGGGAAAGCAGGTATTAGAATAATAGCTTATGCACAAACGAGTGTACAAGCAGTGCACAAGCTAAGAAGTTACTCTGAGTCGCATTATTTAAAAAATCTGATCACTTGTTAGCTTATACACAAATAAGTATACAAGCAGTGCACAAGTGAAGTAGATTGAATGAATGTGTAAAAAGGCTACGGCAGTATTTAATAGTAGCCTAAAAACAAATTACTGATTTGTCAGAACCAGGCATAGATAGAAAGTTACAGCTATTCCGTTCCCTTTTCAAAGGCCGTGAAGATGTATTTGCGCTCCGTTGGGAAATCCATACCGGCTCGCCGGGCAGGGAAGGGAAAAGCGGTTATATGCCTGCTTATTTGTATGACCCCTACCGATACCGGGCGCATAAAATGAAAGGAGGGACTTTTCAATCTTATGCTGATAAAAAGTATTTGCCGCTTACGGATGAGCAGCTTATAAAGCATTTGAACGGTGAGCAGCTCGTTGGGCTATACCCGTTATTGCAGGACAACAGCTCCTGGTTTATTGCCGCGGATTTTGATGAGCAGCACTGGATAGCCGACAGCAAAAAATTTATAGAATGCTGCAAAGCCAAAAATATACCCGCATACCTCGAGCGTTCTCGCTCCGGTAAGGGTGGGCATGTGTGGGTGTTTTTCAGCCAACCTTATGCTGCGATCAGGAGCAGAAAAATATTCCTGTCAATCCTTACAGAATCGGGGGTGATTTCGGTATTTGATAAAAACTCAAGCTTTGACAGGTTATTCCCCAACCAGGATATGCTTTCCGGAAAAGGGCTTGGTAATCTGATAGCATTGCCATTACATAAACCTGCATTAGATGAGGGTAACAGTTGCTTTATTGATCCGGAAACAGTAATGCCATTTCCCGATCAATGGAGCTTTCTTTCAGGGATTGAAAGGGTGAGTGTCAGCCTACTGGATGAAATATATAACACAGTTTCAGGTGTTGGCAACAACAATGAAAAGATATATGAACCCGGAGGTAATGACAAGCTGACGGTATCATTAGACAATGCCCTACGGCTGAACCGCTCAGCAATACCGCTTACACTCATCACTTTTCTTAAGGAAGAACTGAATTTCACGAATTCGGCATTTATCATAAAAAAGAAAACAGGCAAAAATACTTTTGGAACAGAACGCTATTTCAGGTTTGTAGAAGAAACTAATAATGAAGTTATTGTACCAAGAGGCTTTGCAGGAAAATTATTGAGATTCTGTAAGGAAACTGGCATTGCTTACACCTTTAGAGATCAGAGACGAAAGAAAGCGGCGGCGTTGTTTAATTTTCAGGCTGCTTTAAGGAGTTACCAGGTTCCGTCCGTTGAAGCGGTAAGCAAGAAGGATATGGGAGTAATTGTTGCGCCGCCAGGATCGGGGAAAACGGTGATTGGATTAAAGATCATTGCAGACAAGCAACAACCTGCATTAATTGTAGTTCATCGAAAACAACTGATGGATCAGTGGATCGAAAGAATTGAGGCTTTCCTGGGAATTCCCGGGCACGAAATAGGGTGTTTAGGAAAGGGAAAATCAAAGACCGGTAAACATATCACGGTGGCTACTATTCAAAGTCTCGCTAAAGAGATAGAAAAAAATGAAGCATTAAAAAATTCATTCGGAACAATATTGATTGATGAATGTCATCATATTCCTGCTGAAAGCTACAGAAAAACAATTCACCAGTTCAATAGTTATTATTTATATGGACTGACAGCTACATCTTTTAGAAAATACAATGACAGCAAGCTGATTTTTATTCACCTGGGAGAAATAATCGCCGAAATTACGGCACAGCAAACCGGCAGACATAAGCAGGCTTCTGTTGTTGTAAGAAATACAACACTGGATGTTCCATTCAATTCAAAGACAGACAGGTTTGAAACTTTGTCGAAAATACTGGTACATGATTCCTCCAGGAACAAGCTGGTTTTGAATGACATCACCAATGAATTGAACGGTGGTAAAAAGGTAGTTATACTTACAGAACGAAAAGAACATATTGATTCGCTGCACCAGTATCTCAAACAATCGTATGAGGTGATAACATTAAGTGGTGAGGATTCCGAAAGTAACCGAGCTGCCAAATGGAAAATATTGAGTTCAGGTAATTACCAGGCTTTGATTACAACAGGACAGTTTTTTGGAGAAGGGACTGATCTTCAAAATGCTTCCTGCCTCTTTCTTGTATATCCTTTTTCTTTTGAAGGCAAACTAATACAATACATCGGTAGGGTGCAACGATCAGAGGTAACACCGGTTATATATGACTACCGTGATATTAAGATTGACTATCTCAATAAGATGTTTTTAAAAAGAAACACTTATTATAGAAAACTGGAAAGGCATGCAAATTTATTTGATGATCCTGTTGATTAAAGTAGCACTCCTTCTGAAAAAAATACAATCGTAACGATTGACCGGAAAGTAAATGTCGCAATTGAATCATTGGAGTTCAGGTATGGCAGCATTGCTTTTACATACTTAGCTACCGAATTGAATTTCCAAATTGAATTTGAAATTGCGCATGATGATATCCGCCCTGAATTTGAAGTGCTAAAGCCATATTTTATCAAAGCGTTAAAATCAAGGTATGTTAATGTATCTGTATATGCAGAAGTAGAAAACGGGCAATTGGTCTCTCAATCAGCAAGCTCCGAAGATATTAAAAGGATAGACAGGCAAATTATTGAAAGCGTTCGTTTTCAATTTGTAACTAAACCTTTATTTGGCCGGACAAATGCTGATAAGGAAAATAATACAGGTCAGCAGCTTCAGACAAGTCATCCTTTATATGAATCAGGCGAAGAACTATTGGAAGATATGCTAAAGCATGCCCAATTCAAACACCACAGGCATCTGCGGTACCTTGCCGAGAATCATGCCGGGCATTTAGTGAAAATCCGGTTTGTATTGCAGCCATTTTCTTTTGTGTTTCTATTAGAGGGAGCGGAACTATTTCACATCATTTTAGAAACGCTGGATACGGAGGAAGCAAGCTACCTTTGGCATTTTCCAAAAAAAGTTGCCGATTTACCACTAAGGTTAAAAGAAATTGACCATTACCTGGATATTATCCGGAAGAAAGGTCGGCAGGAATTTCTAATGGCCCCGCCGGAAAATTTCAGCCGCATTCTCCACGATTATTCCGATGAACAAAAAGGGTTTATCCTTTGGAAGGATATGCTTGGAGAAAGGTTGGTCTGAATGCGAGGGTTAAGATAGAGCAATGGTTTATGGAAAAAGGAATGTGACGAAAGGCCGCCGTGAGCATTAATCAATAAATACTAATTTATTTAGTATCTTTGATCATGTTTTTTATTGCTGATCTGCATACACATTCGCATTATGCCGCCGCTACCAGTAAATTCCTATGCCTCGAAACAATGCATCAATGGGCATTAATAAAAGGCATTGATGTGGTGAGCACGGGCGACTTCACGCATCCCGCATGGATAAAAGAGCTGGAAGAAAAGTTGCGGCCTGCCGGGAACGGTTTCTTCACATTAAGACAGGAGCCGGAATTAACCGTGCTGCCCGGCGCTAAGCCACAGGGCAGAACTATTTATTTCTGCCTGTCAACAGAAGTAAGCTGTGAATATGTAATAAACGGCAAACAGTATAAAAATCACCATTTGATATATGCCCCCGATTTTGAAACTGCCCGTAGCATCAACAAAGCCCTTGCAGGTTATGGTGATCTTTCATCCGATGGACGGCCAACACTTTTATTACCGGCGCATGAATTGCTGAAAATAGTATTGGATATTGCGCCCCGGGCCTTTTTCGTGCCGGCGCATATATGGACACCCTGGTTTTCAACGCTGGGCTCAAAGAACGGGCATGCCTCGCTTCAGGATTGTTTTAAAGATGTTACGAAGGAGCTGTTTGCCGTGGAAACAAGTCTTTCTGCGGATCCGCTCATGTGCCGGCGGTATGCAGCATTAGACGGGTTAACCCTGCTCTCCAACTCCGATGCGCATTCCGCCCACAAGCTGGGCAGGGAAGTAAACCTGCTGGACACAGAACTGGGTTATGACGCGATGTTCCATGCCATTAAAACAAAACAGGGGTTCTCCGGAACCTGGGAATATTATCCGCAGCGCGGTAAGTATTTCAACGATGGTCACCGCAATTGCAATATATCATTTGGCGCAGAAGAAGTGCATGATACTACTTGTCCTGTGTGCCAAAAGCCATTGACCGTTGGCGTTGCGCATCGTGTGGAACAACTGGCCAACCGTAGCGAACAAGAGGCGTCCAGCCAGGTTCAGCTCTTCAAATATGTATTGCCTTTGCCCGAAATATTTGCCGAGATCGCAGGCTTTAGCGAAAGCAGCTTAAAAGTAGCCGCTCTGTATGCAAAAGCAATATCGCATTTTGGCACGGAGTTCAATATTTTGCACCAGGCGCCCATAAAAGATATTCAACGGTATCATCATCAGCTCTCTGTTGCTGTTGACCGCCTCCGTCAAAATAAAAAGCATTTCACCGCGGGTTATGACGGCGCTCATGGCCGCGTCTGGTTTTTTGATAAGGAGGAGTTGAATACAAAACCCGAACAGATGGTATTGTTTTAATGGCCGCTCAGCCATTGACGTTACGATGGTAACGCCTGCATCCCCAAAAATGATATTGTTGAGCCAACTATCGGATTCGAACCAACGACCCTTTCATTACGAATGAAATGCTCTACCAGCTGAGCTAAGTTGGCATACATGTTACTACTGTAAATAAAATCAGTAATTGATTATTGAACTCTTCTTATCTGTAGCAGTTATTTCCCCGCTACCATTCCACCAATCGTGCACAGTAATCCCACAAAAATACTTAAACCCGTATATAATGAAAACTGGAGATAATGCCCGTTTTTCAATAACTCTATATTCTCATACGAAAAACTGGAGAAAGTAGTGTAGCCGCCACAAAGGCCGGTAATTAAAAACAGGCGCCATTCCAAATTCAGCATATTTTCCCTGGAAGCCAGTGCATAAAACAGTCCTATTAAAAAACAGCCGGTTATATTTACGATAAAGGTTGCGGCCGGAAAGACCATCGTAGTATGCCTGCTTATCGCCAGTTGTATCCAATAACGCAGTATGCTGCCTATACCGCCTCCAATCCCAATAAAAAGCAATTGTTTGAACATGCCCTTAAAAATAAAGCCTTCATATAAAAGGAGTACAAAAAAAAGAATATTCCGGGAAAACTTTTGATTTTTTAAAATTAATCGTAATATTGCGATATAATAATAGCAATGGGAGCTACGAAAGCAGAAGAATTTTCGGTAAAAGACAACAGGGTAGCAAGATATGCCCGGGCGCTGGCCCATCCCGCACGTGTGGCCATATTGAAATTACTGATCAGCAGGCAAACCTGTATATGCGGTGATATAGTTGATGAGATGCCGCTGTCGCAAAGCACTGTGTCGCAGCATTTAAAAGAGCTGAAGGCGGCAGGTTTAATAAAAGGCGATATAGAAGGGGCGAAGGTTTGCTATTGTATAGATGAAGTGGAATGGAACAACGCAAAAAATTACATGATTGATTTGTTTTCGGCATACAAAGCCGCTGATGGCAAGTGCTGCTGATTTTTTTAATCAGCTTAATCGTAATATTTCGATTATACATTTAAATCTAAAATATGTCAACACAGGAACAGCTCAAGGAAATAGTAAGGCAGAAGTACAGTGAAATTGCCTTGCAGGATAAGGAAGCCAATCAATCGTCGTGTTGCGGTGCCGGCGGTTGTTCAACCGAAGTATACAATGTCATGACCGACGATTACAGCAAGGTGGAAGGCTATGTGCCTGACGCCGATTTAGGGCTGGGCTGCGGATTGCCCACGCAATTTGCTAAAATAAGGGAGGGCGATACGGTTATTGACCTGGGCAGCGGCGCGGGTAATGATTGCTTTATTGCAAGAGCAGAAACCGGGGCATCCGGTAAGGTAATTGGAATTGATTTTACACCCGCCATGATAATAAAAGCAAAGGCAAACGCTGAGAACCTGGGTTATACCAATGTGGAATTCAGGCAGGGCGATATTGATAATATGCCGGTTGCCGGCGATGTAGCGGATGTTATAGTAAGCAATTGTGTGCTTAACCTTGTGCCCGATAAAGCCAGAGTATTTAAAGAAATCTACAGGGTGCTGAAACCCGGTGGTCATTTCAGTATTTCAGATATTGTGCTGGTCGGTGAACTTCCGGGAAAGCTTAAAACAGATGCCGAAATGTATGCGGGCTGCGTAGCAGGCGCTATTCAAAAGGGGGCGTACCTGGAATTGATACAAGCGGGTGGTTTTGAAAACATAGTACTCCAAAAAGAAAAATCCATCCTGGTTCCGGATGATATTTTGAAAAATCATTTGAATGAAGAAGAACTGGTTGATTTTAAAGCAGGGCAAACCGGTATATTTAGTATTACCGTTTATGCCGAAAAGCCTGTAGCAGCAAAAGATGCCTGCTGCGGTTCGGGGTGCTGTAAATAATCATGGAATTTAAAAACATGAAAAAATTTTTAGTACTCTACAGGCAATAATTGCCGCAGCCAGATAGCGGAAGGATACCTAAAACATTTATAACAAGAATTGCAGTTTGCCTGCGTATCATTTTAAGATTGCTTTTTTTTAGCCACAGATTCGCAGATAGTTTCTGCGAATCTGTGGCAATTTAATATCGGTATCCCACAGGCATTACGGGTATATTTACACACTGAACTCCATGTGCTGCTTCGTTTGTCAGCCGTTTTTATTTTCTTCTTTGAACTTTTTATCGGCCGCGGCCGCTTTTTCAAAGTCAAGTACTACACCGTTAATACAGTATCGCAGTCCGGTAGGCGGCGGTCCGTCTTCAAATACGTGCCCCAAGTGCCCTTTACAACGGCCACACATCACTTCGGTTCTTTCCATACCTGCTGTATGGTCGGGAGCGTAAATAATGCTGCCTTTGGTAACAGGCTCATAAAAGCTGGGCCAGCCGCATCCACTTTCAAATTTGGTATCGCTTCTGAATAAAGGATTGCCGCAGGCTGCGCAATAATAGGTTCCAACATCGCTGAACTTTTCGTATTTACTGCTCCATGGTCTTTCTGTGCCTTTTTGCCTTGCTATATAATAAACATTTTCGGGCAAAATTTTTTTCCATTCTTCATCACTAAGTGTAACCTTCGACTTATCGGAGCGGGAGTACACTATGTTTTTGTTATTTGTATTATCCATATGTGCTGATGATTTTTTTTGAGGTGGTTGCGAAAAACTACACTGGCAAAAGATCATGGGTGCTAATAGTAGTGTAAAAAGAGGTTTTATATGCATGATCTGTAATTTTCAGGTTTAAACAAATTTACGAAACAATACCAACTATGGCATATACGATGTTCGGCCTGGGAAAATTAACCTCCTTTTTTATGTAATGTTAAGAATAATTTAAAGAGATATTTTTGCAGTAAAACCATCAGCATGTCCTTAGAAGATGATATCCGCCAGCCATCGTTTCGTAATGAGCACCAAAAGGGCATTATTAATATGATTTATACCTGCAACTGGATCATGGAGCGGCAGAAAAATTTTTTCGACCAGGAAAACATCACGCCTCAGCAGTTCAATATTCTCCGTATACTCAGGGGTTCTTATCCAAAGCCAATTTCTACGCTTCAGATCAGGGAAAGGATGCTCGATAAAATGAGCGACACCAGCCGTATTGTTGACAGGCTGGTTATTAAAGAACTGGCAACTAAAAAGCCCTCCCTCGCCGATAAACGTCTTGTAGATATTGCCATTACCTCAAGGGGTATTGCTATGCTTGAACGTTTGGATCGGAAAAATGAGGAGATGGATTCTCTTTTACATGCGCTATCGGATACCGAAGTAAAAAAACTCAATCAGTTGTTAGATAAGATCAGGAAGCCGGATTGACGTATCTTCATAACACGTGATTTAAATTTAATGCAGAAGAGAATGGTTGTAAATAGAAACTTAAATTTAAAAATGCACATTCACGTTTTTATTTATTCCTTTATTATTGCTGCATGAAAGTTCTGCTTATTCTCTGGGCTGCTGTTTATCCTTTTGTTTTTTGTTTTGCACAACCTAAACATGAGTTTCGCGCCGCCTGGATTGCTACTGTAGACAATATTGATTGGCCATCAAAGGGAAATTTTAATTCCGAAAGCCAGAAAGCAGAGTATAAGAAACTGCTGGATATGCATGTGCAAAATGGTATGAATGCGGTTATTGTGCAGATTCGTCCTGCAACAGATGCTTTTTATCCTTCACCGTATGAACCCTGGAGCGAATGGCTTACGGGTAAGCAGGGCCGCCCTCCTGTACCCTATTACGACCCGCTTGCGTTTATGATTGAAGAAGCCCACAAAAGAGGACTGGAATTTCATGCCTGGTGCAATCCTTACAGGGCTGAATTGCAGATTGGCAAATCTTCCATTTCGCCCACCCATATTACCAAAGTGCACCCCGAATGGTTTGTAGCTTATGGAGGAAAACGATATTTTGATCCGGGTAATAAGGAAGCGCAGGAATTTGTGGTGAACGTAATCCGCGATATTGTTAGCCGGTATGATGTGGATGCGCTTCACTTTGACGATTATTTTTATCCTTACCGGATAGCCGGGCAGGAATTTCCGGATGATAAGACCTACGCTCAATATGGAGCGGGTATGGAAAGGGGAGATTGGCGAAGAAGTAATGTGGATTCTATTATCGTTAAGTTGCATCGTGGCATACGGCAGGAAAATCCACATTGCAAATTTGGGATCAGTCCGTTTGGGGTATGGCGCAACAAAGACAGGGATAGCCTGGGAAGCGATACCAAGGCAGGACAAACCAATTATGACGACCTGTATGCCGACATATTGCTGTGGTTAAAAGAGGGATACATTGATTACGTGGTACCACAGTTGTACTGGGAACACGGTCATAGGGCGGCGCCGTACGAAGTGCTGGTAGACTGGTGGAGCCGGCACAGCTATGGCAAACATTGTTATATAGGATTGGGTATTTATAAAGCAGGAAGCAACGCGCGCTGGCGCGACAGGAATATCATTCCCATGCAAATCCGGGATGCAAGGTCATACAATACCATACAGGGACAGGTGTATTTCAGCAGCAAGTCTTTTTTGAAAAACCCGAATGGCTGGAACGATAGCCTTCAGCAGCATTATTATAAATACCCCGCATTAATTCCGCCCATGCCATGGATAGACAGCATCGCTCCCAGGCCCCCGGTTATTAATGCCATCAGCAGCAAAGGAAAAGGACCTGAACAACAGGTAAGCATCAATGCTGCATATATTGATACAGACAAAAGACTCCGGCAATTTGCTTTATATGTTTTTTCCTCCCTGGATAACACCGATATTTCCAATAAAGCACCATTACAGGTAATTCCTTCCACTACAGGTTCAGCAGATTGCGAGCTGGCATTATCGTTGCTGCCACAGCCTCTTTCTTCCGGTAAGGAATTGTACATTGGCCTTACCGCGGTAGATATCAATAATGTGGAAAGCGAGCTCAGCATACTGCAAAAGCTGGAAAGGGCAAATGAAAAATCAGATTGGAAAATAGTGAAATAGGCCGCTGTAAGTATTGATCCGGTCTTACAAGTAATGCATTTCTTCTAATTGTTCAACGGCAGGCATTTCATCATATGTTCTTCCGTTAAGCACTCTTCCTGTTTTCTTTTTATTGCCGCCACCCCATTATCCCGGAAGCCACAATTAAAAGATAAACTTCATTCCTCTTGATTTGTTATTGATAATTTTTTGAGGATTATTTTCCACAGGGTTTTGCGAAGCCTGATCCATTTCCTGTTTCATTCTGTTGATAGAGGTCTGAATAAAAAAAGATGATATCACATTTAAATCATTATGCTTATGTGAAAATTTGAGCGCGTTAATATATTCTTCTTTTTGTTTTGCTTCGATGATAATAAGCGGATGACCGGCTTTAGCCAGAATAAAGTTTGACATGAGCCGTCCAAGCCTTCCGTTGCCGTCAGGAAATGGATGGAGGTAAATAAAGTATTTATGGAATTTGGCAGCTATTTCAATTGGGTGAGCTGTTTTTCTGTCTACTGCTGCTTGCGTCTGTTCCATTAATGCCGGCACACTGGCGATGCTGGTTTCATGATCCGGGAATATTGTGTCACCTGCTGCCATTCTTGATCTGGTGTATTCTCCCGGCGCATAACCTTTGGTATATTGAATAGTATTATTAGTAAGCATCTTATGAGTATCTATCAGCAATTGCTCCGCCAGAGGTAATTCTATATTAGTAAACAGGTATTCGAAAGCTTTAAAGTGATCTAAGATTTCATAGGCTTCAAGCATGGATTTATTCTGAAGTTTCAGATTAAGTCCATGTTCTTTCAACTCCCTGGTATCGTTTACGGAAAAGCTATTACCTTCTAAGGCACAGGAATGGGCTGAAAGAAGGATTTCATTGTATTCAAAAAGATTTTCTTTAGAAAAAGTGGAGGCTACCTGTTTGTTATATTGCTCAAGCGTTGATTGATATTCAGTTAAGCATTTTTCTATCGTATGTTCATTATTCATCATTTGGTCATGTGCTGATAATTGCAATAAAAACGCGACTTTGAAAGATTTGTTTTACTATAAAGCTACGCAATTATGAACGTCAGGTTAAACAATTAAAATACGGATTTTTCTTAAAACAACCTCCCCTGCTGACCCGGCCTCCTGAAAATGGTAGTATCCAGTTCAAAGCGGTCTTCATTCATGCCATACATTTTTCCGTACTTTTTATACTGTTGCGTTATAATCTCGGCTATGGCGCCTTCGCCCCGCATGCGCAGACCCCAACGGGTGTCGTTTACTTTGCCGTCGTGACTTTGCTCAATCAAATGCCATACTTTATCCGCCCGGTCGGGAAAGTTTTTATACAGCCAGTCGTGAAACAGGAATTTAATGGCGCCATTTAAACGGATGAAAGTATAGGCAGTAAATACGGCTCCCACATCAGCAGCGGCTTTCATAATGCGCTGCATTTCATGATCGTTGAGCCCCGGTATCATGGGTCCCATCATCACCCCCATGCGAATGCCGGCATTGCTCAATTCTTCAATTACTTTTAGGCGCTGTTTGGCAGTAGTGGTGCGGGGTTCCATTACCCTGCGCAAATCTTCATTAAAAGAAGTAATGGAAACCATTGCTGAAACCAGTCGTTTTTTGGCCAGTTCCTGCAGTACGTCTTTGTCTTTAGTGATCCATGCGTTTTTGGTAAGAATTCCTACCGGCTGGTTGAATTCATTGCATACTTCCAATAGCCCCCTCGTTAACCGGTATTTTTGTTCGGCGGGCTGGTAACAATCGGTGTTGCCACTCAGCATAATGGGCATCACTTCCCACTTTGGATGCATGAGTTGCTTCCGTAACAATTGTGGCGCGTTTTTTTTAACGATGATCTTCCGTTCAAAATCCAAACCGGCACTATAGCCCCAGTATTCATGCACATTACGGGCATAGCAGTAAATGCAGCCATGCTCGCAGCCGGCATAAGCATTCATGCTGTAAGCCATACCCACATCCGGGCTCTCTACTTTATTTACAATGGTTTTTGAAAGCTGCTCCAGGTATTGTGTGGGCGCGTTGTCTTCCGACCAGTCGTCAATCGCTTCCACATGTTCCCTCGTTTTTTCGTCCCTAAGAAAGCGGTTTTTGGTATTGAACTGGGCGCCACGACCCTGTAAATATTGTTCCGTTTCCTCTTTTTTTTTAGCGGAAATTTTATAATGATCCTGCTTGAGTGTTTCTGACATAAAATTGATTCAAACTTGTTAATAAAAATGGGGTTAATATTGAACTTCTCTTCTCTACGCACGATCATATAATTTGAAAAATTCTATACTTTTTGTTTTGAAACACGGCGCCACAGCGACACAAAGGCACGGAGGATGGTTTATTTTCTATTATTCTTATTTTTTGAAACACTCTGATGCAAAAGCGCAGGAAATGTACTTTGTTTTCTCTGTGCCATAGTGCCTCCGTGCCTCTGTGTTCCAATATCAGTTGCCCATTCATTACATAATCATTCTTTTAATTCCTTTTTTCATTAGCGGCACAGTAAAATTCAATATATAACCTAACCGTTTTCCGCTTAGTTTCAAATAACTCAATACCTGTGCGTTCCATACAGGATGGTAATACTCCTGTGCTTTTAATTCTACAACATCCAATCCATCCACAAGTATATCCATCCGCAGACCTTCATCAATTACCAGTCCATCATATTGTAACCGGACAGTCTTTTGCCTTTCAAAAGGAATATGTCTTTTATCCAATTGATAGCAGAACACTTTTCATATACACTTTCCATTAATCCGGGGCCAAATGCTCTGTGAATGCAGATTGCGGTATCCATTATCTGGTTAGCTAACCACTGCTCTCTTGCTGTAAGTGGCTCGAAATCTTTTAGTTCAATATTATTTACCATCGGTGTCTTATTTTTTAATCAACTCGTGTTGTTACGAAAGGGTTAGTATTGAATCAGCAGCAAAGCGATGCATCCGAGCTAATTACCCAAACAGGTCTCCCTGAACTGTAGCTACCGGTAAATTCTGGAACGCGAACCGTTGCACAATCTGGTAAGCTTTTTGATTTTGTGCACGCTTCAGCAACAGCATGCCATCCGCAATAAAGCGCCCGGTAAAATGCTTATTGCTGTATGCAAGCCATGCTTTTTCGTATTGCCAGGGCTGCAGCTTGCGCGCAACCGTTACATGTGGTTCCAGAATAAAATGCGGCTTGTTTTCGTCGTTCAGCTTCATTAACCTTTGTGTTTCGCTGCGTACCTGTTTAATAAGGTTTTGCACGGGTATTCTGGTTACCACATTTATATATATGGTGTGCGAAGGAAAACTGCCATAGTCGCGCAGTTCTACCTTGAACGGGTATTGCCCCATACCTATAGCTTTCAACCGGTTCGCGATCCGTGCTTCCATCATTTCGTACTGAACAAAGGTTGCCAGCGTTATATGCGGCTTGCCCCACTTTGCGTGTGCACTCTGGTATGTTTCAGCGAATTCTTCTTTTACTTTTACGATCTTATTCCATATTTCTCCAGGCGGACTCAGCACCAGCAGATATTCATTAATGCGGTAGCCCGGTAGCATTTGAATATTATTTTCCATGAAAACCATTTTGAATGATCAAATATTTAGTATAAATTTACTAAAAATATTAGTAATTCCAAAAAATGGTATATGAATGGTGAAATAGTGTACAATACTGCTTATAATGGCTCAAAACGTTTTACACAATGGAATGTTGATCACACTAATGCAACAGATTTTGGTACTGTCTTGGATGATTATATGGAAAGAGGCATTGATCTGAACGAGCAACTGATTCGCAACAGGCCCTCCACTTTTTTTATGAAAGTAAGCGGGGAAGCGATGATTGATGCCGGCATATTCAATGGCGATATTGTAATTGTTGACCGGTCGGTTAAAGCTGTCAACGGAAAAATAGTAATTGCTATACTCTGTGGAGAAATGCTGATCCGCAGGCTGGAGAAAACTTTTAATAAAACGAGGCTGATACCGGAAACACGCAAGCTATCGCCAATTGATATAGACCCCTCTGCTGCCGATTTTTCAATATGGGGCGTGGTTACTTATTGCATTCATGCAATGTAGCAGCGTATACAAAATCCGAGACAGGAATCGGAAGGGAAGACAAATAACAAGAACCAAAAAAATTAAACAATGAACTACAAATCATAAACAATAAATTTCAAAGTTCCTTCCTTACTGCATATTGTGTAAAAAAGCGGGTGCTTGCTCCTGCTGCGAGTGTAATAAGACCAATACCGTTATTAAACGAATCGGGCGGGGCGCTGAGATTTTCAATAGCGATGCTTTTGCGGTGCGGAGGAATGTAAATTTGTAAATAAGGATAACTTTCATCTGTCCGAATTTCCAATTGCCATCCTGTGGCGGGATCGCGTAAAATGCACATAGGCTGTTCCTGGCTAAAATCCAGTACAAATGAATTGTCCAAAGCTGTTTCACCAATGCGGGCAGGCGAACTGAATGCAGTATAAGGCAATATTTTTCCGGAAGGAATGAGATTGATGAATTCCAGCGCCTCCTGTGATTGAAATTGCAGTTCCAGATCATCAACCTTGCCGCCAAATGTAAAATAAGGATGCCAGCCATCGGCTATTGGCAGGGCTGAGGTGGCTGTGTTCTTTATGACGGTGGTAATGCTTAATGTATTTTCTTTTTCCAAACGATAATCAATAATGCAGTCATACGGGAAAGGGTAACCTGCATCCTCACCTTTGTATTCATACAATACACTTATGCCGGCGAAGTTTTCGGTTGCCTGTTCCTGTACCAAACGAAAGGGCTGTTTGTACAATAAACCGTGTATGGCGGATCCGTTCAGCAGAAAATTGTTGAAATGATACTGGCGGTTGTTAAAACGATATACCGCATTGGGAATCCTGCAAGGGAAGGGGGATAGCTTTAGCCCCTTAAATCCATTGACCTCGGCATTTTCGTCAAATGCTGTTTTGTTATCGTAACTGTCGATGATATTTATTGCCTCTTTTCCATCATGCACAGTAAATGCATGCAGCATAGCGCCGCAACCTGGCACAATTTCTACTCTGCTTTGTGACGCATTATCTGTTAACAGTATCTTATCAAATCCATTATGCTGTACTTTCTCTATTGCGAACATTACCAGTAATTTATCTCCAATATAATATAACGCAATGACAAAAAGCGGCTCAACCGGTTGCGTAAAGTAAAAATGCCCGCATGATTCACTCACATAGGCATTTTAATTATATCAAACTCAGGATCAGTTCAGGTATTTTAAAACCTCTTCGCTCATTGGTTTTACTTTACTTGGGAAAACAGTAACCAGTTTTCCTTTTTCATCTATCAAAAACTTGGTGAAATTCCATTTCACCGGATCTTTGATCCCTATTTTCTCTGCTTCGTCGTTAAGGTATTTGAACAACGGATGAATATCATCTCCTTTTACAGATATCTTGGCTGCCATGGGAAATGTAACTCCATAATTTTTTTCACAAAACTCCTTTATCTCTGCGTTGGTGCCGGGTTCCTGCCGCATGAAATTATTTGCAGGAAAACCAATAACCACCAGCTTCCCTTTATATTGCTCATATAATGTTTCCAGGTCTTTGTATTGAGGGGTAAATCCACATTTAGATGCGGTGTTCACTATTAAAATTTTTTTCCCTTTGTATTGGGAAAGATCAATCGTTCCGCCTTCCAGTCCTTCAACTTTAAAATCGTAAACAGAAGAGGCGATCATTACAGCGAGCGCTACAAATAATAAACGTATCATAACAAAGAATTTAATTGAAGTAAAGTACAAATTTGGTACAAAAAATCCGAATCAGGCGTTAATCTTTTGTATAACAGCCCAGGTCGGGCTCACCTGTTCTTATCTTTCCGTCAAGATCATTGCTTACCGGGACGACTGTGCCCGCATTAACAGCGGGCGACTGATTTTTCTCAATATGGTAATCAAAATAATGGCGGTCGGCATTAATGCTGTCGAAGGCCGGGTCCTGGTTAGCAATGCTATTTATTACATTAATATCAGGCGATATATTTTTTGCTTTGTATAAAACATGATCAAAGTCTGTATTAAAAACAGCATTTCCTTTTTTATCCGCCAGCACTTCATTTTCTATGCTCTCGCCTCCGGCCCATATAATACAATTGCGGAACAATGCATTAAGTTTATAGCTATTGCCTGCCTCATCAGCATTACTTAAGGTTAATAGTGGTTTTTTATGACTGATGTAGCTGTTATCAAAACTTACTATGGTGCAATAGGTGAAATTATATTCTCCGCCTTCACTGAGCACTATATTGGAGCCGCAATTGCTGATAAGGCAGTTCACAGCATCAATAGCAGAACCCAGCGCCAGTATGCCGGCATCGTATATATTATCTATAATACATTGTTGTAGTTGCAGTTTGGGTAATGTATTAATGGCGTTTCCAACGGCTATAATGCCCTGGTGTGCATTTTTGATAATGCCATAATGAATACTATTATTAACACTGGTTTGCCTGAAATATATACCTGGCCAGGATGCCGGAAGATCGCGGTATTCATTATCCAGCCTGTCACCCTGGAAACTTACAGTCTCAAGGTTTGTACCGTTAACTGTAAGTGTGCCGTCTACGATAAATGGCGCATCGGCATGCAAATAAATACGGCAGCCTTTTTCAATGGTGAGCGTGGCATTTTGCGCAACCTGTATACCGCCCGAAATAACATAGGGCAGGTCATTGTTCCAGGTAATGTCTGTATTGATAAAATGATTGCGCAGGAAATGTGCGTTTTGCCCATACGCTTCTAACTGAATGTATTTTTGATTGCCATTGTAATTAACCTGTATACTATCCTGCACAATAAAAGGAAGACTGGTTGATGAAGGATCAATGGTAACCGAAACGAATATATAAATGCTGTCTCCTGCCTCCATCTCAATATTGTTTATTTCTGACGAAGCATTGCCATCCACGTTTATTCTATAGGCAGAGCTGTTGCCTCCCATTAGTTTTATACTGCTTACTTTTAGCTTTTGTGTGTTGCTGTTAACGATGGTAAAATATTGCGTAACCGATCCGGTGGAAGTAAATACGGTTTCAAACCGTAAGGTATCGGTGGTAAAAGACAATGCTGCATTTTTATCGGTAATAAATGTTTGTTTTTTACAGGACACAGTACCTTTCAGCAGAAACAATAACAGCAAAAAATAAATGAGTCTTTTCATTTGCACATACAATTCTTTTAAGCAGCAGCAAAGGCCAAAGTGGCAATACTTAATTTTACATCCGGAATATCTTCCAGGATAGCATTACCGCATGCTTCGATCGTGGCGCCCGTAGTAATAACATCATCTACCAGCAATACCTGTTTTTGATGGAGTTCTGTATTGCCTGCTGTCGTAAAAACACCTTCTACATTTTGCCAGCGTTCCATACGTGTTTTATGGGTTTGGGTAGTAGTATACCGTGTGCGAAGCACTGCATTGTATAATACCGGTACTTGTAAAACTGCCGCAATGCCTTCGGCTAACAAAGCCGCCTGGTTATAACCTCTTTTATATTCCTTATCAGGAAAAAGCGGTAAAGGAACAATCGCATCCGGCTGTTGAAATCTTAAGGATGCTTGCAATGTTTCGCCCATCAGCGTTCCAAAGTAATGAGCCAGTTCTTTGTTGCCTTTGTATTTAAACTGGTGAATAAGTTGTTGCAATAATGAATCTTTAGCGAAGTAGTACTGGCTCATGGCACTGCTGCAAATCAGTCGTCCCCAAAATGTTTTTTCAACCGGGTTATTGGCGAACGATGCGAAGCCGGTTTCATTCAGGCGCTGATAACATTTCAGGCAAATGAGGTGATGTCCGTTAATCAGGTCGCTTCCGCAGCCATTGCATAATTGCGGAAAGAGAAGATGAGAGATGCTATTGAAAGCAGTTTTTATCAAGTACATTAATTTTAAAACAGGTATTTATACAGTTCGTCAACCCTGCCCATCGTTACCAGTTCAATGCTAAAATGTTGTTGGCTTAAACCCTTTTGATTGTATTTACTAATGATCATTTTTTCAAAACCCAGTTTTTCAGCTTCCGCAATGCGTTGTTCTATCCGGTTTACCGCCCTTATTTCACCACTCAGCCCCACTTCACCTGCAAAAGCAATTTGATGCGGAAGGGGAGTATCTTCATAAGAGCTCAGCAAAGCGCTTACCATCGCCAGGTCTATGGAAGGGTCTTCTACCTTTAACCCGCCTGCAATATTCACAAATACATCTTTCATTCCAAAATGAAATCCACCTCTTTTTTCCAAAACAGCCAGCAAAAGCTGAAGCCTGCGCAGATCGAAGCCACTGCTTGTTCGCTGCGGGGTACCATACACCGACTGGGTAACAAGTGCCTGCACTTCTATCAATAAAGGCCGTTGCCCTTCAAGCGTAGCTGCAATGGCTATGCCACTCAATTGTTCTTCTTTTTGGGTAATCAATATTTCGGAAGGGTTAGATACAGGGCGCATACCGGTTCCTGTCATTTCGTAAATGCCTAATTCGGAAGTGGAGCCAAACCGGTTTTTAAGTGTACGTAAAATCCGGTATGCATAATGCTGATCGCCTTCAAACTGAAGTACAGTATCAACCATATGCTCCAAAATTTTAGGGCCGGCGATACTTCCTTCCTTGGTAATGTGGCCAATTAAAAAAACAGGCGTGTTGGTTTCTTTTGCAAAGCGTTGAAATTCGGAAGCGGTTTCCCTGATTTGCGATACGCTTCCTGCGGAAGATTCAATGTAGGGTGAATGTAAAGTTTGAATGGAATCAACAATTACCAACTGTGGCTTTAATTTTTTTATTTCCTGGAATATAATTTGTGTTGATGTTTCGGTAAGCAGGTAAAAGTTTTCATTTTGGATGTTCAGGCGATCGGCCCGCATTTTAATTTGCTGTTCACTCTCTTCTCCACTGATGTATAAGGTAATTACGTCTTCCAGCAATAATGCATTTTGCAGAAACAGCGTGGATTTACCAATGCCCGGTTCCCCAGCTACCAGTACAAGGCTTCCTGTTACAATGCCGGCGCCTAAAACCCTGTTCAGTTCTGCATCCGGTGTAATAATTCTTTTCTCTTCTGTCGTTGATATTTCGTGCAGAGCAATTGTTTTTGCTTCGCTGCCTTTCTCAATGTATCCTTTCCACCCCTTATTGTTTTTAGAAGGTTTTTCAATAAGTTCTTCCACAAAAGTATTCCACTCGCTGCATGAAGGGCATCTTCCTGTCCATTTAGCAGATTCATAGCCGCAATTACTACAAAAGAATGCAGTTTTTATTTTGCTCATGTGCTAAAGATACGGAGAGGGAAGAAACCGGAAATGGATATGTTTGATTGTATTGTAGTACAGACAAATTAAAAAATGGCTTTGGCTAATTATTAAAATTTGACTTTACGCTGAAGAAGAGAACACCATTGATTTGTGAAGGAGAATCGCAGCAATTAAAATTTAAACACAGTAAAAGTTTTAAAAAAGATTGCAGAGGATTTTTTACAATGAATAAAATACAGATAAAACGAAAAGTATTTTAAAGTTAAAGGGTCAACTTTCGCTGACCCTTTAGTACTTACTAACCCATTAAATTCTTGCACTAAATTACAAATTGCTTAAACATAACAAAATTAATTTTGGGGCCTGTGAATAACTTTTCATACTGTAATACACTCTGTTTAGTCATCATAATCATTTGATAATCAATATAATATTGTTTTTTTTAAATTGCCCGAACAGTGCGGAATTTCGTCAAGTTGGCAGTTATATTTTTTTTAGATTAATGCGACTGACAAAAAGACTTGCAGCATATTTGTTTACCGGATTTAATGTCAATAATCTTAAATGGTAGGTAGTTTGCTGTATAAAGTGCATAATAAATATTTAAAAACTATGGGATCAATTTGGGTGATATCGCTCATTTTCGTGGGTATTAGTATGCTGGTAAGCATGCGCTTAAAGGGAAAATTTGCCAGTTACGGTAAAGTAGCCCTCACAAGTGGCTTGAGTGGCAAACAGGTAGCCGAAAAGATGTTAAAAGACAATGGCATATATGATGTTAGCGTTAACGCCTCTAATGGCTTTTTAACGGATCACTACAACCCTTTGAATAAAACTGTAAACCTGAGCCCCGATGTATACAATGGGGTATCTGTAGCCGCAGCCGCGGTAGCTGCCCATGAGTGTGGGCACGCCGTTCAGCATGCTACATCTTATAAATGGCTAATGCTGAGAAGTCGCCTGGTGCCTGTAGTACAATACAGTTCTGTGCTGGTGCAGTGGGTTTTAATTGGCGGCATACTCCTTATCAAAGTGTTTCCCTCGTTGTTATTGATAGGAATTGTTCTATTTGCGCTTACCACCATCTTTTCTGTTATAACCCTGCCGGTGGAATTCGATGCCAGTAATCGGGCCCTGGCCTGGTTACAGCATACCAACATTACCAGCGTACAGGAATATCCTATGGCTAAAGATGCTTTAAAATGGGCTGCAATGACCTATGTGGTGGCTGCGGTAGCTTCAATAGTTACCCTTGCTCAATATATACTGATATATGCTGGCAACAGGAGAAGTTAAATAATTTTATTTACTATATGTACTCCCGCTATAGCAAACGGGAGTATTTTTTTGCTTTATTTAAAAATTCCATACCGGATTCTTCACATCGTGATAAAAAAGAAAGGTCCATTTTTCCTGTTGGCCCTGTTGCCACCACTGCTGCCGCAATTCCATACATTTTTTCCCGTCGTAATCGTATTTGGCTACAAACCTGCTCTTCATCTGGTGCAACTGTGGAGCGTCATCGGCTCCGTAAAAAATAGTTATGCCATTTTCTTCTATCCAAAAAACCTGGTGCCAGGGACTGTGAGCGGCAGTAACCGCATAACGGATATAATCATCAATAATACCATCTCCCTCTAAAATATGTACATTGTCTGCATGCTGCAGTATCTCAATTTCACCGGGTATATATGAAGGCAATCCTTTTTGCAAGGCAAACGATAATTCTTCCTGTTGTACATAATAGGTGGCATTGGGAAAACTCAGGAAGCGTTGGTTGAGCATTTTATCATTTAAACTTACCCCGCCTGCATGATCTTTGTGCAGGTGGCTCATTAGTACTTTGGTAATATCTGATGGACTAATATCATTGTTAATGAGGTTTTGGTGAATTTGAAGAGTGCCATCGGCATTTGAAAAACCCAATCCTGCATCTATTAATAAAACATCTTTTGAAGTAACTACAACAAATGGCTGAATTTCCACGAGTAAACTTCCCACTGGCCTTTGTTGAATATCATCATTGGTAAGGCTGAAAGGCACAAACTGCTTTGACTGGTCTACAGTAAAAGCGCCTTCACTTAAGGGAATAATTTTCATAAGGCAAATGTATTGATGAATCTCAGATTTGAAATTTAAAATTTAAAATCCGGGATTACCTGAGTACCATCTGCCGGTCTTTATCCAACCGAAGCAGTATGAATATCATAATGCTGAAAGTTACCAGCGACAGTCCTCCGTAACTCACAAAGGGAAGCGGGATGCCGATTACAGGCGCCAAACCCATTGTCATGCAGAGGTTGATTGCAATATGAAAAAAAAGTACTGAAGCCACTCCATAGGCATAGCACCGGCTAAAAGTGCTGCGTTGTCTTTCCGCGATAGTAACAATGCGAAAAAGCAAAACAACATAAATGGATATAAATATCATGCTGCCCACAAAGCCAAAAGATTCTCCAATGGTACAGAAAATAAAATCTGTTCTTTGTTCAGGAACAAAAGCATAACGCGTTTGCGTACCCTTTAAAAGGCCTTTACCCAGTAACCCCCCGCTGCCAATTGCAATTTTACTTTGCTTTACGTTATAATTTCCGGCATCTTTTTTTTGCGAAGTGTTTTTCTCAATATCTGCAAGTGCAGCGGCATCTTTGGGAATATAGTCCTTTCCAATAGTATCGTATATGCGTTTTACCTGGTAGGGCTTCAATACATGATCAAAAATAAATGGTACAGCAAAGCGCTGTATGCTTACGCAAATGGCCCAGATGGCAATGATCCAGAACAACACGGATTTATGGCGTTTGATTTGCCGGCGCATAAAATAAGCCGAAAGCAGTGCAATACCGGTAAGAATAAGCGCCAGTACATTGGGATCCATTAATAAGGTCGCTACCACCAGTATAGCAAATGAAAATCCTATTACCAGCACTATAGCAGGCAGCCCTTCGCGAAACATTACCAGGAAAAATGAAAAATATACCAGTGCCAGCCCCGTTTCTTTTTGCAATATCGCCAGTAAAGCCGGCGCTACTACAATGGATGCTGCAATCAATTGTGACCGTAATTTGGTAAAATCTGTTTCAATGCGCGATATATATTTTGCCAGGGCAAGATTGGTAAACACAATACACAACTGGATGGGTTGTAGCTGAAAAGCGTTGCCAAACTTAATAATGGACTCCGTTCCCTTAATGTTGGAGTGAAATGGAAAAACCAGCAATAACAATACTATACCCGCCGTATACCATAAATTAGCTGTTGCGGTAAAAAATTTGCTGTCTGTTAATAGTATTACAACACCTGCAAAAAGAGAAAACAAAAAAAACATGGATTGTTTTCCATAGTCTGTTCGAAATGAAAGGAAACCATCCACAATGTTTTCGCCTTCATTGTACGTGGTGGCGAAAATACTTACAATACCGATCAGGCATAATACAATATACAGGAATAGCAACAAACCATCTATGCCTTTAGATATTTCATTGTTGTTGGTTCTCATCACGATTCTTGGTTTTTCAGGTATTTTTCATCGTTGATCCATATTATATCTGCCTTGCGGGATGGCTTTTTGATATGTATGATCTTGCCATCGGGAATAGCATGTGCTGAAGGAGTGTCGGCAGGTTTTTGAATTCTGCTGTTCACGGTTTCTTCCGGTGTTTTTATTTTTACTGGTTGGGCTGCTTTCACCGGCTTCTTTTCGGTGGTTGTATATCCCCGTAGATATTTTTTAATGTAGCTGCTGTCTTTCCGAAGATTAAAATAAAAATAAGCTCTTGTGGAATCTGCAATGAATTGCTTGCGCTTAAGATAAGAAGGCATAAGATTGGTATTGGATATTCTTTCTACCTCTTTCATTCTGTCGGTTCGTATCGAATCTGTAAGATATTTTTCTATCAAAAAGGAGGCGATGGGAGCTGCCCATGTAGAACCAAACCCTGCGTTTTCAACTGCTACGGCAATGGCGATTTTGGGATTTTCACGTGGCGCGAAGCAAACAAACATTGAGTTATTGGGAAGCTTGATGCGCTTACCATCGAGAATAGTATATTTTTCCGCAGTACCTGTTTTAGCGCAAATGCTTATACCCGGGATCCTTGCGCTTCTGGCCGTGCCGCTTTCTACCACATCCTGCATGCCGGCATGGATGGCTTCGTATGCCTCATCGGGTATATGTGTTAGGGCGGCATGTTTTTCCCTGAATTTATTAAGAATGGAGTCTTTTGCCGTTTCATTTTCAATCTTCTCAACAAAATGCGGGGTATAATAATAACCCTTATTGGCAATGATGCACATGGCATTGGCCAATTGAACAGGAGTTACCTGCATTTTATCCTGTCCTATGCCAAGCGTAACATTTGTACAGGAATTCCAGTATCCCCTGTAATCTTTATTGTATTCGGTTGTATCGGGAATATTGCCCGGCAATTCATTGGGCAGATCTACTCCCAGCCTTTGTCCCCACCCAAACGCGTTCATATAATCTTTCCAGTGCGTATATCCTTTTTTTACAGATCTGTCTTTGTTGTTATCTAGGGTAAGCCTGTATATATGACTGAAATAGGAGTTACAGGAATTAGCCAGCGCCAGCCGCATGTTGGCCGCATGCCCCGGATTGCTATGCTCGCATCTTATTACTTTAGCGCAGCCATAATAGGCGCCGCTGCACGCAAGACCATAATTAGCGGTAATAACCCCCATGTCAAGCGCCACCAGTCCGCCAATAGGTTTAAATGTAGAACCCGGCTCATACATACCTCTTGTTGCGCGGTTCATAAGCGGCGCAGATACGTCTAACGCTAAGTTTGCGTATTTTCTCTGACGCGTGCTTCCCGTAAGATCATTCGGATCGAAGGAGGGTCCCGACACCATAGTTAGAATGCCCCCTGTTTTAGGATCAATGGCTACTATACTGCCTACTTTGTTGGTCATCAGTTTTTCTGCCAACTGCTGCAATTCAATATCTAAGTAAGTGTACAGGTTACGTCCGGCAGATGCAGCGGTATCGTATTTCCCGTTTTCCCACGATCCCTGCAAACGGTTTCTGTTGTCTTTGATCAGGTTTTGAATGCCTCTTTTGCCCATCAATACGCTTTCATAATATTGCTCCAGCCCCGATCTGCCTACAAAATCACCCATCTGGTAAAAATAATTGCTTCGCCTTATAATAGCTGTATCTACCTCGCCAATATCGCCCAGCAAATGGGCGCCGGCATTGTACAGATAGTTTCTTATTGGCCTTTCAATAAGTGTAAAACCGGGGAACCGCCATATATTCTCCTCTAATTTTGCCTGCAGATCAAGCGAAAGCAATCCTTCAAAAACGGAGGGACGGTAGCGGCCGTTTTTGATGATGGCTGTAATTATCCTTTCTCTGAACTCGGCTGTATCTATACTTAAAAGGTTACATAAAAAAAAAGTATCTACTTGTTTTACTTCGTAAGGGGTAACAGTAAGATCATAAATGATAGTATTGTTCAGGATGGCATTGTTATTCCGGTCAAAAATAATTCCCCTGTCGGGATATATCACTTTCTTGTATACTGCATTATCAAGCGCTAATAATTTGTATTTGTCAGAAACTACCTGAAGTATAAACAGGCGTCCCGCAATAATTAAAAAGGTGGCCGCAAAAATGAGCCTTATAATGTTTTGTCGTGATTGATTAAACGCAGGCATAAATACCCCCTATATGTTTGTCCTGAACTTCTGTTTTCTGTAAAATAGTATTTCCGTGATTATTATCAATAAAAAGCTAACGCCTGTAGTAGCTATAACCTTGCCTAAAAAGTACCAAAAATTTGCAAATTGCAGCCATTCTAAAAAAACCAGGTACACATTATGAATAAAAGACAATACCAGCACATAAACAATATATGGAGACCATCCCATGCTGGAAGGTGCGGGAGCAACATAATTAAAGTCCGAATCTTCCTTTGAAATAAGAATATTGATCATAAAAGGACGCAAGTAAGCAACCAACGTGCATGCGGCTGCATGCAGCCCGGGGGTTTTGGTAAAAAAATCAAGACTGAGCCCAAACAAAAAGCCTGTTATGGTTAATGAAAGCCTTGGTATTTTAAAAGGCAGCCATAGTATAAAAAGGAAATAAAGGTAAGGTGTAATAAACTGGTGAAGAGGCGGTATTTTATTCAGGATAAATACCTGGAATAATATAAAAATTATAGAACGGATAATATTTTTCAATAGTTCACTCATCTTTACTCCTGTTTGCGTGTTGCTTTTTCTAAGGCATCCTGTTCTTCTTTTTGTAAATTTTTTACAGCGTATACAAATTGAATATTGAAAAAATTAGTGGATGGTTTTATTTTCATCAAATAAAAGTTGCTGCCTTCCTGGCTTCCAATTTCTGCAATAACTCCTACAGGCTGCCCGGGAGGGAAAGTAGAATATCGGCTGGTTACAACGGTATCGCCTTTTTTCGCCTGAGCCGATTTGGGAATATTCCTGAAGGTAAGGACCTGGGGATCTTTACCGTCCCATTCCACGCTGCCCGTTTCACCTGTCTTTAATAAGCTGGCGCTTATCCGGCTTTGCCGGTGCAAAAGGCTCATTACCGTAGCCATATTGGCGCTTACATTTACTACCGTTCCAACAACTCCTGCAGGGCTTACCACAGCCATATCTTTGGTAATTCCCTGCCTGGTTCCCCGGCTTATGGTCAAATAGTTGGTTTGTGAAGTAACGGAGTTGTTAATGACTTTGGCAGGAAAGTACAAATACCGCCGGTATTGCTCAAGCGAATCTACTTTTATAGAATCCACTACCATTTCAGTAGTAGTATCGGCAGGAAGAAAATCATCTTTTAATAAATTACGAAGCTTCTTGTTTTCTTCAATGAGCAAAGCGTTTGTTTTTTGGAGCTGGAAATAGTACTCAACGGTGTTGTACTGTTTGCTTATTTTGCCGGTTACTTCGCTTGCCACACCCATAAATGCCGCCTCATGAAACTTGTTGTAATGAAACAGCATATACAGCGCAACCGCCTGCATTATAATAAAGATGAGGAAATTGAAATAGCGTCTGACAAAAAGAAAAACATTTCGCACTTGGTTGTTTTTTTACAATTCTACAGTTTGAATACCGGCTGTAAAAATGCTTCACAGGGAAAATGTAGAATCAGCCCTGGTCATTATCTCATTACAAAAGGATAGCGTTGATAATTTTTAAGCGCAATACCCGTTCCTCTTACCACGCTTTTTAAAGGATCATCGGCCACATGTACGGGTAATTTTATTTTTTGGCTTAATCTTTTATCCAGCCCGCGGAGGAGCGCGCCACCGCCTGTAATATAAATTCCCCTGCGGTAAATGTCGGAAGCCAGTTCAGGAGGGGTGGTTTCCAATGCTTTAAGAATAGCTTCTTCAATTTTGAAAATGCTTTTATCCAAAGCTTCGGCAACTTCCTGGTAGCTTACCATAATTTGTTTGGGTATGCCCGTTACCAGGTCGCGCCCGTTAACCGGAAGGTCATCGGGAGGATTGTCTAAATCTTTCATTGCCGCTCCTATCTGTATTTTTATCTGTTCTGCCGTTCTTTCTCCAATCAACAAGCTATGGTAACGACGCAGCGCTTCCATAATATCGGCAGTAAATTCATCGCCGGCAATACGGATAGACTGATCGCAAACAATGCCTGCAAGTGCAATAACCGTGATTCCCGTAGTTCCACCACCAATATCTACAATCATATTCCCTACAGGTTCTTCTACATCTATACCTATTCCAAGGGCTGCCGCCATTGGCTCATGCAATAAATATACTTCTTTGGCGCCTGCCTGCTCCGAACTGTCTCTTACCGCACGTTTTTCTACTTCGGTAATGCTCGAAGGAATACAAATCATCATCCGCCAGCTTGGGGGAAACAGGGGTTTTTTGGGATAGATCATTTTGATCAGTTCCCTTATCATTAGTTCGGCCGCGTTGAAATCGGCTATCACCCCATCTTTTAAAGGACGTATTGTGCGTATACTTTCATGGGTTTTTTCATGCATCATTAATGCCTTTTTGCCCACCGCAAGTACATTTTTAGGATTATTCCTGTCTAATGCTATAATAGAAGGTTCATTTACTACTATCTCATCGTTATGAATAATAAGGGTATTAGCCGTTCCCAGATCTATAGCAATTTCCTGTGTAAACCAGTTGAAAAGACCCATAATTGATATTGGAGAAATGTGGTTCTAAAATAATGTTTGCAAAGTTGTTGTAAATAATTTGAAATACAACGGCAAAACCTTGATTTTTATTGACTTTGAGGGAAATAATTTTTTTTCATATCTGCGGGCTACCGCTTAATGATTGCTATTTTCCCGGGTGTGATTGTTGCCTGTGGCTGCTTATGCACGCGATTGGCAGCGGCCTATCGCATTTTAATAAAATTCGTACCCTATATCCGAACGGAAATGCATGCCGTCGAATTCAACAATATCAAGGATAGCTCTTGATTTTTCAACAGCTTTTTGCAAAGTATTTCCAAAGGAGGTTACAGCCAATACTCTTCCCCCGTTGGTAACTGTTTTATCTTCTTCCTGTTTAGTTCCGGCATGAAATACAATAGCATCATCTTCCTGGAGCAAATCCAGCCCATCAATGAGCAGGCCTTTTTCATATTCACCCGGGTAGCCCCCGCTTACAGCCACTATCGTTGCCGTTTGCCTGTTATCTGTTTCCAGCTTTATTTCATGCAGCTTTTTTGCGGCCGTAGCCTCAAACAATTCTACCAGGTCATTTTTTAACCTGGGTAACACGGCTTCCGTTTCAGGATCGCCCATACGGCAATTATATTCAATAACATAGGGGTCGTCTCCTACCTTTATTATCCCAAAAAAAATAAATCCCGAATAGTCAATCTGCTCTTTTTTTAAACCCCTGATCGTTGGGTCAATGATGGTGCTGATTATCTTTTGCATAAATGTTTCCGTGGCAAAGGGTACTGGGCTAATGGCGCCCATACCACCGGTGTTAAGCCCTTTGTCTCCTTCATCAATGCGTTTGTAATCTTTGGCTTCCGGCAGTAATACATAATTTTCCCCGTCTGTTAATACAAATACGCTTAGTTCTATTCCGGAAAGAAAATCTTCAACTACTACCTTTTTACTGGCATCCCCAAATTTAGACTGCAGGATCATTAATTCAAATTCGGCCATGGCTTCTACATGATTCTGGCAAATGATCACTCCTTTTCCCGCAGCAAGTCCATCAGCCTTTAATACAATAGGCGTAGCATGTGATTGCAGGTAGGTTATACCATCTTCATAATTATCAGCATTAAATTCCCTGTAGGCGGCAGAAGGGATTTTATGCCTTTGCATAAACGCTTTAGCGAAGGCTTTACTGCCTTCTAAACTTGCGCCTTCTTTTGATGGTCCGATTACAGAAATATGCTGAATAGTGGGATCATTTTTAAAATAATCATAAATACCCTTTACTAAAGGCTCTTCCGGACCCACTACAACCATTTCAATAGTATGGTCAATACAAAATTGTTTTATTCCATCAAAATCTGTGACTGCCAGCTCCACATTGATGCCGCAAAGACTGGTGCCTGCATTACCCGGAGCGATAAATAATTTTGTGCACCGGCTGCTCTGGCTCATTTTCCAGGCAAAAGCATGTTCGCGTCCGCCGGATCCTAATAATAAAATATTCATAGCAATAAACTTGTAATAAAGAGCTGCGAAAATAGAACGATGTTATTTTAAAACTTCATTTTTTTTACAAGTGGAATTTCCTAAGGTAACAGGTGTCTCAAAATAAGCATTATATTGAGGTGCAAATCAAAAGCATTACATCCATAAAACCATTGATGAATGAATCAAACAGCTTCAAAGGGCCACCCTAAAGGATTATACGTTTTGTTTGCAACTGAAATGTGGGAGCGCTTTAACTATTATGGTATGCGGGCCATTTTAGTGCTTTTTATGACCAAAGCGCTTTTGTTTGATAAGGTTTTCGCATCCAACCTGTATGGCAGTTATACCAGTCTTGTTTATTTAACGCCCTTACTGGGTGGCTATATTGCAGATCGTTACTGGGGTAACCGGATGTCTATCATTGCAGGTGGGTTGGTGATGGCTATCGGTGAATTTATTTTATTTTTTTGCGGCCATCTGTATGAAAGTTCACCACAGCTATCCGCAACCTTGTTTTTTTCGGGGCTTGGTTTTATGATCGCGGGCAATGGCTTCTTTAAGCCCAATATTTCTTCCCTGGTAGGACAATTATATCCCAAAGGCGATCGCAGGATTGACGCGGCGTATACCATCTTTTACATGGGTATTAATGTGGGTGGTGCTATCGGCCCATTTGTATGTGGTTTGGTTGGTGATACCGGCAACCCTGCCGATTTTAAATGGGCTTTTCTGGCTGCCGGAATAGGTATGCTCATAAGTGTCGTGGTTCAGAAACTGTTTCATCATAAATATGTATTGGATCCTAAGGGAGAAGTGCTTGGACTGGTGCCTAAGACTGCACCCAAAATAGCAACTAACCCAGTGACAGTGGTTGGAGGATTGATTTTACTGTCTTTTTTAATGATTGGATTGCTTTATTTAGATGCCAAAGTGGTAAATTATCTTACCTACCTGCTTATTGCCGCAGTTTTGTTTATCGCGTTTTTTATTTTTTCCGATAAAACGTTAAATGGTATTGAAAAGCAGCGTATAGGGGTAATTTTTATTACTGCATTCTTTGTTATCTTTTTTTGGAGCGCATTTGAACAGGCCGGCGCTTCCCTTACTTTTTTCGCGGAAGAACAAACACAAAGAGATCTGGGCTTTTTTGTAATACCTGCCAGTTTTTTCCAGTCGCTCAACTCTATTTTTGTTGTGGCATTTGCTCCCCTGTTTGCATGGTTATGGATCAAACTGGGCAAAAAGGAGCCTGCTTCGCCTACAAAAATGGCAATGGGTTTATTACTGCTGGCCCTGGGATACTTATGGATAGCCTTTGGTGTAAAAGACGTGCAGCCGGGAGTTAAGGTGAGTATCATCTGGCTAACGGGCATGTATATGCTGCATACCTGGGGCGAACTGTGCTTATCGCCTATTGGCTTGTCGCTCGTTAATAAATTAGCGCCTTTCAAATTTGCCTCCCTGTTAATGGCTGTATGGTTTCTTGCCAATGCCGCTGCCAATAAACTCGCAGGGGTGTTGAGTGCGTTGTATCCGGAAGCCGGGAAAACCACCTCTTTCTTAGGATATAAAATGCACAATATGCACGAGTTTTTCATGTTGTTTGTATTTATGGCCGGGATCGCGTCTTTATTGTTGTTTCTTCTTACTAAAAAACTGCAGTATATGATGCACCAGGACAAATAATCAATCGCAGGTCTTTTTTGCGCGATACTATATCTTAAGTCACACAAATAATGTCTGGATTTTAGGTGAAAACTGAGAGCCCGCCCGTCTGAATGCCATTCGGACGGGGGAGAAAAGTAAAAGGCGTATTTCACTTCTCACGTTTCACATTTATACAGCACAATAAATTTCAATACTGGCATATGTGGAAAAAACATCCCAAAGCGCTACCCTTTTTATTTTTTTCAGAAATGTGGGAACGTTTTGGTTATTACCTGATGATCGGCATTTTTACATTATACCTGAAAGATGTAAAAACCGGGTATGGCATGACGGAAGCCGAATCTGCCGATTTGTACGGTACATTTATCGCGCTTGTTTTTTTTACGCCATTTCTGGGCGGACTGATCGCCGACCGCTACCTCGGCTATAGAAAATCTATTATTATCGGTGGGTTAATGATGGGCATTGGGTATTGTTTGATGTCGGTTCATAATCTTATGATGCTGTATCTTTCCATGACACTTGTAATTGCCGGAAACGGTTTTTTTAAGCCTAATATTTCTACACTTCTGGGTAATGTATATTCAACTCCAGCCTATAAAGCACAAAAAGATGAAGGGTATAACATCTTTTATATGGGCATAAATGTAGGTGCATTTATCTGCAATTTCTTTGGAGCTGCGCTCTATGTTATGATGGGGTGGAGCTATGCTTTTATTGCAGCCGGGATTGGAATGTTTATTGGAGTTGTGGTATTTTTAACGGGTACAAAGCATTATGCAGCATTTGACATTAAAAAAGGGGTACGGCAAAGCGATATGTCTTTTATCCGCATCGTTTTGCTGATCCTTTTGCCATCAGTTATTGCCGGCGTTGCAGGATGGGTATTGCCGGGATTGATTTGGGATACTACTTTATTCGGTTCACCTTCTACCGATGCGTTCATTTTTGCCTGTATACCGGTTATTTATTTTTATGGATCATTGTATACTAAAGCAGCAAAGGAGGAGAAGCGGCCCATACTCGCTTTATTGGCCATATTTGCGGTGGTTATATTGTTTTGGGCGGTGTTTAAACAGAATGGTTCGGCGCTCAATACATGGGCCGACCAGTATACCAACCGGGAGGTTAAAGGTACTCCACAAAAGGTTTTTGAAACACTAAGACTTTCGCAAACTCTGGTTTATACAAAGGATTCCGTGCCGTTGTACGATGAACAGTTTCGTTTGCAAAAGAAAGATGGAAAAATTGTCAGCACCTATGATTATCCTTCTTATTTTAAAAATATGAAACCCGGATCAACGCCAGAACCTGGCGGTAGCATTAGTGTATGGGCTACCAATCTCAGCCAGTCCATTAATCCTGGCTGGGTTATTATTTTTACGCCGCTGATTGTTGCTTTTTTCACCTGGCTTAGAAGAAGAAACCGCGAACCTACAACAGCTACAAAAATAGCTTGGGGTCTTTTTATTTCGGGATTATCGGCCCTGGTAATGGTTGGAGCGGTGTATGCAGGTAACAATGGTGTGGAGAAAGCGAGTACCTGGTGGTTGATTGTAAGTTATGGTGTAATTACGATCGGCGAATTGTTTTTGAGCCCTATGGGATTATCCATTGTGTCTAAATTGAGCCCTCCGCGCATAACTGCATTAATGATGGGTGGATGGTTTCTCTCTACTTCCATAGGTAATAAATTATCGGGTGTGCTGGCAACCCTGTGGGACGGATATGATCATAAAGCCAATTATTTCTGGCTTAATTTTGCTCTTCTTATGGCGGCTGCCGTAGTTTGTTTTGCAATGCTTCGCTGGCTAAACGCTGTTTTAAAAGAGAAAGGAGTAAGTTAAAAAAGGCAATATTTTTGATTTGATGTATCGAAATAATTCCAGTTCAACTCCATAATAAAAGTAACCGGCACTTTTGGCGCCGGTTACTATATACCGTCCATATTTCTTATTTTTATTTTGACATTCGGTTGATACGCCTGGATTTGAAACGCTCCATCTTTTTTACCTGTTCCGGTGTAAGAATGGAATTCATATCCTCGTGCTGTTTTTTAAAAACGGCTGCAACCTGCTCTTTTTTCCGGGCATCTGATAAAGCATTGCTGGCGCGTATTTCTTTAATTTTTTTTTGTGTATCTGCCCTCAGTGCTTTTAGTTTTGCAGACTGGTCGTCTGATAATCCTAAGGCGGATTTCATTTTTTCTGTTCCTCCTTTATCTGCCGTATCAAACTTTCCTTTTCTTTCCATCCTCATCTGCTGCAACTGATCCTTTTGTTCTTTTGTGAATACATTATCCACATCGCTGCGCCGTTTTTTATTTAAAGCCTGCATCTGCGCTTTGTAGTCCTTTACGGTGGTGGTAGCTTCTTGTTTCTTAAGATCAGCTACGCCTGAACGGTAGTCTTTATTAATTTTTATTAATTTATCCTGTTGTTCCTGGGAGAGGTTCAGTTTTTTAAAATCAGCATGATGTTGTTTTCTGTGTTTGCCCGGGTGCTGATGATACTCCTTAGCGTCTTTTTTAACAGCTTCGGCTGTTTTTTCCTGTGCATAGATGGTTGTAAGCACCAGTGAAAGTGCAAGTATACTTAGCGTTATTTTCTTCATGTATGAATGGTTTTTATTGATACATGGTAGACTACATACTTTTTTCAAAGTTTAACCATAAAGCAACCGGATGTATAAACAGCCTGTTTTACAGGCTAAAAAGGCAAAATCATTAACCTTATTTAACGTAAAGCGGAGTATGGTATAAGGTCTTGGGTATAAGGTGTAAAGCCATCGGACTTTCGGTTCAAGTCCAATGGCCTGGGGCTCACTACTGCCCCTGGGCCAAACTGTACGCCTTCTTATCTCCCCACATATTCAATAATTCGGAGGAGCATATTTTAAAGTTGCCGCTCAGACTTACATACAGCCCTAGAACATCCTGCTGGGTAAGTGGTTCGTCATCAAGGCTTTCAAATCGTACATTGTATAAGTTCACCAGGTTGGTATACACTGAACCTGTAGGCCAAACCTGCGTGCCCCGGTTGCTGATGTTCACCAATTTGAATTTAACGCCGGCATGCCGCTCGCATTTTCTAGCAATAGCCTGTGGTTGTTCATCACTTTCTATAAAAAGATCAACGCCTACAATATTTTCATCTCCAGTTTCTTTAGATACCATCATGGCATTTTGCTGCAATTTAAAAGGGGCAGGCGTACCAGGTTTATTGGATACAACAGGTTTGGCATTGAATTCAGGCTTTTTACCGAGATTGCTTATTATCGCATTGGCGAATTCGGTAGTATTTACAGCGGGTGTTGATTTATCGCCGAAGTCGCCGGTATGCACACCGCTTTCTAAAGTATACAATAAGGCATTTTCAATAAGTCCTGCATTTTCCGTTAATCCCAGGTGCAACAGCATGGATATACCACTTAATATTAAAGCTGTAGGATTTGCTATGTTTTTTCCTGCAATATCCGGCGCGGTACCATGCACTGCTTCGAAAATAGAAATATGGTCGCCAATATTGGCTGAAGGTGCAAAACCCAATCCGCCTACCAGTCCTGCACACAAATCCGATACAATATCGCCCTGTAAATTGGTAAGCACCACCACATCAAAAGTGTCTGGTTTGGTTACTAACTTCATGCACAGATCATCTACAATAATATCATCTGCTTTCAGATCGGGATAGGCTTTTGCCACCTCATAAAAACATTCTAAAAATAAACCGTCCGTTATCTTCATAATATTTGCCTTATGCCCGCAGCTCACACGTCTTGCCTTTTTTAGTCTTGCCATTTCAAAAGCATACCGGACCACCTGTTCACTTCCCGGACGGGTAATAAAGCGCCTGCTTAAGGCCACATCATGTGTAAGCATGTGTTCTATACCGCCATATGTATCCTCAATATTTTCCCGTACTACCGTAATATCAATAGGTATTCCCGCCTTCGAAAAAACAGTATCTACCCCGTGTAAGGTTTGAAACACTCGTTTATTCGCAAAAGTGTTCCAGGTTTTTCGGGCTGTAACATTTATGCTTTTTACGCCTTTGCCTTTAGGGGTTTCCATGGGGCCTTTAAACAAAAGCCCAAGATTTTCGATTGTGAGTTTGGCTTCAGGCGTCATTCCATTCGAAAAGCCCTTATCAAAAACCCATTTCCCCATATCTACAAACTCATACTCAAGTGGAACTTTATTTGCGGTAAATATGCTTAAAGTGGCATCCATTATTTCTGGTCCGATTCCATCTCCTTTGGCTACGGCAATTTTCATGATTAACAGGGTTTAATATTTAAAAAATACATATGAGGCAAAAATTTGCAATTGATTTGCAGACAAAGGTAAATGGGTTTTGAATTACTACAGAAAATTCTCACCAATTCCCCCAGCCTGTCATAGTTTTTTGCTACTTTTAAGCTAAACTTTGGTAAGGCAATGGCATCAAAAGTAACGGAAGGGGTAACGGTAACGGTTGAAACATTCTACCAACCGGATTACAGTAATCCCGTAAGTGGCGAGTTTATGTTTGCCTACCGCATTACATTGCAGAATAATAATGCGTTTCCTGTAAAGTTGATGCGAAGACACTGGTATATTTTTGACAGTAATGGCACGCAGCGGGAAGTAGAGGGGGAAGGTGTAGTTGGTGTACAGCCGCAAATTAACCCGGGTGAACAATACCAATATGTTAGTGGCTGCAACCTTCGTACAGAAATGGGGAAAATGTATGGTACCTATGTTATGGAAAATATTACTTCCAAAAAACAGTTTGATGTTAAAATACCTGTATTTGATATGATCGTTCCCTTTAAGATGAATTAGCATCATTTTCACTATAAAAGCCGTACCTTTGCCCATCCGCCTTAATTAATATTAGTGGCAAAGGAGAAAAGGTGAGATAGATTTTGAAATTTATTCCCTCAGCAAACGTTATTCATTAACATTAAATGCACGGTATAATACCGTTCATATCAGGAAAAATTAAATAAATGTACAAGGTTACTTTTAATAATAAGAACAAAGTGTTCTTTAATGCGCTAAAAGCAAACGTTGATCAGTATTTTACAGATAACAATATCAAAAAAACCGGTAACTGGAAGTTGTATTTAAAATCTGTGGTGCTTATACCGGCCGCTATACTGATCTATCTTTCCCTGTTATTACTTCCCCTTAATCTCTTTACCGGTATATTACTGAGTGGTTTGTTCGGGTTTACGCTTGCCAGCATTGGTTTTAACATCATGCACGATGCCTGCCATGGCAGCTTTTCAACCCGCAAGTGGGTAAACGACTTGTTCGGGCTTAGCATGAATGCCCTGGGCGGGAATGCATTTTTATGGAAATTGAAGCATAATATCGTACATCATACCTATACCAATATTGACGGCATTGACGATGATATCAATAATATGCCCTTTATGCGTGAATGTTCTACCCAGCCCTGGAAACCCATTCACCGTTACCAGCAGTTTTACATGTTTTTTCTCTACGGGTTTACTTCTCTTTTCCTGTTGTTTATAACCGACTATATAAAATATGTTACACGTAAAGTATATACAACACCTTTAAAGCCGATGGATCTGAGAGAGCATCTTACGTTCTGGATATCCAAGTTATTGTATATAGCCATTACCATCGTTATTCCTATACTGGTTTTAGGCTGGCAACCATGGCTTTTAGGTTTTCTGGTAATGCATTTTGTTTTGGGATTAACGCTTGCGGTGGTATTTCAACTGGCGCATGTGGTAGAACACGCAGAATTTGAAGTGGCCGGCATTGAACCTAAAAAAATTGAAAACGAATGGGCCATTCACCAGGTAAAAACCACAGCTAATTTTGCAGCAAACAATAAATTTCTTTCATGGCTTGTAGGCGGACTGAATTTCCAGATAGAACATCATTTGTTTCCACGCATCAGCCATATACATTACCCTGCTATCAGTAAAATTGTTCAGCAAACCTGCCGGCAATTTGATTTGCAGTATATTTATTTTCCCACATTGGGTTCGGCAGTGGCATCACATTACAGGGTCATGAAGCAACTGGGGCAAAAGCCGTAAACAATATTATTTCCAAAAAAACAGCAAAGGCGACAACTTAACAAAAGTGTCGCCTTTGCTGTTTAAATTTGAAATGAACTTTACTATATTCGATAAATATTTGAATTGCGATGAGCACAACAAAAAATAAAGAAGAGGTTTTGAATGCACATGAATTGTTAGATGATTCCAGACTGAATATGGAGGATAACTTCAGTAGCCGTTCTCTGCTACGTTATCCAGGGGGCAAAACCAGAGGCGTTGATTTCATCACACAGTTTTTCCCGAAACGGCTTGATAAACTCTTATCTCCCTTTTTCGGCGGTGGTTCTATAGAGTTGGCTGTTGCAGCAAAGGGAACGAAAGTATACGGGTATGATATTTTTTCTCCCCTGGTAGAATTCTGGCAATGTCTTATTGCAAAACCACTGGAATTGGCCGGAGAGGTTGAAAAATATTTCCCACTTCCCAGGCACAGCTTTTACGAACTGCAGAAAACGCAAACCCGTTTCAAAACCAAATTGCAAAGGGCGGCAGTATACTATGTATTAAACCGTTCTTCTTTTTCGGGCTCAACCCTTTCAGGCGGTATGTCGCCCGATCATCCCAGGTTTACCTTAACGGCCATTGAAAGGCTCAGGAATTTTCATAATCCGAATGTTACCGTTACAAAAGGTGATTTTAAACAATCGCTCGCAGATCATCCGCATACATTCACCTACCTTGATCCGCCCTACCTGATCGGGAGTTCGCTGTATGGCAGGAAAGGCGATGCGCATAAGGGCTTTGATCATGAAGGATTGGCTGAGATACTAAAACAAAGAGAACATTGGATATTGTCGTATAATGATTGTGAGGCTGTAAGGAAAATATATGAAGGGTTTCCTATTCTTACACCCAACTGGAAATATGGCATGAGCAACGATAAAAGCTCTAAAGAGATACTGATCTTCAGTGAGAATTTTAAAATCGGAGCAAACTTGCTTATTAATTTTTAGAAAGTCTCAATGTCTTTTCTTCTCATACACCTTTTCTCCATTCACGTAAGTATACAATACCCGCGTGTTTAAGATATCAGGCGGATCGCATTGCATGATGTTAATATCGGTAATAGTAAAATCGGCCCATTTGCCTTTTTCAAGACTACCCTTTTCTTTTTCTTCGAAACTGCCTTTGGCCGCCCATATCGTCATTCCCTTCAGGGCTTCCTCCCTGTTTAATGCATTTTCAATTTGAAAACCACCGGGTGGAAAATGTTGGGCATCTCTTCGTACTACCGCCGCATAAAATGTTTTAAAAGGACTGATGTCTTCCACCGGGAAATCTGTTCCTAATACCAACCAACCGGTTTGTTGCAGCAAATCTTTATATGCATAGGCTGTTTTAATTCTTTCTTTACCTAACCTGTCTTCTGCCCAATACATATCGGATGTAGCGTGTGTGGGTTGAATAGAAGGAATGATGCTGTATTGATTGAAGAGATGCAGGTCGGCAGTATCAACCACCTGAGCGTGTTCTATCCGCCAGCGCCTGTCGTTTTTACCTTTTAATACAGCAGCGTATTGTTCAAGTATCATTCGGTTGCCCGAATCGCCGATAGCGTGTGTACATGCCTGAAAGGGCGATTGCATTATGATTTGCAACACCTGTGTATAATGGGAAATGCTATCAAGTAAAAAGCCGCTCCAACCCGGTTTATCGCTATACGGTTTTAGCAAACAGGCGCCTCTTGAACCCAAAGCACCATCGGCGTATAATTTGAATCCTGCAATGTGCATGCGGTCTGATTTATAGATGCCTGTTTTCAGGTAGTGGTCATAGTTTTCCTTTGCATCGGATAATAAAACAGTGAGCTTCATTTTTAATTTACCGGATTTTTGCAAACCGTCTAACTGATCAACCTGCCACTTCATTAAACCGCAGTCTGTAACACCGGTTAATCCAACAGCAAAGCAATTTTGTTGAGCGCGATCAAAAACTTTTTCAAGCGTGGCATTATCGGGCTGAGGAACCATTGCGCTTACTTTACCGATGGCGTTGTCGACCAGGATACCGGTAAGGATTTTGCCTTTGGTTTCTATAACGCCACCGCTAATTGCATCGCCTGCCTTTACTGATGCTATATCCAGGGCCTGCTGATTGGCAACGGCAGCGTGGCCGTCAATACGGGTAAGCAAAACCGGATTGTCCGGAAAATTCTTATCGAGTAATGTTTTATCGGGGAAGGATTTCATTTCCCAATCGTTCTGATCCCAGCCATTGCCGGTGATCCATTTGCCTGCAGGTATATTATTTTTTGAAACAAATGCCCTGGTGCGTTCAATACATTCATCCCAGCTTTTGGTTCCTGTAAGATCCACTTCCTGCAAATTGAGCGTATATCCGTAAAAGTGAGCGTGCCCATCAATGAATCCGGGATAGATGGATTTCCCCATGGCATCTGTTATATTATCCGAACTGTAGCGGTTAAGTATATTTGCGTTACTGCCCGTAGCGACAATTTTCCCATCGCTTACAACCATGGCCTCCGCTGTGCTGAAGTTACTGTCAACTGTATATATTAAAGCATTGTGAACAATAAGATCAACCCTGGTTTTGGTAGTACAGGATATACTGCATAGGACGATGAGAATATAAGGCAGCTTCATACAATAGATTATTCTGATAAAAATAGTACAATATAAAAACAAACAGAAACCGCACAACAGATGGAAAACAGGCTGCAAATTTATTGGGCCTGACCGCTTTGCCATACTTTTACAGTGAAAAATAGGCTTCATGTATAATAAAGAACAAACGCAGCAATTGCAGCAACAGACTATTTCTTTTTTAAAACATATGAAAAAGGGGATTGAAGCACCGGTAATCCATGAGTTACGCAGCCTGCTTCGGTTTCACGAATACCGTTATTATGTAATGAATGACCCTTTGATCGCCGACGCGGAATATGACCAGTTGTACAAAGCGCTGGAAAAAATAGAAGCTGAAAACCCGGGATTGATCACAGCAGGGTCGCCTACACAACGTGTGTCGAAAGGGCTGATAAAGGATTTTCCCAAAGTGCAGCACCTGGTACCCATGTTATCGCTTGATAATTCGTACAACGCGGCCGACCTGGTTGATTTTGACCGCAAGGCACGCGAGCTAAGCAAGTTGCCGGTAATGGAGTATTGTGTTGAACCTAAATTTGATGGAGCCAGCATTTCACTCATATATGAAAATGATTTACTGGTACGTGGCGCCACCCGGGGCGATGGGGTGGTGGGAGATGATATCACAACCAATATCAGGCAGATCAGATCCGTGCCATTATCCGCCAATTTTTCTTCCTTTGGTATCCAGCAAATTGAAATAAGAGGTGAGGTGCTGATGAACAAAAATCATTTTAAAGCCTATAATGATATGTTGGAGGAGCAGGGTGCTGGCAGGTTGGCCAATCCCCGGAATGCTGCAGCGGGTTCATTGCGTATTAAAAACCCTAAAGAAGTGAGCCGCAGAAATCTAGAGGCATTTCTCTATCATATAAGCGATGTAAATTTTTTGCCGAAGCGCGAGGCTCCGGCGGTATTACAAACGCACAGCGGTTCATTAAAAATGCTATGGGAACTGGGCTTTCGCAGTCCCGAAAAAGAAAAGAAAGTCTTTAAAGGGATAGCCGGCGTAATTGAATATTGCGGGGCTTTTGAGAGGCAAAGAGACGGGTTACCCTACGAAATTGACGGCATGGTTATTAAAGTAAATCAGCTTGAACTACAGGAAAAATTAGGAATGACCACTCACCATCCCCGCTGGGCCATTGCTTATAAGTTTAAGGCCAGGCAGGGTACCAGCAAGCTGAAGGCAGTGGAGTTCCAGGTAGGAAGAACAGGTGCTGTTACACCTGTTGCAAAAATTGATCCCGTGCAGGTAGGAGGTGTTACTGTAACCAGTATTTCACTGCACAATGAAGAATATATTAAGGAAAAGGATCTGCTGCTGGGAGATACCATTTTAATAGAACGTTCGGGCGATGTGATTCCGCAGGTGGTTAAATCTTTTCCGGAATTGCGAACGGGGGGCGAAGCAATTATTTATTTCCCCACAACCTGCCCCGTGTGCGGTTACCGGCTCGAGAAACCAGATGATGAAGCGGTATGGCGGTGCAACAACAGCAATAATTGCCCCGCTCAGATTGTAGAGCGGATCATTCATTTCAACAGTAAAGATGCGATGGATATTCGTGGTTTGGGGGATGCCATTGTAAGAAAATTTTATACGCTGGATTATCTCAAAGATATTCCGGGTATCTATTCCCTGCCATTCGACAAGATCAGGAAGCTGGAAGGCTTTGGAGAAAAAAGTGTAACCAATATGCAAACGGCTATAGAGGCGTCAAAAAAACAACCGCTTCACCGGCTGATATATGGACTGGGCATTCGTTATATCGGTGAAACGACCGCCAAAGTGCTCGCGCAGGAAGTAAACCATTTGTTAGATTATACCGGGTTTACCCCAGCCCGGCTACAGGAGATGGACGATATAGGTCCCAAAGTTGCCGACAGTGTATACCAGTTTTTTCACAACGATCAAAACATACAATTGCTGCAAAAGCTGGAAGATATAGGGTTGAATCTTAAAAATGAAAAGAAGGAACTGCACACCAGCAGCACGCTTAGCGGGCAAACCTTTCTTTTTACAGGTACGCTCAATAAACTTAAAAGAAGCGAGGCTGAAGCAACTGTGGAAGAGAATGGCGGCACTATTCTTAGTGGAGTGAGCAGTAAGTTAAATTATCTTGTTGTTGGGGAAGATGCAGGCTCCAAATTTGAGAAGGCAAAAAAGATAGCGACTATAAAAATCATTAGCGAAGATGAATTTTTGAGTATGATCAACGGGTCGGTCAATTAACGGCTTTTTATAGGGTAACCATGGCAGAAAGTATGGGTATAAAAATAAATATGCGAAGCCATTCTAATTTAGTAAATTTATAAGACCTAAAAACATCTCCTCATGATAAAGAAAATTCCCGGGGAAACATGGAAGCCGTTGCAGTTCTCCGGATGGAAGCAGCTTCGTAAAAAGTATGCCGTCTCCAACCACGGTAAAGTAGCCAGCTATACCGACGACATTTATGATGATGGCCAGTTGCTCAGCGGATCGCTCACCACGGGCTACAGGAGCCTTAATCTTCACCGGCCCAACAATAAGGGCACCCTTTATATTCATCGTGAGATCGCCCGTTTGTTTTGTAAAAAGCCTTCGCCCAAACACCAGTTTGTCATTCATCTTAATTACAACAAAACAGACAATAAATCCTCCAACCTTAAATGGGCAACTTTAAGCGAAGTAAGCCGTCATCAGCAAAAGAGCCCTGCTAAGATTGCTTATAAAAAATTACAGGCCAACCGGTCATCCGGTTTAAAACTCAACACCAACCAGGTAAGCGCTATTAAAAAAACCATTGCCGATCCCAAACGTAAGCTCACTTACAAGCAATTGGCCGAAAAATACGATGTGAGCGAGATGACATTGTATAGAATTAAGAGCGGTGAAAACTGGGCACGGGTGAAATAGTGCTCCTGATCCGGACGGTTGCAATATCGAATTTCAAATTTGATGTCTCAAATCTGAAATTTGGAGTTAAATTGCGGATCTCACACTATTGATTAATATACGAAATGATACAACCAGCCACAGTCCGCTTTCTTAAGAATCTTTCCAAAAACAATAATAAACCCTGGTTCGATCTTCACAGAAAAGAATACGAAGTTGCCCGCAAAGATTACGAAGGTTTTATTCAATCGGTTATTGATGCATTTGGTAAAACTGATCCTTCCATTGCTCCTTTGATTGCAAAGCAATGCTTATTCCGTATTAACAGGGATATCCGCTTCAGTAAAAATAAAACACCCTACAAAAAAAATTTTGCAGCCAGTATTAACCGGGGTGGAAAAAAATCCATTTTTGCCGGCTATTACTTTCACCTGGAACCTGGTAATAGTTTTGTGGGCGGCGGCATCTGGATGCCCATACCAGCGGAAACGCAAAAAATAAGACAGGAAATTGATTATTGCTGGCCGGAATTTAAAAAAATAATTACAGCAAAAAAGTTCAAAACCATTTACGGCGATTTGGATAATGAGCCGGAAATTACTTTGGTTAATGTGCCTAAAGGATATGCTAAAGATAATTCCGCAGCACAGTACCTTAAGCTAAAAAGCTGGATTGCAATGCAGGCAATTGACGATGCAGCTCTTGGTTCCAAAACCCTGCTAAAACAAACGGTGCAGGCATTCGGCGCCATACACCCACTGATCTGGTTTTTGAACCGCGCTATAGAAGAGTAAAGACTGTTTAAACCGGCTTATAAAGCTTTTTGAAACAGTCTTTACCGCGGTTACACAATTATAATAAGTTATTTGTCACCAGGTATTCCGCGATCTGTACTGCATTGGTAGCTGCGCCTTTACGCAGGTTATCGCTAACGATCCACATGTTCAGCGTGTTGGGCTGCGATTCATCCCTTCTTAATCTTCCCACAAATACATCATCTTTTTCATGTGCATCTTTAGGCATTGGATACAGAGCATTGGAAGGGTCGTCAACCACTACTACGCCAGGCGCTTTGCTAAGTATTTCTTTAACTTCCTTTAAATCATAGTCACTCTTAAATTCTATGTTTACGCTTTCACTGTGCCCGCCCATAACCGGAATGCGAACGGTTGTAGCGGTTACCCGAATGCTGTCATCTCTTAATATTTTCCTGGTTTCATTCACCATTTTCATCTCTTCCTTGGTATACCCGTTATCGAGAAACACATCAATTTGAGGTATTACGTTCAGATCAATGGGGTATTTATAAGCCATGGGATATGCACCATTATCGCCTTTAACCGAATGGTTCCTTTCGCCCTGCATTTGCTCAACTGCTTTTACACCGGTGCCGGTAACACTCTGGTAAGTGCTTACTATAATTCTTTGTATGTTGTATTTTTTATGCAGGGGATTAAGTGCCACTACCATTTGTATGGTGGAGCAATTTGGATTGGCTATGATCTTATCTTCTTTCGTTAAAGCATCGGCATTAATTTCAGGCACTACTAATTTTTTAGAAGGGTCCATACGCCATGCAGAAGAGTTATCAATAACAGTGATACCTGCCGCTGCAAATTGCGGTGCCAATGCAAGAGAGGTGCTTCCTCCTGCTGAAAATAAAGCTACATCAGGCTTTGCCGCAATAGCATCATCAGTGCTTACCACCTTATATTTTTTTCCTTTAAAAGCTACTTCCTTACCAATGGATTTTTCAGAGGCAACAGGGATCAATTCTGTTACCGGAAAATTCCTTTCTGCCAGAACCTGTAACATTTTAGTGCCTACCAATCCTGTGGCGCCAACTACTGCAACTTTCATTTTTTGGTTTATTTTATGGTTTTAGTTTTGATACACTACATTAAAAAAGCCTTTCCTGTTCCGGAAAGGCCTTGAATATATTCGGTCATACAATACACTCTTTAACCTCTCCATTGCTGGAACTGTTTCTTTGTGCGTTTTGTATGTTTCTTTAATTTTAGCATTGTGGCGGCAAAGATAATCAGCAACTGTGATTCCTCCAAAAATATAACTTAAACATTTTGTGGCGTTCGGCAGTGAATTGATGAGGGGGCTGCGTTAATCATTTGTCGTTTGGATTATGCCCTGCTTCATTACTCTAAAATGTTTATTTCCTCCTTTCATGCCCTTTTGTGGGTTGCTTCTCTGCTGACACGCTGTTAAACGGTGTAACTTTTTTTAACTTCTTTAATTTGATACATTTGCCTTAATCAAATTTTTAAAAAGCATGCGAAAAGTGTTTATTATTACCGCTTTGATCTGTATGCTGGTAACAGGTTATTTATCTTATGCGGTAAGTCAGTGGTGGCTGATTATTTTTGTTATGGTGGTTTTGCTTATTGTAATGGGTATTTATGATATGGTGCAGATCAAACATTCTATTATGCGTAACTATCCCGTTGTAGGGCGGCTGCGCTACTGGATGGAGGATATACGGCCTAAAATGTATCAATATTTTATTGAGTCGGATATTGACGGACGTCCTATTAACCGAATTGACCGTTCAACTATATACCAGCGTGCCAAACAGCAAATGGACACCATGCCTTTTGGTACCCAACTCAATGTGTATGAAGAAGGATATGAATGGCTGAGTCATTCTATTGCACCAAAAGATTTTAATACATTGAATCATGACCCACGAATAGTAGTTGGCAACAAAGATTGCCGGCAGCCTTATTCATGCAGCATATTAAATGTGTCGGCTATGAGTTTTGGATCACTTAGTCCCAATGCTATTGAAGCTTTGAATGCCGGGGCTAAAATTGGAGGATTTGCGCATAATACAGGTGAAGGAGGCATTAGCTCCTATCATCTCAAACACGGGGGTGATATTATATGGCAGATAGGAACAGGATATTTTGGTTGCAGGGATGAAGATGGCCGTTTTTCGGCAGAAATATTTAAAAAAAATGTTGAGAGGCCGCAAATTAAAATGGTTGAACTCAAGCTTTCGCAGGGTGCAAAACCAGGGCATGGCGGCATTTTGCCGGCAAAAAAGAATACCCTTGAAATCGCAGCCATTCGTCATGTACAGCCTGGCACAACGGTTTATTCACCACCTTACCATAGTGCGTTTGATTCACCAAAAGAGCTTATACTATTTATACAGCAACTCAGGGAACTCTCAGGTGGCAAACCCACAGGCTTCAAATTGTGCATTGGAAAAAAAAGTGAATTTGCAGGGATCTGTAAAGCAATGGTTGAATTGGATATGTATCCTGATTTTATTACTGTAGATGGTGGCGAAGGCGGCACCGGCGCTGCGCCCCAGGAATTCTCCAATTATGTAGGGGCGCCCTTAATGGACAGCCTTGCTTTTGTACACAATATGCTGGTAGGTTTTGGAATAAGGCAACATATTAAAATAATCGCTTCTGGAAAAATTTTGTCGGGATTCCATATATTAAGAGCTATAGCTCTTGGAGCGGATGGTTGTAACAGTGCAAGGGCTATGATGATGGCATTGGGTTGTATACAAGCCCTGGTATGTAATACAAACAAATGCCCCACAGGGGTTGCCACACAGGATCCGCAGTTAACAGTTGGATTGGTAGTAGATGATAAAAAACACAGGGTAGCCAACTATCATGAAGATACCATCAATTCTTTTATAGAACTTACCGGGGCTGCAGGATTGGACGATTACAAACAACTGACCCGCTCACATATTTACCGCCGTGTATTTATGAATGAAGTAAGAACGTTTGAGGATATTTTTCCATCGCTGCAACCCGGTTGCCTGCCGAATGGCAATGTGCCTGAAAAGTATAAGCAGGACATAGAAGCGGCAAGTGCAGACAGGTGGTGAGGAGTGAGATGTTGGGGGTTACAGGTTTCAGAGGACAGGTTGCAGCCATTCGCCATTGCCTGTTCACCATTCACTATTCACTATGGGGCTTCCCCTCATTTTAACCGCTTTATTTTCACCATCTCAATACGGGTGTCGCTTACATTAATGATATCAAATTCGTAACTGTCAATGATAATTCTTTCCTTAATCTTGGGTATCATTTCGTGATGATGAATGATATAGCCCGAAAGGGTTTCTGATTCTGTTTCGCCAAAGTAGAGATGATATTTTTTATTTAAATAATCCAACTCAAGTCTTCCTGAAAAAATAAATTCATTTTCAGCTATTTGTTTTTCAACAAATTTGTCTGTGTCATATTCGTCACGTATTTCACCAAAAATCTCTTCCAGCAAATCTTCCATGGTAATAATGCCTGCGGTACCTCCAAATTCATCCACTACCCACGCAATACTTTTTTGCTCTTTGGTGAATTTGCTGATCAGATCCATGGCGCTCATGCTTTCGGGAACAGCCGGAATGGGCAATAAAATAGATTGTATACCGGAAGGATTTTTAAAAAGTTCAATCTGGTGAATATATCCCCGGATATTATCAATATTATTTTCATATACTACCAGCCTGCTTAATTTGGTGTCAATGAATTTTTCCCTTACGTTATTAATTGATGTATTTATCTCAACAGATTCAATCTCTTTCCGGGGTATCAGGCACTGGCGTATTTTAACGGAAGGAAGCTGTAGTGCATTCTCAAAAAGCTGGGTATTCATGTCATGAGTACCATCCGACTGATCTTTGTGCTGCTGAATAAAATATTCAAGATCAACGGGCGAAATAGCGGCTTTTTTTTGATCCGATATCCTGATATTAAATAAATAGGTGAGGATCCATTCGGAGATGCTGATAAAAAAAGATGCAACCGGATAGAGAATGCTATGAAAAAAATCAAGTATACCTAACTGTGCAAAAATAGATAATACAGAATCATTCTTGGCCCTGAATAAAGCTTTAAAAGAAAATTGAACAACAAGTAAAATCAATGTAGAAATTAAAGTTTCAAAAATCAATCTCAGGTATTTTACATATGCAGAAAACGATGCGGCAAGATGCATTTCGATCCAGTCCCACAACGGCGAAAGAAATTCTCCTACAAGCAATCCATAAATCACTACTGCCAGGCTAAATCCTACTAAAGTAGTTCCAATAAATTTTACCGGCTGCTCCAGTAATTGCGATAATATTCTGCCACTGCGCAACCCTTGTTTTCTTTTGAGTTCAAAAGAAAATTTATTGGCGGACACAAATGCCACTTCAATACCGGCAAAAAAACCAACCAGTAGTAAGGTTAAAATAATACCCACTAATTTTAATATATCAACATCAGCCATACATCTTCAAATATAATAAATTGATTAATAATTGTTTAATAAGAAGAAATGTAAATCTTGCTATTATTACATTTAAGATTATTACAATGTATTGTCTTCATAATATAAATACAACGGAGCCAGGAGGTATATAGTGTTCGGGGAAAAGCCAGCATTATTTATTGAATATTATTATACAAACATTTATTATTATAGGTATAGGTGAATTGTTTGTTATAGGATAGCTGTGACTATCTTTTCTGCCTCCCGGCAAGCCTGTTCCAGGCGGTTATTTATGATAATATAATTAAAATGATCTTTGAACGATAGCTCGTAAGAGGCTTTGTTTACTCTTGCTTTAAGTGATTCGTTTGTTTCCGTTCCTCTGTGCTCGAGCCTGTTCTTTAATTCTTTTACAGAGGGGGGTTGAATGAAAATAGAAAAAGAAGATTCAGGATAACGGCGTTGTATGTGTAATGCGCCTTTTACATCAATATCCAGTACTGGTATTTTTCCTGTTTTCCAAATGCGTTCCAGCTCAGCTTGTAAAGTGCCATAATATTTTCCTTCGTATACCATTTCCCATTCAACAAATTCGTTAAATTGGATTTTTTGCTGGAATATTTCCTTACTCAGAAAATAATAATCTTTACCGTTTTGTTCATTCTCTCTTGGCGCCCGGGTAGTGGCAGATACAGAAAATGAAAGTTGATGAGGATATTTTTCCAGCAGGTAATGTACAATGGTGGTTTTACCTGCACCTGAAGGGGCTGTAATAATAATGATCTTATTTTGATTCATATTTTTTGAAAACGGGTTATACCAGGGAAATTCCAGTATATAAAATTTACCATTGATTTTAAATGCGTTTTATTTGCGCACCCAACTTTTCTAGTCGTTTATCAATATATTGATATCCTCTGTCTATTTGTTCAATATTCTGGATGATGCTTTTGCCTTCAGCGCTTAGCGCTGCAATGAGTAATGCAACGCCGGCACGAATGTCGGGACTACTCATGGTGATGCCACGAAGATGGTGTTCCCTTCCCAATCCTATTACCGCTGCCCTGTGCGGATCGCAAAGAATGATTTGCGCACCCATGTCTATAAGTTTGTCAACAAAGAACAAACGGCTCTCGAACATCTTCTGATGAACAAGTACTGAACCTTTAGCCTGTGTAGCCACCACTAATATTATGCTTAGTAAATCGGGTGTAAATCCAGGCCAGGGATGATCATAAATGGTCATTACCGAACCATCCAGAAATGTTTGGATTTCATAAATTTCCTGTTCAGGAATATGAATATCATCACCATTGCATTCTATTTCAATACCCAATTGCCGGAATTTTTCGGGTATTTGCCCTAAATGCGCTATACCTGCATTTTTTATGGTAATGTCGCTTCGGGTCATAGCTGCCATTCCTATAAAGGAACCCACTTCAATCATATCAGGTAACATGGTATGCGTTGTTCCACTTAATTGATCCACGCCTTCAATAGTAAGCAAATTGGAGCTTACACCTGTAATGCGGGCTCCCATCCGGTTCAACATCCTGCACAATTGCTGTACATAAGGTTCGCATGCAGCATTGTAAATAGTAGTAGTTCCTTCTGCCAAAACGGCGGCCATCACAATATTGGCTGTTCCTGTTACAGAAGGTTCATCAAGCAACATATCCGCGCCTCTCAAAGAAGGCGCGTTGAGGTGAAAGAATCCATCCTGGTGATGATAATCGAATTGTACGCCTAATTTTTCAAAACCAATAATATGGGTGTCCAAACGTCTTCTTCCAATTTTATCGCCTCCCGGCTTTGGAATAAACGCTTTTTTAAATCTGGCGAGCAGGGGACCAGCCAGCATGACAGAGCCACGCAACCTACCGCTTTTTTTACGGTAGGTTTCGCTATGCAGGTAATCAATATTTATGTTATCCGCCCTAAAAGAACAGGAATGCCGGTTATGACGTTCGATTTTTACATTCATTTCACCCAGCAACTCTATCAGCAGGTTCACATCCAGTATGTCAGGTATGTTGTGTACGGTTATCTTTTCAGAGGTGAGTAATACGGCACTAATAATTTGCAGCGCCTCATTTTTAGCGCCCTGTGGCATTATTTCACCTTTAAGTTTTTTTCCGCCTGTTACTTCAAATGAATGCATATTTCATACAATGAGTGCAAATATAAAACCCCGGCAGTTTGTTCACATAGCCGGGGTTCTTTATTTTTAGGATTACCAGTTTATTTAAATCTTTTTTTATAATGTTTCCCGCTCTTACCATTGCGGTCGTTACGTTCGTTTCGACCTCCGCCCCCATTATTGCGTTGCTGGTAACCACCCTTACCTCCTCCACGCTGAAAACGATTGCCATCCCTGTTGTCTCTTTCCCGGTAAGCTTTTACAAATGGAGTATTGGTAAATTCAAGCTTTCCATCGGTAATCGCGTTTAATTCGCTACGGATAGCATCATCATGCACCAGTTCCTTATGCCATGTGTTGTAAGCCAGTTTCATATAATAGGCGATGGAATTCGCAAAGCCCGATCGCTTTTCCGGGTTTTCTTCCTTCAGCGCCTTATTGATGACCAACTCAAGATTTTTTCCGAGATGGGAATACTTTGGATATTTTTTAGGGTAAGCTAATACCTGGGGCCTGGTTTTCAAAGTTTCCCTGGTGGGAATAGGGTATGGACTATCAACATCAAGTTTAAAGTCGGATATTAAAAAAAGATGATCCCATAACTTATGCCGGAAATCTTCTACATTTTTAAGATGTGGATTCAGAAAACCCATCAGCTCAATCAGCGCATGAGCATTTTTTTGCCTTTTATCCCTGTCCTCAATCGTTATTACGTAGTCAATCATCTTCTGAATATGGCGTCCATATTCCTTCATGATAAGATGATTCCTTGTTGTATTGTATTCCATATGTAAATTCAATGTTGACAAAAATACGAAAGAGTTGGCAACTTTTGGGGTATACCAACTCTTTTATGAGGATTATGCGATTGTACCGGTACAAGCCCTACCTGATGAGCAAACGGCTTATATGCTGACTTCTTGTAGCAGTATTGGTTACAAGTACGAAATATAGCCCGGGCTGGTACCTTTTTATAAAGGTGAGCTTATATTGCCGTCCACCGTTTGGAGATATATTGCTTCTTTCCATTACCTGACCCATACTGTTTACGAGGTTAACCTGCAGGTTATGTTTTTGTATACTGCTGAACTGCAGGGTAATTTCTTTTTCTGCAGGGTTAGGAAAGATGCTGAATTCAGATTGTTGCAAAGATTCTATATTAACCGAGGTGAGCGCAGAATACTGCACTTTTCCCCCGGCATCCGTTTGCTTTAAACGGAAATAAATTTTGCCGTTAACTGATGCCGGAACAGCATAATCAAACTCATATTTCACAACAGTGCTGCTGGTGGCCGGCATTTGGCTTTGCATGGTGCCAATACTGCTAAAATCGGAACCATTAATGCTTACTTCCGGCGTATATACGATATTGTTCTCTTCCCTTTCTTTTATCCAGGTTAATTCAATATTGCTGTTATTGGTTTTACGCGCCGAAAATGTAAGCTTTCCTTCAGCCAGAACACTCATAGGGCAATAGGTATAGGTGGTGCCAATCGTTACCTGTGTATTGAGGGTAACAATTCTTTGCGTGTATCTTCCTCCAAAGCCTTGTGCTAAAAGAGATGCCAGTACATCGTATTTGAATTTGATTGATCCTGTGCCAGTAAATTCTCCAAAATCCGAGGGAGCAATGGATTGAGTAAAAACACGAGGCGTAGAGGGGCTGGATAAAGGTTCAGTTGGCGCTGCCTGTATTTTCCCCCAGGCGTTAGAATAATCATCGTTTGGTCCGTTACTGGCCCATGGTGGCGTACTGGTTTCTACAGCAGGATTATCGCTGGCGCCAATGGTGATATTGTTATATACTATGGTTGTATCCAGCATAATTCCCGACCCTAATCCCGGACCTCTTATATAATCAGTTCTGTAGTAAGTAATTTTATATGTTATTATCGCACCTACATCATTCACTACTTCAAGTATAGCATTTCCTAAGGTTGATATAGTGAGATCCGCACTCATAAGGGTACCCAGTGAGGGATCGAATTTGTAGGGATAATAAAGGGAATCCGATAAACTGGCAAGATTGGTAGTATAAGAATAAGTTACGGATTGCAGTGGCCCCCCATTGGGGCATTGTGCCTGGGATACCTTATTCAAGTTCAGCAAAGCATATACTACAACTAAGCAAATGCGTAGAATTCTAAGCCTCATAGGTATGAATTTAAGTTTACAAAAGGTTTGGATATAAAGGAAATCATTTTGAATATTGCCGGTATCACATCTCCATCAACGATATTTTACCAGAAATAAGCAAGCAGATTACCTTTGCAATAATACACTAATAATAACGCCAGGCATGCCTGATAATTACTTTGTAAAGTCATCTGGAATAACATTTAAAAATGTGTTTATTTTAATCAATTGAAAATCATGAAAGTGATCATATACGGGGGTGTTGACTTTTTACCAAAGGAGAAAAGTTTTGAGAGGTTTGTTCATCATATTCTTTACCGGCTTTGCATACAGTACAATTCTGATTCCTTCATTTTTTTATCCTGTGGTAAAAATTCTCCTTTGCATTACAATAATTTGTCTGTTTCTGTGGCTGTTCCGTTTTTTGCAAGGCCTGTAAGCAAGGTATGGTGCAATAATAAAGTGGTATCGGCAATTAAAAAAAGCGGAGCAGATATATTGATTTCGCTCAACGATCGTCTGGTGCCAACGCTTATACATCAAATCCTTATCATATCCGGCACTACTGATATCAAAACAATAAAAGCTGCCGCCAGGTATTTGAATAGCGGTAAACGATGCAGTATCATTATTTCATCGGCTTTAATGAAAGAAAAGCTGGTTAAAAAAATCTTACCGGAATCCGCCGTGTTTGTATTGCCACAGGCTCCTGGTTTAATGTATCAACCTGTTGACTGGGAGAAAAGAGAAACGGTAAAAAGTAAATACACAACCGGCAGGGAATATTTTTTGATCCCAGTATCATCCATGCCCTATCATCATATCATCAATACATTAAAGGCCTTCTCCCAATTCAAAAAATGGCAACAAACTAATATGCAGCTCATTTTATGGGGAAGCCTTTTGTATGATAAAAGAGTAAAGGATTTGCTGCAAACATACAAATACCGGGATGATGTAAAGGTCATAGGAAATACGGATAATGAGGCCGGTTATGCAGCCGCGGTGGCATCGTGTATGGCGATGATTTATTTGCCTGCCGCTGATGAAACAGCCATTGTACTGGCGGAGGCGATGCAATGCGGGACACCTGTTATTACTGCCAAAACGGGCGCCCTTTCCGAAACAGGTGGTGATGCCGTGTTGTATTGCAACCCCGCGGATATTAAAGACCTTGCCGGCAGCATGATGAAACTGTATAAAGATGAAAAATTGAGACGTTCACTGATCAGCAAGGGGCTGGAGCGGGTTTCGCCGCTTAATGAAACAACTGCAATGGAGATGCTTTCGCATTATATTCGTCAGGTAGTTACCACATAAATCCACTTACCTTTGCATAATTTTATACATCATCAACCATGGAACAATCCAAAATTACTATTGACGTTACACTTGATCCGGAAAAAATTCCACAACAAATTTCATGGAATGCCAGTAGCAGCAGCGCTAAAGATATACAGCATGCAAAAGCTATGATACTGGCTTTTTGGGACGGGCAGGAGAAATCGGCCTTACGAATTGATTTGTGGACCAAAGAAATGATGGTAGATGAGATGGGCGACTTTTTCTACCAAACGCTCATAACGATGGCAGACACCTACCGGAGGGCTACGGGTCAAACTGAACTGGTGGAAGCGATTAAATTATTCGCGAAGGATTTTTATAATAAATCGCGTGAGCTTTTGGAAAAAAGCTGAACGATATAAAATGCATGTTTACATTTTACTTAAAACAACTTGTTTAATATAAACACATATCAATATGGCACTGGAACAGACTGTAAATGACCAGATCAAAGCGGCTATGCTTGCAAAAGACGCGAATAGATTGCGTGGACTGAGGGCCATAAAAGCCGCTATTATTATTGCAAAAACAGCTGAAGGCGCAGGAGGACAATTAGCTGAAGCCGATGAAACGAAATTATTACAGAAACTGGTAAAGCAACGCAAAGATTCTTTAGAAATTTATCAGCAGCAGAATCGTGCAGATCTTGCTCAAACAGAACAGGAAGAAATTGATGTAATAGAGGCCTTTCTTCCAAAACAATTGAGTGAAGAAGCGCTGAAGGAAGTGCTGATTAAAATTATTGCCGAAACGGGCGCAGCCTCCCCTGCGGATATGGGTAAAGTGATGGCGGCGGCAACCAAACAGCTCGCGGGGCAGGCAGATGGTAAAACCATTAATGCCGCAGTAAAAAGTTTATTGGTAAAATGATATTGTTATGAATAATATGCCAATACATGTGGATTGATATTGTATTCCTGGTTGCATTAATAGTAGCAATAGTTAAAGGAGCTATGCGGGGTATTGTTATGGCATTGTTTTCATTTGCCGGGTGGTTCATCGGACTGGCTGCAGCGCTAAAATTATCGGCAGTAGTTGCTGTATACATGCAGGAACATACGGGCATCAGCGCCAAATGGCTGCCGCTGATTTCTTTTTTACTTGTTTTTGTAATAGTAGTACTGCTGGTACAGTGGGCGGGCAAAGCGATAGAAAATCTATTTGATTTTACTTTATTAGGCTGGGTGAATCGTTTAGGCGGAGCGCTATTGTATACAGGTATGTATATACTGCTGGGTAGCATACTTTTATTTTATGCAGACAAAATGCATTTAATCAATCCCGAAACATTATCAAACAGCCGGGCTTATGCGCTTACTGCAGGAATAGCTCCGGCTTTAATAGAAGGGTTAGGAGCAATAATACCTTCATTTAAAAATACTTTTCACGAGTTACAAACCTTTTTTGATAAGATTGGGAAAGAGTTTTCAGGCAATAAATAAAGTGAGGGACTCTTGATTAAGGCCGTCTTTTTGCCGTATCTGTAACTGGCCTTACGCTATCTCGTGCAAAAGCATTATCGGGTACAATGTTGGTGTCGCCTGCAGCAGCGCCTGTGAACTCCGACTCCGGAACAGGGAGGATGCCCTGTGAAGGATTGATTATTTTTATATTTCTGAAATCCTGTGAAGCTTCTAATCCTTTACCCGGAAGAACAGTACCATCTTTTTTTGTGATCTTTACAGGTTTATCGGTATAAAATATTTCTTTATTCTGATCCCACCACAATTCCTGGCAGCGCAGGGTGTCCTGGTTAAATTTTTGAATCACCACTACACTATCTTTAAGGTACATTTTCTTTTGTCCTTCGATATAGCGGCCATATAAAGCATCCAGCACGCTTTCTACCTGCAGTGAATCATTATAAAAATCAACGTGTAACGCATTGGGAAACTCCACTCTGGGCAAAGTATCCTGGTAACGGTACATTAAAGGAGCCGTAAGTTTGGCCCGCATTTTACCTGCCTGGCTAAAATAAGTTTCAATTGTTCGCGCCTCGTCTACTCCAATTTTTTTTTCAGTAAGTTCTCTTATTTCCTGCTCACTGTTTTCACAACCAGCCAAAAAAAAGAGCAGTATATAGCACACGCAGGTGTAAAAATTTTTACGCCTGATTGCGATACGCTTTATTGGTATGTGCGTTTGATAAACCATATATCGCTCAGAGATAACCCGATGGAAATTCTGTAAAAGTTTTCGCGAAGTGAGTTGCTTTTATTACCGCGGGCGCCGATTTCAAAAGCGGTATTGATGCTTGTATACTGACCAGAGTATAAACTATAGCCATACTTGCGTACGGGAAAGGAAGCGCCAAATGTTACGGCATATACAGGCAGGTTCTTATCTACTGCAATATAGTCCGGCCCCATATAAAAGCCCGCACGGTATTGAACCTGCGCCCAATAACTGGTGCTTTTATAATTCGGTATCACCGATCCGCCCAGCCTGAACAGCCAGCTATTTTTTACCTGGTCTTTTTGATCATAATACCTGTAATCCGACCACTGAGACAAACTATATTCAGCACTTACAGACCAGGTAAGATCTTTTTCAATAGTGATGCCTGCCCCGTAAGTGGCGGGTACAATAATTTTGCCTTTGTTATCGTCTGAAATATATATACTGTCTTTTTGTATTTCACCGGAGGAAGCGGTATACTCGAAGGTTTGGCGGATGATCTTCCTTGAGGCGTTCAAAGAATTTTTAAACTGCGCAAATGCCCCCAGTTTGAGGCTTAAATTCTTGCCAATACGGGTTGAATACTGCGCTCCCCCATGTACAAAAAAACCGCCCATGTAAGTGCTGTCAGCCCATTTTCCTTTTTCATACAAAACACTGTCGTTTATTAATATACGTTCTGTAACATAGTTTTTGCTGCCAAAAGCATAGCCTGCGTTTACGCCAACAGTAAAATGTTTACTGCCAATACCTGTTCCCACATAAGCCTGGTAAGAACCACCCTGGCCGCTAAATGATGTAAGTACACTGTCTACACCCGGCAGGCGGGTAGTTTGCTGTAACTCGTAATTTATGCGGGTTAGCGGGCGTAATCCAATGTTCATTCCCCAATTGTTCTTTTTCGAAAGGGGAAAACCCACCTGGAGATAAGAAGGTATAAGATAACCCGAGTTGAGTGTACGAACCGGGTTGGTAGCTTTAAGGGTTCGACCGGTATAATCAAGACCCACATCAAATGTGGTATATTTTAAGCGGGCATAAGATGCCGGATTAACAAAGTTTACGGTTACCGGGTCGTAATAGGAAGCAGCAACGCCGCCCATTGCGCGGTTTACAATATTTTGGCCGGGCACTATATCCCCCAACCCAAACCGAGAATAGGGTGAATTTTCCTGTGCGGAAACAGCACCGTATTTTAGAAGAAAAATTGAACTGAACAAAAATAGTTTTCTGCAGTTAGTTATACTCACTGATCGCATACAAGCCTTTATAAATTAAATGAGGGTCTGCAAATATCTTATTTTTCAGCACTTGAGCAAAATAGGGTGAATCGCCACCGGTTAAAAGCACGTTAAAGTTGCTATATCGCTCTGAATATGCGTCAATTATACCATCAATTTCTTTTGCCATCCCCAGTATTACACCACTGGTTATATTGGTTTTTGTATCATATCCCACCAAAGGAAAATTCCAATCTGCCTTTACCAAGGGCAATTTGGCCGTATAATCCCTAAGCGATTTAAGCCTCATTTCCATACCCGGGGAGATACCTCCTCCCAGGAACTGGTTGTATTTACTGATAAAATTATAGGTGATACAAGTGCCCAAACCTATTACAAGATTATGTTTTCCGGGGAAAAAGGAAACCGCTCCAGCAGATAAAGCCAATCGGTCTGCACCAATGGTTTCAGGTTTTGTAACCGGCGCTGTAAAGGGTAGTCGTGTAAAGCTTGAAAGCAAATGAAACCGGGAATGTTCAGATAAAATATTCTCTATCTCAGTATTGTGATTGATTACAGAAGATAAAATGCTTTTATGAGGTCGAATTTGCTGTAGCAACCGGGCAATAGTATCGGGTTCCGCATCATCCAAAACTTCTACAAATTGCAATTCGTGTTCTTTGAATACAGCGTACTTAAGCCTTGTATTACCAAAATCAAAACAAACTGTTATCATTCGCATTCTAAGTATTAACAGGTTAGGGAAGTAAGGACAGCACCAAAAGTCTGACAAAATACTTTAAAATAATAAATTGATTTGGAGACGTTATTTTGAAGTTTTTCACTGATGCATCTCCTTATCCGGCATAACCATTAATTTTGAGCGCTGAATTATCTTTTAAAATGTTTTCCGGTAACTGATTTTAACTGTTTACTACTGCCCTGTATCCGTTAAAACGGCGATGAATCAGGCTGATATCTTATAAAACAGGCTATGACTGCAGAACATCAACGACTTTCCGTTAATGCTAAAAAACCCGTTCCACTCGAACAATGGGGTCCTTATTTGAGCGAACGTCAATGGGGAACAGTACGCGAAGATTATAGTACTACCGGCGATGCCTGGAATTATTTTCCTTTTAATCATTCGCACAGCCGTGCTTACCGGTGGGGAGAAGACGGGCTGGCAGGCATTTGCGATTTTTTTGGTAACCTTTGTTTTGGCATTGCTTTATGGAATGGCAAGGATAAGATTTTAAAAGAAAGACTCTTTGGTTTGGGTAATAAGGAGGGCAATCATGGCGAAGATGTAAAAGAACTGTACTATTATTTAGACAATATTCCTACCCATTATTATATGGAATATTTATACAAGTATCCCCAGCAGGCTTTTCCCTATGACGATTTATTAGAACAAAATGCCAGACGATCAAAGCAGGAACCGGAATATGAAATTTTAGATACCGGTGTGTTTGATAACAATGAATATTTTGATGTACAGGTTACTTATGCAAAACAAAACTCCTGCGACATTTTTATTAAAATTGAAGTATCGAACCGTGCTGATAAACCTGCCGCTATAACCGTATTGCCAACGCTTTGGTTTTATAATCGTTGGGCCTATGCTGGTGCAGATGTAAAACCAGTGATAAAATATTTGAATAAAAATGCGGTGCAGTCCTCCCATTATAAACTGGGGAACTATTACCTGTATTTTCAAAATCCGCAGGATTACCTGTTTACTGAAAATGAAACCAATACAGAGAAAGTTAATGGAACACCTAATGCAACGGTTTTTGTAAAAGATGCATTTCATGATGCCATTATTGACGGGAAAAATATTCAGGCATTACGTAACAAAAAATCAGGAACTAAATTTTCTCCTGTATATAAATTAAAAATCCCCGAGGGGGCAACAAAAACCATTTATTGCAGATTCACCAACCAACTGCTTGACAATGCTTTTGCCAGGGGTTTTGAAAAAGTATTTTCAATGCGTAAAAATGAAGCCAATGATTTTTATGCAGCCATATTGCCTGCAGAGATGGATGAAGATATGGCCAAAATACAGCGGCAGGCACTGGCGGGTTTGTTGTGGAGCAAGCAGTATTATCATTTCGATGTGGAGCGATGGCTTACTACAAGTGACGGTATAACCCCTGTAAGTGCCGGCAAGCAAAACGGTCGCAATCACGATTGGAAGCATCTTAAAAACCAGGATGTAATATCTATGCCCGATAAATGGGAATATCCGTGGTATGCGGCATGGGATCTGGCTTTTCATTGTATTTCGATGGCAGTAGCTGATCCATGCTTCGCTAAAAACCAGTTATTGCTGATCATGCGGGAATGGTATATGAAGCCAGACGGCCAATTGCCTGCCTATGAATGGAATTTTAGTGACGTTAACCCTCCCGTACAGGGATGGGCCGCCATGCAGGTCTATTATATTGAAAAGAAAAATAATGGTAAAGGAGATATTGATTTTTTAAAGAAAGTCTTTCAAAAACTGCTGATCAACTTTACCTGGTGGATGAACCGGAAAGACCTGAGTGGTAATAATCTTTTTGAAGGTGGCTTTTTGGGACTGGATAATATTGGCGTATTCAACCGTAGCTCGCAACTGGGCAGCAACATGCAGTTGGAGCAGGCCGATGGCACGAGCTGGATGGGCATGTATGCGCTGAACATGCTGGATATGGCCCTGGAGATTGCTGTGCATGATATTGCTTTTGAAGATACCGCCACTAAGTTTTTTGAACAGTTTGTGCTGATTGCGGAAGCCATCAATGAACATGGATTGTGGAATGAGGAAGACAAGTTTTTTTATGATATATTATCCGTAGCCGGTTCCGAGCCGCTGCAGTTGCGTATACAGTCTATCGTGGGGCTTACTACGTTGTTCGCAGTGTCTACCATAGAAAAAAAGGTATTTGATAAATTAAAGGATTTCAAAAAGCGGATCACCTGGTTTGAAAATTACCGTAGAAAAAACAATAAATTTTGGCCCAATGAGGAAAGAAGTGACGGGGAAGCTATGCTGTTGTCATTGGTACCCAGGGAACGACTTGTGTATTTGCTGCAACATTTGCTGAATGAAGATGAATTTCTTTCTGAAGGTGGAATCCGGGCATTGTCGAAGCATCACGAAAAGGATCCGTACAGTATTACGATCAATGGCATTAATTATACTGCACAATACGATCCAGGTGATTCTACTTCCGATTTTTACGGCGGCAATTCCAACTGGCGCGGACCAGTGTGGATGCCTATTAATTATTTAATCATACAATCTATTCGCAAATACGGTGCTTTTTATGGCAGCGAATTAAAAGTAGAATGCCCGGTAGGATCTGGTTCGCAGTTATCGCTGAGTGAGGTAGCGGATGAGCTTACAAAAAGAGTAATAAGTATTTTTAAAAAGGATGATGCCGGGAGAAGGAAATTATTCGGAAAGCACAACTGGTTTTATCAAAAGCCAGGTAATAAACACCTGGTACTCTTTTACGAATATTTTCACGGTGATGACGGTAACGGACTGGGCGCCTCCCACCAAACCGGGTGGACTTCGCTGGTAGCCGAACTGATCAATGAACTCCATCACAGCAGTGGAAAACATAAAACCGATCTTGCGTCTGAAGCCGCTACCGCGGAAGAACAATCAAAGCCTTAAAGCCACTGATGAAATGCGACAAAGGATCGTTTATTTTTTATTTTATTAATAGAAGCACATTATGCAAACTATTTTAGGTGCAGGAGGTTCCGTAGGCGTTGAACTCGCAAAGGCCCTTCCTGCTTATACGGATGCCATACGGCTGGTAAGCCGCACACCTCAAAAAGTTAATTCCGGTGATGAGTTATTCGCGGCCGATATTACGGATCCGGCCCAGGTAGATAAAGCGGTAAAAGGTTCCGAAGTGGTTTATCTTACTGTAGGGTTTCCCTACCGGTTGAAAATATGGCAGGAACGCTGGCCTGCAACCATGCGCAATGCAATTGATTCCTGTAAGAAATATAATGCCAGGCTCGTTTTCTTTGACAATGTATATATGTACGACAGGGATTATTTGCAGCACATGACGGAAGAAACGCCAGTTCGTCCCACCAGTAAAAAAGGAGCGATCCGTCAACAGATTGCAGATATACTGATGAACGAGGTAAAGCGCGGAAATCTTACAGCGCTTATTGCCCGGTCGGCAGATTTCACCAACGGGAAATCCAGCGTATTGCATCAGTTGGTTACAGACAACCTGCTAAAAGGGAAGAAAGCAAACTGGCTGGTAAATGCAGATAAAATACACAATTTCACTTTTATATCTGATGCCGCAAAAGGTACAGCAATATTGGGTAATACGCCCGATGCCTTTAACCAGGTGTGGCATTTGCCCACAGACGCTACTAAATTAACAGGGCAGCAATGGATTGAATTGCTGGCAGGAGCATTGAATGCAAATCCCCGCTATAGTATTTTATCTGCAACCATGCTTGGGGTGCTGGGGATTTTTATGCCGGTTTTAAAGGAAATCAAGGAAATGGCATACCAGTATGACCGTGATTATTTTTTTGACAGCACTAAGTTCAATCAACGCTTTTCCTATACCCCCGTTACGGCAAAGGATGCAGTGCGTTTGATAATACAGGAAGCTGGATCTTAAAATCTTTGCCGGCTTCTGCCTAACCAGTACCTTTGCTGCACTTTTTGAAAAAGAAAATGCAATGAGTACACAACATTTATCTGAGCAGGAGATCATTAGAAGGGAAAAGCGGCTGGAACTGGAAAAGCTGGGTATTGATCCTTATCCTGCAGAAGCTTTTCCCGTTACCCATACGGCAACAGATATAAAAAATAATTTTTCCGGGGAAAGCAGGGAAAGATTTACTGATATTAGTTTCGCCGGCCGCATTATGAGTATACGCGATATGGGCAAAGCTTCTTTTGCCGTATTACAGGATCATTCGGGCAGGATACAGATTTATGTAAAGCGCGATGATATATGCACCGATGAAGACAAAACACTGTATAATACGGTATGGAAAAAATTGTTGGACATAGGTGATATTATCGGTGTAAAGGGCTATGGTTTTATTACCAAAACCGGCGAAACGTCCATTCATGTTACGGCTTTCACTATCCTTTCCAAATCGCTCAAACCTTTGCCGGTAGTAAAGGAAGCAGAAGGACAAAGTTTTGACGCGGTTACCGATCCGGAATTCATGTATCGCCAGCGCTATGCACACCTGATCATTAACCCGCAATTGAAAGATACTTTCATTAAGCGCACTACAATGATCAATACCATTCGTGATTTTTTGAATGAGCATGGGGCGCTTGAAGTAGATACACCCGTATTGCAAAGCATTCCCGGGGGCGCCGCCGCACGTCCTTTTATTACACATCACAATGCGCTGGATATTCCATTATACCTCCGTATTGCCAATGAACTGTATTTAAAAAGACTTATCGTAGGTGGGTTTGATTGGGTATACGAATTCAGCCGTAATTTTCGTAATGAAGGAATGGACCGTACGCATAACCCTGAGTTTACCATCCTCGAATTTTATGTGGCATACAAGGATTATTTCTGGATGATGAATACCACGGAAAACCTGCTGGAGCAGGTAGCAATTGCGCTGCACAATACAACTGATGTGCCCGTAGGTGATAAACTGCTAAATTTTAAAGCACCTTTTAAGAGGGTTTCTATTTACGAAGCGGTAAAAGAACACACCGGCATAGACATTAGCGAAATGGATGAGGCAGCGTTAAGAGATACCTGTAAACAACTGCATATAGAAATTACACCAGGCATGGGACGTGGAAAGCTCATTGACAGCATCTTTGGTGAAAAATGCGAGAAGCATTACATACAGCCCACATTTATTATTGATTATCCGGTGGAGATGAGCCCGCTGACTAAAAAACATCGGAGTAAATCTGGTCTGGTAGAGCGTTTTGAACTGATGATTAATGGAAAGGAAATAGCCAATGCCTATAGCGAACTGAACGATCCTGTTGATCAGCGCGAACGGTTTGAAGAGCAGGTAAAACTAATGGAACGCGGTGATGAGGAAGCCATGTTTATTGATCACGACTTTTTGAGAGCACTGGAATATGGCATGCCCCCCACTGCGGGTATAGGAATTGGCATAGATCGTTTGTGCATGCTGTTAACCAACCAGCCTTCTATACAGGATGTACTTTTCTTCCCGCAGATGCGGCCGGAGAAAAGAGAAGGAGAAGATTTGAAATTTGAAATTTGAGATTGGTCAGAGCTTGCAGGGGGATAGCCGTTTCAATTTTGAATTTGTCGTTTTTCATTTATTGTGAAATTCCCTTCGAATTTCGAATTTTGGCTTCGGGCCTCCGCAATTGTTATTTGGTTCTTGCCATTTATTTTTTGGTTCTTTGTATTCCTCCCGGCGAAGCGCGCATTTATTGACATGCTTAGCTTAAAATCCCGGCAAAAAGAGCGCTGCATTAAAAACTTGTTTCTTCAATATGGTCTTATTGAAAGTATCCGGAATCCACAGGCAGAAAGGAAACGATGTTGTATTGTATGATGTTGGTTTTACACAGCAACATTTACAAAAAATTGCTATTGCGGGTGCATCCGGTTCAGGCAAAAGCACTTTGCTTAAAATTATTGCAGGATTGATTCAGCCAGACGCAGGTGAGGTATTGTTTGAAAGCGAAAGGGTGAAGGGCCCTTATGAAAAATTAATACCGGGACATTCAGAAATCGCATACTTATCACAGCAGTTTGAATTGAACAATAACTATAGGGTAGAGGAAATACTGAGTTATGCAAACACATTATTGCCAGGGGAAGCTGAGATTTTATATGAAGTATGCAGGATCAGCCACTTACTAAAAAGAAGAACGGATGAATTATCAGGCGGAGAGAGGCAACGAATTGCACTGTGCAGGTTACTTACCACTTCACCCAAACTTTTGTTGCTGGATGAACCGTTTTCAAATCTTGACCTGATTCATAAAAACATACTAAAGGCTGTTATCCGGGATATTGGTGAAAGATTGAATATTACATGTACGCTGGTTTCACATGATCCTGCCGATACACTTCCCTGGGCAGACGAAATTTTGATAATGAAAGATGGGAAAATTATTCAGAAAGGTTCATGTGCAGAGGTATACAAGAACCCTGTTACTGAATATGCAGCCGCTTTATTTGGGAAATACAACATTATCAGCCAACCCCTTGCAAAAACTCTTTTACAGGTAACCGCTGTAAAAGAAAATGAAAAAAATATATTCGTTCGTCCGGAAAATTTTAAAATAGTTGCAGACGGAGAACAGTCACTCAAAGGAAAGGTAAATGCTGTATATTTTTTCGGCAGTTATTATGAAATAGAAGTAATCCTTTCAGCAAATAAAATTATCGCAAGAGCCAGCGCCAGTCCTCCTTCTATTGGTGATTCGGTATATGTTTCTTTGAATAATAAAACAATTTGGTATGTATGATCTTGTTGACGGCTTTCGCCAAAGTTTTACATTACTTAAGTTGATAGGTTGAAGGAAATACGCCGTTCTTAAAAAGATTGTAGCCAAACATTGTTGGATTATAATCTCCAATTACATCCACATCGGCTTTTTCAGGTATTTTGCTTTCCAACCCAACACACCATAAAGAAGCATTGATGAGGAGCCTGCGCAGGTCTTCACTTTTAAGATCAATGGAAGCGCCCATGGTGGTTGCGAAAACCCGTCCTGTTGTTCCGTTTTCCCCCTTATAGCTTTTAGTCCAGGCAACCGGCATAACGGACTTTTTTAAATTCACACTGCTGTCGGGCGATAATCCGTGTGTTGACTGGCCATAAACAAGCACCTGTGCGTCTCCTGAAAGCTGCCTTACTGTATATACATCCGTAGGTCCCCATATATCAGCAACGCCATTGAGAATGGGATTTTTTTTATCTTGTATTATGCCGTTGATCAGCCCCCGTGTTCCTTCGCTTCCATGCTTGCCGTGGTGATTGATCCAGGTTTCTCCCAAAATCTTTCTGCCAAAGCCATCTTCCCAACCTTTTATCTTACTATTAAAGGAATACTTTGCATATTGATTATTGGGATTCTTTTTATAGAAAAATGCATGCGTTGCGGTACGCAGTCCAATCACCGGTTTGCCTTTGCGGATGTATTCGTCAATATATTTCATTTGCTCGTCCGGCAGTTCCCTGAACCTGGTGAAGATCACCATCAGGTCGGCGGTTTGCAAATTTTCGAGTCCTGGGATATTGTCAAGTGTCTCCACATTAATATGTCCTGTTTTTGGATCAACTGCAAACAATACCGTGCAGTTAAATCCATACTTCCGGGCAAGAATTTTCCCCAGCATGGGCAGTGCTTCTTCGGAGCGGTATTCTTCATCCCCGCTTATCAGTACAATATGTTTTCCTTTACCCGGACCTTCACCGCCGGCATAACTTACCCATTGTTTTTGTTGTTGTGCCAGTGTGCAGGAAGTGCAGAAAATAATTACTGCGAATATGCGGGAAATGCAGGAACTTAAAGAGAAGATATATTTCATGCTATGAATTTATAATGCTCCGCCAAATTACGGGTTTTTAATCAAATCATGCTGGTAGTTGTACCGGTGTTTTTAATGGCAAAAAAAGTAAGAATATTGGAAATAAAATTCAACCGAAAATTAGGACTAATGATCATTGCCAACAAAGCCTGAAGGATGTAAGTACTTCAGGCTTTATTATATTTTCACATTGGCAATTCTTATTTACACTCCTTTGCCGGATGACCGGCTTTTATATTCCAAAAAGAGAAGCAGCATACTGTAGCTGCATAAATAATGAATAGCAATGTGTTAAAACTGAATTGCCAAACCAATATTCACCAGGTAATCCGCAAATGCGGCATCTCCTATGGCATAGGTTCCGGTTACTGCCGTGCGGATCTTATCCGGTACGCTTTGCGTGCGGTTGCGTACAACAGCAACAGGAGCAAAAGCATACAGCATACCCCCTTTAATGTGATATTGTAAGCCGGGTTCCAGGGAAATAATATATCCCGGTCTGCGAAAACCGTTGCTGCCACCAATAGCATCTCGTACAGGAACACATTCATCACGAACACCGGCAGATAAGGTGAGCCTGTTGAAGTTAACGTTAATGCCTGCCCTAAGCATGTACTGATCGGGGACACTCATTACATCGCTCCGGTATAATATACTGCTCGCCGAGGTAGCTCCGCCCCGTGAAGTAGAAACACCATTCTGCTCCCGCGGATTAAAAAGATAATATACGTTTCCGTACAACCCGATTCTGTGATTGATATTATAATAGGCATTTAATTCTGTTGTAAATCCGGTTCCCCCATCACCCAATTGTATTGATTGATCTACCGGGCCCAGCAACCTGGTACTATCGTTCTTAATGAAATAGTCCTGGTATTTATAATCGCCGGTTGGTAATTTAATGCCAAGCCCAACCTGCACATTGGCTTTGGCAACAGCAGGATTCAGCAACCATTTATAAACGGTTAGCCGGATATCTCCAATACCAAAAGAATGGGTTTTGTGTCTTCCATCGGCGCCTCCACCATTACCGCCATGTTCATACATGGATGAGCGGGCATTAGCGTTAACGGGAAGATTGAAACCCACTGACCACCCATTGTGCAATTTCCTGATGAGTGTGAGATCAAGACTATAGCTGTGGTTGATTACTTCCGTACCCTCTTTCACACGGTTCTCTTCTTCTTCGGATCCGCGGAAATGCCTGAAGGATTTGAAATACCGGTTATTGGCGTATAATTCCCAATTGGTTCTAACCGTATCGTGAGATCCATCCAACATACAAACGCCGCCTGTGCTGCGGACAGCTACGCAGCCCTGCGAATGAACTTTCAATGAAACAAAAAATATAAAGGATGCCGCCAGTGCAACTATTTTTTTCATACAAATAATTTAAGACGAATAAACAAAATGATGTTTAAAGAAACAGTAAACGGATGAGAACAAGACCTATTTGTTTTTTTCATCATCAGCACTCTGGAGGCTGTTCGGGTTGAAGTATGTTGCCCGTGGAAAGGAAATAATATTTTGTATCACTACATTCAGCAGTAGGCGTCTCCAGCAATTTAATTGTCCAGTTGTTTTTTTCCTGTTGGTAATCGCTGAAGAAATTTTTATGGACTGATGATTTACCCGGGTTGGTTGCTTTACCCGTTGGCGCCTGCTGCAAATCGTTTACGAGTGTAAAAAATTCTTCTTTTGCAGACTGTATGCGTTGTTTTGCATTATCCGGAAGGCACAGTAACACCAGATCACCTTTTTCTATCTTTCTTTTTACATACTTATAATGGCTACCTCTGAACTCTATTTCACCATCGTATCGTTCATAATAATTCCAGTCATTATGGTAAGGAAGATTCAGTGGTATTCTCAATTCTATAAGTTGCGACTGGTCGTAATCATTGTTATCCAGCCTTACTTCTAATTGCAGGTCGGACTGGTATTGCAGGTAACCTGTTACCAACTGGTAACCATACCAATTGAAGCATAATAAAGCAGAGAGCAGTATAGCAGCAGCTTTTTTCAATTTTACAGTAAAGCTTTGGTGCTACAAAATAAGGAAAATGGCAGGAATGATTCACTATTTCTATACTTTATTTTGCAGAAACAAAGTATACCTTCAGCAATTTCTTTTCAAAAGCGATTTTTTCCCCGGTAGTTTAATGGATTAAAGCAAAAAGCCATCCTTATGAGAGATGGCTTTTTAAAAACTGTAATAAATTATTACTTGGATTCAAGCAGTTTAAAGAACTGATCTAATTGCGGAAGTACAACGATCCTTGTTCTGCGGTTGGCTGCTCTTCCTTCTGCTGTATTGTTATCAGCAACAGGAACATATTCACTGCGTCCGGCTGCAGTTAACTGGGCAGGAGCAATGCCATATTGTTTTTGGAGCACCCTTACTACTGAAGTAGCGCGTTTAACACTCAGATCCCAGTTGTCTAACAATACGCCCTTGCTGTATGAAAGATCATCGGTGTGACCTTCAACCATATATTCAAGATCCGGCTGGTTTTTCAGCACCTGGGCCACTTTTCCCAGTACTTCTTTCGCCTTCTCAGTGATGACATAGCTGCCGCTTCTGAATAGTAATTTGTCGGAAATATCAATAAACACAACTCCTTTATCTACCTTAACATTGATATCCTGGTCGTCCAGGTTACCAATGGCGCCTTTCAGGTTCATTACCAGAGCCATATTCAGCGAATCTTTACGGGCCATAGCCGATTGCAGATCCTGAATATAAGCATCTTTTGCACCGATGTTATCGAGCGATTTCTTTATGCTTTCGGCCTGGGCACTGGAGATTACAGAAAGATCTTCCAGTTGCTTTAACGTAGTAGTGTTGTTTTCTTTAAGGAATGCGAGTTGCTTGTTCAACGCCTCGATTTCGCTTTGGTAAGCTGCATTTTTGCGGGCATTCTCTGCTTTATCGTCCTCGCAAATTTTAAAATCACCTTGTAGTTTGGTGTGGGCCTGATTCAGGGAATCTAATTGAGCCTGTGCCGCTTTAAATTTTTTACTGCTTACACAGGAAAATAGAAAAGCCGGAGCAAGGGCCAAGAGTAAAAAATACTTCAATTTCATTTTGAATTGTTTTTTGAGATGTTATTGGTAAAGATATGTTATCAAAATGATTAAAATCGTTTCAAGGGTTGAAAATATCGCACAAAGCTATCATTTTTAATAAAAAAGAGAAAGAATGTGCTAATATTCTTTCTCTTTTTTGCTTTATCGCTTATATATTAAAGTAATTATCCCCTTCTTGCCCTTGGCTCATTACTGCCAGATGATCTGCTGCTGCGATTACCCTCGCTTCGTGGAAAAGAGTTATTATTAAAAGATCTTTCTACTCTTTGCGGTGCTGAAGAACGTGGCGCCGGGCTAACATTTCTGCGAACAGGCTGAGATCTTTCACTGATTGTATTGGGTGCTCTTCTTTGTGAAGAACGTACGGCGGGTTGTTGCTGCGTTTGCGAACGAATTGTTCGCTGCCTGTTAACAGAAGAAGACGGCGACGTACTTGTATTGTCAATTCGTTCGGCCAGTTGCCTGTTAACGTTATCATTATAGGCATTGGTTCTGGCTGACGGACGTTGTGTGTTAACGCGGTCATTGTTGCCCGAAGCAGAACGTTCGGTAAAAGTTCTGGAAGGCCTTACTGCAGCCCTGTTGTTATCAACATTATTTCCCGAAATACGGCCGGATGCATTACGAGGTGACGTATAACCGGAGTTGTTATCTCTTATTACTGAAGGGCGCGAAGATGTATTTGCATTCCCGGATACATTCCTTTCGGAAGGTCTTGCATTGTTAAAACTTCTTACCGGTGCAGACTGCCCGTTTTCATTGTATGACACGGCTCTGCGGTTATCTCTCGTAACCACATCTCTTCTATGATTATAAATATTGTTGTTGTGATAAACATTTATGTTATTTACAATAACGGTATTTCTGCTCCAGTAATAGCTATCGCCGTAATACCCATGCCTGTATCCACCATAGTAAGGTGTCCAGCAATAAGAAGGACGGTATATGGATGGTCCCCACCATCCGCCCCAACCCCACGGGCTATAATTGCCTGCACTCATGTGAAACCATCCCATATTATAATTAAATCCAAAACCCCACCCTGTCCACGGGTTGTAGTGCATATTGAAGCCCCATGTGTACGGACGGGCATAATAATAACTGCCGTACCATGGACGATAATGATATCCTGTTCCATATACAACAGTAGGTCCGTAAATAAAGGTATTGAGGTAGCCGGGGGTATAACCCATATAAATATAATCCGGTGTTACATCATATATATATACATACTTCATGGCGTATACGGGGTAACGTGGCGGGATAAGCGAAACCGCATAAGGGCGGTCGGCACTTACTACCCATGGCCCGTTTGCACTGTAAGACTGGAACCATACGCCATTATCCACTGCATAATAAGTACCTCTCCATCGAATCACATAATCCGGCGTATTCACGGCATAAGCCATATCCGTGCCATCAATATCATCAAATTGAGGGTTGCCATCATACCGTATATCGGCATTTGTATTTTTGCGGTCAACTTTAGCTGTTTGGGGTACTTGCGCATTCATTACTGCGTCTTTGGCCGCGAGCGTACCCGCCACGCTTGCCAGCACATTATCTTTTGGAGATCCTTCAGGTATTCTTGCAAAATCGGCAGGTAATTTATCTGAAGCAACGTAATTCCATTTACCGCTTAACGTTTGCGACTTGTACCACCTGCCCGAAAGCAGTACATAATATTGCTGACTGCTGACATCCATGAAAATATCGTTGTTGGAATTTTTTACATACAACAGGTTGGTTTGTTGTACCGGGGTAAAATTGGGCTCGCCATTAGATTGTAATAATTCAGCCGGCTCCGTACTTACTATAATGTTTGAAATAGTGTAGTCGTTTTCTTCCTGCTGTACTTTATTGTCCTTATTAGCCTGTATGATTTCGGATTGAATCTTTTCGAGATTAGCCGGAACATTTGTTGTTATAGCATAAGGTCCTGTAGCCGATGGAGCGGCATACCAATGCTTACCACCGTACAGGTAAAATTTTTTATTGTTGTTTTTCACGATGATAAACGGTGTATTGACTACCGTTTCTACTCCCCATTTGCTGTTTTGCTGTAACCTGGGTGCTCCATCTATTACAACAAGCAGTGAAGGTTTATCGGAGTACATAATTTTTGGAGGATTATTATTCAGGTTGCCTGAAATTTTTTCCTGCTCTTTGTTGGTTTGCAAAGCATTATCTATATCACTTGCCGGAATGGAAAAATTTCGGTTTGACATTCCATTGGCAATGGATGTTTGCAGGGCTGCCAATTTATTTTCATCGGTTTCGTTAGGAAGTTTTATAGCATTCACCTCAACCGAGCGGATAACTACCTGTTGGCCATTATCATTTGTTGAAGCCGTTAGCCAGATCATTCCGAATGCCGGTTCATCTTTTCCGTTTTCGGCAACGGAGATGGCTGCATTGGCTTCCAGTATTCCGTTTGAAAAGGATTCGGGCTGCCATTGATAAACCTTAATGAGGCTGCCCTCCGACCCGGTAATGGTTTTGGGCCACTCATTTTGAGCGATAGTGGCAACTGGTAATGCCAGTCCAAAAAGCAGGGCGGTTATCAGGGTGTAAAATGTTTTCATATTGCGAACATTTAATTGTGTGTAATTACGACTAAACTTATAACTGTTAGTTTAATTTAAAATTAGCGAATAGACTATTGCTTTTATAGTGTGTTTTGTTAATGTTTTGCCATACTGTAACGGCAGTATGCAGCTAACAGACAGCAATACTGCATAACGCGTTGCACGGGAAAATGTTACGTTTTAAGAGCCGGTTCGCATCACCGGCCGATCCATTCCTTAAAATCGCCCACATTTTCCTGCGCTACTATAATATCTTCATCAACTCATAGCGCTACCTTTAGTTTTAATTTGCCTTTGGGATATGTTTTCGGAAGAACAGATGAAAAGGGGTAACAAAGGAAAAGTTTTGGCTGAACGGTCATCTTTTCCCTGCTGATGGGCGCCAATCCCGGTATGTTTCTTGCCGATACACCCGGTGACTGCCCGGCCGATTGTGCCCAAAAAGCATATCTTGCATGGGCTGCAACTGCAGGCATTTTAGCAGGGATATGGACTTTCTGCGCCATTGCTATCCATAGCCTGTTTGAGCTCAAAAGCTGGCGGTTGATACTCATCAACGGATTTTACAGCGTGGTGGCGCTTACTTTAATGGGGGCGATAATTGGTGCATGGAGATGAAGCGGCGGGCGGTGAGAGGAGAAAGAAGAGAAAAGTGAATTGTGAATAGTGAGTGGTGAGTGGTGAGTATTCCTTCGGATTCACGGCTTCGGGTTTAACACTGTGAATGTTTGCATCCATGGGTTATCTGCCTATCGTTAGTGTGTTTTAGCTGAAAGCTGAAGGCTGATAGCCCAGAGCTACAGAAGTGAAATCTCCCGTGAATTACAACAATATATAAACTACTAAAACATTTTATCATGACATTTACAAACGCAATTAGCTGGTTTGAAATTCCGGCAACCGACTTAAACCGGGCAACAAAGTTTTATGAAACGATATTCGATACGAAGCTTATCCCTATGGATATGCCTGAAATAAAAATGCGCATGTTTGCATTAACGGATATGATGTCGGGAGTTGGTGGCGCCCTTGTAGATAGTGGCGGCTCTCATAAGCCCTCCGCTACAGACGGACCGTTGATTTATTTGAATGGAAGCCCCGATCTGCAGATCGTTTTGGATCGCATAGATGCAGCAGGAGGTAAAGTGCTGATGCCTAAAACCGAAATTACTCCCGAATATGGCTATATGGCTTTATTTCTGGATACGGAAGGAAATCGCATAGGGCTGCATTCCGGACCACAATAAGGAGGTGAACAGTGAGGTGAGACGCGAAAGGTGAAAACTGAATGATGAATAGCTTGCCGTTAACACAATTTAGCCAATTGCTCCTGTGTGTTTGCGGTTGCTGATGGCTCACTGCTAATGGCTAAGGTGAGAAGCAGATGATGAAAAACGTGTCAATATATTTTCAGAAGCCAATAGCAAAAGGCAGAATGCTTCGCTTTTGTTTGATTGCAGTGTGCATTATTACTGGTTCGGTTGCAGATGCCCAACCGGGCACAGAAAAATTTGCAGCTATTATGTACCATCAGTAACAGATCAAAACAAGGCAAAGAAATAAATAATGGCAGACTAGTATTTTATTAACTTTAAGCATCCCATGCGAAAATTAAAATAGCAGTGAGATGTAACCAATATATTTTTTTTAAAAGGATTGCCTGCACTGAATCTGTAAGGGTTTCATTTTTGAAAATGAATATTTTGCTATTCTTAATTGTAGTCCTTACTCAATGCAACAGCAGGTCTGTTTATGAAAAGCAACAAGTTTCCAAGGCCTCTTTTAATGTAAAAGTAAAAGGGCTTTCAAAAGACTTTCGTTCATATTATACGTACAGGTATTATAATATAAAATTATCCAGGGACTTTATTGGGTTAGATAGTTCTTTTACAGCTATAGACAAAGACTCATTTTTGCGTTTGTTAGTAACAGGAGAATTTATGCCTGTGAAGATTGATACTGTGCCGACTTACATGCTTTTAAAAATGCCCGATGATACCAACCCGGATATCATCAGGGATATTAAAAATTATGCGGAGAAAACATCATTTTATATGGGAATGGAAGGCAGGCCAATGCCGGCATTTAATTTCAAAGACATCAATGGAGATGCATACAACAATGCTTTTTTTGAAGGAAAAATAGTTGTGGTCAAGTGCTGGTTTATAAGTTGTGTTGCCTGTGTTAAAGAATTTCGGGAATTGAACAAGCTTGTTGAACGAAATAAACCATATGAAGATGAAATTGTTTTTATAAGCTTTGCGCTTGATTCGAAAGAGAGACTTAAATCTTTTCTTTCAGAAAAAAGGTTGGATTATTTAGTGGTACCCGATGCAGAAGATTTTATATCAGACACTTTGCACGTGGATACTTATCCTACCCATATCCTGTTCGATAAAAAGGGTAAAGTAGTAACCTATGTTAACGATGTTCATGATTTAATACCGGCGTTGGAGAAGCTTAAAAATGGAGTGAATTGATTTTTTAGTTTCCCATGGTTCAGTGCCCGGGTTTCATCGCTGTTCACAGGGCTTTACATGAAAACCTGGCACGACACTACGACACACTTTCTTTTGCCTCTGTCTTCTCATCTTTCACAACATTAATTCGTAAACTTATACCCCACTCCCCGTATAGAATGAAAATAGCGCGGGTTACGGCTGTCTTCCTCGAAATATTTCCGGAAGCTAAGTATAAAATTATCAACCGTGCGGGTGGTGGGATATACATTGTAGCCCCAAACAGCCTGTAGTATTTTTTCGCGGGGTACCACATCGTTTTTGTTTTCCAGCAACAGCTTCAGCAACATGGCTTCCTTACGGCTAAGCTCAATAATTTTGCCCTGGTAATTGGTGGCCGATTGCGCCTTAAAGTCTATCGTATTTTTTCCGAACTGGTAGTGATCTCCTATTGTTTCTTTGTCCTGTAACCGTTTGTTTTTATTGATCAGTTTTTTTACCCGCAGCAAAAGCTCTTCCAGGTTAAAGGGTTTGGTGATATAATCGTCTGCTCCTTTTTTTAAGCCCAGCACTTTCTCGGCGCTGCTGCCTTTGGCGCTTACCATTAATATGGGAACATCGTTATTATTGAGGCGTACATTTTCGGTAACTGCAATGCCGTCTATCTCCGGCAGCATTACATCCATAATGATCAGATCAAAATATTCCTCTGCGATCCTTTTTAAAGCTTCGGTCCCATCACCGGCACAGGTAACTTCATATCCTTCCAGTTCAAGGTTAAGTTTTAATGCTTCCTGCAAATTTTCTTCGTCTTCTACCAGCAAAATATATCCTTCTTCAGTAGTTGTACCCATGATGCATCAGACTATTGTGTGTAATGATACTGCAAAAATACAGCCGGAAGGCGTATTATCCTGCAGCGTTATATTTCCGTTGTGATCTTTGACGATTTTCTTAGTAAGATACAATCCCAGTCCCGTGCCTTTGGTATTCCTGGTGTTTTCATCACCGGCACGGTAAAATTTCTCAAATATTTTTTTCTTTTCATGGCTGGCGATGCCTTTGCCCAGGTCTTTTACCAGCAATTGTGTTTCCGCATCATTTTTTTGCAGAAGAATGGTTACCGGTTTTTGTTTTTCTGAATACTTAATGGCATTTTCAATTAAATTATTCACTGCTAACTGAAGCAACAAGCGATCCCCTTTTACATATATGTTCTCTCCGATGGTTTCTTCAATCAACTGGTACGGGAACCGGGTTTTAAAATAAGCTGTACTTTCCTCCACCAGTTCACCAAGGTTTATTGTTTCTTTATCCGGCAGGTAATCGCCGGCGTCTATCTGAGAAGCGAGTAAGATGTTATCGCACAAATCGTTAAGCCGGTTAGATTCCTGCAGCGCGTTGTTTAAAAGCTTTTCCTGCTGTGGTTCTTCTAATTTTCGTTTGAGCAGTGTTTCGATATTGAGCTTTGTTATGGCAATAGGCGTTTTTAGTTCATGGGTGATTGCCATCATGAAGTTTTGTTGTTGGGTGGTCAGCAATATCTGCCTTCGCGTGGCCTGGTAAACAAAAACCGCTCCCACCAGTATCAGCAATAAAAAAGTGGAGCCCTCGCCAATGTATTGCGCTATTTTCCTTCTTTCTTCATCCTCAATTTCGTTTACCCTGGTGCTGTAGTCGGGGGCATCCTTTTTTAGCTGCAGCAGTTTGTATTCCGACATCTGCGTGCTTTGCCTTACGAGCGACAGAAACCAGAATATGAGTGCGGTAACAATATAGGTGAGCAGGAACCAGTATACAATGGTAATAACCGTCAGTTTTTTTCTTTTGTATAAGCTTGCCATTACTGGTTTACTTTTTCAACGCGTATCCCCGCATTCATAACATGCTTTAAGGGGTTTTCGCGCATGATCTGTTCAAGTGTGAAGGTACATTTGCCGGAGTTTTTAAACCGGTAAGGTTGCGGGGTGATCAGTCTCCTCACTTCATAAATATCATCCATACCTGTGCCCAGCCATCCTTTATTGTTATCGGCAAGTGGTATATCAACTCTTTGTTGCTTTAGGCTATCGCCCGGAAGCTGGTAGTTAACGTTTAACCAGATATTGTTATAATTATAGGCGTGTGTATGGCGTAAGGTTACATATATATTGTACAGTGCGGCTGTATCGGTGATGTTAAATACAATGGCGGGTTGAAAGGAACGCTCCCACTGATGGTTAGGGATATTCACATTCTTTTCGAAAACATCAATGGTTTTGCATGCTGTACCGCACAAAATCAAACCTGAAACAATTGCCGCGGATAAAACTGCTGAAACAAACCTGTTTTTCAAGCACATATTTTTTTACTTACAAAACATTTAAAACCTGCTCCTTGGCCTTTTCCAGTTCATCTTTCATAAGCACCACGCATTTTTGAATAGTAGCGTCGTACGCTTTGGCCCCTGTTGTATTTATTTCTCTGCCTATCTCCTGTAAAATAAAAGAAAGCTTTTTTCCCTTGGCTTCGCCATTTTCCTTAAGCAGTGATTGAAAATAGTCGCAATGATTCTGTAGTCTCACCTGTTCCTCACTGATGTCAATCTTTTCAATATAGTATATCATTTCCTGCTCCAGGCGGTTGCTGTCAAAATTATCTTTTCCCACGTTTTCTTCCAATAACTTTTTCAAACCCTCACGTATCTTTTGCTGGCGTAGGGGTTCTAATTCAATCACTTTTTTCTGCTGCTCCCGGATATTGCCAATGCGCTGCGTGAGATCTCTTTCCAGAACAGCCCCCTCGTTTGTTCTGTGATCATTAATGTTTTTTATTGCGCTGAGCATAACCTGCTGAAACCCCTTCCAGTCTTCTTCATCCAATACCTCGGTAGAAGGTACTACCACTTCGGGTAATTTGAGGAGCGAGCTTAAAATGGAGCCTGTATCTAAGTTAAGGTTTTGGGCCAGCTCCGCTAATGACTGATAGTAGGATTTTGCCAGTTCGGTGTTGATCACAACAGGTTTGGCTGCTCCATTTTGCTTAAGCGTAATCAAACAATCAATACTGCCCCTTAGCAAATTTTCCGAAAGCAGGTTGCGAATATCAAATTCATAGGGTCTCAGTAAAGACGGTAGTTTCAGAGAAATCTCAAATTGTTTTCCGTTCAGCGATTTGATCTCTACTAAAAATGTTTTTTTCCCAATGGTTTGTTCCGCACGGCCAAAACCCGTCATTGACTTTAGCATATCTGCAATATGTTTAGGTGGCAAGGTAATTTATTTTCCGAAGAGTTGACGATAGATTGTGCGTTGCGGCAAGGATTTCATATCACCGGGCTGCATACCCATTAACAGGATATTTTCAATACGGCAACGAACGAGCCGGAGCACAGGGAAGCCCGTGTGTGCCATCATTTTCCTTACCTGCCTGTTTTTCCCTTCTGTAAGGGTAAGCCGTATCCATGACGTTGGAATATTTTTACGAATGCGAATGGGAGGATTACGATCTGGTAGCTGTGGCGCTTCCTTTAACAGCATTGCCCTGCATGGTTTGGTATGATGGACGACGCCATTGATGGTAACAGGTACACCTGTAATTAATTGTTGAACTGCTTCGGTTGTTATCAGCCCTTCGCACTGGGCCAGGTATTCTCTTTCGTGCGCAAACTGCGGATGCAGCAAACGGTGATTTAAAGAAGGATCATTGGTTAAAATCAATAAGCCTTCACTATCATAATCCAATCTTCCCACCGGGTATACATCTTTCTCTGCCTGGAAAAAATCTTTCAAACATTGTTTACCACCGGAAGAAGTAAACTGCGATAATACCAGGTAAGGTTTATAAATAATGTAGTATTTGTATTGCATAGTAAATAAAAAAGCCTCCCGTTTGGGGGAGACTTCATTATATGGATGGGTTAGTAAGTACCGGGAAATAAATTTCCCTACACAATATTAAAAATAATTTTTTCTAACAAGAAAAATTTTCGATTAATTTTTATACACATTTTTATTCGCCGGCTTGTGGATATCACCGGAGTTTAAAAAAAGAGGTCAATAGAAAATCCTGTTTTTAAATTTTTAGCTGTTATAATTTTCAAGGTATCATGTTGCGGTCCATTAAAAGATTTTCATCTTCTTTATAAAATCATATTCTGAATGAGCAGGTCAATTCTTTTGTAAACTGTTGGTATCACTGCATCAACAGCGATTCATTTATGTTGTTACGCGTTTAAAGAAGCAAAAGATACTTTTTAATTTACTTTACTGAAGTTGTTTAAGCTGCTTTACTTTTGCTAAAACTTCCCGCATGAAATTTCCATCTCCGGTTTCCGTTCAGTGGATTGCAGCATTAATAAACGCCAGGCCCGAAGGTAATATTAACGGTTCCGTAACGGGCATTAATGAAATTCACAGGGTAGAACCCGGCGACATTGTATTTGTAGATCATCCAAAGTATTACGATAAGTGCATCAACTCACCTGCAACCTGCATTATTATTAATGGTGTAACCAACTTCCCGGAACACAAAACATTGCTGGTTACCGAGCAGCCCTTTGAAGCATATCTTACAATCGTTCGCCATTTCAGGCCATACACGCCTGCGGTAAAAGCAATAAGCGAATCGGCGATCATTGGTGAAAGAACGGTTATTGCGCCAGGCGCGGTTGTTGGTAACCATGTAACCATTGGCAGCGATTGCATTATTCATTCCAACGTTACCATTCTGGATCATTGTGTAATCGGCAATAACGTAATTATACAACCTGGTACGGTAATTGGCTCTGACGCCTTTTATTATAACACCAAAAAGAGCCGGGAGGTATGGTATAAAAAAATGGAGAGTTGCGGACGTGTGGTAATAGAAGATGATGTGGAAATTGGAGCGGGCTGTACCATTGATCGCGGCGTAACAAATGACACTATAATTGACCGCGGCACAAAAATAGACAATATGGTGCATATAGGTCACGATACCATTATCGGTAAAAATTGTTTGCTGGCAGCGCAGGTAGGTATCGCGGGCGGTGTTGAAATTGGAAATGGCGTAACATTATGGGGGCAGGTGGGCGTAAGCAAAACATTAACTATAGAAGATGATGTAACAGTGCTTGCGCAAAGCGGTGTTGGAGGATTGTTAGAAAAAGGGAAAACCTATTTTGGAACCCCAGCCGACGATGCGGGAATAAAAAAACGCGAACTGGTTTGGATAAAACGCATACCGGAACTATGGAAGAGGGTGATGAATAATGGCGAATAGGCAGTAGTGAGTAGGCAATGGTGAATTCTCCCTATTCACGGCTCACTATTCACTTTGTGAAACGATGATGTAAGACGATAAACTATTCATTTTTCACCTTTCTCCTCTCACCTCTTACTCAGTATTAGTTGTTGTGTTTGCAGGAGTATTTTCTTCAACCGAATCTACTTTTTCTTTTTCGGATTCACTGTTCATCTTAGCCCTCATCTCCTCCTCAATCCTTGCTCTTTTCTCCTCAATTCTTGTTTTCATCTCCTCAATGGTATTTCTTTCGGGGTAATAATCATAGGGAAGGAAATCCGCCATTTTTTCCCAGGCCCAGTAACCCAGCGTAAGCACATCTTTCTGATCAAAGAAATACCCGTTTTCTTCAATAACAATTCCATTGGCCAAATCCAGTATGGATATCTGAATGGGTGTGCTCATCGGCAATTTATTTACTGCCAGGTAAGCAGGATCGGGTTTTTCTCTTGAATATACTACCCTCAGTTTCCCTGGAAAATAGAGCCCCACTCTTTTAAAATCCAATGTATCGTAGTAAACAGTATCATAAGGATTGTATATAGGAGACGGCTGACTGGTTCCATCGTTAATGAGTTCAACCTTATAACCATCGCCGTTCAATGTGCTGTCGTGGTATGCACGAAGAAACTGGAGGAGTGAACCATTGTATGCCATCTTTCTTTTTTCCTGCCATAGCAGCATTTCCTCTTCGCTGCCTTCCATTTGCTCGTAAAAGGGATAGCCTGCATATAGTGTTTTTCCATCGTTGTACTCATGCACAAAGGAATCCAGTTGGTATTTAATGGTATAGCCGAGCGCTTTATTGTTGATGACAAGAACAGAATCGCCGGTAACCTTCAGCCGTTTTCTTTTTCTGCTATAGAAGAAACGCAACACTTCCGGGTTTTCAATTTCACATTCCTTGCTATTGCCTGTTTTGCCTATGAAATTGTCTGTAAGGAACTGTCCATATTTTTCCCAACCGTTGGCTACTTCATTGGTTGCCACAATGGCAACTTCTTCGAGGCTCTTTTCTTTTTGTTTTAGTGCTATGATAAGCTCAGCAGCTTCAGGCATTGTATTGCTGATGCGCATTGATTGTGTTTCCAGTCCCATAAAGGAAACCACCAGGTCGTAACCACCATTGCTTAAGGTGAGTTGAAATTCTCCGTTCGCATTGGTCACCGTTCCTATGGTGGTATTCTGGCAAAATACCGAAGCGCCCTGCAAAGGTTGTTGGGTAGCGGAGTCTATTACTTTTCCTGCAACCCGAAAGTTGTTTTGCGCAAAAACAATAATGGGAAAAAACAGTGCGGGCAATAATTTTGCAATTCTTATCATTGGGTAATCATTATAATTATAAGTGCTTATACATGCATGACGAAAGCGGTTTGTTGAATTTCGTTTATCTCCAGCAGTGAAATGACAAATGCCTTGCCATTTTATGGCTTACATAAAATATATAATAACATTAACGAGGTATAATTATTGCATTGTTTTATATGCATTACAGTATTCTTCAATGGTTTGCTGCAATGGTTTGTATGTAAAATGGGGCAGTGCGCCTAAAAGTTTGCTGCTGTCAAAGTAAACTTTTCGCCGCGCAGTATCTGCGGCCGCTTTGGTAAGCAGGGGTTCACTTCCGGTAAAAAGGCTGCGTATTTTTTCTATACGCCATAATAAACCAGCGATGTAAGGAGCCGCTTTTTTATGGGGTGGATTTTTGCCAAAGGCGATGGCCATTTCTGTAAATACTTTTTTAAAAGGCCAGTTTTCCGCGCTTACAATAAATCTTTCATTGGTAATATCACTTTCCATGAGCATTATCATGGCTTTGGCAACATCGGCGGCATCTACAAAACCGCTGATTCCTTCGGTGTACCAGGGAAATTGTTTCCATGCTTTTTTAAAAATGCCCGATGACCCTGTTTCCCAGTTTCCTGCACCCAGGATGAAAGTGGGGTTTACAATCACCGCATTCAACCCTTCACTTATACCCCGCCAAACTTCCAGTTCTGCAAAATATTTACTGCGCCCATAATTGGAATTATTGCTTTCTTCCTCCCATTTGGTTTCTTCGGTTACCTGCATGCCATCGCGTTTGCGCCCCATTACCGATACGGAACTTACATGTACCATTTTTTGTATATCCGCCTTAAGCGCTGCATTTACAATATTGGCGGTACCTTCTGCATTTACTTTAAGCAGCTCGTATTTTTTTTTAGGATTAAAAGATACCGTAGCCGCACAATGATATACCTGTTTTACCTGCCGCATTATTTCCTCCAGCAATACGATATCATGAATATCGCCCTGTATCCATTGCACCTGATTTGAATAACTGGCTTGGGGGACTTCTTTCCTGTACAATGCGCTTACTTTTTGTCCACGGGCCACCAGTTCGCGCAGAAGATAACTACCCAATAATCCTGTGCCACCCGTAACAAAAATCATTTGGATTCGAGATTTAAAAGTTGTATTCTATCAGGCACGGCGGGCAGATTTGATTTTTCAAACTTTGTATTTGTTCCCTTGCAACCTGTAACCCCCGATTTCAAATTTTCAAATTTCCCACACTTCCACATTCCTCCAGTCCTACACCACTCCTGTAAACTGTTTCAAAAAACGCACATCATTTTCACTGAACAGCCTGATATCGTTAATGCCATATTTTAAAAGAGCAGGGCGTTCTACACCCATTCCAAATGCAAAGCCTGTATATTTAGCGGGGTCAATATTGCAGTGTTCCAGCACTTTAGGATGTACCATGCCACAGCCCAGTATTTCCAGCCAGCCGGTATATTTGCATACATTACAGCCTTTGCCCTTACACAACTGGCAGCTAATATCCATTTCGGCACTCGGCTCGGTAAAGGGAAAATAGCTGGGTCGGAAGCGTACACTCACATCATTGCCGTACATTTCTTTTACAAAAAAGTAAAGTGTTTGCTTGAGGTCGGCAAAGGAAACATTTTCATCAATGTATAGGCCTTCTACCTGGTGGAAAAAGCAATGGCTGCGGGCGCTGATGGTTTCATTGCGGTATACTCTTCCGGGACAAACGATGCGCAAAGGTAAAACCCCCTTTTCCATTTCCCTGATCTGGATATTGCTGGTATGTGTGCGCAACAGCCATGCAGGATCGGTTGAAATGTAAAATGTATCCTGCATATCCCGGGCCGGATGGTATTCGGGTAAATTGAGTGCGGTAAAATTGTGCCAGTCGTCTTCAATTTCGGGGCCTTCGGCAACTGAAAATCCCAGTCGCTGGAAAATAGAGACGATGCGGTTGCGCATCATACTAATAGGATGGCGGCTACCTACGGCAATAACATCACCTGGTAAACTCAGGTCAATATCGGCAACAACTGACTGCTGCCCGTTTGATACGCCCTCTTTAAGCGCATTATACCTGGCTTCTGTAAATTGTTTGAAATCGTTTAATATCTGGCCAAATTCCTTTTTCCGGTCCCCGGGTACATTTTTCATCTCAGCCATGAGGGCTTTTACCAGACCTTTGGTTCCCAGATAGGTAATGCGAAACTGTTCTGCAGCTTCGGCGCCTGTGCCGGTATATTCATTTATTTCCCTGCGGTATGTCTCAATTTTTTGTAACAACGCTTCCATTGCGCGAAGATAAGAAAAGGAAAATCTTTAATACAGATCATCCAGCTTCATCTTCAGGTATTTGGTTACGCTGCGGTGGGTGCTGATAAATGTAATAACGATCCCTATAACAATGAGCCCCAGGAACAAAATGGCCAGCAGGGTATAATCACGCAGTGCCTTAATTTCGGGAAGCCATTTTTCAACACTAAAAATAAAAATAAGCACAACCCCTATTGCAATGAGGGCGCTTACAAAGCCGTTCACTACTGCTTTTAAATCAAACGGTTTGGAAATAAACCAGCGTGTTGCCCCTACCATTTGCATGGTTTTAATTAAAAAACGGTTGCTGAACATAGCCAGTTTAATGGTATTGTCGATCAAAACAAGTACCAGTATGCCGAGCAATGTTACGGCGCCTATTAAAACCCAGCCTACCTTCCGCACTACATTGTTAAGGTTGCTCACCACTTCATTGGGATACCTGATCTCGCTTACGATAAGGTTTTGGGAAAGATCTGCCGTAATATTGGTAAGTGTGTCTTTATTTACGTACTCCGACTTAAGGTTGAAGTCAATGCTAGCCGGTAACGGGTTATAATCCAGCACTTTATTCCAGTCCTCATTACCCTCTTTTATAAATTTATCCCTGGCCATTTCTTTGGTAACATGCTCGGTTGCTGATGCATAAGGTTTTGACCTGATGTAAGAGATTAAACTGTCGATGTCGGCCTGGGGAGCATTTTCACGCAGGTATACCTGTACCTGAACACTACCGCGGAAATAACGTTCGAGTTTACTTCCATTAATAACAAACCACCCTAAGATGCCCACAAGGATGAGCAGAGATGCTACACCGAGAATACTAAAGAAATAAGAAGGTTTACTCCTTCTCATGGAAGTTTTACTGATTTCAATCATTGAAACAGGATTAAATAAGTTCTGTAAACGATAGCATTTTGTCTGACAAGAGAAAGAGCAACTTCGCCTGTTATCTTTCAAACACAATGCAACTTTCCATTTTTATTACTACAAACGTAGTTAAGGTACGGTAAGGGTTGGGCAAAAATAACGGTTTTATAGCTGCATTCCGTAAATTTGCCCCCCACTTAACGGCTGAGTGAATTGAATATTTTTTTCAGCAGCCTTTTACTTTGAATGATAAGGGATTTTTAACATTATGGAATACAATTTCAGGGCAATAGAACAACATTGGCAGCAGGAATGGAAAGCGAAAGAAATATATAAAGTGAGCAATGATGCTTCCAAACCCAAATATTATGTATTGGATATGTTTCCTTATCCCAGTGGGGCGGGCCTGCATGTGGGGCATCCTTTGGGCTATATTGCCAGTGACATTTTTGCGCGGTACAAGCGGCTGAAAGGCTTTAACGTATTGCATCCCATGGGGTATGATGCATTTGGACTGCCTGCCGAGCAATACGCGATTGATCATGGCATTCATCCCGCTGTATCTACCGAAAATAATATCAATACATTCAGAAAGCAGTTAGACAATATTGGATTTTGTTACGACTGGAGCCGTGAGATCCGTACCAGCGACCCCTCATATTACAAATGGACACAATGGATTTTTTTGCAATTGTTTAAGAGCTGGTACAACAGGGACACTAAAAAAGCCGAAAGCATAGATGGATTGATTAAGATCTTTGAAACAGAAGGAAATATCAATCATCCCATACCTGACCAGAAATCGCAAACCCGCCTGCCGGACGGGCAGGTCAGAAATCACAAATCAGAAATTTTTTCATCTTCCGACTGGAAGGGGTTTGATGAGGCCACACAACAGTTTATCCTGATGGAATACCGCCTGGCTTACTGCGGCTATGGAGAAGTGAACTGGTGCGAAGCGCTGGGCACTGTGTTGGCCAATGATGAAGTAATAAATGGCGTAAGTGAACGCGGAGGTTACCCGGTAGTGAAGAAAAAATTGCGGCAATGGTATTTGCGGATAACGGAATATGCCGACCGCCTGCAGGGTGATTTGAACACATTGGAGTGGAGCGATGCCATGAAAGAAATGCAGACCAACTGGATTGGCAAAAGCAGCGGGGCAGAGATTGAATTTTCCCTTGCCTCACCCCCATCCCCTCTCCTCCCGGAGAGGGGTGACGCGAAGGTTGCTGAATCGGGCCGGCTTTTTAAAACTGCGGATGCAAACTGGCATATTTTGAAAGAATACGGAAGACTGAACCGGAAAAATCCGACAGCAGCCGAAGATGTACTGTGGCAAAATATACGAAACAATAAATTGGGTGTAAAAGTCAGGAGGCAGCATGCTATTCAGGGTTATATTGTTGACTTTGCTTTGCTGGAAGTAAAACTGGTTATTGAGGTAGATGGCGAATACCATAACGAAGAGCAACAAAAAATATATGATGAAGCAAGAACAGGTTATTTAAAGGAATTTGGTTTAAATCTCATAAGATTTAGTAATGATGACGTGTTGAACAATACCAAAACGGTGATTGAAAAAATAAAAGAAGAAATACAAGTTCAAAAGAAAAATAGCCGTACTTCTGAAGGGCTTCCCCTTCCCGAAGAGGAGAAGGGGTTAGGGGATGAGGCAAAAGCGGGGGTGAGGGTATACACCACTCGTCCCGATACCATATTCGGCGTGGATTTTATGGTGCTGGCGCCGGAGCATGAACTGGTGGGTCAAATAACTACAGCAGAACAAAAAGCAGCAGTAGATGAATATGTAGCTTATGTAAAAAGTCGCAGCGAACGGGAACGCATGGCCGAAAAGAAGATTAGCGGATGTTTTACAGGAGCGTATGCCATTAACCCGTTGAGCGGAAAACATATTCCGGTGTGGATCAGTGAATATGTATTGGCTGGCTATGGTACCGGCGCTATTATGGCCGTGCCCTGCGGCGATGAACGCGATCATAAATTCGCGAAGCATTTTAATATACCCGTTACCAATATTATAGGTGATTATTATAATGGAGAAGAAGCCAATCCTACCAAAGAAGCGGTATTGCAAAACAGTGGCTTTTTGGATGGAATGGTAATGAAGGATGCCGCTGAAGTAGTGATACAGTGGTTAGAAGACAATGAAGAGGGGGTAAGAAAGGTGAATTATAAAATGCGCGATGCTGCATTCAGCCGCCAGCGTTATTGGGGTGAGCCTTTCCCTATAATTTGGAAGGATGGTATAGCTTACCCCCTGGATGAAAAAGATCTGCCCCTTGAACTGCCCCATGTGGAATCGTATAAGCCCGGGCCTGAAGGCGAAGGACCTTTGGCCAATATTGAAGCCTGGACAGCGCGACACCTGGAAACCAACACCATGCCCGGTTATGCCGGCAGTAGCTGGTATTTTTTACGGTATATGGATCCGCACAATGATACAGTGTTTTGTGACAGAAAAGGTTCTGACTACTGGAACCAGGTTGACCTGTACATTGGCGGCACCGAACATGCTGTGGGGCATTTGCTTTACAGCCGTATGTGGACGAAAGCTTTATACGACCTGGGTCATATCGGCTTTAACGAGCCGTTTAAAAAATTGCTGAACCAGGGAATGATACAGGGCAGCAGCAGGTTTGTGTACAGGGTTAGGGGGAAGAATGGGTTTGTATCGGTTGGATTAAAAGATCAGTATGTAACAGATCAAATACATGTAGATGTAAACATTGTTGACGGTGTTGAATTGGATATTGAAGCATTTAAAAATTGGCGCAATGGCGAATATGCCAATGCCGAATTTATTTTGGAAGATGGTAAATATATCTGCGGAACGGAAGTGGAAAAAATGTCCAAATCCAAGTTCAATACGGTGAATCCCGATGAACTGGTTTTGAAATACGGCGCCGATACCTTCCGCATGTACGAAATGTTCCTTGGACCGGTGGAGCAAAGCAAACCCTGGGATACCAAGGGTATTGAAGGCGTGCATCGCTTCCTGAAAAAATTGTGGCGTTTGTTTTATGATGAGCAGAAAGGGAAAATTTGGACAGACCAACAACCCACCGCTGAAGAATTGAAAGTATTGCACCGCACCATTAAAAAAGTGGAAGAAGATACCGAACGTTTTTCTTTTAACACGGCCGTGAGTGCCTTTATGATCGCTGTGAATGAGCTGTCTGATCTGCAGTGTCACAAAAAAACGATACTGGAAAGTATACTGGTGCTGTTAACACCTTATGCACCGCATATCGCGGAAGAGCTGTGGCAGCGGTTGGGCAACAGCGGCAGCGTGCTGGATGCGACTTACCCCATATTTGAAGAAAAATATGTAATAGAATCTTCCAAGTCGTACCCGGTAGCCATTAATGGCAAAACCCGTACAGATATTACTATAGCGCTGGATGCCACCCAGCAGCAGGTAGAAGCACTGGTGCTTGCCAATGCTGTGGTTCAGAAATGGCTGGAAGGCAAATCGCCTAAAAAAATTATTTATGTAAAAAATCGAATGATTAACGTAGTGGTGTAAGTGGGTTACAGGTTACAGGTTTCAGGTTACAGGTTTCAGGTTACAAGTTCCAGGGTTTGGGTATTTCTGATTTCTGGATTGATGATTTCTGATTTTTTTAGTTCATCCTGTATTCCTTCGGATTTCGAATTTTTAACTTCGGATTTTGTTTGGTTCTTGTCATTTGACTTCAGGGTGCTTTCGTCAATGCACGAGCAGGCCTGTACCTTGTAACCTGTACCTTGCACCCTTCTGGCAACTCACCGCTCACTCTCCTTTACAAACCGTATCATAGCGCTGCTGCCTTCATTGCTTTCGAGCCTGGCCTCATAGCGTTTTTCACCTATATAGGCAACCATAAAAGAAGTATTAGGCGGTATAGAGCCGAGGTTTTCGGCCACCATCACCAGTTCATTGCTTTGTTGTAATTCGCTCACAGGCAATTTTACGGTAAATGGTTTATCGGTAAGATAAATATGTTTAAAAATGAGCTTCTCGTTTAAAAAAAGCGTGATTGAATCTCCGTCAATTTCAGCATTGTCATAAAAATTCAATTCAATGGAATCGCCAGCCACAGGTATTTCCAGTACAGGTATTTTCTGCCGCTGCGCAAACTTCTGTTCAATGGTGAGCGGCGCTGCAATGCTCACCGGCGGCGCCTTTGCCTGCGCAGCAACTACCGGTGGCTTTGCTTTTTCTTTTATAACAGGTGGCACGGCAGCTACAGGTTTTTCTGCGATTACAGGAACGGGATGTCTTGCAATCAACCCAACACTGTCAATGATATACGGATCATTAGCGCCGGCTGTAAAATTTTCAATTACAAAATCCCATTCATCATAAAAAGAAGGGTTATTTGCCTTATCTAAATGCACTTCACCTTTTGGCCGGTTTTCATCTTCTTTCAGGTTGGCTTCACCTTCTAATTTCATAATGCCTTCACCAGGGCAATTAAAATCGGCCTGCGCGAGCAGTGCTTCTTTGCCCGGGGAACCCATGCCCGTTCTTCCAGTTTTTTCTTCCAGTAATTCATCATCCCACCATATAGCAAGATTGTTGGGCTCATCAAAAAATCCTTTTATACTGTAACGGCGGTAATTGTTGGACGATTGATAATAATAAGAAGTACCCCTGAGGCTGTCGCCTTTTTGTATGATCTTCAGTTCCACTTTCTGCCGGTTTATTTTTCCACGCCATACACCTGTGATCATTTGAGCAGTAACCTGCTGCGCAAACAAACAAATAAAAATAATAAGGATAGTATTATTCAGTGCGCTCCGTTTCAAAGTTCGAATTTTGGATGTAACGGATACCAATGGCGATTATTTTGCCAAAATATTTTTAGGAAAACCTTTTAACTAAATATTGTTTTAAAATTAACCGCCAAACAAACTAAATTAAGCGCTTATCTTTGCAGTTCTTTACCAATGCCCATAGGGTAATTATTATAACGTGTGGGCGGCCCTGATATAAGATGAATTTGAATGTGTTGCTCGATGAATACTTAAAAGATACCCGCATTTTTCAGATTGCGGACAGGATTGTATTGTCTAATCCCCAGCGTCTTTTTCTAAAAAACCTTTATGGCAGTGCTTCACAGTTTGTTTTTGGAGCCATTTTCCGGCACGATCTCGCTTCGCAGTTAAATCACCTGGTTGTATTAAACGATGCGGAGGAAGCCGCTTATTTTCACAATACTTTAGAGAATCTTACTTCGGCGCTCAATGTATTTTATTTTCCCTCTTCTTTCAAAAACAGGAAAAATTATAGGCAGCTTAACGCTTCGCATGTAATGCTCCGTACGGAAATGCTCACCCGTTTTTCTACTGCCACCGGCAACAGGGTAGGCGCTATTGTTACGCATCCTGAAGCATTGTTTGAAAAAGTAGTACTACCCAAAACCCTTTCCGGCAATATCATTCGCATTAAAGCCGGCGACAGCATCAACGTAAATGAATTGTTGTCGCAGTTTGTAGATTACGGTTTTGAAAGAACTGATTTTGTATACGAGCCCGGTCAATTTGCCCTTCGGGGAGGTATATTGGATATTTATTCTTTTGGCAATGAAAAGCCCTACCGTGTTGAACTGTTTGGTAATGATGTGGATTCTATACGGATATTTGATCCCGAAACACAGTTGAGCGAAAGAAAGCTGTTGCAGGTAACGATCATTCCCAATGTGGAAACACAGTTTGATTCAGGAGAAAAGGTTTCTCTGTTGGAATTCCTCCCTGAAAACACGGTAATTTGGGTGCAGGACTGGGATGTGGTAAAGGAAAAGTTGAATGTGCAGGAAGAAGACCTGGAAATATTTTTCAGGGTACAGGAAACAGCAAGTAAACCACAGAACGATGATGATGACAATTTAGAAAAGAAGGACGTAACCACCGGCGATTTTGTGCCTGTAACAGCGATTGAAGAACAATTGCAGTTGCGCCATATTGTTGAATTTGGCCACACCCCTCATTTTGGTGGTATAGAAATAGCGTTTGACACCAAAGAACAGCCATCCTTTAACCGCCAGTTTGATTTCCTGATCAAAGATCTTAAAAACTGGGAAGCGAAGAAATACAATATTTATCTTTTTGCCGAAAATCCAAGGCAATTAGAAAGAGTGCACAGTATTTTTGCAGACCTGAAAGCGGAAATACAATTTACTCCTGTACCCATTTCCATTCATGGAGGATTTATTGCGCACGATCTTAAAGTGGTTTGCTATACCGATCACCAGATATTTCAGCGCTACCACAAATACAGGATAAAGCAGGCCTATAATAAAAATAAGGCGCTTACCCTTCGCTCCCTTCGTGAATTGCAACCGGGAGATTATGTTACGCACATTGATCATGGGGTAGGCATATACAGCGGATTGCAAAAGATTGAAGTAAATGGTAAACTGCAGGAAGCGGTTAGAATCATATACAAGGATACGGATATCCTGTACGTCAATATTAACTCACTTCATAAAATAGCCAAGTATACTGGTAAGGAAGGTTCAGTACCCAAAGTGAATAAGCTGGGCAGCGATGCATGGCATAAACTAAAGGAAAAAACAAAAGCAAAAGTTAAGGAAATCGCTTTTGACCTTATTCAATTATACGCGCAGCGCAAGGCGCAGGTTGGTTTCGCACATAGTCCGGATAATTATATGCAAACGGAGTTGGAAGCTTCTTTTATTTATGAAGACACACCCGATCAAAGCAAATCTGCGGCAGATGTAAAAAAAGATATGGAAGCGCCACATCCTATGGACAGGCTGGTTTGCGGAGATGTGGGTTTTGGTAAAACAGAAATAGCTGTTCGCGCTGCTTTTAAAACCTGCTGCGATAATAAACAGGCCGCCATCCTGGTACCTACCACCATTCTCGCTTTCCAGCATTATAAAACATTTAAAGACCGGCTTAAGGATTTTCCTGTAACGGTAGATTATATCAATCGCTTTAAATCGTCCAAAGAAAAAAAGGAAACGCTCAAAAAGTTGCAGGAAGGTAAAATCGATATTATTATTGGAACACATGCACTGGTGGGAAAAGAAGTTAAATTCAAAGACCTGGGCTTATTGGTGATTGATGAGGAACAAAAGTTTGGTGTTGGGCACAAAGAGAAGATCAAAACACTTAAAACCAATGTGGATTGTCTTACACTAACGGCAACGCCTATTCCAAGAACATTACAGTTCAGCCTGATGGGCGCGAGAGATTTAAGTATTATCAATACCCCTCCGCCCAACCGGCAGCCCATACAAACAGAAGTACAGGTATTTAATGAAGACAATATCCGTGACGCGATATATTACGAAACGGAAAGGGGCGGGCAGGTTTTTTTCATTCATAACCGTGTGCTGGGATTAAATGAAATGGCCAACATCATACAGGGCTTATGTCCCGATTTAAGTATAGGTGTGGCGCACGGGCAATTGGAAGGGCATGTACTGGAGGAGCGGATACTGGATTTTATTGAGCATAAGTATGATGTGCTGGTGTCTACCAATATTGTGGAAAGCGGGGTGGATATTCCAAACGTAAATACCATCATTGTTAACAATGCGCACCAGTTCGGTTTAAGCGATCTGCACCAGTTACGTGGGCGCGTGGGCAGAAGCAATAAAAAAGCTTTTTGTTACCTGCTGGCGCCGCCGGTAAGCACCTTGCCGGATGATTCGCGCAAACGCCTGCAAACGCTGGAGCAGCATAGCGAACTGGGCAGCGGTTTTCAGATCGCCATGCGCGACCTCGATATTCGCGGCGCCGGTAATTTACTGGGTGGCGAACAAAGTGGATTTATGGCAGAGATAGGATTTGAAATGTACCAGAAAATATTAGATGAAGCCATAAGGGAATTAAAACGCACTTCATTCAGGGAAGTATTTAAGGAAGAGATCCAGAAACAGGAAGATTTTGTGCAGGATTGCACGATAGACACCGATCTTGAAATACTGATTCCTGATGCCTACGTGGAAAGCATCAATGAAAGATTATCGTTGTATACCCGGTTAGACAATTGTGATACGGAAGAAGACCTGCAGCAGTTTCATGCAGAAATGGGAGACCGCTTCGGACCCGTACCATCCCAGGTGGAAGATCTTTTTACTACCGTACGTTGCCGGAGACTGGCGGTAGAACTCGGGTTTGAAAAAATGGTGCTGAAAGAGGAAACCTTAAGGTGCTATTTTATCAATAACCCCGACTCGCCCTATTTTGAATCGGACACATTCAATAACATGCTCCGGTTTGTGCAAACCCTTACCCACAAAGCAAGGCTAAAGCAAACGGGAAGAAATTTCCTGCTCATTCACGAAGACATAAAAGGCATGGAGCAGTTGTATCATTTCCTCTTTAAAATGCATCAGTATACGAGAGAACATATTGATGTTGCATGACCCATTGCATCGCTGGGTGAATAGATTTTGTTCCTGCCGGGGGGCTGGCCAGCCCTCAAAGGCTTTTGATGAAGACCCCGGCGCGACTTTAATTATGAAATTTCTGCGAATTGAATTATATTTCCGTACAAAATAAAATGTATGGAGCAACAAAACACGTTCCTGGGAACAGATGAACAACCCATTGTAACGCCTACCAGCGATGAAAAAACATTGGCCATCCTTTCACATATACTCACTATAGTGGTTTGGTTATTTGCACCGCTGGTTATTTACCTGATAAAAAAAGATGAGTCTAAATTTGTTGCGGAGCATGCAAAGGAATCCCTGAACTTCCAGATAACAGTTGCCCTGGTCTGTATTGTATTATTTATCACCATTATTGGTATTTTTTTATTGTGGATCGTAGGTATCATCGCACTGATACTGGTAATTGTAGCTACCATTAAAGCCAACGACGGGAAGTTATACCGTTATCCGTTTACATTAAGGCTGATCAAGTAATATCATACCTGGGTGGCGGCAAGAGAGCAAAGGTGGTGGGGTGTAATAATTAACCGCCATCAATTTTATCAAAAAAGGAATACCCATTTGCCAACTGCATTATAGCAGCAGAGTTGTTGTGGTAGTAAGCTAAAGCCGACGCCAGAACATCTTCTACATCATCAAGACTG
>Ga0209916_1000232_pt1 | contig 109144 bp, 97 predicted proteins | sample ThiBio_1000_plan_FD_183956 | JGI IMG/M metagenome (GOLD analysis project Ga0209916, IMG submission 183956) | Wastewater bioreactor microbial communities from Cape Town, South Africa - Thiocy_solids_2 (SPAdes) | ecosystem: Engineered > Bioreactor > Thiocyanate-remediating > Anaerobic-Aerobic ...
CGCTGGGTGGCTGGGTGCAGCTGCGGCTTGCATTGCCCGAACGCTGCTTTCAATGCCTGGTCCTGGCCAGTGACAACAGCGATCCAGGGCTGCGTCGGCGTTTGCGCATGCGCCTGGCAACGGTGCAGGCTGACGCGACGTCGCCACGCATCTGAGAGTCCCGGCAATGTTGGGCCGATGACGGCCTGCCGAGCATGGCGATTCTTGCCCGTCATGACATCCTGCCCGCCGGGTTCACACCGCACGCACAGGCGCATGGGTACAAATGGATACGCCGCAAGCCGCGGTGACCCAGAAGTGGAGGCCATGCGTGGACAGGAATCGAACCGAAGGGATGAAGCGTGAAATCAAGGGCGCCATCAAGGAAGGCGCCGGCAAACTGACAGGCAACAAGGCCAGGGAAGTCAGCGGCAACATCGAGAAAAACGCCGGCAAGGTGCAGAAGGCCGTGGGCAAGGCCGCCGACCGGGCGCGTGCGGGCGCCAAGTAGCGGTATTGACCGGTGAGCGCCAGCGTCCCCATGGGCTGGCTGGCGGTTGACGCGATTGCGCTGCGCTCTGTGGCTATGAGGAAAGCCGGCTCCCTGTTCCCGGGAGCTGGCTTTTTTGTTGGTCAACCGCCGGGTGGCTGCACCTGTGCTGGCGGCGGCTGAACGCGGCGCATCCTGGGCTCGGGGACAACCGGTTCGTGCGGCGGATCGACCACCGGAATATCCGGGGGCTGCGGGCCAGGCACGGGATGGTCGGATCGGGCGGTGGTGCCGGCGCCGGATCGGGTGGGACGTGCCCGGGTGAGGGCGGTACCTTACTTTGCCGCCAACCACGCGCGCGTCGCGACCACCAGCGTCTCGACGCCGGTGCGCAAGGTCGGCTCGAGTACTGGCGCGAAGCGGGCGTTATGGTTGGTGGGGAGGTCGTTGAGCCGGCCTGCCGCTTTCGCCTTCGCATAGGTTTCCGGATCGGTGCAGCCGACAAACCAGAACACCGAAGGTACCTTCCACTCCGCACCGAAGCAGCCGAAGTCTTCGCTGGCCGATGTCGGCACGGTTTTCTCGACACGCCCTTCCGCGAAGTGCCGGCGGAACGCATCGCCGACCTTCTGGTTCGCGTCGGCGTCGTTGACGACCAGGGCGTAGCTGTCCAGTGGCGTGATTTCCGGTGGCTTGGGGGCGCCCGATGCGGCCGCCTCGGCGTTGACGATGCGTGTGATCGCCGCGAGCACGCGCTTGCGTACGCCCTCGTCGAAGGTACGCACGTTGAGCTTGATCAGTGCCTCGTCGGGGATCACGTTTTCCTTGGTGCCGGCCTGCAGCGCGCCAATCGTGACTACGGCTGCCTCGGTTGCGGCCAACTCGCGCGATACGATCGTCTGCAGGCGCAGCACGGTCGCCGCGGCCATGACCACCGGGTCGATGCTGGCTTGTGGCATTGAGCCATGGGCGCCGCGGCCGAACAGGCGGATCTGCAGGCTGTCTCCGGCCGAGGTGATTACGCCGGCGCGGCCGCTGATGGTGCCGGCCACGCCGACCATCACGTGCTGGCCGAGCACGACGTCGGGTTTGGGGAAGCGTTTGAACAACCCGTCGTCGATCATCGCCTGGGCACCGGTGCCGGTTTCCTCCGCAGGCTGGAACACGGCCATCACCGTGCCGCTCCAGTGACCGCGCGCCTGGGCGAGCAGGGTGCCCGCACCGATCAGCCAGGTCACGTGCATGTCGTGACCGCAGGCATGCATCACCGGCACCGTGTGGCCATCCTTGTCTTTGGTCGTGGCCTTGCTCGCGTAGGGCAGGCCGGTAGCCTCCGCGACCGGCAGCGCATCCATGTCGGCGCGCAGCATCACAGTCGGGCCGTCACCGTTGCGCAGCAGGCCGACCACGCCGGTGCCGCCGACGCCGGCAGTCACCTCGAAGCCGGCCTGGCGCAGGCGGGTGGCGGCGATGCCGGCCGTGCGCTGCTCCTGCATCGACAGTTCCGGATGGGCGTGGAGGTCGGTGTACAGCGCCTCGAGCTCCGGGAGCAGCTTCGGCAGTGTGGTGGACCACGCGTCGGCGATGTTGGTCTCTTTCGTGTTCATGCAAGCCTCACTGCGCGAAACCACGGGTAATGCAGGAAATCGAACGGCGGCTGGTGGCTGCGGACAACTTGTCCCGGCAGTCGTCGTGGTGGCGAGCAGCCTTGCGGTGCGTTCAGGCTACGCGCGGATGCACGGTCAGTACGCGCTCGATGTGCAGGTGCAATTCCTTGAGATAGTTGCCCAGGAACTCGGCGGTGGAGTCGTTGCTGACCGTGCCGTCCTCGGCGATCAGGCCGGGGTGAAACTGGATGTAGGCTTCTATCGTGTTCATCAGTGGCGAGTTGCAAAAGCACAACACGCCGCGAAGTTGTTGTTGCGCGACCGCCGTACCGATCGAGCCGGGCGAGGTGCCGATGATGCCGGACGGCTTGCGTGCAAACGAGTTCTTGCCCCACGGCCGGCTGGCCCAGTCGATCGCGTTCTTCAACGCGCCGGGGATCGAGCGGTTGTACTCCGGAGTGATGAACAGGACTCCATCCACATCGGCGATCGCCTGCTTGAACTTGCGCGCCACGGGCGGATAGTCGGCATCGTAGTCGTAACAGTACAGCGGCAAATCCTTGATTGGGATCTCGACCAGTTCCAGTCCCTCGGGGGCAAGGCGAACGAGGGCCTTGGAGAGCAGGCGGTTGATCGAACCCTTGGCTAGGCTGCCGACAAAATAGCCGACCTTGAAGGTTTTCATGCGCGCTCCTTGATGTGGTGTGCGGTTGCGAAAATGCGGAAAGACCTTCAATGGCCGGTCGAATCACCGCGGCGACTGGCCTCGAACAGGAACCAGGTGCGCTGCTCGGCCTCGTCGACCCATTCCTCGATCAGGCTGGCGGTGGCGATGTCGTGCCGGTCGTCGCACACGCCGTGGGCTTCGCGCAAGCGTGCCGCCAGCATCCTGTTGTCCTCGCGCAGCTCGGCCAGCATGTCCTCGGGCTCGACATACTCGGCGTCGTTGTCGTCGATGCGCTGCAGACGCGCGATATGGCCGATCGAGCGCAACGTGGTGCCGCCAATCTTGCGTATGCGTTCGGCGATCGGGTCGGTCATCGCGAACAACTGGCCAGCCTGTTCGTCGAGCAGCAGATGATAGTCACGGAAATGCGGGCCGCTCATGTGCCAGTGGAAGTTCTTGGTCTTCAGGTGCAGGGCGAACACGTCGGCCAGGATGGCATTCATGGCGCCCGACACATCACGCACCGCCTTGGCGTCGAGATCGGTGGTGGTATTCAGCGGCGCCCGCTGCTTGCGCAGCAGGGAAACCTTGGGGTTGGTCTGTGTCTTCTTCATGGTGGTGTGATCCTTGGCCATGCGGTGCTCCTTGGATGTGGTGAGAAGGAAGTTGCGAAGGAATATGCACCCTTCGTCGGTAACCGACTGTGAAACGCTGCTCCGAGTTGCCTGGGTGCTTTCAGTTCGTCCATACAGGCGACGCCGGTGGCACGACGCAAGCCCGCAGCACGATCTGTCGGTCGATACCGTGCGTCATCACTGCGCCGGGTCAGTTGCGGGCTTGGGATGAACACGTAGAAATTCCTGCCGTTGACAGATGGCTTGTGGGACTGCGGCGTCTGGGGCGACATCCAGATGCGGGTGCCGGCCGCCGATGGCGAAACTATGCGGCCGCACCGAATGTACGTCGCCATCGCCGTCAACGCATATGTCATATGGCATGCTGGAACGCGCGCCAACCGTTTACACGAAATTCCCCGAGCCCAGGCACATCCCTTTGTTCTAAATTTTACATAATATACATTATGCGCAGTGAAGGGTGCGCCGGTTGAAGGTGCCGGAGCCCCTGCCAGAGCCGCTGGCAGCGCTGCTGCTGGCCGCCCTCCTGGTCGTCGTGCTCGGCCACGTCGTCGCCGGGCCTGGCTCATCAGCCCCGAAGGCTTCCGCGAGCTGCGCCATAGCTGCCTGCTGAGCAACCAGCAAGCCGCCGCCGCGTACCTGGGCGTGTGCGTGCGCACCATCCGCCATTGGGACAGCGGCCGCTGCCGGGTGCCCTGGTCCGTGGTGCGCCTGCTCCGCCTGCTGCGGGCTGGCGAGCTGGGCGGCCTGCTCGAGGGCTGGGAGGGCTGGACGATCTGGCGGGACCGGCTGGCGGTTCAGGTGATGTCGCTCGGAATCAGGTTGCTTCAAGATGATGAGCGGCTGTTGGACTCATCCTCAGCAGGCAGCGGGTGGCCCGCTATAAACCCACCTCCAGAGTTGCAACGCGAGGTTGCGGCAACTAAGTTTGCCGCATGCGCCAGCCGTTCCATCCGCGTTCCCGCAGTTTCCGTGCCGTATTCGGCGTGGCCCTGCTGGCATGGGCGATGCTCGCGTCGGGTGCATTGGCCGGTCCGCGGCGCATGTTCGATGCGATGGGCGTGAACGCGACGATCCAGGCGGCGCAAGCGCAGGCGACCACGGTGCATTGTGACGGCATGGCCATGGTGCCGGGCCCCCAGACTTCGATACCCGCATCGATGCCGCCGGCTGGCAATGGCCACGCCTGTTGTCCTGACGGCGGTTGCCATTGCGCATCTTCGTGCACTGGTATCGTCGGTGTGCCGTATCCCGGTCTGGAGTTGCCGCCGATACGCGGCACTGTGTTGTCACTGGCCTACTCCCAGCCGATGCGGGCACCTTCCGCACCCCCCTTGCGACCGCCGATCGCCTGATTCCCGTCGCGGCGCGCAAAGTGCCGCGAAGCACCGTAACTTGATCCCTGTTTGCCGCGCACAGCGTGGCGGATGGGCGTCTGCTCGTAACCGGCGTGCCGCGCACGCCAGCGGGAATCCGAAATGAAACAGAACCCTTTTCACACGGGGCTGACTGTCCCGATGCCTTCCCGTCGACGCTTCGTGCAGGGACTGGCGCTGGGCGGGACCGCCGCGATGCTCGGGGGCTTCCTTAAACCCGCGTGGGCACTGCAAAGCCTGGACATGCCCAACAACGCACGCAACGCTGGCGGACCGGGCGTTGTGTCCGGAACACAGTTCGCACTGGAAGTTGCCGAGACGCCGGTGAACTTCACCGGCAAGGCGCGTTACGCGACGACGGTCAACGGTTTGTTGCCGGGGCCGCTGCTGCGGTGGCGGGAAGGTACCGCAGTCACGCTGCGGGTCACCAATCGCCTGCGCGTGCCGACCTCGATCCATTGGCACGGCATCTTGTTGCCTTTCGACATGGATGGCGTGCCTGGCATCAGTTTTCCCGGCATCGCGCCGGGTGAAACTTTCGTCTATCACTTTCCTGTCAAGCAGTGTGGAACCTACTGGTACCACGCGCACTCCGGCTTTCAGGAACAGACCGGCCTCTATGGTGCGTTGGTGATCGATCCGGCCGGGCCTGATCGCATACAGGCCGACCGTGATTACGTGGTGATGCTCAACGACTGGACCGACGAGAACCCGATGACGGTTTTCGCGAACCTCAAGAGGATGGGTGACTACTACAACTACGGCGAGCCGACCGCACGTGATTTCATCGCGGACGTGAGGCGCGGGGGACTAAAGGCTGCGCTGGCCGAACGCAGGATGTGGAACGAGATGCGCATGAGCCCGCGCGACCTCGTTGACGTCACTGGCGCGACTTACACGTATCTGATGAATGGCACTACGCCCGCCGGCAACTGGACAGGGCTGTTCAAGCCTGGCGAGCGCGTGCGGCTGCGCTTCATCAACGGTTCCTCGAACAGCCATTTCGATGTGCGCATCCCGGGTTTGAAGTTGTCCGTGGTTGCGGCTGATGGCCAGGACGTTGTACCAGTGGCGGTGGATGAGTTCCGCATCGGCACGGCCGAGGTCTATGACGTGGTTGTCGAGCCGCAGGAGGATCGTGCCTACACGATTCTTGCGCAGTCGATGGGTCGCGACGGCTACGCCCGTGGCACGCTGGCGCCGCGCGCAGGTATGCAGGCCGAAGTGCCGCACCTCGATCCACTGCCCACGCTGTCGATGGTGGACATGATGGGCGCCATGGCGGCGGGCGGCGACATGGCGGCCATGCACGGCACGCATCATGGCTCGATGCCCGGCATGGCCACCGGCGGTGCCCTTGACCCCGCCGGCATGCAGACGGCACACCACGCACGCACCGAATACGACAACCCGAACGTCGACATGCACGTAGACATGCCGCGCACCAACCTCGACGATCCCGGCATCGGTCTGCGCGACAACGGTCGCCGGGTGCTCACCTATGCCGACTTGCACACTGTCGGCGGGTCGTTGTATCCGCAACAGCCCGTGACCGATGAAATCGAATTGCACCTGACTGGCAATATGAACCGGTTTGTCTGGGGTTTCGACGGGCTCAAATTCTCACAGGCGAAGCCGCTGCACTTCCCTTACGGCAAGCACCTGCGGCTGATCCTGTGCAACGACACCATGATGACGCACCCAATCCACCTGCACGGCATGTGGAGCGAACTGGAATCACCGGAGCAGACGTTCCAGGTGCGCAAACACACCATCAGCGTGCAACCCGCCCAGCGCGTCACGTATCGCGTGAAGGCCGACGCGCTGGGGCGCTGGGCCTACCACTGCCACCTGCTCTATCACATGGAAGCGGGCATGTTCCGCGAGGTGGTGGTGTCATGAAGCCGATCACGCGCAATGGGTGTTTGTTCGCGGTTCTGTCCGTTGCACACATGGCCGTGCCTGCCTTTGCACGGGACTCGATGCACGGCGTGGATATGGCGCAAGCGCAAACGCCCGCAGATGAACCGGCAAAACCGCCCGCCAAGGAAAAGCCGCACTCAGCAGAGAACAAGCATACGCATCACGCGGCGGAGCATTCGATGTCGGGAATGGACATGCCGTCGATGCCGAACATGGCCATGCCGCCGCCACAACCACAGGCGCCGGCCGGTGCCCATTCCCAGCACGCAGGATCGATGCCAGGCTCGGGCATGGAGAAATCGCCCATGCCGCCCATGCCGATGCAGCCACCGCCCAACCTCACCGGCGAATTGCAGGTGCTCGATATCGGCTCGCAAATTGGCACACGGCCAGTCGTGCGTGGGCTCAGTGGCGGGGTCATGCAGATGGACATGCAGGGCATGCAGATGCAGGGCGGCAAGGCGCCGCCAGATGCGCGCAGTGCGGACTATTCCGACGGCATCGGTTACGGCCAGGCCCACGGCCTGCACATGCTGGATCACGCGGCGCTCGGCATGCTGTTGGTCGACCGGCTGGAATACTTCGATGGCCGCAGCGGCAACGGCGTCGCACTGGATGCCCAGGGCTGGTACGGCACCGACGCAAACAAGTTGTGGGTCAAAGCCGAAGGCGAGCGCAGCGCGGGGCGTCTGCAGGATTTGCGTACCGAAGCACTCTGGGCCCACCCGATCGGCATTTATTGGAACACCCAGCTTGGGGTGCGGCACGATTTCGGCGCCGGCCCCGGGCGTACCTGGGCCGCATTTGGCGTGCAGGGCCTCGCGCCGTACTTCTTCGATGTCGAAGCGACCTTCTACGTCGGACAAGCCGGGCTGACGGCGTTCCGGTTCGAGTCGGAATACGAACTTCTGTTGACCCAGCGCCTGATCCTGCAGCCACGCTTCGAGGTCGATCTGTACGGTCGCGACGATCCGCAACGTGGCATCGGCTCCGGTTTGTCCGACGCCAGCGTGGGCCTGCACCTGCGTTACGAGTTCACCCGCAAGTTCACGCCTTATGTCGGTGTCGAGGTCGACCGCAAGTTCGGTCGCACGGCCGACTTTGCACGCAGTGCCAGTGAGCCCGCCTTGGATCGGCGACTTGTCGCGGGCCTCCGCTTCTGGTTCTAGGCAAACTGCGGCGGAGCACGCTGCCGGGAGTCACGCCGTGCCAGAACCCGCCAGAGCCAGCGCGTGAACACCACCACCGCCAAGCGCTGCGCACACCGCAACCGCCGATGTCAGGCAGTGTGGGTCCCAGGGTGTGCTGTCGGCACGCGTCGAGCGCCCTCCCCGCCGGCCTGGGCGCGACTCGACTGCGGCCACACCGCGCCGTGGTGCACGGCTGTTACCGGAGCCTCAGCCCGTGGTACCGAGCAACTCGATAAGTGCCCCGGCAAATGCCGGAATATCGCCTGGATTGCGGCTGGTGATGAGCCGGCCGTCGCGCACGACAGCCGCGTCCTGCCAATGTGCGCCGGCATTTTCCAGGTCCTTGCGCAACGAGGGCCACGAGGTCAGCCTGCGATTACGGACCAGATCGGCATTGATCAACGTCCACGGTCCGTGGCAGATGGCCGCGATCGGCTTGTCGGTCTGGGCAAAGGCCCGCACCAGGGCGATGGCGGCGGGCTGCGTGCGCAGCTTGTCGGAACTCATGACGCCCCCAGGCAACACCAGCGCATCGTAGTCGTCCGCCTCGGCATCCTCGAGTGCGACATCCACATCGATCTCGTCGCCCCAGTCGGTTCTGTTCCAGCTCATGACTCGTCCGGCACGACCGGGAGCAATCACATCGGCTTGCGCACCAGCCCGCTCCAGCAGTCGCTTGGGGTCGATGAGTTCGGATTGCTCGAAGCCGTCTGTCGCCAGGATGGCAACCAGGCGGCCTGCAAGATCTAATGAAGGCACGGTCTGCCCCACGAACGGAAAGCCTCAGCGTTCCAGAACAATGATGCAGGGCGCGTCGACGTCCGGTGAGCTCGACATCACGGAATCACCCATCCACACCTGGCATGACGACTCGCGCAGTTTCGGGTTCGTCGCGCAGCGCATAGATGCCCGGCAGGTTGCGGCCTTGCTCGTGATAGTCCATGCCGAAGCCGAAGACGTAGCGATCCGGCAGCACTACGCCGTTGAAGTCAGCCTCGATGCCTTCGACAATCCGGCCATGTGTCTTGCGGCACAGGCAGGCGATGAGCACCCGGCGCGCGCCGCGGCGCAGGCAGTCCTCGCGGATCGCCTTGAGCGTCGCGCCCTCGTCGAGGATGTCGTCGACCAGCAGCACGGTTCGGCCTTGCAGGCATGCCGTGGGTTCGCGCAACCAGTGCAGCTCACTGCCTGAGATCCGACCCCGATAGCGGGTGGCGTGGACATAGTCGAACTCGAGGTCGGTACGGATCGCCAGGGCCAGGTGCCCGGCAAATACCAGCGCGCCATTCATCACGGGGAGAAACACCGCGCGCTCACCGCCCAAAGCCTGGTCGATCCGCTCACCCATGGCTGCAATCACCGTCTCGAGTTCGCGGCGTGAAAACAGCAGCTCGGCATGGGCCAGGGCCTCGGCCAGCAAGGGTGGTTTCACGTTCATGCTTGTCCTGATGCGGGAGCGAGCGCGCTGACCCGTGCCACCAGGCGGTCGCGCTGCGGATTGTCGGTGAGTTCATCCCAGGTGGCGCCCAATTCCCCGCGTAGTGCGGCCAGTGTGACCGGCAGCGCCGTCGGGCTGCGCACGGGCATCTCGGGCATGGCGGTGATCGCCTCGGGCACCACATCCGGCGCACAAGCCAGGACCAGGTCACAGCCGGCCTCCAGGTGCGCTTGCACACGCTGACCGATGGTGCCAGCGGTCGCAGCCGCCGACATGCCGATGTCGTCGCTGATCACCGCCCCGGCAAAGCCCAGCTCGTCGCGCAGGATGTGCTTGATCCATAGGGGGGAGTAGCCGGCCGGACGGGTATCGACCTCGGGATAGATGACGTGCGCCATCATCACCGCCTCGACGTGCGCAGCGATGCAGTCCTGGAACGGCAGCAAGTCGGCATCGCGGATCGCCTGCAGCGGGCGTGGGTCCACGGCCTCTGCCGAATGGGTGTCGGCAGGCGTCGAGCCATGGCCGGGAAAGTGCTTGAGCACGGCCGCCATGCCCGCCAGATGCATGCCGCGCACATAGGCCTGGGCCAGCTCGCTGGTTACTCCCGGGTCGGCATGGAAGGCCCGCATGCCGATGGCTGCGTTGCCGCGTGCCAGGTCCACCACTGGCGCAAAACTGAAATCCACCCCACTGGCGCGCAACTCGCTGGCCATGATCCAGGCGTGGTCCTCGGCCAGGCGTACGGCCTCGGCCGGATCGCGGTCGTAAACGGCGCCAATCGCGGCCAGCGGCGGCAGGCGTGTGAAGCCGGCGCGGAAGCGCTGCACCGGCCCGCCTTCCTGGTCCACGGCAATCAGCGACTGCTCTCCCCCCGCCGCGTGGATGGCCGCGCACAACGCCGAGAGTTGCCCACGCGAGGTGAAGTTGCGCGCAAACAGCAGCACGCCGGCCACGCTGGGCTGGGCCAGCCAGCCGGCTTCCCGCCGGGTCAAGGCAGTACCCGCTACGCCTATCATCAACATGTGGCGTCCCCAGCGGCGCGCTCCGCAGCCGACCATCGTGCATAGGGATGGTCGGCCAGTGCGGCATTGTAGTAACGGCGCAAGGCGCTGACTTCGGTACCCAGCCAGGGCGGCCTCGCGAAAGTCACATCGGCCGCGGGCAACTCGACTTCGGCCACGACCAGTCCGCTGTTGTCGCCGGCAAACTCGTCCACTTCGAACAGCATGCCGCCGACGCGCACCTGGTGCCGTGTCTTTTCGACGATGCGGCCACACAGCGTCGCCAGCATGGTTTCGGCATCGGGCAGCGGCAGGGGGTATTCGTACTCGGCCCGGGACACCCCGGCCACGGCCTGCTTGATATTGAGCCAGGCCTTGATGCCGGCAACACGCACGCGCACCGTGGCATGGCCCTGGCCTGGCGCGACGTCATCCGCCGTGGCCACGGCGCCCAGCAGGTAGCCCTGCCGCAGTTGCTCGCTGCGTTCGACCGCGCCACGCCAGCTCTCGTCGCGCAACAGGAATTTGCGTTCGATCTCGATGCCCATCAAAGCCCCATCCCACCCTATATCCGAACGAAGCCGGTTTGTTGAAGAGTGCGGCCAAGGATGGCCGCTTTTTGACTTTCGCGGTCACGAAGACCGCTGAAATACAGCACAAGGATGGCCGCTCTTGATTCTCGCGGTCATGGAGACCGCTGAAATACAGCAATGGATTCGACATGCGCGGTATGCGGGAACATGTCCATGACCCCGGCCGCCTGCAGGGTGAAGCCATGCTGGTGCACCAGGATGCCGGCATCGCGCGCCAGCGAGGCCGGATGGCAGGAAACGTAGACGATGCGCCGGGTCTGCGCGCCGGGAAGATAGGCCAGCACCTGGTCGGCGCCGGCCCGCGGCGGGTCGAGCAGCAGCTTGTCCCAGGGCTGGCGCGCCCATTCCGCAGCCTGCTGTGGATCGAACAGGTTGGCCACCTGGAAACGGGCATTGTCCAGGCCGTTGCGCGCCGCGTTTGCCCGCGCCCGCTCCACCAGCCCAGCCTCGCCTTCCACCCCAGTCACCGCGGCAACCCGCTGCGCGATCGGCAGGCTGAAGTTGCCCAGGCCGCAAAACAGATCGAGTACCCGGTCCCCTGGCTGCAGCTCCAACAGGCGCAGGGCCAGGCTCACCATCTGCTGGTTGAGCTCGCCGTTGACTTGCACGAAGTCCAGCGGCTGGAATTCCAGCTCCACGTCCGGACAGGCGCCGTCGTCGACATGAACGCGATAGGCCAGACGCGGCGCTTCGGGCCACAAAGAATGCACGCTGGTGATGCCGCCCGGCTGCAAATAGATGGCCAGGCCATGCTGCCGGCCAAATGCAGTCAACGCATCGAGGTCATGCGCGTCGAGCGGCTGCAGGTGCCGGAACACCAGGGCCATGGCGTCATCGCCAGCGGCAAATTCGACCTGGGGGATCGAATCCACCGCGTGCAGCGTGCCAAGCATGTCGGCGAGCAGGCCGACTTTTGGACCGAGCGCCGGATGCATGACCAGGCAGTGGCGGATCTCGGCCACGTAGCGCGGATTCTGGCGTTCGCGGAAACCGGCCAGCACCCTGCCCTTTTTCTGCACGTGGCGTACCGACAGGCGGCCGCGGCGGCGATAAGCCCAAGGCTGGCTGCGCAAAGCCGGCAACCAGGTGCGCGGTGCGACCTTCCCGATGCGGGTGAAATTCTCGGCCAGCCAGTGCTGCTTCCCTGCGACCTGCATGTCCGAGGAAAGGTGTTGCAGCGAGCAGCCGCTGCATTCGGCGTAGTGCGCACACGGGGGCTCGACCCGGTGCGGCGATGCGGCAAGCACTTCCACCAGCTCGGCTTCGTCATAGCTGCGGTGGCGCTTGCGCACGCGCAGGGAAACCTTTTCCCCGGGCAGTGCACCCTCGACAAACACGGTCTTGCCGTCGACGCGCGCCACGCCGCGCCCGTCGGTGCCAAGCTCGCCGATCAGGGCTTCAATCGCGGCGCTCGGCAGGCCATGGGCTCGGGACATCTGGATCAACACGCAGGAAGATGCCGCCCATTATGCCAGCCCGTCCCCCTGGACGGTCCCGCGATCAGCGCAGGCCGTTCCAAGCTACGGCGAACTTGCCGCGAAAGCGTGGGCGGCAGCAGCCGACCGGGCTTCGATGTCTCGAACGCTTCTGCCGCCTGGGTCCCTAACGTTGCTTCCACGCGCCACTGGCATCCTGGTAATACCAGCCCGGGTGGGCCTTCTCGATCCAGGTGGCGGCAAACGTCGAACGGATCTGCGCGGCCCACTCCGGATGGCCGTTGGCCTTGGCGATTTCCTGGTACAGCGCCGTGCGGTCACGGTTTTCCTCGGCAATCGCGGCATTGGCCTGGGTCCGCTGGCTGAGTGGCAGCTTGGCGGCGTCATGCAGGGCGACCAGACCGTCGTGGGTGAAGCCGATGGCCCCGTTGTCCAGCAGCGGTCGCAGTACATCCTTGAAGCGTGTGCTCATGCGTGCGCGCAAGGCCTCGGTCACCGGCGTGGCCAGGCGCAGGTCCGGTTGCTGGGCCGCGTAAGCAGCAGGGATCAGGAGGTCGAGCAGCATCGCGGACGGTTGCGCGGGCATCCCATCACCCTGCGGCTGTTGCGGCTTGGGCGGTGGAGCGTTCGCCGGCTCACCCAGCACATTGCCGATGAACTGGTCGGCCGCCTTTTGCGCCGCCGCCGCCGGGAAGTACACATTGATGGTGACGCACCCTACCAGGGCCACGGCCAAGGTGGTCAGGATCGCGTAAATCAGCTTGCGCATCGGTGGCTCCAGGTTCGGGATAAGGAGGATGGTCGCGCCAATTCAGCGCACTTCCGGCGGCGCGCCGTTGATGGCATCGCGCAGGCGACGCACCAGGGTGGGCCAATCGACACGGGTCTGGTGGCCAATGACCTGCAGGTGCGGCAGCCCGCTGCCTTCGACGATAGTGTAGCCGTCGCCCGTCGGCTGCAAGCCACTCATCTGGCACACGCTCCCGTGCAGCGTGCAATTGAGCCCGATGCGCTTGTAGGCAAAAGTCTTGAACAGTTTCAGCACCGCGCCCTGCAGGCCCCCGGCCACGCCGCCGCCGCCGACCGCGGTGAGGTTGTTCACCGCCCGCTGGCTGATCCGGCCGCCGCCGGCCGCCAGCAGGCTCGCCTTGAAGGCCACCGGGCTCCAGTCGACCAGGCGCAAGCCGTCGATGCTTCCATCGAGACGCCCGGTGATGCTGCCGAAGTCGAACACGCTGGTGATTGCGGCCAAGTCCAATTGGCGCATGGCCACGTCCGCGGCCAGGACCGGATCGGCGCCAAACGGATCCTGCAGCGACAGTCGCGTGATGTCGACGAAACCGTCGAAGAGGTTGGCCGACAGGCCACCGTCCAATTCGATATGGTCATCCACCAGGCGCAGCGAGGGTATCGCTCCGGCCAGGGTACCGGGGAACGCAGGCCAGCCGAAGGCATGGCACAGCGCACCCAGATCCACGCCCAGCACGGTGATCGAGGTGCTCAGGCGCTGGCCACGTGCCGCTGCTGGATGGATGTCGAGGTCGCCCAGGCGCAACTGGCCGTTCAGTACCGGCACGAGCACGGGCTGGACCAGTCCCAGCGTGCCGCCCCGGCTGTGCCATTGCGACTTGGCGCCGCCCAGTGGCACCCGGTGGAATTGCATGCCACTCCAGGCCAGCGTGGTGGCCGGTCGATTGCCTTGCGCGACCCAGTCCAGCCCGCCACTCAGGTCACTGATTCCCAACGCCCCGCTGGCGTCGTGGAAATTCAGGCCGGGGGTGCTGAAGGCGAAGGCATGCAGGCCGTCGGCGCGCAGATCCAGGTTGCCGTTCAAGTCGCCAGTGACGCTGGCGTCCCGCAACCCGAGGCCGGCCAGCCAGGCTTGGCCGTAACGTGCATAGGCGGCAGGGAAACTGGCGTGGAAATCGGTCAACTTGAGCGAGGCCAAGCTGCCTTTCGCGTCGATGGTCAGGGCTCCATCAAGTTGCAGTGCATCGGCATCATTTACGTGCAACTTGCTGATTTGCATCGCTCCATCTTGGCTGGCAAGATGGAGACTGAGACGCACAGGATGGTTCGGCAAGTGGGCGTACAGCGGGGCCAGCAGGACTTCCCCGCCTTTCAGGCTGGCGTCCAGGTCGATGCGGGATGACTTTCCATTGCTGCTCACGTCGAAGCGGCCACTCGCGCCCAGGTTTTGCGTGGCCAGAGTCCCCGCCGGTGTGTCGAGACCCACGCCACGCAGGGCAAACTGGCCTGACGAGCGCAGGCCGTTCTCGAGCACATCCAGGGCGAGATCGGCGTCCACTTCGCCGGCGCTGGTTTGCGCCGAACCAAGTGTGCCCAACAGACCGCGCAACCAGGTGGCCGGAAGGTTCTTCACCACCACCTGCGCGTGCGACGGCTGGTCGAGTGGTAGCCACGCGCTGGCCTGGGTGCGATTCTGGCGCAGCTCCAGTCGTAGCGTGTTGGCAGGCTGGTCGGCAACCAGGGTGGCATCGGCGTTGCTGAGCTCGCCGCCGGGAGTCGAGCCGAGCTTGACCTTGCCGGTGTAGACCCATTGCTGCCCGATGTTGTGCTCGAGCACACCATCCAGGTCGATACTCACCCGTCGCCAGCCCACGGCCGCGACGTCGCCCCGCGCTGCATGCAGGCGCAGCTGGATTCCGCCATCGGCACGATCAGACAACTCGGCGCTCACGCTGCGCAGACTGACCCCCGGCGCCTGCAGCAGGTCCGCCTTTACCAGCACCTTGGCATGCCCGGCGGGTGCGCCAAGCAGCGACAGCAGGACCCCCCAACCGAGCAGAAAATGGCGTTGTGTGCTATTCATTCAACGCCATTCTGCCAAACCCACCTGAACCAGACAGGTTCAATCATGCGCAGCCGGTTCTCGGGCCACAGTGATGCGCGGGTCAATGAGTCGACAGTCCGCGTGCTGGTGGCGGACGACGACGCCACGAGCTGCCGCTTTCTGACCGATGGTCTGCAAACCGTGACTCCCGATGTGGCTGCTTGTGGCGACGGGGCCCGCGCCTTGCAGTGGGCCCGCGTCGAACGGTTCGACCTGTTGCTGGTGGATTGCCGCATGCCGGGGGGCGGCGCCTTGGCCATCGCGCACGCCCTGCGCGCCGATCCGCGCGCCGCGTCGCATGCCGCCGCCCTGGTGGCCACGAGTGCTGAATTCGCGACCGAAGATCGGCACGCCCTGTTGAGTGCCGGCTGCAACGCCATACTCGACAAGCCGTGCACCCTGGCCGAGTTGCGGCACACGATGAGCTTGATCCCCGCCATGGCCGATACCGTCCTCATCCTGGATGACGTCGCCGGATTGCGCAGCAGCGGAGACTACGCGACCTTGGCGGCCTTGCGCCAGTTGCTGGGAGAGGAACTCGAGACCATGCAGCTGCAATTCGAGACCTTGGCCACCGATCCGCTGGCGCTGATCGCCCGGTTGCATCGCCTGCGTGCCGGATGCGGATTTTGCGGAACCACGCGGCTGGCCCGGGCGGCGCAAAAGCTCAAGCTCAAGCTGGAACTCGAGCCGGGCGCCGACCACACTGCCGCCATCAACCAATTCCAGGCCGCGCTGGCCGCCACGCGGCATGCCCTGGAAGCTCATCTGCGCGCCTCAGCGCCGTGAGCCAGCCATGGCGAGCACATGCCATGAACGCAGCTCCGCGCCGCCCAGGTGGAAGCGGATGACACGGCGCATCAGCTTGCGCAATGCCGGCGCCGCTTCGGCGTCGGGCATGCTGTCGGCGGCCAGCGCCAGCAGGTCGCAGCCGCGCAGCGCCTCGGGGTCGGATGCTGCGCACCGCACCAGACCTTCGCCCAGTCCATACCGGTAGTACCCGGCTGGATCGAGCGCCCGGCCGCTTTCCACCTCGTGCTGCAGTGGCAACGCGTAGCCGATCGCCTGCAGCAAGTCCCGCTCAAAGCGCCGCAGGGTCCAGGCCATTGGCTCCCCGGTCGACAGCCGACGCACGGTGTCGGAGTACGCGCCATACAGCGCTGGCAGCGGATCGTCGCGTCCGGTCAGGCGCACCACCAGCTCGTTGAGGTACAGCCCGGCCAGCACGGCCTGGCCAGTCAGCGACGTGGATGTGGCGGTACGCTCGATCGTGGTCAGCGTGGCCAGTTCGCCCCGCCGCCACAAGCCGACCACGATGCTTTCGAACGGTTCCAGCAAGGCCCGGCGCAGGCGTGCCCGCTCACCGCGCACGCTGCGCGCCACCACGCCGAGCCGGCCATGGTCGCGGGTCAACAACTCGAGCAGCAGGGAGGTTTCGCGGTAGGGCCGCGAGTGCAGGACGAAGGCTGGCTGCTGTTCAATGCGCATGTGTGCCCGCCAGGCGGTCTGTCGATGCGCGACTGCCGCGCCCCGGGAGCCTGAACTGGCCGGTCCGGGCTGACGCAGGAGTGCGCCGTTCCGCCGGGCGGCATCCCTGTTTCAATCGGTGTAGCCAAACTGCTTCAGGCTGGCCTCGTCGTCGACCCAGCCTGCACGAGCCTTCACCCACAGCTTGAGAAACACCTTGCGCCCGAGGAGGCGCTCGATGTGCCGTCGCGCCGCGGTACCAATGGCCTTGAGCTGCTTGCCACCGGCGCCGATGACGATGGCCTTCTGCCCTTCCCGCTCCACCCAGATCACTGCATGGATCTCGGCCAGGCCATCCGGGCGATCATGGAACTGCTCGATCTGCACGGTCGTTGCATACGGCAATTCCTGGTCCAGGCGCAGCATCAGCTGCTCGCGCACCATTTCCGCGGCGAGGAAGCGCTCACTGCGATCGGTGATCTCGTCGTCTGCGAACGCCGCCGGGCGTATGGGCAGGCGCTGCAGGATGGCCTGTTCCAGAGACTCCAGGGCAAGCCGCTTGAGCGCGCTGACGTAAAGTACTTCCGTGTAGGCGTGTTTGGCCACGATGCCGGCGACGAACGGCAGCATCCGGGATTTGTCCTGGTCCAGGTCAATCTTGTTGACGACCAGCAGACGTGGTACGTCACGCTCGGCGATGATGGCGTGGATCGCCTCGTCCTCAGCGGCCCAACGGCCCGCCTCGACCACCTGTACCAGCACGTCGACATCGCTCACGGCGGTGCGCACGGCGCGGTTGAGGCTGCGGTTCATGGCCCGGCGCGCGCCCTGCTGCAGGCCTGGCGTGTCCACGTACAGGATCTGCCCGCTGCCACTGGTGGCAATGCCGAGGATGCGGTGCCGGGTGGTCTGCGGACGTGGGCTGACGATGGACAGCCGCGCCCCGACCAGGGCATTGAGCAGGGTGGACTTGCCCACGTTCGGGCGGCCCACGAGTGCCGCCAGCCCACAACGGAATCCGGCCGCGGCCGGCGCCTCGGCGTGCGTGGCGGCGTTCGGGGTCTCGCTGACGCCTGGATCGTGGGTCATGGCATGGGGTGCATGGAAACAGCGTCCAGTGTAATGCAGCCACCCGACCGCTAATGACTGTCGCGCTGACCTGCCCTGCTCCGGATGGATGCCCCACGGGACTCAGCCCGACGGCGTCCCGCGTTCGATGGCCAGCTGTTCCAGCACGCTCTCGGCGGCATCCTGCTCCGCGGCCCGGCGGCTGCCGGCACTGGCCTCGCTGCGGATTGCCACCGGTTCGTCGATGGCGCAGGCCACGTCGAAGATCCGGGCATGGGCCTCGCCGTGGCTACCGGTCAGCTCGTATCGCGGCAACGGCAGGCCGGCGGCCTGCAGCCATTCCTGCAGTCGGGTCTTGGCGTCCTTGGACGAGCGTCGCAAGGCCGCCACGCGCGGCGCAAAGAGCTGCTGCACCACATCGCGGCAAGTGTCGAAACCGCCGTCCAGGTAGATTGCGGCAATCAGGGCCTCCAGCGCGTCGGCCAGGATCGAGTCCCGCCTGAAGCCGCCACTCTTGAGCTCGCCGGGACCGAGTTGCAACTGGTCGCCGAGCTCCAGCTCCCGGGCCAGCGCGGCCAGGGCGTTGCCGCTCACCAGTTGGGCGCGCAGGCGCGAAAGCTCGCCTTCGTTGGCCTTGGGGTGCGCGGAGAACAGCATCTCCCCCACCAGCGCCCCAAGCAGGGCGTCACCGAGGAACTCCAGCCGCTCGTTGTTCGGCTGCCCGGCACTGCGGTGGGTGAAGGCCAGGACGGCGAGGCTGGGGTCGCGGAAGCGATAAATGGAGTGCAATGCCCAGCCGCCTCCAGCCTATTGTGCGACGTTGCCGACCAGGGCCACGTCCTTCTGGAAGTGCAGCAGGAAGTCGATGTTGTACATGAATGGCACCACCTTGTCGTACGCCACTTCCAGCGCGTTGCCGCTGGGCTTGCGCACGATGCGCACATCGCCCGGCTTGATCGTGGCGTCATCCACGTATTGGAAGTTCATCTTGAACATCAGGTCGCGGCGCATTTCGGTCAAGGTCTTGCCGTTGGTGCCCGACGAGGCCACCTCCTTCATGCTCTTGACCACGCCCATGTATTCCGCGTAGGCCGGCACCAGCTTCATGGCCATGTAGCCAAAGAAGCCGACCACGGCCAGGATCACGAGGAAGCCGATCAAGGTAATGCCGTTCTGCCTGGATTTCATAGTCCCCTCGCTATGCCGCCAACATGGCGTTCTCACCAGGGATCGACGCCCCGCGTGGCGACGCAGCGCCGGTCGACCCCTGTTGGCTGTGGATTCTCGCATTGTTTGCCGGCATCGCGCACGCCGCGCCGATCACGGACCGGTTCCCGTCATCGCGGTGTCTAGCGGATGATCTTGCCGATGCGCGAGAAATCGATACCTCCAGTGTGCAGGCCTTTCCAGCTCATCCAGATCAGGAAGGCCTTGCCTGCCAGGTCCTGCTCCGGCACGCAGCCCCACCAGCGGCTGTCGAGACTGTCGTTGCGGTTGTCGCCCATGACCAGGTAGCAGTTTGGCGGCACCTTGGATGGCACAAATTCGTTGGGAATGGATTTGGGCCGGGTATAGGCCGGCATGCGCGCAATGGCGTGGTCGACTTGGCCCAGATGCTCGGTCCACAGCGTCGCCCCCATGTCCAGCATGGTGCGGTCGACCGGGCGCTGCGGGTTGCCCGTGAACGCGCCGGCCTCATCGGCCCGCACCGGCACGCCGTTGATCACCAGGTCGGAGCCATGCACTTCCACCTTGTCTCCGGGCAGGCCGATGACGCGCTTGATCCAGTTTTGCCGCGGCACTGGAGTGGCGGGATTGCTGCAGGTCATGTCGCCACTGCGCACCAGGTGCCCATTCACCTCGCACAGGTAGCCCGGGAAACGGAACACCACCACGTCCCCGCGCTTGGGTTCGCCGATGCTGACGAACTTGTCGTTGAACGCCGGCAGCCGCAGGCCATAGTCGAACTTGTTGACCAGGATGAAATCGCCGATGTCCAGCGTCGGCATCATCGAGCCCGAGGGAATGCGGAACGGCTCGGCAATGAACGAGCGCAGCAGCAGCACCACCAGCACCACCGGGAACAGGGAGCGTGCCCAGTCCACCGGGATCGGATCCCGGTAATCCGCACCGGCGGCCTGCAACCGGGCCTTGCGCCGCTTGTACAGTACCAGGCGGTCGAACGCCCACACCAACCCGAACAGGACGGTAAGGGCCAGCAGGATCGCCGAAAAATCGAATTCCATGCATCGCTCCCAGCTATTTATCCATACGCAGGACGGCCATGAACGCCTCCTGCGGGATCTCGACCCGACCGACCTGCTTCATCCGCTTCTTGCCGGCCTTTTGTTTTTCCAACAACTTTTTCTTGCGGCTGACGTCACCGCCGTAGCATTTGGCCAGCACGTTCTTGCGCAAGGCCTTGACCGTCGATCGGGCGATGATCTGCGCGCCGACCGCCGCCTGGATGGCCACGTCGAACTGCTGGCGCGGGATGAGCTCCTTCATCCGCTCCACGAGCTCGCGGCCACGACGGTCGGCGTAGCTGCGGTGCATGATCAGGCTGAGTGCGTCCACCCGCTCGCCATTGATCAGCACGTCGACGCGCACGAACGGACCGGCGACGAAGCGGTCGAACTGGTAATCCATCGACGCATAGCCGCGCGACACTGACTTCAGGCGGTCGAAGAAATCCATCACCACCTCGGCCAGCGGCAGCTCGTAGCTGATCTGTACTTGTGTGGCCAGGTACTGGATCGAACGCTGGATACCCCGCTTCTCCTCGCACAGGGTAATGATCCCACCAATGTATTCGGCGGGAGTGAGGATGCTGGCAATGATCATCGGTTCGCGGATTTCCTGGACCTGCGAGCCCGCCGGCAGCTTGGCCGGATTGTCCAGCATCTCAGTGGAACCGTCGGCCTTGAGCAGCTCGTAGCTGACTGTCGGGGCGGTGCTGATCAGATTCAGGTCGTATTCGCGCTCCAGCCGCTCCTGGACGATCTCCATGTGCAGCATGCCGAGGAATCCGCAGCGGAAGCCAAAGCCCATGGCTTCGGAGGATTCCGGCTCGAAGAACAACGCCGCGTCGTTCAGGCGCAGCTTGTCCAGCGCCTCGCGCAGGGCCGGGTAGTCGTCCGAAGCGACCGGGAACAAGCCGGAAAATACGCGCGGCTGCACGGTACGGAAGCCGGGCAAGGCCTGCGCGGCAGGCTTGCCGGCCTGGGTCAGGGTGTCCCCGACGGGTGCGCCATGCACGTCCTTGATCGCCGCAGTGATCCAGCCCACCTCACCCGGGCCGAGGCGGTCCAGCCTCTTGCGCCGGGGAGTGAACACGCCGACCTCGGCCACCTCGTGGGTGCGCCCGGTGGACATCACCAGCAGCCTGTCGCCAGGACGGATCTCGCCTTGCACGATGCGCACCAGTGAAACCACGCCGAGGTAGTTGTCGAACCAGGAGTCGATGATCAACGCCTGCAGCCGGTCGGTGTCGCCAGCCTTGGGGGGCGGGATGCGCGCGACGATCGCCTCCAGGACTTCGACCACGTTCTGCCCGGTCTTGGCACTGATCGCGATCGCCTCGCTGGCGTCGACGCCGATGACCGCCTCGATCTCGGCCTTGACCTTGTCCACATCCGCGTTGGGCAGGTCGATCTTGTTCAGCACCGGCACCACCTCGAGACCCTGCTCCACCGCGGTGTAGCAATTGGCCACCGATTGCGCCTCGACCCCCTGGGCGGCGTCCACCACCAGCAGCGCGCCCTCACAGGCAGCCAGCGAGCGGCTTACCTCATAGGAAAAATCCACGTGACCCGGGGTGTCGATGAAATTCAGGTAATAGGTCTTGCCGTCGCGCGCCGCGTAAGGCAGCGACACCGCACGCGCCTTGATGGTAATGCCGCGCTCGCGTTCGATCGGGTTGTCGTCCAGCACCTGGGCAGCCATCTCGCGCAGGCTCAAGCCTCCGCAAATCTGGATGATGCGGTCCGCCAGGGTGGACTTGCCATGATCAATGTGGGCAATGATGGAGAAGTTGCGGATCGATTCCATGGAGCACGTGCAGGCTGGGACGCGGAGGTGCGGCCGGGTGTGGATACCACGGCAACGCGCCGCCTTTGCGGCGGCGCCAACTTCCCATTGTCGCACGGAACGCGCGTTTGCCACGCCTGGCAGCACATGATGGCCACCGCACCGGTGGCCGTCATGCGCTGTCCCGGGGGCGGCTATTTCTTGGCGTCCGGTACGGTCAGCCCGATGAAGCGGCTCTGGTCGCCGCGCCGCACCAGCAAAAGGACTGTGCTGCCAGCCTTGACGTCCTTGGTGGCGGCCTCGAACTCGGCGACGTTGCCGATCTTCTTCTGGTTGACCATCAACACCACATCGCCCGCCTGCAGACCACCTTCGGCGGCCACCGGGCCAGTGATGTCGCTGATCACCACACCTTCGCCGGACTTGAGTCCGAGCTGCTGCCGGGTGTCGTTGTCCAGCGCCTGCACGGTCAGGCCGAGTGCCGCCGCACCGGTGCTGCCGGTGGCACCGCTGGCGCTGCTGTTGGCCACCGCGCCCTGGTCGCGTGGCGACTCGCCCACGGTGACCTGCAACGTCTGCTTCTTGCCGTCGCGCATGATCTGCACCGGCACCTTGGTGCCTGGCTTGGTCATGCCGACCATCGGCGGCAGGTCGGCGGTCTGTTCGACCACGTGGCCGTCAAAGGACAGGATGATGTCGCCCGCCTGGATGCCGGCCTTGCTGGCAGCACTGTTCGGGGTGACCTGGGTCACCGCCGCGCCGGTACCGTTGTCGAGGCCAAGCGCCTTCACCATGTCGTCGCTGACCGGCTGCACGAGCACGCCGAGCATGCCGCGTGACACGTAGCCCTTGGTCTTGATCTGCTCGACGGCGTTCATCGCCACGTTGATCGGGATCGAGAACGACACGCCCAGGTAGTCACCGGTGTTCGAATAGATCTGCGAATTGATGCCGACCACCTTGCCCTGCAAATTGAACAACGGGCCGCCGGAATTGCCGCGGTTGATCGGCACGTCGGTCTGGATGAACGAGGTGTATTCCTGGCTGCGCTCGCCCAGGCTGCGGCCCACGGCGCTCACGATGCCTTGCGTGACCGTGTAGTCGAAACCGAATGGCGAGCCGATGGCCAGTACCCACTGCCCGGGTTTCAGGGTGCCCGAGTCGCCGATGCTCACCGTCGGCAGGCCGTTGCCGGCGTCGATCTTGAGCAGCGCGATATCGTAGGTCGGGTCGGTACCGACCACTTTCGCCGTCAGCGTGCGACGATCCTGCAGGCGTACGGTGACCTTGTCCGCGCCGGTCACTACGTGGTTGTTGGTGAGGATGTAGCCGTCCTTGGAGATGATGAAGCCCGAACCCAGCGAGGTGTGTTTCTGCTCCTCGGGCGAAGGCATCATCGGCAGGCCAAACAGCTGGCGCAGGATGTCGGCCTGGGGGCCGCTCGGCATGCCTTGGCGCGGACCCATCGGACCGTTCATGGGACGCTGGGTGGCCTGCTTTCCGCCAGTGTATTTGGCCTCCACCTGGACTACCGCCGGCGCATTGCGCTCGACGATACCGGTGAAATCAGGCAGGGCCGCGGTCGCGGCGGTGGTTGCAGCGGCGTTGGCCGGTGGTGCCTGTACGCCACAGGCAGTGGCCGATACCAGCAATGCCGCACACGCCGCATAGCGCAAGATGAGTGAGTGCATAAGACCTCCATTTGTTGTCAGTTCGTGGCGACATACCTTGAATCGGCCACGGGCGATTGCACATTCAACACAAAACCATGGTCCGCGTTGCCCGCGGCCAAGCGCAGGCAGGCACCCCTGGGCACAATGGCAAAATTGCCGGCGCCGAAACCCGACGGGTCAGTACCAGCGGGGACCAAATCTTATTGGGCAACCGCCGCGTCGTGCGGACCCGCACTACGCGCAGTGTCGATCAACAGCAGGTAGGAGCCGTTGCCATTGTCCAGCTTGCGCTGGCGGAAGAGCGGCAGCGCGTAGCCGGACGAGGACATCGCCGGCCGCGCGGAGACTTCGGTGAACGGCGCGCCCAAGGTGACCGATGCGGGCTGGCTCAACGCACCGGCAGCGCCGCCACTCAACCACGGTGGCACCGCGGACGGCATGGTGGTCACACGGCTGGCGTAGGTGTTCTCAACCGGCACGCCGGCGTCCTGGCTCGCGCTCTGGGCCGCGATCACCGGCTCGGTGTCGTTGGAAGGGTGACCGACCATCAAGGTGACCACGGCCACGCTCGCCGCGATGGCGCCACCTGCCGACCAGCGCAGCCAGTGCCGGCGGCGTACACCAGCCGGTGCTGCCTCACGCGCAATTGCCGCCTCAACCCGCTCCGCAAAGCCGGCGCTGGCCAATGCCGGCATGCGCCCACGCAGGCCTTCGCGCATCAGGTGATAGCGTGACCAGACGCGCTGCAGTTCCTCGTCATGGTCGATACGCCGCAGCAGAAAGCGCCATTCGGGCGCTGCAAGCTCGCCGTCGACCCCGGCCGACAAGGTTTCGCGTGCTTCCTGATTCACATGCACCTGGTTCATGCTTGTTCCTCACGATTCGACAGCAGGGGTCGCAATTTCTGGTCAATTGCCTCGCGTGCCCGAAAGATGCGCGAGCGCACGGTACCGATCGGGCAATCCATTGCCTGGGCTATTTCCTCATAACTGAGACCGTCCACTTCCCGCAGGGTAATGGCGGTACGCAGTTCTTCGGGCAGCTCTTGGACAGTGGAAAATACGGATTGTTCAATTTCCTGGCGCATCATTTCATGTTCGGGCGTGGCGTTGTCCTGCATGCGCTCGGCACCGACCATGAAACTGGCCTCATCGATGTCCACGTCGTCCGCCGGCGGACGACGTTTCATCGCCACCAGGTGGTTTTTGGCCGTGTTCACGGCGATCTTGTACAGCCACGTATAAAACGCGCTGTCGCCGCGGAAGGTGGCAATGGCACGCCAGGCGCGCATGAACGATTCCTGGGCAATGTCCTCGCACTCGGCGCGGTTCCTGACATAGCGTGAAATCAGCCCGATCACCTTGTGCTGGTATTTGCGCACGAGGAGGTCAAATGCCCGCCTGTCCCCCTGCTGCACACGCTCGACCAGCATCTGGTCGAGCTCGTTTTCACCCACGCGGGCCGTCTCCATCGTCAGTGCTGCCATCCTGCTTGATACTGGAATTGTCCAGGCTCCCGGCGCCAATCGTGATCCAGGCTACCGGGGTCTGGCTGCATGCTGCTTAACGCCGCTTTCATCTGCGCATTCCCTGGTCACGAAGTACGGTCATGGGGTTCCGTGTGGGCAAGCGCAAGTTGAACCGACATCTGGCGTGCAGACCGGCCATCGCTGCAGCCCGCCGCCCCGCCCGCCAGCGGAGGATTGTGACACCTCCCCGGCGATGGCCGCACCAGCCGCCCGGCAGGGTGAGCTGCGTCTCGCAATCGCCGCAGCGGGACGGTATCGTTCGGGCTTCCCCTTTCAAGATGTGCGCCTGCCATGTTTGAAGGACTGCGTTTCAATCATTGGAAGTGCGAGGTGGACGAGGAACGCATCGTCACCGTGACCATGGATCGCGCCGACCGCGGCGTCAACGCCATTTCGCACGCGGTGCTCGAGGAGCTGGCGCAAATCGTCGAGCGGCTGGCAATTGAGGAGCCGGCCGGGGTGATTGTCCGTTCGGCGAAAACCTCGGGTTTTGCGGTCGGCGCGGATATCACGGAATTTGCCACCTATGCGCGGGATGGCAGGGTGTTGGACAACGTGCGCTATGGCCAGCAGGTGTACCAGTCCCTGGCTACCCTCTCGTGCCCCACCGTGGCGGCGATCCACGGCGCCTGCATGGGCGGCGGCACCGAGTTGGCACTGGCCTGCCGCCAACGCGTGGCGGCCGACGACCCGGCGACGCGCATCGCTCTGCCCGAGGTGAACCTCGGCATCCACCCTGGCTGGGGCGGCACGGCCCGCTTGCCGCGATTGATCGGCGCCCAGGCCGCGCTGACGCTGCTGCTTACCGGCAAGGCGCTGTCGGCGCAGCAGGCGCTGGCAATCGGCCTGGTCGACCGGCTCGCACCTGCCGAACGCCTGGCCGATGCGGCGCGGCAGCTGCTGGCCCGGCCGCGGCGGCGGCCTGTCGCGGCACGGGCGCGGATCTGGCTCGGCAACACCTGGCTGGCCCGGCAAGTCCTGGGGCCGGTGGTGCGCCGCAAGACCGAGGCCAAGGTGCGCAAGGAGCACTATCCGGCGCCGTTTGCGCTGATCGACGTCTGGCAGGACGGCGGCAGCCAGGTGGCCAGACGGCTGGAACTCGAAGCCCGCTCGGTGGCCCGTCTCGCCGAGACTTCGACGGCGCACAACCTGATCCGGGTGTTTTTCCTGCGCGAGCGGCTCAAGAATCAAGGCAAGGACACCGATCCGGGCATCACCCGCATCCACGTGGTCGGCGCCGGGGTGATGGGAGGTGACATTGCCGCCTGGTGCGCGGCACGAGGCTTCGATGTCACCCTGAACGACCGGGGCATGCAATATATCCAGCCAGCACTCGAGCGCGCGCGCCAGACCTACGAGAAGACGCTGAAGGTTCCGGCCGTGGTGGAGGCGGCCATGCAGCGGCTGCGCGCCGACCCGGACGGCGCCGGGGCGAGGGATGCCGACCTGGCTCTCGAGGCCATCTATGAGGACGGCAGTGCCAAGCGCGAACTGTATGCACTGCTGGAGCCGCAGTTGCATGCGGACGGCATCCTGGCCAGCAATACCTCGAGCATCCCGCTGGACGAGCTGCGTACGGGCTTGTTGCGGCCACAGAACTTCCTCGGCCTGCACTTCTTCAACCCGGTGGCGCGCATGCCCCTGGTCGAGGTGGTGCGCCATGACCAGCTCGATGGCCACGTGCAGTTGCGCGCGCTGGCGTTGTGCAGGGCGCTCGGAAAGCTGCCGGTGGTGGTCAAGGGCAGCCCCGGCTTCCTGGTCAACCGCATCCTCATGCCCTACCTGCTCGAGGCCCTGCAAATGCACATGGAAGGAGTACCCGGCAGCGTCATCGACCGTGCCGCCGAAGCCTTTGGCATGCCGATGGGGCCGATCGAATTGGCGGACACTATCGGCCTGGACGTGTGTGCCTCGGTGGGGCGTGAACTGGCGCCCTTCCTCGGCCTGGCGCTGCCGCCCCAGCTGGACGTGACCTTCGCGCCGGGCAAGCGCGGCAAGAAGGATGGTCAGGGCCTCTACGCATGGATCGAGGGCAAGGCGCAGAAGCCCGCCATACCCAACGACTACGAGGCGCCGCCTGATCTGCAGGAGCGGCTGATCCTGCCCCTGCTCAACGAGGCCGTGGCCTGCATGGCGGAAGGAGTCGTGGCGGATGCCGACCTGCTCGACGCCGGGGTGATCTTCGGCACCGGTTTCGCCCCGTTCCATGGCGGCCCGATCAGTTACCTGCGCAGCGTGGGTGTGGCGCAAGCCCGGCAGCGGCTGCAGCGCCTGGAGCAACTGTACGGCGAGCGCTTCAAGCCGAAACCTGGCTGGGACGATCCGGCGCTGTCCGCACCAGGTCCGGACCTGGCTGTCTGACCCAACACGACCTCACCAGGTGAGGTCGTCGGGCACCCCGTCATCCACCGCCGGCGCCGCGGGGTCGACCAGCAAGGCCAGGTGACGCGCGTCGAGCGCCTGGACCTGCCGGGCGACCGCGCCGGATACCAGCAGGTAGCGGCCGCCATGCTGGACGATGCCGAGCTCGCCGAGATTGAGGGCGCGCAATTGCTCGGTATCCACATAGATACGACGAATCTTCCCGGCATACTCGAAATACCGCGGATGCTCCGCGCCGGTCTTGTTGAGTGCGCTGTCTGCCAACAAGGCCTGCATGCGCGCCTTGCGCTCACGGCGCAGCCGGGCCTCCTCGGCCGCGGCCTGCTCGCGTTGCCGGCGCTCGCGCGTTTGCTGCTCCGAGCGCAACGCATAGGCCTTGGCCAGTCCGATGTCATCCCTGTCCGCAGCCGCTTGTGGCGGCGGGGGCTTGCGCGGCCGCCGGCCCCCCGGACCCGATGGCTTGGGCATCGGTGGCTGCTTCGAGGCACGCTCGTGGAAGCCCGGCTTGACGAGGCCGCTCTTCAGTAGCTGGTCACGCAACGAATCAACCATGCCGGATCCCGATTTCGAATAGGGGCAAAGACTTGGGTTCAGTAGTGCGGCGGCGGCGGTTCGAGCCGCGGATCATCCGCCTGTGACTGGCGCAAGGCCGCCAACTCGTTGCGCGCAGCACGCAACAGGCTTTCCAGCGCCACGATGCGCCGCGACTGGTCGGCGTCGGCTTCGGCCAGGGCGCGCACCGTTTCGTCCATGAAGGTCAGCTTGATCTCAAGCTCAGTGAGGCGCAGCTCGAGCGCGTCGCTCATGCCTGGCTCCGCAGGCTGCGGCCGCGACCGATCCCGTAATAAGCCAGGCCGGCCTGCTCCACCTGGGCCGGCGCATACAGGTTGCGGCCGTCGAACACCACCGGCTCCCGCAGCAGCTCCCGCACCAAGGCGAAATCCGGGCTGCGGAATGCCTTCCACTCGGTGACCACCGCCAGCGCGTCGGCATCGCGCAGAGCCTCCTCGGCATCGGCGCAAAGCACCAGGTCGTCGCGCTCGCCGTAGATGCGCCGCGCCTCGGCGGCCGCCTGCGGGTCGAAGGCCCGCACCTTGGCGCCGGCAGCCCACAGGGCCTCCATCAGCTGCCGGCTGGGCGCCTCGCGCATGTCGTCGGTGTTTGGCTTGAATGCCAAGCCCCACAAGGCGATCGTGCGCCCACGCAGCTCGCCCTTGAAGTGCTGCGCGATGAGCTCGAACAGGCGGCCCTTCTGCCGCTGGTTGACCGCCTCCACCGCTTGCAGCAGTTGCGCCGCGTAGCCATGGCTGCGTGCCGTATATTCCAGCGCCTTGACATCCTTGGGGAAACACGAGCCTCCATAGCCGGCGCCAGGGTAGATGAAGTGGTAGCCGATGCGCGGGTCGGCACCGATCCCGCGGCGCACCAGCTCCACGTCGGCACCGACATGCTCGGCAATGTTCGCCATTTCGTTCATGAAACTGATCTTGGTCGCCAGCATGGCGTTGGCAGCGTACTTGGTCAGTTCAGCGGAGCGTTCGTCCATCACTACCAGGCGCTCATGGTTGCGGTTGAAAGGCGCGTACAACCGGCGCAGTACGGCGATTGCCCGTTCACTGGACGAGCCGATGATGATGCGGTCGGGACGCAGGCAATCGTCCACCGCGGCCCCTTCCTTGAGGAACTCGGGATTGGAGGCGACATCGATCGTCATGGCCAAGCCACGGTCCCGCAGCCGGGCAGCAATCTCGGTATGCACCCGGTCGGCAGTCCCCACCGGCACGGTGGATTTGTTGACCACCACGGCCGGCCGCTCCAGGTGCTCGCCAATCGTCCTGGCCACGGCAAGCACATAGCCAAGGTCGGCACTGCCATCCTCGTCTGGCGGGGTACCGACGGCAATAAAGATGACCTCGCCATGATTGACGGCGGCTTGCGCCTGGCCGGTGAATGCGAGCCTGCCAGCCACCCGGTTGCGCAGCACGATGGACTCCAGCCCGGGCTCGTAGATGGGCATCTCGCCACGTTCGAGCCGCGCCAGCTTGTGCTGGTCGACATCTGCGCACAACACATGGTTGCCCATCTCGGCCAGGCATGCGCCGGTTACCAGTCCCACGTAACCGATACCGAAAATGCTGACCTTCATCATCTTCCCAGGAATTCCTCGGCCTATCCGCGCATTCTAGTGGACCACGGCACGCAGTCTTGGCGCACGACTTGCGTCCGATGTCCCGGCCTGGACCTCACGCGCGACACGGTCGCGCAAACCCATGGCCGACCCGCCGGGAACAGGTTGTGAAACGCAAGGGGCGCGACCTGCGCCGCGCCCCTTGCGTCATTGCATGCTGCCCGCGCTTACTTGCCGGTGCTGCCTGAACCACCGGCCGGCGTCGGGCCGGTCTTGATCAACTGGACATCGAAGATCAGGGTCGCATTTGGCGGCATTGGCGGCTGCGGCTCGGCACCATACGCCAGCGATGCCGGGATGAACAGCTTGTAGTGGCCACCTACCTGCATGAGCTGCAGGCCCTCGCGAAAGCCGGGAATGACGTTGGCGATGGGGATCGACGCTGGGCCCGGCGGATTATGCTTCGACGAGGCATCAAACACCTGGCCGTCGACGAAGCTGCCGGTGTAGTCGATTTCCACCGTGTCGTTCGGACCTGGGCGTGCGCCGGTACCGGCCTTGATGACTTGGTACTGCAAGCCGGAGGCCGTGGTCTTCACGCCGGGCTGGGTCTTGTTCTTGGCCAGGAAGGCATCGCCCTCGGTCTTGTTCTTGGCCGCCAGCTTGGCCACCTCGGCCTTGTACTTGGTCTGCATCTTGGCCATGAACGGTTCCATGACCTGCTTGGCCTCGTCGTCGCTCATGGTCGGCTTCTGCCCCGACAGCGCCGCCTTGACCGCATTGGCGACGATGGTGGGATCGAGCTCCTCGCGCATGATCGGCTGGATCTGCGAGGCCATCTGGTAGCCCACGACGTAGCTGACCTTGGCCTTGTCGACCGTAGCTGTCCCACTGGCCGCGGTGGTCTGGGCGCAAACGCTTGCGGTCATGCCCAACGCTACGGCCAGAGCGGCCGCCTGCAACGTGGGACGCAAAAAATGTCTCATCTGAAACTTCCTCGTGTGTGGATTATTCCCGGCACTGCGGCCGGCCCGTATTGGGCATGGCCACGCATTGTGCGTTGCCGGCGTCGACTTCGCAACGGTGCGGGAGTGTGACCGCCAAGGCCGGCATAGGTTCCCCCGCCTGCGCTCGCGCCTCACTCGGGCTTGCCGCTGGTCGTATCGCCGGTCTCGGGGAGACCCGCCAGAGTGTCCCGCAGGGCAGCCTGCAGACGGGCATGGACGTGGACCAGGGTCCGCCACAGCACGATGGCAAAAACCACGCCGACCACCAGCAGGGACAGCACCACCCCGCGTGGCGGCAAAATGGCCGCCCCCAGCGCACCCACGAGCATGGCCAGCGCCAACAAGGCTGCCAGGGGAATGACATGGGCCAGGACCTGGCGGATCGGGCGCGTGTAGGCACCGGCAAAGCGCTCGCGGATGCCCAGTTCGGCGAGCAGCATGCCGAGCGCCTCGGCCTTGCGGTAGACGGCAATCAGCATGGGCAGGGACAGGAACAATGCGCCGGCCCAGATCAGCGTGTGCCGCCATTGCCGATTGATGCCGAGCATGGAAAACCATGTCCAGTTGTGCTGATTGACATAGGCGCCGAGCATAAACAAGGTCACCACCAGCAGGATGTTCACCGAGATGTGCCACAACAGCCGGCGGAACATGGCCGCAATGGCGGCGTTGTCACTGACCGGTCGCAGGTTTTCCAGCCAGCCGGTGTAGTTGGCGGCCAGCATCCGAACCGGTTGTGGCACCACGCGGCGCAGGGCGCCGATCAAGGCCCCGGACGAACGCACCAGGTACGGTGAGCTGAACATGCAGATGACCGACACCGCCACGGCAATCGGATACACGAAATCGCTGGTGGCATGCAGGGACACGCCGAGGGCGGCAATGACAAACGAAAACTCGCCGATTTGCGCCATGCTCAAGCCGGAGCGCAGTGCGGTGCGCGGGTCGTGTCCCACCAGGTAGATGCCGAGGCTGCAGATCGTCGTCTTGCCGATGATCACCACCAGCGCCACCAGCGCGGCCGGCAGCGCGTACTGCAGCAGCAGCTGCGGATCGATCTGCAAGCCGATGGCGACGAAGAACAAGGCGGCAAACATGTCGCGCAGTGGCTCGACCAGGTGCAGCACGCGGCCGACGCAATGCGAGGAGGCCACCACGGCGCCGGCCAGGAAGGCGCCCAAGGCAACGCTGAAACCCATCCACGCGGCGAACAGGCTGGCCCCGAAGCAAATGCCCAGTACGCAGATCAGCAGGGTCTCGTCGCGCCCGAATCCAGCCACGTAATCCACCAGTCGGGGCAGCAGCAGCAAGCCCAGGATCAGCCCGACCAGGATGAACAGGCCAAGGTGGCCGACCAGGGTAAGCGCCTCGCCCGGCTTCACCGACCCGCTGATGGCCACCGCGGTCAGCAGGGTCAGGATCACCACAGCGAGAATGTCCTCGGCCACCAGCAGTCCGACCACCAGGTAGGCGAAGCGCTGGTGCTGCTGGTTGCGCTCGGCCAACATACGCGTGGCGACCATGGTGGAGGACAGCGAGACGATCGCGCCGATGAACAGCGCGTCCATGCCGTCCCAGCCGAACAGGCGGCCGATGCTCATGCCCAGCCACATCATGGCCGTGACTTCGGCCATCGCCACAGCCAGCATGCCCACGCCAACCTCGCGCAACTTGCGCACGCTGAACTCGAGGCCCAGGGTGAACAACAGCAGCACCACGCCCAGGTCGGAGATGTCCTCGATGGTGCGAGGGTCGGCCACCAGCATGCTCGGCATGTGCGGACCGATCAGCACGCCGGCCAGGATGTAGCCGAGCAGCACCGGCTGCCGCAGCCGCTGGAACACGACCGTGGTGGCGCCGGCGACGATCATGACGATCGCCAGATCACGGATGAAGCTGATTTCGTTCATGCCACCATCGTCCAATCCCGAGCACCGTCCGAATCCATTGCGGCGCATGTCCTTGCCCTGTGCCTGCCCACACCCGGCCCGGCGCAGCGGGGCTGCAGCACGCGCCGGTGCGCAAGGGTCACACCGCGCCCGATGGCGGCTTGCCGACTTGGCATGGTCCGCAGCTTAATCAAGCATAGCTTGCTCGATCCAGCACGCCCGCCCCAACGGGCTGGGCGCGCAGTGGCCGGTCCTCGCCGGGGCTGTCTGGGCCTGGCTGCACGGCCGACGGAGAAAAGACTTGACGCACCTGTACCCAGGCCCCTATTCTTCGCCGTTCCCGGCGGCGGGGCCATAGCTCAGCTGGGAGAGCGCCTGCATGGCATGCAGGAGGTCGGCGGTTCGATCCCGCCTGGCTCCACCAATTACCCGTCCCCATCGTCTAGAGGCCTAGGACACCACCCTTTCACGGTGGCGACCGGGGTTCGAATCCCCGTGGGGACGCCACACCGGGCCGGCCGCCACCTCCAGCCGGCCGGGGTGGTCAACGCCGCCGTGACCTGCGCAATCCGTCCGCATTGCCAAGCGTGTCGATGCCATGCCCTTGCTCGCGCAGGTATTCGAGCCAGCGCGACAGGAAGCTGTTCATGCGCAGCCGATATTGCAGGACACTGCGTGCCGGCGGGAATGGCCCCAAGACCTGCCACAGGTGGCGGCCGGGATGGCAATGCAGCACCTCGGCCTGACGTGCATCCGTGTACACCCGCAACTGCGCCGATGGCGCACGCCGTCCGGTGTGGGCGTCGACAAAGCCGTAGGTCAACTCGAGCTCCAGCGTATACGGATGGCGTTCCTGGACGCGCACATGGACGTCCAGGCCATCGCCCACGCTGGACACGTAGCTGCCGACCTGCAGCTGTTGCGGATTGAACAGCCGGGCCAGGCGCTCGTGGTTCTCCGCATACAGTCCCATCAGGAAACCGAAGCGCCCTGGCGATGACATCAGCGGATTGGCAACGACCACATTCATCGGTATTTCATTTCTCCGTATGGCCTCGACCGGTACGGCGCCGCCACTGGGATCCGGTCACCTAGAACATTGTGCGTTCGATGCCGAACCGGTCGAAGATCTTGCTGGCGATCTCCTCGATCGAGACATGGGTGGTATTCAAGCTGGGGATGCCGGCCTTGCGCAACAGGCGATCGGCCTGCTGCAGCTCCCAGCGGCATTGCTCAAGCGTCGCGTAGCGGCTGCCTGAACGGCGCTGCTCGCGAATCTGGGCCAGCCGCTCGGGTTCGATCATCAGGCCATACAGGCGCTTGCGGTAGGGCCGCAAACCGGCCGGCAGTTCGAGTTTGTCCAGATCCTCCTCGGTGAGCGGATAGTTGGCGGCACTGACTCCGTAATGCAAGGCCATGTACAGGCAGGTGGGCGTCTTCCCCGAGCGCGAGACGCCGACCAGGATCAGGTCCGCGTCGCTATAATCGAGGTCCATGCCGTCATCGTGAGACAGCGCGTAGTTGGTGGCGTTGATGCGCGCCTCGTACTTCGCGTAGTCGACCACGCCGTGGGAGCGGTTGACCGCCCCTGACCGGCGCGTGCCCAGCTCGGCCTCCAGCCGGCCCATGAATGGCGCGAAGACGTCGATCATCAAGGCACCGCTTTGCGCGACCACGTCGCACAGGCTGGGGTCGGCCAGGGTGTTGACCACGATCGGACGCTGACCGGTCTGCGCGTACCGGGTCTTGATGCGCAACGCGGCAGCCTCGGCCTTGGCGGGGGTGTCGGTGAACGGCAGGCGGTGCGTATCGAATTGCACGCCGTCGAATTGCGCCAGGATGCTGTTGCCGATGGTTTCCGCGGTGATGCCGGTCGAGTCGGAAATATAGAAGACGGTGCGGCGCATGCGTGACGTTCACCTCGAATTGCAGAGCTGCGGTCCACGATAGTGCAATGCCCGGATATTGTCGTGTCGCCACGCGTGGTCGGCGGGCATGGGGCAGGCGCGCCTTGTGCCTTGCGCCGGGTACAGCGGACAATAGGCGTTCACCGTGGCGCCTGCCGACGCAGTCCACGGTGTCCGCTGTCCGATGGCTCGGCGCCCGGCAGCCACATTCCACTTGGTTAAGGTCCTGCAGGAGATCCCCTTGAACGATCTGGTGCTTTGGCTCGATCAGCTGCGCATGTCCGACCTTGGTCGGGTCGGCGGCAAGAACGCTTCACTGGGCGAAATGATCGGCAACCTGGCCAATCTCGGCGTGGCAGTGCCGGGAGGCTTCGCCACCACGGCCGACGCGTTCCAGCACTTCCTCGAGCAGAGCGGCCTGGCCGCACGCATCCAGCAGCGCCTCGCGACTCTCGAGGTCGACGACGTCGACCAGCTGCATGTGGCGGGTACCGAGATCCGCCAATGGATCATCGACACGCCCCTGCCCGCTCCGCTCGAATCGGCCATACGCGAGGCCTACGCCAAGTTGTGCAGCGACGCCGGCAGCGCCGACATTGCGGTCGCCGTGCGCTCGTCGGCGACGGCCGAGGACTTGCCGGATGCGTCCTTTGCCGGGCAGCAGGAAACCTTCCTCAACGTGGTCGGCATCGACGACGTGCTGCTCAAGGTCAAGGAGGTGTTTGCCTCGCTGTACAACGACCGCGCCATCGCCTATCGCGTGCATCAGGGCTACAAGCACGAGGACGTGTTCCTTTCCGCCGGGGTGCAGCTGATGGTGCGCTCGGACCTTGGCGCCGCCGGGGTCTTGTTCACCCTGGACACCGAGTCCGGCTTCCGCGACGTGGTTTTCGTCACCGGCAGCTATGGCCTGGGCGAGATGGTCGTGCAGGGCGCGGTCAACCCGGACGAGTTCTACGTGTTCAAGCCCACCTTGCGGGCTGGCAAGCCGGCGGTGCTGCGCCGCAACCTCGGCACCAAGGAACTGCGCATGGTGTATTCCAGCGCGGACGGCGAGCGGGTGCGGACTGAACCCACGCCGCCCGAACTGCGCCGCCGCTTCTGCCTGACCGATGCCGAAGTGGAGAGTCTGGCCAGGCAGGCGCTGGTGATCGAGGAGCACTATGGACGCCCCATGGACATCGAATGGGCCAAGGACGGGCACACCGACAAGCTGTATATCGTGCAGGCGCGCCCGGAGACGGTGAAGTCGCGCGATCGCGCCACCCAGCTCGAGCGCTTCCAGCTCGGCGCCAAGGGCAAGGTGCTGGCACAGGGCCGCTCCATCGGGCAGAAGATCGGCGCCGGCAAGGCGCGTGTGGTCCGCTCGCTGAAGGACATGAACAAGGTGCAGCCAGGCGACGTGCTGGTGGCCGACATGACCGACCCCGACTGGGAACCGGTCATGAAGCGTGCTTCGGCGATCGTCACCAACCGCGGCGGTCGCACCTGTCACGCGGCCATTATTGCCCGCGAACTGGGCGTACCGGCGGTGGTCGGCACTGGCGATGGCATGAGCTCCATCCCCGATGGCGTGGAAGTCACGGTGTCCTGCGCCGAAGGTGACACCGGAATCATTTACGACGGCATCCTGAAGTTCGAGCGCATCACCGCCGACCTGGGCGCGATGCCCGAGGCTCCGCTGAAGATCATGATGAACGTGGGCAACCCGGATCGCGCCTTTGATTTCGGCATGCTGCCGAACGCCGGCATCGGCCTGGCACGGCTGGAAATGATCATCGCCAGCCACATCGGCGTACATCCGAATGCGCTGTTGCAGTACGCGGCCCAGGACGCCGAGCTGCGCGCGCAGATCGACGAGCGCATCGCCGGCTACCGGGATCCGGTCAGCTTTTACGTGGACCGGTTGGCGGAAGGTATTGCCACCATTGCCGCCTCGGTCTATCCCAAGCCGGTCATCGTGCGATTGTCCGATTTCAAGTCGAACGAATACGCCAACCTGCTCGGCGGCGCGCACTACGAGCCGCACGAGGAAAACCCCATGCTGGGCTTCCGCGGTGCCAGCCGCTACGTGGACCCGGCGTTTGCCGATGCCTTTGCCCTCGAATGCCGCGCGGTCAAGCACGTGCGTGAAGCCATGGGTCTGGACAACGTCAAGGTGATGATCCCGTTCGTGCGCACCGTGGCGGAAGGCCGCAAGGTAATCGCCACGCTGGAGAAGAACGGTCTGAAGCGCGGTGAACATGGGCTGCAGGTCATCATGATGTGCGAGATCCCGTCCAATGCCCTGCTGGCCGATGAGTTCCTCGAACTGTTCGACGGCTACTCCATCGGCTCCAACGACCTCACCCAGCTCACCCTGGGCCTGGACCGTGATTCGAGCATCGTGGCTGGCGCCTTCGACGAGCGCAACGCCGCGGTCAAGAAACTGCTCGCCATGGCCATCCAGGCCGCACGGGCGAAGCGCAAGTACATCGGCATCTGTGGCCAGGGGCCGAGCGACCATCCCGACCTGGCCGAGTGGCTCATGGAGCAAGGCATTGAATCACTGTCGCTGAACCCGGATACCGTGGTCGACACCTGGCTGCGCCTGGCCAGGAAGAAAGCGGCTTGAGCGGTAGCCAGCACGCCCGGTGCAAGCCACGCAGGCTTGTCTCGCCATGGTGCGCCGCGTAGACTTGCCGGCTCGGCATGGCAGGACCACGGTTACGGAGAGGTGGCAGAGTGGTCGAATGTACCTGACTCGAAATCAGGCGTAGGTGAAAGCCTACCGTGGGTTCGAATCCCACCCTCTCCGCCAGAAAAGCAAGCGCCCCCACCGGGGGCGTTTGCTTTTGCACCCATCCACGACATCCGCCATGCCCCGTCCTTTTGCTCTACCCTCTCACCATGCTTGAATTCGGTCACGGCACGCACGTCGGCCTGCGCCGCTTGCGCAACGAAGACACCTACTACGCCGATGCGGCACTGGGTCTGTTCCTGGTGGCGGACGGCATGGGTGGTCATCGTCACGGCGAGGTGGCGGCTGCGTTGGTACGCGACACCATGGTCGATCTGGTGTCGCAGCGCCACAGCCTGGCCGAGGCGGTTCAGGCCGCGGCCGAGAGGCTGCTGAGCTGCCCCAGGCCTGTCGACGACGACGTCCTGCCAAAGGGTTCGACCATCGCCGCCTTGCAGCTGTCGGCCACGGGTTACGAGGCAGCATGGGTGGGCGACAGCCGCATCTATGTCTGGCAGGATTCCCTGCGACAGATCAGCCACGACGACTCGGCAATGCTGTCGCTGCTCGACGCCGGAAAACTGGATCCCGCCCCGGCCGCGCAGCATCCACGACGCGGGGTCCTGACCCAGGCCTTGGGCATCACCCCCGGCGACCGCCTGCGCATCGGCCTTGCCCATGGGGAGCTGGCCCGCGGCATGGGCTTCTTGCTGTGCACCGATGGCCTCACCGACCGGTTGCGAGACACCACGATTGCCCGGGTGGTCGGTTGCGCCACCCTCGCGCCACAGGAGTGTGTGGACCAACTGTTGCTGGGCGCGCTGGACGCCGGCGGTCAGGACAACGTCACGGCCGTGCTGGTGCGCTCGAGCTGAGTTTCCGGTCCCGCAGGCTGCTCCGCCAGCCGCCACACGCTGGGTGCACCCCGTGCCTTGTCCATGGCGTCGAGCCGCTCCTCGTGAAGCTTCAGTTCGGCCACGGTGGCAGGCCGGACCAAAGGGCGCCGGGCCAGCACCTGGATGCCTTCAGACGCGGTCTTGCGTACGGCCTGCGGTGCCTCGAAGGCCAGATTGAACGTGGTCTGGCCCGAAGTCATTGCCAGGTACACCTGGGCCAGGAGCTGGGCGTCGATCAGGCCGCCATGCAGGCCGCGACCGGAGTTGTCGATGCCGAACCGGCGGCACAGCGCGTCCAGGCTGTTGCGCTGCCCTGGGTACAGTTCGCGCGCCATGGCCAGCGTATCAAGCACGCGGCAGTGGTCGCCGACGCTGCCGGGGGAGACTGGCAACAATGCAAGCTCGGCGTCGAGAAAGCCGATGTCGAATGCGGCGTTGTGGATGATCAGCTCGGCGCCGTCGACAAAAGCCAGGAACTGGTCCACCACCTCGCCAAAGCGCGGCTTGTCCAGCAGGAACTCATCGGCGATGCCGGTCACCGCACGGGCGCCCTCGTCGATCGCACGGTCTGGATTGAGATAGGTGTGGTACTCGCGCCCGGTGATCCGGCGCCCCTCCAGCTCGACACAGGCAATCTCGATCAGGCGGTGGCCCTGGCTGACCTCCAGGCCCGTCGTTTCCGTGTCCAGCACCACCTGTCTCATGCCACGTCCCGCCACTGCTCGGCCTGCGCGCGCGCGGCCTGATCGACGCGCTCATTCTCTGCATGACCGCAGTGGCCGCGTACCCAGCGCCACTCGACAGTATGCGCCGCACTTGCGGCCACCAGGCGCTCCCACAGATCCTGATTCTTCACCGGCTTGTTGTCCGCGGTGCGCCAGCCGCGAGCCTGCCAGCGCGGTGCCCATTGTTCGATGCCCTGCATGACGTATTGGGAATCGGTGGTCACGGTCACGCGGCACGGGCGGGTCAGCGCTTCCAGCGCGCTGATTGCCGCCATCAACTCCATGCGGTTGTTGGTGGTGGCAGCGGTGCCGCCGGTCAACAAGCGTTCCTTTCCGCGTGTGCGCAGCAAGGCTGCCCAACCGCCCGGTCCCGGATTGCCGAGACAGGCACCGTCGGTAAACACTTCGACTTCACTCATCGCGCAAGCATGGCCGAATTCGCCTCGGCATGCCAGCCGATCGCGCCACCTTCACGCGGTGAGCTTGCGTTGGGCGCTGGGCGACAAGCGCCCGTTGGCCGGCAGATGCAGGGATTCAGTCCGCAAGCGCAACGGTGTGACCAGGGTACCCTGCTTCTGCGCCAACAGCACATAGCCGCCACCCAAAGGATAGGGCGACGCAGGGACCGGCGCGGCGCGACGGGGCCAGGCGCTGCCCACACGCTGCATCCCGGTCACCCGCAGGCCCGAGCGGCGAAGGTTGCGGGCGAGCCGCGATGGCGCATGCAAGCCATGCCGCGCACCGCGCTCCTGCCAGTAATACCAGGGTGCCCAGGCGCTGATGGGATGGATGCCGGTGATCACCAGCGTCCCACCGGCGGCCAGCACGCGCACGGATTCATGCAACACGGCAGAGAAGTCGTCCGCCACCTCCAGTACATGGCGCAGCCAGATCAGGTCGAAGGCGTCATCGACGAAGGCCAGGGGCTCGTCGATGGCGGCAATGATGTCCCCGGCATAGCATGGGCCGCGGACCAGCAACTGTGTCCAATGCGAGAGCAGGGGCAAAGCCGGCGGCAGCTGCCCGGAGCCGGCTGAGACCAGCAGACCGTGGCTGCCGGCACAGCGCTGCAACGCGGGCAGCAAGGCCCGCGATTGGGCGGCCTGCAATGCGCTCAGTGCAGTACCAGTGTAGATGCCGCTGTCGCGAGGCTCGCGCATGCGTGCCAGTTCCGAATCCATTGCTCGCAGCAGTGTACCCATTGTGCAGTTCATTCGGCATGTACCGGATACCACACCCTGCGTCGGGCACAATGCCTGGGATGAACGGGCGGCGTCGAGGAAAGGAATGGTTCCGCTCCGGTCGATGTCGATATCCAAGTGCCAGCTCCGACATGGTCGGCGGGTGGCAACGCCTGCTGGAGAAGCTGTGAACATCATTCCCCTGCCCGCACTGGCGGACAACTACATCTGGCTGCTGCATGATCGGGACGGCAACGCCGTGGTGGTCGACCCGGGCGACGGTGATGTCGTGGAGCGCGAACTCCGGGCGCGAGGATTGCGGCTGCGCGCGATCCTCCTGACCCATCATCACCAGGACCACATCGGCGGCGTCGCGCAACTGGTGGACGTATGGAGGGTGGCCGTATTTGCTCCGCGTGACCGACGCATCCACGGCGCTACCCGTGTCGTTGGAGAAGGCGACGTGATTGACCTCGGGGCGCCCCGGCTGCGCTTCAGGGTCATAGCCGTGCCAGGCCATACCCTCACCCATGTGGCCTTTTTTGGTGAAGGCCTGCTATTGTGCGGGGACACCTTGTTCAGCCTCGGCTGTGGTCGCCTGTTCGAAGGTACACCGGCGCAGATGCTCGACTCGCTCGATCGCATCGCCACGCTGCCTGCCGCGACATGGATTTGCCCGGCCCACGAATATACCGAAGCCAATGGCCGCTTTGCCCGTATGATCGAGCCCAGCAACCAGAGCCTTGCCGAGCGCTGCGCGCAAGCCGCAAGCCTGCGGGCACGGCGACTGCCCACCCTGCCTGTCACCCTGGCGGACGAATTGCGCAACAACCCGTTCCTGCGCGTCGACAGCGATGGCGTGCGTGAGTGGGATCAGCGGCAGCGCGCGGCCACGTCCGTGCGGAGTGAACGCTTTGCGCGCCTGCGCGCCGCCAAGGATGGCTTCGGCTGATGGCGCGGTTCCATCGCGCACTGCGGCTCACGCCGCTGTTGTTGCTGGCGGCCTGCGCCAGCGTGCCGATGCCGCGACCGAAGCCGGTCGCCGTCCCGCACCGCATCACCCTGCCACCGCCGGCAACATTCGACCCCGGCCAGGTCCAGGCCCGCATCGACGATGCCTGGACGACCCGGGCGCATGAGAACCCTGGCCAGTTGTGGGAGCAATTGCGCGAGAGCTTCGCCATGGACGGTTGCCATGCCGATCCGTCGATCATGCACTGGGCGCGGCGCTACACCCGCAACCGCCGTGGTTTCGAGAACCGCCTGCGCACCGCCTTGCCGAAGATCGCCTATATCCAGCAAACTGCGGCCAAGTACGGCATACCCGGTGAGTTCGCCCTGCTGCCATGGGTGGAAAGCCGGTACCGGGCAGTACCGGGCAAGGGCAGCGGTTCCACCGGCACTTGGCAGATCACCTCACGCACCGCCACGGCCATGGGCCTGCGCATGGATGAGCACTACGACGCGCGCCTGGATCTGCAGGTCTCGTCCAACGCGGTGATGCAACTGCTGCAGCAGTATCACCAGCGGTTCGGTGACTGGCGCATGGTGAACTACGCGTACAACGCCGGTGAGTTTGCCACTGCCCGCTTTACCAGCCGGCAAAGCGCGCAGGCGATCCAGGCGGCGATCCCCACGTGGCCAGGGCATGCAGTGACGCAAAGGCACCTGAGCCAACTGCTGGCCATCGCCTGCGTGGTACGAAATCCTGACCGTTTCGGAGTCACGCTTCCCGGCCTGCGCCAGGCCCAATATCTTACGACGATACCGGTCCAGGGCAGGTTGTCCCTCGACGACGCGGCCCGCTACGCGGGCATGCCGATCGAGGCGTTCAAGCGCTTCAACGCGGGCTTCCTGGACGAGGTGATCGACGGCAGCACCGGCGCCAACCTGCTCCTGCCGGCAGGGCATGCCGGACAATTCCGCTCGGCCAGCGCCCATGCCGCAGCCGAGGCGGCCGTTGCCGATGGCCCGCCACGCAGCAAGACCGGCGATTGATGCCACCAGGCGCAGCAGGCCAGTGCCTTCGGGCGGGTTACATCAGCGACTTGTTGTACTTGATCTTGACCTTGGAGCGCAGCACTGCGATCAACTCGCGAGTGGCCTCGGAGGCATAGGCCTGCGCCATCTGCTGGCGCAGCGCCGTGCGTTGCTCGGCAGGGATCTTGGCGACGTCGCCGGGCTGAACCTTGTCCAGCGCAAGCAGCGCGGCACTGCCGTCAGGCATGTCGACCACGGTGTACACCGGCTTCCCATCGACCGGATGCGGCAGCAGGAAGGCCTGGGCCAGCAGCGCCGCAGGCGCGGAGGGCATCGAGCGCTGCGCTTCCGCCGCGGTCTGCAGGGTGGCCCCCGTCTCGGTGGCAATATCCTGCATGGAAGTGCCCTGGCGCAGCCGCGCCAGCAAGGTATCGGCAGCCTTCCTGCTCGCCTCCACGGTGCGTTCTTCGACGATGCGCTTGTCCACGTCCGTACGTACCTCGCTCAACGGCCGCGCGGCTGCGGGAACGTGCTGGTCGACGTGGATCACCGCAGAATGATCGTCACCCAGGTTGATCAGGCCGGAATTGTTCCCCTGCATCATCACGTCGTCACTGAACGCAGCTGCGATCAGCTTGGGATTGCTGGCGATGCCGGTGCCGCCCTGGCGCGAGAACAGGCCGGTGGTCTTGATCGGCAGGTCCAACGCAGCCGCAGCCGCATCCAGCGATGAGGGATTCTGGTAGGTCTCGTCGGTCATCTTGCCGGCAACTTCGTTGTACTTGCGGTCGCGGTCGGCCGTGGTCGCTTCCTTGGCCAGCTGGTCGCGCACTTCGGCAAAGGGCTTCGAGGCGCCGGCACGGATGTCACGCAGCCAGATGATGTGGTAACCGTCGGAGGACAGCACCGGCTTTGAAATTTCTCCCTTCTTCAGGGCGAACAAGGTGTTGTCGAACGCCGGCGTGGTGACGCCCTTCTCCAGCCAGCCCAGGTCACCGCCCTGGCGGCTCGAACCGGCATCCTGGGAATCCTTCCGCGCCAATGCCGCGAAATCCTCCGGCGTGGCCTGCGCGGCAATTTTGTCCGCCTTCTCCAGTGCGGCCTTTTGCTGCTCCGGCGTAGCGTTCGCCGGCACGTCGATCAGGATGTGGGAGGCGAGGCGTTGCTCGGGTTGCACGAAGCGCTGTTTCTCGTCCTCGTAGCGTTTGCGCAGGTCGCTCTCGCTGGGTGCCTCGTCCAGTTTGAGATCGGCGCCGTTGACTTCAATATATTTCACCGAGACCTGCTCGGGATTCATGTACTCGTCGAGATGGGCCTTGTAGTACGTGTCGGCCTGGGCGTCAGTCACCGTTTCGTCGATGGACTTGGGCTTGGGCAGCACCATGTAGCGCAGGTCACGTCGCTGCGTGGCCAGGGCCAGGAACTGGTCGACCTGGCCGGTGGTGATCAGCGCGCTGCTGTTGATCGCATTCGGCAGCAGCTGTGCGGCAAGCGAGCTGCGCACGTCGCTCTCGAACGCTTCCGGGGTCTTGCGCTGGCTGGTCAGGAATGTGCTGTAGGCGGTGGGATCGAATTTGCCGTTCAACTGGAACTCGGGGATCGCAGCAATGTACTGACGGATGGCGTCGTCGGTGACGCGCAGGCCCCAGTCGCTGGTGGCCGTCAGCAGCAGGCGCTGGTCGACCATGGCGTCCAGTACCTGATCCTTGAATTCGGGCTTTTCCAGCATGCTGGAGTCGAACTGGTCGCCCTGCTCGGCCGCAGCCTGCTGGCGCAACTGGTTCATGCGGTCCTGGAACTCCTGCTGGGTAATCTCCTGCTTGCCGACCTTGGCCACATAGTTGGAGTCCTGCGTGGTCAGATAGCCCTGCATGCCGAAAAACGACATCGCAAACACGGCGACCCCCAGCAGGATGATCGATGGCCAACCGTGCATCTTGTTGCGCATTGCCTGCAGCATGGAATTCTCTCTCTTGCCTTGACCCAGGTGACGTTTGCACCTTGGCAGTAGCGTTCACCGGACCGGAAACAACAAGGGCGCCACACGGGCGCCCTTGCGAACTGTGGCGGAGCGGACGGGACTCGAACCCGCGACCTCCGGCGTGACAGGCCAGCATTCTAACCAGCTGAACTACCGCTCCAAATTCCTACTGGTGGGTGCTGTAGGGATCGAACCTACGACCACCGCCTTGTAAGGGCGACGCTCTACCGCTGAGCTAAGCACCCAAACATGGGCGATCAGCCGCTCAGTTTAGGGCATCTTTCAGCGTCTTGCCAGCCTTGAACGCGGGGACCTTGGATGCCTTGATCTTGATGGCCTCGTTGGTGCGCGGATTGCGGCCAACCCGGGCAGCGCGCTTGCGCACGGTGAACGTGCCGAAGCCCACCACCGAAACATCATCTCCCTTCTTCAGGGACTTCTGCACAGTGGTGAAGAAGGCCTCAAGCGCGCGACTCGCGTCTGCCTTGGTCAACTCTGCAGCCTCGGCCACGGCTTGGATCAGATCGGTTTTATTCATTGAAAGACTCCATTGTTGATTTTCGACCCAGTGCCCCGCCGCACGACGAGGCGTTGCTAAGGTGAAGTATGGGCTCGTGCCAGATGCTTGACGCGACGCCGCGTCGCTGCGCTTTCGATCCGCGCCGGGACTGCGGTGCACCTTTATACCAGTGCGTTACCACGATGCGCAACACAAGCTGCGCCAACGCTTCCGCGAATCATGGCAAACGAAAAAAGTGCTTGCAATGCGGACCCGAAACCACTACGCGCGGTTTGTCCGGGCCAGCATGGCGGGGCCGTCACCAGGAGTGGCGCGAGCGCTCCCGCGCCGCGCCGGCCGATGCCGCGTCAATGGGTCATCGAATGGTCGACGGCATCCGTGCCGGCGACCGCGGGCGTGGTTGCCTTCTCGTGCGGCTGGTTCGGCTGCAGGGTCCGCTCCAACGCAATACCCAGGGCCTCCTCGATCCAGCGCACCGGGTGGATGTCCATCGAACGGGTGATGTTGGCCGGCATCTCGGCCAGATCCTTCTTGTTGCCTTCCGGAATGATCACCGTGGTGATACCGCCACGATGCGCGGCAAGCAGCTTTTCCTTGAGCCCGCCGATCGGCAGCACGCGTCCGCGCAGGGTGATCTCGCCGGTCATGGCGACCTCCGAGCGCACCGGCACCCCGGTCAGCACCGACACCAGCGCGACGCACATGGCCACGCCAGCGCTTGGACCGTCCTTTGGTGTGGCACCCTCGGGAACGTGGAAATGCACGTCCAGCTTCTGGTGGAACTCCGGGTCGATGCCCAGCTGGTCGACCCGTGCACGCACAACCGACAGCGCCGCCTGGACTGATTCCTTCATGACGTCGCCCAGATGGCCGGTATGCAGCAGCCGGCCCTTGCCAGGCATCACCGAGCACTCGATGCTGAGCAGCTCGCCGCCCACCTGCGTCCAGGCCAGGCCGGTGACCAGGCCGATCTCGTTCTGCTGCTCCTTGCGACCGAAGTCGAAGCGCCGCACGCCGAGGTAATTTTCCAGCCTGGTGGCATCCACCTTGACCACGGCAGGCGCATTGGCCTTGACCGCCTTCTTCGTGGCGCTCTTGCCGGATTTCGCCTTGCGCACCTCGCCGAGCGTCAGCTCCTTGACCACCTTGCGGCAGATCTTGGAGATCTCGCGCTCGAGGTTGCGCACGCCGGACTCGCGCGTGTAATAGCGCACGATGTTGCGCAGCGCGCCCTCGCCAATCGATACCTCATCCGGCCGCAGGCCGTTGGCCTTGAGTTGCTTGGGCAGCAGGTATTTCTTGGCGATGCTGAGCTTCTCGTCCTCGGTGTAGCCCGGGATGCGGATGACCTCCATACGGTCGAGCAAGGGACCGGGGATGTTCAGGGTGTTCGCAGTCGCGACCCACATGACTTCGGACAGGTCGAGGTCCACTTCCAGATAATGGTCGTTGAAGGCGTGGTTCTGCTCCGGATCCAGGACTTCGAGCAGCGCCGACGACGGGTCGCCGCGGAAGTCCATCGACATCTTGTCGATCTCGTCGAGCATGAACAGCGGATTGTGGCTGCCGACCCGGTTGAGGTTCTGCACGATGCGCCCCGGCATCGAGCCGATGTAGGTGCGGCGGTGACCGCGGATCTCGGCCTCGTCGCGCACCCCGCCCAGGCTCATGCGCACGAATTTGCGGTTGGTGGCGCGCGCAATCGATTGCCCCAGCGACGTCTTGCCGACGCCGGGCGGACCGACCAGGCACAGGATCGGGCCCTTCATGACCTTCACACGCTGCTGCACGGCCAGGTACTCGACAATACGATCCTTGACCTTCTCCAGGCCATAGTGGTCCGCGTCCAGCACCTGCTGGGCCACGCGCAGGTCCTTGCGTACCTTGCTGCGCTTCTTCCAGGGCACACCAACGAGCCAATCGAGGTAATTGCGCACCACGGTGGCCTCGGCCGACATCGGTGCCATCTGCTTGAGCTTGTTGAATTCCTGACGCGCCTTGGCCAGGACCGCCTTGGGCATGCCCGCGGCGTCAATCTTGCGCTGCAGCTCCTCGACCTCGTTCGGTGCTTCCTCGCCGTCGCCCAGCTCCTTCTGGATCGCCTTCAGCTGCTCGTTGAGGTAGTACTCGCGCTGGCTCTTTTCCATCTGCGACTTGACCCGGCCACGGATGCGCTTTTCCACCTGCTGCAGATCCATCTCGCCGTCGACCAGGCCGATAAGCAGCTCGAGGCGCTTGCCCACGTCGATGGTCTCCAGCACCTTCTGCTTGTCGGCCATGCGCACTGAAAGATGTGCCGCGATCGAGTCGGCCACGCGCGAGGGATCCTCGATGCCGGCCAGGGTAGCCAGCACTTCCGGCGGAAGTTTGCGGCTCTGCTTCACCAGTTGTTCGAACAGCGAGATCAGGGTGCGCGAAACCACGTCCAGCTCGCGGTCCTCGACCGCATATACCGGCTCGACCAGGCGTGATTGGGCCACCAGCATGCCGTCGGCTTCACGCACCTTTTCCAGTGTCACCCGCGATTGGCCCTCGACCAGGACCTTGACCGTGCCATCGGGCAGCTTGAGCAGCTGCAGCACGCTGGCGAGCGTGCCCACGGCATGCAGGTCGGCGGCCTGGGGATCGTCGGTGTCCGGCGCCTGCTGCGCCACCAGCAGGACCTGGCGCTCGCCATCCATCGCACGCTCCAGCGCGCGCATGGACTTGTCCCGTCCCACGAACAGCGGGATGACCATGTGCGGATAAACCACGACATCGCGCAACGGCAGTACCGGCAGCACGTCGGACAAGGCGGGCGAAGTTGGGCTCTTGGCCATGGGGGAAAGTGTCCTCGCAGGAATAGGGGTCAGGATGCCATGCCGGCGCGCAACCGGCCATGCCTACCACATGGAGGCACGACCATACGCACTCAACCCGCGGCATGCCGGGGCCGGGTACGGGAAGTACACACGCAGATCCCTGGCGGCCCGGGCCTGGCTGGCCTGGCCGTCAGCGCCCCGCTGGGGCGCGGTCAGGCGGCGCCGCTGCCCTCATTGGCAACGCGCTGCTGCAAGTTGCCGCGGTAGATCAGGTACGGCTCGGCCTTGCCGTCGATGACGGCATCGTCCACCACCACTTTGCTCACGTGTTCGAGCGAGGGCAGTTCGTACATGGTGTCGAGCAGCACCTGCTCCAGGATGGTACGCAGGCCGCGCGCGCCGGTCTTGCGCTTGAGCGCCTTCTTGGCGATAGCCTGCAAGGCCTCCGGGCGGAATTCCAGTTCCACCTCTTCCATCTCGAACAGCTTCTTGAACTGCTTGGTGACCGCGTTCTTCGGCTCGGTGAGGATCTTCACCAGCGCTGGCGCGTCCAGCTCATCCAGGGTGGCGACCACCGGCAGGCGGCCGACGAACTCCGGGATCAGCCCGAAGCGCACCAGGTCATCCGGCTCGACATCGGCCAGTACCTTGCCAAGGTTCTGTGTGCGCTGCTTGCTGCGCACCTCGGCCGAAAAGCCTATGCCGGTGTGCTCGGAGCGCTGCTGGATGATCTTCTCCAGCCCGGAGAACGCCCCGCCACAGATGAACAGGATGTTCTTGGTGTCGACCTGCAGGAATTCCTGCTGGGGGTGCTTGCGCCCGCCCTGCGGCGGCACCGAGGCCAGGGTGCCCTCGATCAACTTGAGCAGCGCCTGCTGCACGCCCTCGCCGGAAACGTCGCGTGTGATCGACGGGTTCTCGCTCTTGCGCGAGATCTTGTCGATTTCGTCGATGTAGACGATGCCGGACTGGGCCTTTTCCACATCGTAGTCGCACTTTTGCAGCAGCTTCTGGATGATGTTCTCGACGTCCTCGCCGACGTAGCCCGCCTCGGTGAGGGTGGTGGCATCGGCGATGGTGAACGGGACGTTGAGCAGGCGCGCCAGGGTCTCGGCCAGCAGGGTCTTGCCCGAGCCGGTGGGGCCGATCAGCAGGATGTTGGACTTGGCCAGCTCGACCTCGTCACTCTTCTGCCGCGACTCGATGCGCTTGTAGTGGTTGTAGACAGCGACCGACAGCGCCTTCTTGGCCCGTGTCTGCCCCACCACGTACTGGTCGAGCGAGTCGCAGATCTCGCGCGGCTTGGGCAGCTGGGTGTGTCCGGAGGCAGCCTTTTCCTCGAGCTCCTCGCGGATGATGTCGTTGCACAGCTCCACGCATTCATCGCAGATGAATACGGACGGGCCGGCGATCAGCTTGCGAACCTCGTGCTGGCTCTTGCCGCAGAAAGAGCAGTAGAGGATCTTGCCGCTGTCGCTGGAACGGCCCTGCCGGTTGTCACTCATAGCCTTGAACCCACCACCGGTAAGTTTGCACGCGCTCGGAGAATAGCACAGGCCCTGGGCACCCCTGCCCACGCAGGCAAGTGACGGCGCCCAATAGCTTTTTTTGTCTCACGCCGACTTGACGGTGTCGACTGGCCGCCGCTCCAGCACCTCGTCGATCAGGCCGTAGGCCTTGGCCTCGACCGCGTTCATGAAGCGGTCTCGCTCCATGTCGGCCTCGATGCGCTCCAGCGGCTGGCCGGTGTGGTCGACGTAGATCTGGTTCAGCCGCTTGCGGATGTACAGGATCTCCCGCGCCTGGATCTCGATGTCGGTGGCCTGGCCCTGCGCGCCGCCCGAAGGCTGGTGGATCATGACACGCGAATTCGGCAGCGAGTAGCGCTTGCCCTTGGCGCCGGCCATGAGCAGCAGAGAGGCCGCGCTGCAGGCCTGGCCAATGCACATCGTGCTGACATCCGGCTTGACGTACTGCATGGTGTCGTAGATGGCCAAGCCGGCGGTCACCGCCCCACCCGGACTGTTGATGTAGAACTGGATGTCCTTGTCCGGGTTCTCGGATTCCAGGAACAGCAGCTGGGCCACGATCAGGTTGGCCACGCTGTCATTGACCTCGCCGACCAGGAACACCACGCGCTCCTTCAGCAGTCGCGAGTAGATGTCGTAGGAACGCTCCCCGCGGGCCGTCTGCTCGACGACCATGGGCACCAGATTGAGGTTACGGATCGGATCCATGTGTTTGCATCTCGCAGTGGCTGGAGGAACTGGCTCAGGATACGTTGGGATGCATCACCTCGTCGAAACTCAATTCCTGTTGCGTCGTGCGGGCGTGATCCGCCACCCACTCGGCAACCTGGTCTTCCATGACGCGTGTGCGCAGCCCTGACATCATCTGGGGGTCGCGATTGTACAGTTCAACGACCTGCTCCGGTTCCTCGTAGGTCGAGGCGATCACCGCCAGCTGCTCGGCAACGCGCTTGCTGTCGACCTTGACCTCGTGCCGGCGGGCAAGCTCGCCCATCAGCAGGCCGGCGATGATGCGCTTGCGCGCGATCGGCATGGCGGCATCGACCAGCTCGCGGGAAGGCTGCTGGCCCTTTGGCGTGTTCGCCGTAGCCAGGCTCTGCGCCTCGGACTGCACCATCAGCCTGGGCACCTCCAGGCTGTCATGCGCGGTGGCCAGCTTCTCGGCCACCTCGCCCTTGAGCCGGGCCATGAGCGTGCCCTTGAGCTCGCGCTCCAGGTTGGCGCGGACTTCCTTGCGGAAGGTGTCGAGGTCACCGTCCTCGATGCCGAAGGCCTTGGCAAACGCGGCGTCCACCTCGGGCAGTTTCGGCTCCTGCACCTTGATGATGTGCATGCTGACCGTGGCGGACTTCCCGGCAAGCTCCGGGTTGCCGAAATCTGCAGGGAAATCAACAGCAGCCTCGAACTCGTCGCCCGCGCTGCGGTTGGTCAGCGCGTCGTCCAGGGCCTTGAACAGATTGCCGGAGCCAAGCACGCTGCCGGCACGCTCGAGCCCGGTCGCCGGGAAGCGGTAGTCGCCAGCACTCGCGGCGTACTCGAAACTCACGAAGTCGCCGGCCGCCGAGGCCCTGTCCACTTCGCCGAAGCTGCGCCGCTGCAATTGCAGCGTCTGCAGCATCTTGTCGATGTCCGCTTCGGTCACCGAAGCCGTGATGCGGTGTATTTCCAGCTCGCCGATGTCGACGTCGGGCAGCTCCGGCATGATCTCGAACGTTGCCGTGTAGGCAATTTCGCCGTCCAGCGGTTTGCCGTCGGTGTCGATGGCGGGATTGGCGATGGGCTGCAGGTTTTCCTGCGCCACCGCCTCACGGAACGTGCTGTCGATCAGGCTCGACAGCACCTCGTCGCGCACCTGCGGGCCAAAGCGCTGCTTGATGATCGCCGGCGGTACCTTGCCCGGGCGAAAGCCCTTCAGACGCACGGTACGGCCCATCTCCGTAATCCGCGTCTTGACCTGCGACTCGTAGCGCTCGGCCGGAAATTTCACCGTGAGCCGGCGCTCGAGCTTGCCGATGTTCTCTACCGAAACCTGCATGACCTCTCCTGGTACCACCGGGTGTTATGTGCCTTCGGTCAGCGCCATGGCGACAACGACCGCTTCATCGAATACAGCTCATCAGTTTGGTGCGAGAGGCGGGACTCGAACCCGCACAGCCGAAACTGCCAGAACCTAAATCTGGTGCGTCTACCAATTCCGCCACTCTCGCTCGTCCGCATCCCATGCCAGTATGCCGTCCGGCAACCGGAGCTCCGGCCACCATCCTTGCAGGCTGGGAATCGCCGTCGCAACGTGCGGGCTGCTGCCGGCGCCTGACTCCTTGCGCAACAACCGGCTATTTTAGGATCGGCGTCCGCCATAGCACAAGCACGCCGTCTGAGGACGGAATGGGCCACCGGCGCACCCTGAACGACCTGCGCTCGCGGCCATCGCAGCCGGGCGACCTACCCGCATGGCACGCGCGCGGCTGAGCCGTCGGCGATATCGGGTCCTGCAGTCAGCCTCTGCTTGACCACAGATACCATACCAGTGCCGTCACCACGACCAGTACCACAAGCCCGACCAGCACGTTCCAGACCCTGGGGGCGCGCCCACGGGACATCCGTTGCGGAGCGTCGGCGTCGGTCGCAGGCCGGTTGCCGCCAAGGCTGCGCGCATCGATGATGCTGCCTTGCCGGGTGATCGCGTCGCTCGCTATCCCGCCGCCGTCGCTCAGGCATCTGAGCACGCAGCGGCGTCTCGCGCGATATTCGTCGCGGGTAATGTGTCCCAGCCGGTAGGCCTCGTCCAGCGCACACAGGCTGTCGTTGACCGCGTTCTCCTGCCGATTCATTTCAATTCCCACGGCGCGCGGAAGCAGACATCCATTTCCCCGGCACCTCTGTCGTCGCGATGGCGGGCCAGCCTGCCCGCCTGCGGCCCGGCGGTCAATTCGGCAATGAATTTCATATCCATACGGTCTCGATCAATCCCGGACCCGCACGGTGACCGCGGAGACGTTGTCCCGCGCGGCACGACTTTTCGCCATGCCCATGAGGCCCGCGGTGAGTTCCTGTGCAGAGCGCCGGCGACGGCACTCGGCTTCGATCTCAGCATCGTCCACTTCCTTGTTGAGGCCATCCGAGCACAGCACGAATTGCATGCCGCGGCGGCAGCCGGCGACCGCCCAGTCCACGAACAGGAGGTTCTCGGCGCCGACCGCGCGGGTCAGCGCGCGGGTGCCGGCCTCGGACCGAGACGAACCCTTCCCGCTGAACGGGGTCGGGTCCCCACGCCTGACGCCGACCACGTGGTCGGTGGTGATCTGCTCCAGGCGGTCGGCCTCGAAACAGTAGGCGCGGCTGTCCCCGACCCACCCGCACAACATGTAGTCCTGCGCGTGCACGAGCAGCACCACGGTGGAACCGATGATGTCGACACCGCGCCCGGCGGCCGCATCGATCAGCTCCTCGTTGACCCGCACCAGGGCATCCTCGATCGCCTCGATGAAGTCGAACACGTCGCCGCTCCGGTTCAGGGTGCCGAGGCGCTCGACGATAAGCTGGCTGGCATACTCGCCCGCCGTATAGCCGCCCATGCCGTCGGCCACGGCCCACAGGCCGAGGTCGTCGCGCACCAGAATGGCGTCCTCGTTGTGCTTGCGCACCTTGCCGGTAGTGGTCTCGCCGGCCGAGCGGTATGGCGTGCTCATGTCGTCACCTCGATAACCACAAAGGGCGCCCATCGTGACCAGTGATTGTGCCGGCCTCCCCACGCAACGTGGCTGGTGCGCCCTGCCGCGCGAGCCAAAAAAAAACAGACGCCCACATCAGTGGGCGTCTGTTCCATTGGTGGGCCGTGAAAGATTCGAACTTTCGACCAATTGATTAAGAGTCAACTGCTCTACCAACTGAGCTAACGGCCCGATGAACCGGGTTTGCCACTGAACCACTTGAAACTGGGGTGGGTGGAGGGATTCGAACCCACGACAACCGGAATCACAATCCGGGACTCTAACCAACTGAGCTACACCCACCACGAACCTTGAAACTGGTGCGCCAGACAGGACTCGAACCTGTAACCGTCGGCTTAGAAGGCCGATGCTCTATCCGGTTGAGCTACAGGCGCCAACTCTACCGGCAGAACGCAGCTGGTCGGGGTAGAGGGATTCGAACCCCCGACTTTTGCGTCCCAAACGCAACGCTCTACCAGACTGAGCTATACCCCGCTGTGCCTCGGTTCCAAAATCACTGTTGCGCTGGACGCCTCCACTGCCGCGATACCTGCGTTGCCGTCGACGCCCATGTTACAACGAGGGGCCACCGGCCACCCCGCATCAGCGATGAAAAAATGGTGCGCCCGGAGAGATTCGAACTCCCGACCACCTAGTTCGTAGCCAGGTACTCTATCCAACTGAGCTACGGGCGCACTGGTGAAATCATCTGCCGGGTACGTAGCCGTTGGGAGCAGCCGTTGCCAGGCAAGGAACGGAATTATTCAGGCTCCGTACCCTGCCGTCAACACCTGCAGCGTGGAAAGCGCCCTTTCCTTGCCGTCAGTCAACGCCCAGTCGACGGATGTCAACGCGGCACGCAACGCAAATAGCCGTCCAATCGCCGCTCAACCATCCAGCTGGCCACGGCTTTGCGTGGCAGGATCACCAACCTTGCCCACCGGCGACCCGGAGTCGCCACGCGGCGGGGGCGGCGGCGGCACGCTGCGTCCGGCCTGCTCGCGGGTCCAGTCCGCTGGAGGGCCCGGCTCGCGCCCGGCCATGATGTCGTCGATCTGATGCGCATCGATCGTCTCGTACTGCAAGAGCGCACCCGCCATGACGTGCAGCTTGTCGAGATTGGCCGTGAGCAGCTCGCGGGCACGGGCATAGGCGTTGTCCAGGATGCCCCGCACCACTTCGTCGATCTTGCTTGCCGTCTCGTTGGAGATGCTTTTGTGCTGGGTCACCGAGCGGCCGAGGAAGACCTCATCCTCATCCTCGCCGTAGGTGATCGGGCCGAGTTCGTCGGACAGCCCCCACTTCGTGGCCATGTTGCGCGCCATCTTGGTCGCCCGTTCGATGTCATTGGACGCCCCGGTCGTGACCCGGTCGGCGCCGAAGATCAGCTCCTCAGCCACGCGCCCGCCATACAGGGAGCACAACTGGGACTCGATCGCCACCCGGTTGATGCTGTACTTGTCGCTCTCGGGCAAATACATGGTCACGCCGAGCGCGCGGCCGCGCGGGATGATTGTGACCTTGTAGACCGGATCGTGTTCGGGCACGAGGCGGCCGACGATGGCATGCCCCGACTCGTGGTAGGCGGTGAGCTTCTTCTCGTCCTCGCTCATCGCCATCGAGCGGCGCTCGGCGCCCATCAGGATCTTGTCCCGGGCCTTGTCCATGTGGATCATGCGCACCTCGCGTGCGTTGTCGCGCGCGGCAAACAGCGCCGCCTCATTCACCAGGTTGGCCAGGTCGGCGCCGGAGAAGCCCGGCGTGCCGCGGGCAATGACCATGGCATCGACGTCGCTGGCGATCGGCACCTTGCGCATGTGCACCTTGAGGATCTGCTCGCGGCCGCGTACGTCAGGCAGGCCGACCACCACCTGGCGATCGAAACGCCCTGGCCGCAGCAGCGCCGGGTCGAGCACATCGGGGCGGTTGGTGGCGGCAATTACGATGACGCCTTCGCTGCCCTCGAAACCGTCCATTTCCACCAGCAGCGCATTCAGGGTCTGCTCGCGCTCATCGTGCCCGCCGCCCAGGCCGGCGCCGCGATGGCGACCCACCGCATCGATCTCGTCGATGAAGATGATGCACGGGGCGTGCTTCTTGGCCTGCTCGAACATGTCGCGCACACGGCTGGCGCCGACGCCGACGAACATCTCGACAAAATCGGAACCGGAAATGGAGAAGAACGGCACCTTCGCCTCGCCGGCAATGGCCTTGGCCAGCAAGGTCTTGCCGGTACCCGGCGGACCCACCATCAGCACGCCATGCGGAATCTTGCCGCCGAGCTTCTGGAATCGGCCCGGGTCGCGCAGGAACTCGACCAGCTCGCCGACCTCCTCCTTGGCCTCCTCGCAGCCGGCCACATCGGCAAACGTCACCTTGATCTGGTCCTCGCCCTGCAGCTTTGCCCGCGAGCGGCCGAAGCTCATGGCACCACGCCCACCGCCGCCAGACTGCATCTGGCGCATGAACCAGATGAACACGCCGACGATCAGCAGCACCGGCAGCCAGCTGATCAGCAGGCCCATGAGCGAGAAGCCCTCGGACGGGGTCTGGCGCACCTCGACTCCCTTGTCCTGCATCTGCTTGACGACAGAATTGGTCGAGAAGCCGAGCATCGGAGCCACGGTACGGAACGGGCTGCCGTCCTTCAGCTTGCCGGTGATCGTCGCCGGCTGGTCGGCGCTGATCGTGGCCGTGGCCACGCTGCCGTTGTCCACGTTCTGCACGAACGAGCTGTAAGGCAGGTCGGTGGAAGCCGCGCCGTGGGGATTGAAGCTCTGGAACACGGTGAACAGCACCACCGCAATGATGACCCAGAGCAACACATTCTTCGCAGTCTCGTTCATGCACGGTTCTCGCCGGATGACATCGGAGCGGGCCTGCGACCCGTCGCCAATGCGTATACCTCACGCGAACGCGCGCGTGAAGCCTTGGGTTTACGCATGGTTACGCTACTGAACCCAGTGCGCAACCCTCGCAGATACTCGTCAAAGCCAACTCCCTGGAAAAGCTTGACCAGGAACGAGCCGCCAGGCTTGAGCCATTGCCGGCTGAAATCCAGGGCCAGCTCGGCCAGCGCCATGGCACGGATTTGATCTGGCAGCGCCATACCACTCATGTTGGGGGCCATATCGGACAGTACAAGATCGACCTGACGACCAGCCAGCCGCTGTTCCAGGTCCTGCAGGACCGCCTGTTCACGAAAATCACCCTGCAGGAAGTCCACCCCGGTGATCTCCTGCATTGGCAGGATGTCCAGCGCAAACACGCTGCCGCTGTCGCCAAGCTGGCGCCGCACCAGCTGTGACCAGCCGCCCGGGGCAGCTCCCAGGTCGACGACGACGGCGCCAGGCCGCAAGACCCGATCCCGCGCCAGCACCTCCTCAAGCTTGTAGGCGGCACGCGAACGCAGGCCCTCGGCTTGCGCCTTCTTCACATATTCGTCATTGAAGTGTTCGCGCAGCCACCCTGCGCTGCTCTTGCTGCGGCTCATGATGTTCAGTCGTGCAATGGGCGGACAAGGTGGGTGGTGGCGGTGGGTCGCCGGCCAGGAACGCGCCGCTGCGTGGCGCCGCCGGGTGTCATCTTGCGCTGCGCTGGTGCATGATGCGCGTATATCCGGCAGCCGCCGGCACCACATGATCGCATGACTCTGACTTCCTCACAAAATCGCTATCTGCGCGGGCTTGCCCAACAGACCAGGGCCGTCGTGCTGCTCGGCACGAAGGGTGCCACCGCTGCCGTGGTCAAGGAGCTGGACCTGGCACTCGAACATCACGAGCTGGTGAAGGTGAAGCTGTCCGGCGGCGACAAGGCGGAGCGCCTCACCCAGGTGGCTGCGTTGACTGCCGGCACCCGTGCCGAAGCGGTGCACCAGCTCGGGCACACGGTGTTGCTGTTCAGGCGCAACGTCGACGCCCCGAAGATTGCGCTGCCCCGCTGATGGAACTGTCACGCGAACGTCCCGAGGGCATCGTGCTGGTGCGCCATGTGGCAGCCAACCATATTGTGATCGATGACCGCGAGCTGGAGCACAGTTTCCTGCTCGTGCCCGAGCGTGCCATCGAGGACTGGCCTGTGGATCTGGCCGACAAGCTCGATGCGGGCCAGGTCGCGCCCTTGCTGGACTTGCAGCCGGAAGTGATCCTGCTCGGTACCGGCACCAGGCAGGTCTTCCCACCCGCGGAGTTCCTGGCCGGCTTCCTGCGCAAGGGCATCGGCATCGAGGTGATGGACAACTCGGCTGCAGCCCGCACCTACAACCTGCTTGCCGGCGAAGGGCGCAAGGTGCTGGCCGCCTTCATCCTGCCCGGCCAGTCTGCATCCGCAGCCTAGGACGGAGCATCACCGGGCCGGGAGGTAATCCAGGGGGTCCACGGGGTTGCCGTCTTTGCGGATCTGGAAGCCGAGCCCGGTGGTTGCGGCGCCGCTCGAGCCCATGGTGGCAATCTGCTGTCCAGCGCTGACGCGTTGCCCTTCCTTGACGAGGCGCTTGGCATTGTGCGCATAGGCCGAGAGCAGGCTGTCGCTGTGCTTGATGATCACCAGCTCGCCGTAGCCGACCAGGCCGTTGCCGCTGTACACCACGACGCCATCAGCCGCGGCGCGTACCGCGGTCCCGGCGTTGCCGGCAATCTCGATGCCTGGTATCGCCGCGTCGCTCTGGAAGCGCTTCACCACGTTGCCATCGGCAGGCCAGCGCCACGTCAACCCTCCCGCCGTGCGCACGGCAGCCCTGGGCACCGGCGCCGCAGCAGCCTTGACGTCGGCTGGCAATGGGGACGCCGGCGCCACGCCGGCGACCGGCACGCTGCTGGTGGCGGCTGCCGGGCTGCCAGCTGGTGGCACAGCCGGACGCGATGTGGGCGCCGCGTGCTCCGCGCCCGGGCCGCTCGTTGCCACCGCGGTGGAAGTCGGCGCTGACGGCACTGGCACGGTCTCGAACAAACCGGTGGCCGCGGCTGGCGCCGCGGGATGGGCAGCGGCACCCGCCGTGGGCGCCGGACGCGTGGTACCCACCGGTGCCGGGACTGCCGCGGGCGTCGAAGGCGTCGCCGACGGAGCCGGTGGCGACAGGCGCAGGCGTTGGCCGGGCCAGATGGTGTAAGGCGCGGCAACCTGGTTCCACTGCGCGAGGTCACGAAAATCCACGGCATTGCGAAAGGCGATGGAGTACAGCGTGTCGCCGGTGCGCACGGTATAGACGCCACCGGGAGCCTGCGCGTGTGCCGTGGTGGCAGGCTGACCTGCGCCTGGGGCCGGTTCGATCAACACCGAACTGCGCATGCTGCCGCAGGCGGCGAGCAGGAGTGCGGCGCACAGCACGACCGCATGTGGAACATACCGGGACATGGCAGGCAGCATACCGAGGCGGTAGACAAATTTCATGCCACGTCCGCGCCGCATTCAGCGCAGCAGCAGCCACAACGCGAGCGCGGCGAGCAGGCCCAGGGCGACCCAGCCGACCCGCTCGATGTTCTGCTGCAGCAGGCGTTCGGCGCGATCGCCAAACCAGCGTACCAGCAAGGCCAGCAACCACACGCGCTTGCCGCGGCCGACGGCGATGCAGGCCAGGAACGGCCCGATCGGCACACCGACGATGCCGGCCGCCCAGGTCACCAGCTTCATCGGGATCACGGGCTGCAGTGCCGCCAGGGTCAAAGCCCCCAACATGGTCAACCAGTGCTGCTGCATATCCTGCTGCAGGGTCGCCACCCAGCTGGCAATGACTGCCTGTACGTTTGCACTGAACAGGGGCCTGATCGCCTCGTAGGCCCAATGTCCAAGCGCATAACCGACCAGCGCGCCAAGCAGCGAGAACAGCAGGGACATGTTGGCGTAGAAGAACGACCTCGCCCGCCGCGCCAGCATCATTGGCGCCAGCATCACCTCCGGCATGACCGGGAAGATGAACGCCTCGACGAAGCTCAGGCCGCAAAGGTAATACAGCGCCCGGGGATTGGCCGCCCACGTCAGTACACGGGCGTAGAGGTTCGCGAACAGCTGCATCAACCAATCCCGCCGAGCAGGGGGACGAAACTGACGGCGCCAAGTTCCTCCAGGGCAAAGTCGCCGTGGCCATCGCCACGCATGCGGATCAGGGTCTGCCGGCTCGGCGAGCCGACCGGCGCGACCAGCACGCCGGCAGGACTGAGCTGGTCGAGGATACGGCTGGGCACGGTATCGCCGGCGGCAGTCATGATGATGCCGTCGAACGGGGCCTGGTCTGGCCAGCCGAGCTTGCCGTCGTCGTGCCTGCTGCGCAGGTTGACCAGGCCGAGCTGGCGGAAGCGCCGACGCGCCTGCCGCAGCAGCTCTTCTATGCGCTCGACGGTAAATACCTCCGGGACCAGCGCCGCCAATACCGCCGCCTGGTAGCCCGAGCCGGTACCTATCTCCAGCACCCGCTGCGGCATGCCGAACTCCAGCAAGGCCTCGGTCATGCGGGCCACCACCCAGGGCTGCGAAATGGTCTGGCCGTGGCCAATCGGCAAGGCAGTGTTCTCGTATGCCCGCGCATGCAGTGCCTGGTCAATGAAATGATGTCGCGGCAGGTTGCGCATGACGTCGATGACATGGGGGTCGGCGATGCCGGATTCACGCAACACGGCGGCAAGCTGGTCGCGGGCCCGCTGCGAGGTGAGACCCGCTCCGCGCAGCTGCGCCGGTGGCAATGGATAGACGCCATTCACGGCTGGCCCGATCCAGCCGTCGTCGTGCGCTCGGTCAGCATGTCGTCGCGCAGGCCCTGCATCCAGCTGCTGACCTTTTCCAGCGCCTGTACCCGGGTCAGGTCGACATGGATCGGGGTGACCGAGACGAAGCCACGGCGCACGGCATTGAAATCGGTGCCCGGGCTGGCGTCGTCCACCTCGCCGGCAGGGCCGATCCACCAGATTGGACGGCCGCGCGGATCAGTCTGCTGGATCGACGGTTCGGACCGCCGCCGCCGGCCCAGGCGGGTTACTTCGAACCCGCGGATTTCGTTCCATGGCCGGTCCGGCACGTTCACGTTGAGGATGGTGTCGGCCGGCAGCGGGTCGACCAGCAGGCGCCGCATCAACAGCAGGACTGCCTCGGCCGCCGAATCGTAGTGCTCGCCGACATGGTCGGCAGTGACCAGCGACACGGCGATGGCCGGAAGCCCAAGGAAGCGTCCTTCCATGGCTGCCGACACCGTGCCGGAATAAATCACGTCGTCACCGAGGTTGGCCGAGTTGTTGATGCCGGACACGACCATGTCGGGCTCTTTTTCCAGCAGGCCCGCCAGTGCCAGGTGCACGCAGTCGGTGGGCGTCCCGGCCACGCAGAAATAGCCGTTGCTCATTGGCATCACGCGCAACGGCACATCCAGTGTCAGCGAGTTGCTGGCCCCGGAGCGGTCACGATCCGGAGCCACCACGGTGACGTTGGCGACCGCACTGAGACGCTCGGCGAGCACGTGGATGCCCGGTGCGTCCACGCCGTCGTCATTGCTGACCAAAACTCGCATGTGGCTCCGCCAAGTGGAAACATGAACACGCCAGGCAAGAGCTGCGTCGACCCGGGTGTACTGCAGGCAGCAGTCTACTCGACGCAGTGCACGGAAGCACTCGACGACCAGGCATACGGCCAGCAGACACCACCGCAGTCGTTCACCGGCAGGGCCTGAACCCGCCAGCCTGCCCGTTCATTGCAGCAGCTCGCGTACCACCACCGTGGCGTAGCTGCCGGCAGGCAATTCAAAGGAGAGCTCCAACGTGTCCGGCGCTGGCCAGTGCCAGCGCAATTCGCGTGGCAGCAGGCGCAGCGCGCGGCGATCATGGCGCATGCGCGCGGCCGCGAGACCAGCCACCAGGTTCGGATGCGCCGCGGCGATGCTGCGCTCCAAAGCACGGGCCGCATCCGTGCTGGGCGGCTCGCCTTCGCCCCACAGCGGCCCGGAGGGGGCGATATCGCCCTCGGCCAGGCGTGCCGCCAAGGTCGGGGTGCAGGCTTCGGGCCCAAACCACGAGTGCGAGCCGGCCAGGGACCAGACGTCTCCGTCCATGGCCTGGTTCCAGGTACCCAGCCCGACCCTTGCGGCAAGCACCTCGTTGAAGATCTGGGAACGCGCTGCCGACAGCAGCAGGGACCGCATCTCGCGCCGCACCCGGCGACCGGCAAACATCGCCCTGGCCTGCTCGAGGTTCCTTCCGTCCAGTCCGAAGCGCTGCTCGCCGAAATAATTCGGCACGCCGCCAGCGGCAATCGCTGCCATGACCCGCTCCGCACGCTGGCGATCGCCCTGCACCTCACGTAGCCGCAGCACGAAGCGATTGCCGCGCAAGGCACCGCGCTTGAGCTTGCGCCCATGCCGGCTGACCTCGAGCAACTTGACGCCTTCTGCAGCGAAGCACGACCAGTCCGGACCGGCCTTGCCCGGCAGGTGCAACGAAAAGGCCTGGCGGGTCACCGCGTGGCGATCCTTCAAGCCGGCATAGCCGACATCGGCCGCTGGGATGCCGCAGAACGCGGCCAATTGACGGGCGACCCACTCGGTATTGGCACCCCGCTTCTCCACCCACAGCCAGACGTGCTCGCCGCTGCCATCCGCGTCGTAGCCAGGCAGCTCCTCGACCACGAAATCCTCAGGCTGGGCGCGCAAGACCGCGCGCAATGGCGGCGGGGCGTAGGCACGCGGCAGCTCGGCCGCTGCCTTGCCGCCGCTCGTGGGCTCACCATCGGCTTGCCCGCTCATGCCGCTTCCAGCAACACGCACGCCTGGGCAGCAATGCCCTCGCCGCGGCCCAGGAAGCCCAGGCCCTCGGTGGTGGTGGCCTTGATGCTGATGCGCTCGATGGCCACCTCGAGGTCCAGCGCCAGCATCTCGCGCATCCGCGCAACATGGGGTGCGATGCGCGGCGCCTCGGCAATGACCGTGACGTCGGCGTTGCCGAGTACGTGGCCGTGCCCGTGCATCAAGGCACCGGCCTGGCGCAGGAAGATGCGGCTGTCGGCTTGCCGCCAGCGCTCCTCGCCCGGCGGGAAATGCACGCCCAGGTCGCCGAGCGCCAAGGCACCGAAGATGGCATCGCACAGGGCATGGATGACCACGTCGCCATCCGAGTGCGCGATCAGCCCGGCGCCATGGGCAATGCGCACACCTCCCAGCATCACGAACGTGCCGGGGCCGTAGCGGTGGACGTCGAAGCCCGTACCTATGCGCATCATGCCGTCCTCGTCAGCAGGAACTCCGCCAGCGCAAAGTCCTCGCGCGTGGTGATCTTGATATTGTCCTGCGCCCCCTCGACGAGCAGGGGCGCGTGCCCGGCCAGCTCCATGGCCATGGCCTCGTCGCTGACTGCAACTCCGGCTGCGGCTGCCGCGGTCAGGGCGGCCGCAAGCGGCGCACGCCGGAACAACTGCGGGGTCAGCGCCCGCCAGTAGCGCTCGCGCGGTTCGGTGCGGTCGCTGCGCCCTTGTGCATCGGCCACTTTGAGGGTATCGCGCACCGGTGTGGCCAGCAGGCCACCATCGGCGTGCGTGGCGCGTTCGAGCAGGCGCGTCACGTCCGCGGTACGCACGCAGGGCCGCGCGGCATCATGCACGAGGACGAAATCACTTTGGCCCACCTCGGCTGGCAGTGCCACCAGCCCAGCCTGCACCGAGGCAGCCCGCGTGGCCCCGCCGAGCGCGGTGAGCACCGGCTTGCCGGCCAGCTCGCGCCAACCTGGCCAGCGCCGGTCACCCTCGCCCAGCACCACCAGCAGGCCGGTAATCCACGGGTGGCCCGCCAGGCGCTGCAAGGTGTGCCATATCAGGGGCTGACCGGCCAGCGGCAGGTATTGCTTGGGACAGGCGTCCCCCACCCTGCTCCCGCAACCTGCAGCCGGCACCACGCACCACACGGGCTGCATGTTCACGGCCGGCTGGACGGCGTGGCGGGTGGCGGTGGCGGCAACGTGCTGGCGGCGCCGGCGGGGCTTTCGACCACCTGGTAGAACAACTCGCCGGGCTTGATCAGCCCGAGCTCGGTGCGCGCGCGGGCCTCGATGGCCTGGTCACCATGCTTCAGGTCGAACACGTCGGCAGCCATGGCCTGGTTGCGCTGCTGCAGCCTCTGGTTTTCCGCTGTCTGCTTCTTCACGCTGGCGCGCAGGCCGTCAACCACCTGCATGCTGCCGTTGCCGGTCCATATCTTGACCTGCAGCGCCACCAGCACGACCAGCAGGATGAGGGCAATCCAGCGCAGCATTGCGTGGCGCTCTCCTTAGCTCAACCAGGCAGGCGTCGCAGGTTCGGAAACGCCTTGCGTCCGGCGAAGCTGGCCTTGCCGCCAAGCTGTTCCTCGATGCGCAACAGCTGGTTGTACTTTGCCACCCGGTCCGTGCGGCACAGCGAGCCGGTCTTGATCTGGGTGGCCGTCGTGGCCACCGCCAGGTCGGCAATGGTGGTGTCGCCGGTCTCGCCCGAACGGTGCGAGATGACCGCCGAATAGCTGGCGGCATCCGCCATGGCGATGGTCTCGAGGGTTTCCGAAAGCGTACCGATCTGGTTCAGCTTGACCAGGATCGAGTTTGCGACGTGCTTGGCGATGCCTTCGCGGAAAATTGCCGGGTTGGTGACGAACAGGTCGTCGCCGACTATCTGCACCCGCTCCCCCAGCGCGTCGGTGAGCAGTTTCCAACCCTCCCAGTCGCCCTCGGCCATGCCATCCTCGATGCTTACGATCGGGTACTGCTGCGTCCAGCCGACCAGCAGCTCGGCAAACTGGGCCGAGCTGTATTTGCGCCCTTCGCCGGCAAGCACGTATTTGCCGTCGGCATAGAACTCGGAGCTGGCGGCGTCCAGCCCGATCAGCACGTCGGCCCCGGCCTTGTAGCCAGCCTGGTGCACGGCCTCGAGGATGGTGTCGATGGCCTCGACGTTGGAGCGCAGGTGTGGCGCGAAGCCGCCCTCATCGCCCACCGCGGTGCTCAGGCCACGCCCGTGCAAGACACTCTTCAAGGCATGGAACACTTCCACGCCGGCACGCAGCGCCTCGGAAAACGTCGGCAAGCCGACCGGCAGGATAAGGAATTCCTGTACGTCAATATTGTTGTCGGCGTGCACGCCGCCGTTGATGATGTTCATCATCGGCAGGGGGAGAGTCGGCTCGGTTGCGCCATGGATGGCAGCAGCGTTCGAGATGGAAGACAGGTACGACCACAACGGTTCGTCGCGGGCGGTCGCCACGGCATGGGCCGCTGCCAGGGACACCCCAAGCAGGGCATTGGCGCCCAGCCGACCCTTGTTCGGCGTGCCGTCCAGGGCGATCAGCCTGGCATCCAGACCGGGCTGGTCGGCAGCGTCGAAACCACGCAATTCATCGGCAATGGTGATGTTGACATTGGCCACCGCCTTGCGCACGCCCTTGCCGCCGTATCGCGCGGCATCGCCATCGCGAAGTTCCATGGCCTCACGCGAACCGGTGGACGCGCCGCTCGGCACCGCAGCCCGGCCGAAGCCACCGCCCTCGAGGGTGACCTCGGCTTCCAGGGTGGGATTGCCGCGTGAATCGAGAATCTCACGGGCGTGGATGCGGGTGATCGTGTTGGTCATGGTCGTCCGTCAGTTCAGTGGTGTTTTTTGACTCGTGCCTCTCATACGCACAGGGCTCGCCCCTCAACACCTTGCCCGCCTTGGCAGGACAGTCGGCTTGCGGCGCCCTACGCGTGCAGGCTGTCCTCGAGGAAGCCGCGGCGCTTGGTCACGGTGTCCAGTTCCAGCAAGGTTTCCAGCAGACCTTCCATCTTGCCCAGCGGCCAGGAGTTCGGCCCATCACTCAATGCATGTTCGGGGTCCGGGTGCGTCTCGGCAAACAGGCCGGATACGCCGGCTGCCACCGCCGCCCGTGCCAGGACCGGCACGAACTCGCGCTGGCCACCTGAGCGCGCGCCCTGGCCGCCTGGCAACTGCACGGAATGGGTGGCGTCGAACACCACCGGGCAGCCGGTCTGGCGCATGACGCTCAACGAGCGCATGTCCGACACCAGGTTGTTGTAGCCGAAACTCGCGCCGCGCTCGCACACCATGATGGCGTCGTTGCCCACGGCCTTGGCCTTCGCCACCACATGCTGCATGTCCCACGGCGCCAGGAACTGGCCTTTCTTGATGTTCACCGGGCGTCCGGCGCGCGCGACCTTGTGGATGAAATCGGTCTGTCGGCACAGGAAGGCCGGCGTCTGCAGCACGTCGACCACCGCGGCGACCTCGTCCATCGGCGTGTATTCATGCACATCGGTGAGCACGGGCACACCAACCTGCCGGCGCACCTCACCCAGGATACGCAGACCCTGTTCCACCCCGAGGCCACGAAAGCTCTCGCCCGACGAACGGTTGGCCTTGTCGAAGCTGGACTTGAAGATGAAATGCATGCCGAGCCGGCCGGTGATTTCCTTGAGCTGGCCGGCGACATCGACCTGCAGCTGCTCGGACTCGACCACGCATGGGCCGGCAATCAGGAACAGTGGATGTTCCAGGCCGACCTCGAAGCCGCACAGCTTCATGGGCGCCCCGCGAGGTTGCAGCCACGTCGCCGTGGCCGGACTCGGGTTGCGGGCATGCGTTGCGCGGACCTCACGAGGCCGCCTTGGCGGTTGCCAGCACCGGGGCCTCGCGCACGGCCTGGTACTCCCGTGCAGCCTGCACGAAACCACTGAACAACGGATGGCCGTCGCGCGGCGTGGAGGTGAACTCCGGGTGCGCCTGGCAGGCCAGGAACCACGGATGCCCCGCGCGCGGCAACTCGATCATCTCCACCAGCAGGCCATCCATGGAGACGCCTGAGATCACCAGCCCCAGGTCCTCGAAACGCTGCCGATAGCGGTTGTTGAACTCGTAGCGGTGCCGATGGCGCTCGCGGATCACATCCTGGCCGTACAGCTCGTGTGCCAGGGTGCCCGGCTTCAGGCGGCATTCCTGCGAGCCGAGGCGCATGGTGCCGCCCAGGTCGGAGCCATCATGGCGCTGCTCGACCGCGCCCTCGCTCGTGGTCCACTCGGTGATCAAGGCAATGACTGGTTCCTTGGCGTTGCGGTCGTTCTCTGTGGAATTGGCCTCGCGCAGCCCGGCGACATTGCGCGCGAATTCCACCACCGCAGCATGCATGCCGTAGCAGATGCCGAAATAGGGTACGCCGTGCTCCCGCGCGTAGCCGGCTGCCGCCACCTTGCCTTCGAAGCCGCGTTTGCCGAAGCCACCGGGCACCAGGATCGCGTCGAGCCCGGCCAGCACCTTGGCGGCGCCCTCCGACTCGATCTGCTCGGCATCCACCCAGTGCACGTCGACCCGGGTCGACCGTGCGATGCCGCCGTGGCGCAAGGCCTCGCCCAGCGACTTGTACGCATCCTTGTGCTCGACGTACTTGCCGACGATGGCGACGCTGATCGCAGCCTTCGGATGTTCCATGGCGTCGACAGCGCGCTGCCAACTGGAAAGATCTGCAGGACCGGCGAGCAGACCAAGCTGCCGGACCACGATGTCGTCCAGGCCCTGCTGGTGCAGCCACAACGGTTGCTTGTAGATGATGTCGACATCGGCCGCACTGATCACCGCCTCTTCCGGCACGTTGGTGAACAGGGCAATCTTGCGCCGCTCGCTCTCGGGCAAGGGTTCCTCGCAGCGGCACAACAGGATGTCGGGCTGGATGCCGATCGAGCGCAGTTCCTTGACCGAATGCTGGGTCGGCTTGGTCTTGATCTCCCCGGCTGCCTTGATGTACGGCACCAGGGTCAGATGCATGAACAGGACCTTCTGCGCGCCATGCTCGATGCGCAGTTGGCGGATGGCCTCGAGGAACGGCTGCGACTCGATGTCGCCGACGGTGCCGCCGATCTCCACCAGGGCCACGTCGAAGCCGCGTGTGGCCTCATGGATGCAGCGCTTGATCTCGTCGGTGATATGCGGGATCACCTGCACCGTGGCGCCCAGGTAATCGCCGCGCCGTTCCTTGCGGATCACGTTCTCGTAGATCTTGCCGGTGGTGATCGAGTTCTTGCCACCCAGCCGCGTACGCACGAAGCGCTCGTAGTGGCCCAGGTCGAGATCGGTCTCGGCGCCGTCGTCGGTGACATACACCTCACCATGCTGGAACGGACTCATGGTGCCCGGATCGACGTTGATGTACGGATCGAGCTTCATCATGGTGACGGCGAGACCGCGGGCCTCGAGGATGGCTGCCAGGGAAGCCGAGGCAATACCCTTGCCGAGCGAGGAAACCACGCCACCGGTGACGAAAATCAGGGGAGTCATGAACATCTGCCATGCGCGAAACTGGCATTTTAGCGGCAGTTTCCTTTCCCTGCGCGGAACGCGTGACAAACGCGGCCTCTGCTAGCATTTTCCACATGCTGACTTCCGTTCCTGACCGGCTTGCCGCCTTGCGCACCACCATGCGGCGCGACGGCATCGATGCGCTGTGCATCCCCGCCGCCGATCCGCATCTTTCCGAGTACCTCCCCGCGCACTGGCAGGCGCGCCAGTGGTATTCGGGTTTTGACGGTTCGGCTGGCAGCCTTGTGGTGACGGCGGACGAGGCGGCGCTGTGGACCGATTCGCGCTACTTCGCGCAGGCCGGGCAACAACTGGCCGGCAGCGGCATTGCCCTGGTGAAGCAGGGCCTGGCCGACAGCATCGAACAGGTGGAGTGGCTGCTGGCGCGGCTTGGCGCCGGGCAAATCGTGGCGGTCGCCGGCGACAGCATCGCGCTGGCCGCGCAGCGCCACCTGCATGATGCCCTGCGCACCCATGGTGTGACGCTGCGCATCGACCTCGACCTCGCCGGGGAGGCCTGGAGCGGACGCCCGCCCCTGCCCGCGGCACCGGTCGTGGCCCATGACCCGAAGTATGTCGACCAGTCGCGCGCCGGCAAGCTGGCCCGGTTGCGTGAGGCGATGCACGCGCAGGGTGCCAGCTGGCACTTGCTGTCCAGCCTGGACGACATCGCCTGGCTGCTCAATTTGCGCGGCAGCGATGTGGAATGCAATCCGGTCTTCCTCGCCCACCTGCTGGTGGACGATGCCGCACAGGCGACCTTGTTCGTGGGCACAGGCAAGATCGGCGCCGACGTGCAGGCAGCCCTGGCAGCCGACGGGGTGATGCTGGCCGACTATGCGGCTATCGGGCCAGCCCTGCATGCGCTCACCGTGCCGACCAGCATCCTGTTCGACGCTGCGCGGGTGGCCAGCGCGGTGGTCGCGTGCATCCCGCCGCAAGTGCGATGCATCGAGGCGGCCAATCCAAGTACCGCCTGCAAGGCGATCAAGAGTCCGGTGGAAATCGACCATATCCGCCAGGTCATGCGTCGCGACGGTGCCGCCCTGGTGCGCGCGTTCTCGCGTCTGGAGCAGCGCCTGGCCGCAGGCATCGCCACCAGCGAGCTGGACGTGGACACCCTGCTGCACGAGGAGCGCGCCAGGCAGCCGGCCTGGGTGGGCGAGAGCTTTGCCACCATTGCCGCCTACCAGGCCAGCGCGGCGTTGCCGCACTACCGCGCGACGCCGGAGCAGCACCGCCAGCTGCAGCGCCGCGGCCTGCTGCTGGTCGATTCCGGTGGTCAGTACCTCGGCGGCACCACCGACATCACCCGCGTCCTGGCGCTTGGCGAAACCACACCGGAGCAGCGGCGTGACGCCACCATCGTGCTCAAGGGCATGATCGCACTGTCGCGCGCACACTTCCCAGAAGGCGCCAGCGGCCCCCAACTGGATGCGCTGGCACGTACGCCGCTATGGGAATGGGGCGTGGATTATGGCCACGGCACCGGGCATGGCGTCGGCTATTTTCTCAATGTGCACGAGGGCCCGCACGGCATCCGGCCGCCGCGTCCCGGTGTCGCCCTGGTGCCGCTGCAAGAGGGGATGATCACATCCATCGAGCCTGGCCTGTACAAGCCGGGGCGGCACGGCATCCGGCACGAGAACCTGGCCGTCGTGGTGCCCGCCCAGCGCACCGAGTTCGGCGCCTTCCTGGCGTTCGAGACCCTGACCTTGTGCCCCTTCGACCGCCGGGCGCTGGAGCCCGCCCTGCTCGGCGAGGAGGAACGCGCCTGGCTGAACGACTATCACATGACCGTGCGCGCCGCCCTGGCACCGCTGCTCGAAGGCGACGCGCTGGCCTGGTTGGATACGCATTGCACCCCGTTGTAGGCATCCGTGCCGTGCTGTTGGCCCACACGCCGGCAGTACCCGCGTGAGGCACTTCCGGCACGGACCGGCTGTCAGCGGAAGTGCTTGGCGCCAACCTCGACGGTGTCGGGGTGCATGAAATACTCGTGCAGGTATTTCTCGCCCTCGTCGCAGAACGCGGTGACCACGGTCTTCAGCTCGGGGAAGTTTTCCCGGATGCGCTTGGCCGCAATCAGGTGGGCGCCCGAACTCGGCCCGCAAAACAGGCCGTAGGTACGTGCCAGGCGCTTCATCTCGGTTACCGCGTCAGCGCTGGACACACTGAGGATTTCGTTGATCAGCCCAGCATGGCGCTGGAAGATCCCCGGCACGAAGCCGTCTGAAATGCCCTCGATGTTGTGCGTGGCAATCTCGCCGCACAGGATGGTGCAGGATTCGGACGGCTCCATGGCAAACAGGCGCACGTTCGGGTTGGCGGCACGAAACGCCTGGCCGGCACCGATCAGGGTGCCGCCGGTGCCCACGCCGAGCACCAGGGCGTCAGGCAGCTGGCCCGGCGGCAGCTGGGAAAGGATTTCCGGGCCGAAGACCTCACGGTTCTCCTCCACGTTCCATTCCGACTCGAACTGGCCCGGAGCGAAGTATCCCGGCTGCTGCCCGAGTTCACGGGCGCGGTTGAGCGCCTCGTTGACATGAAAATTGCCGCAGAACAGCACCTCGGCGCCAAACGCGCGGGAAATCGCGACGCGTTCGCTGGACATGCCCTCCGGCATCACCACCAGCATGCGATAACCCTTGACCGCGGCCACCATGGACAGTGCGTTGCCGGTATTGCCACTGGTCGCCTCGACGATGGTGTCGCCAGGCTTCAATAGACCTTCCTGCTCGGCCTTCTCGATCATGTACTTGGCGATGCGCGCCTTGATCGACCCGGAGGGATTCAGGAACTCGAGCTTCGCGTAGATGCCCTCGAGATGCAGCAGAGGCGTATCGCCCACGGCATCGAGGATGTTGGCGGAGACTGAAGTGTAGCGTGTGGCCATGCGCAGTTACTCCCCTCGGGGATTGGTGGTGGGATGGCGCCGCGGATGCGGGCCGGTCAGGCAGTGTACGCGGTGCAGCCAGGTAGTTCACGTTGCCCGGCGACCGGTCCGAACCTATCAGCCACTGGCCCGCGGCGCCACTTGCAATCAGCCGGCGTTCTTGTCCGTGACGGCTTCCGGATGCGCATGCTGCATGACGTCAATGGCCAGCGCGGAATGCGCATAGGCGGCCCCGGCACGCATTTCCGCCGCCACCCAGATCGCTTCCATGATCTGCTGCTCAGTCGCACCGTGTTTCAAGGCCTCGGCAGTATGTCCCTTGATGCAGTACGGGCATTGGGTGGTGTGTGCCACAGCCACGGCAATGAGCTGCTTGGTGACGTTCGGCAGGGCGCCATCGGCGAACACGGCAGCGCTGAAAGCCTTGAACGCCTTCAGCGGTTCCGGCGCGAGCTCGCGCCGCTTGCGTGCGATGTCGACGGTGGCCTGGGGGTACATCGGTCTATCCATAACGTTCTCCTTGGTTGCTCAGCCGCCGTTGCAGGCGTGCCACACGCGCTGCCGCGACGCTGAACACAGAGTGTCCCACTTCGCAGCCAGCTGGGCGTTGACCCAGGGCAGCAGCCGGCGTGGGGTTTCCCGTTTCGTCACGCCCACAGGCCTCTGTGGCTGCCTGCCTCGGCATCGCGACCCGAATGTCCGGAACGTGGTTACAGCCCGAGATTGTTGCGCGCGAGCACCCGCTCTGCACGGTAGCTGGAACGCACCAGGGGGCCGGCCACCGCCTCCAGGAAGCCCATGTCCAGAGCCAGCTGGCGATAGGTGGCGAATTGCTGCGGAGTGACGAAGCGCTGCACCGGCAGGTGGTTGGGGCTCGGGCGCATGTACTGGCCCATGGTCACCACGTCGACATCGGCATCGCGGATGTCGTGCAGCGTGCGCTCGATCTCCGCATCGGTCTCGCCCAGGCCGAGCATCAGGCTGGTCTTGGTCAACGTTTTTGGCGCATGGCGCTTGGCGAAGCGCAGCACGCCCAGGGTGCGCGCATAGCCGGCGCGCGGATCGCGCACCGGATGGGTCAGGCGCTCGACCGTCTCGACGTTCTGCGCATAGGTGACCAGCCCGGCGTCCAGCACCTTGGCCACCGCGTCGTGGTTGCCGGCAAAATCGGGCGTCAAGGCTTCCACCGCGGCGCTCGGCACCATCTCGTGGATCGCCGTGATGCACGCGGCATAGTGCGCGGCGCCGCCGTCGGCCAGATCGTCCCGATCGACCGAAGTCAGCACCACGTACTGCAGCTTCATGAGGCGCACGGCGTCAGCGACCTGCATTGGCTCGAGCGGATCCAGCCAGCCATTGGGGTTGCCCGTGCTGACCGAGCAGAACCTGCAGGCCCGGGTGCACACCGAGCCCATCAACATCAGCGTCGCGGTGCCGCGACCCCAGCATTCGGCGATGTTCGGACACTTCGACTCGGCGCACACCGTGCTCAAACGATGGCTGTGCACGATGCTGCGGACGTCCTCGTACTGTGCGCCGCTTGGCAGCTTGACGCGCAGCCATGGCGGCTTGCGGCCAACGTCGGGAACCGCATTCAGCGCATTCGTCTTGATGCCCCCCTTGATTGCCCGCGTACCCTGCGGGCTGACGAACTTGGTCCCGTCCGCAACCCGTGGTGGCCGTCCATTCGCGCTGCTACCGTCACTTGCCATCAGCACACGATCTCCTGGCTGCCGGCAGCGTCAGCTGCCAGCAATCCCTTTGCACATGGTGGGCACGCCCGCCGCGCAAGCCAGGAAAACAACCGCCAACACGGCCAAACTCAGCCGCGCTTGGGTGGAACCAGCCTGAGCTTGACCGGCGCATGGGCGTAATTGCGACAAAGCATACGCTCGATCTCCCCGGGCGCCAACGGATAGGCGTAGAGATAGCCCTGGCCCTCGGTGCAACCGGCCCGTGACAGGAACTCGTGCTGCGCCTCGTTCTCGATGCCTTCGGCAATGGTGCTCAGGCCCAGGCTTTGCGCCATGGCCAGCATGGCCATGGCAATGGCCACGTCGTTCGGATTTTCCGGCAGCCCGGTGACGAACGAGCGGTCGATCTTCAAGTGGGCCACCGCCGGAAGCTTGAGATAGGACATGGAGCTGTAGCCGGTACCAAAATCGTCGATCGCCACGCCGATTCCCAGCTCAGCCAGGGTCTCCATGGTGCGGGTCACGTCGTCGCCCAGGCTGAGCATGGCGCCTTCCGTGATTTCCAGCACCAGGCGCTTCGCCTCCACGTGGGTGCCCTGCAGCGAGCGGGTCACACGCTCAAGGAATGCCGGATGGCCAAACCAGCGGGCGGAGGTATTCACCGCCACGCGGATTGGCGGCACGCCGGCGCGATTCCATTTCTGGATCTGCCGGCAAGCGGTATGCAATACCCATTCATCGATGCGTCGGATCAAACCCAGGCTTTCGGCCACCGGGATGAACTCGGCGGGCATGATCTCGCCGCGCTCCGGGTGCTGCCAGCGCAACAGCGCCTCTACAGCCACGATGCGGCCGGTGCGCAATTCGACGCTGGGCTGGTAAACCAGGTGAAACTCATTGTTGGTCAATGCCTGGCGCAATTCGGCAGCCAGTTGCAGGCGCTTGCGCTGGCTGGTGTGCATCATTGGGGTGTAGAAGCGCACCGCGTTGCGCTCCTCGGTCTTGGCCGTATACATCGCCGCGTCGGCGTTGGCGATCAGGGTTGCCGGATCGGAGCCATCCAGCGGATAGCCGGCCACCCCGATGCTGGCGCTGAGCGCGACCTCGCACTCGTCCACCTGCAGCGATTCGGACAACGCGGCGAGCAGCCGGTTGGCCACCGAGCGCACGTCCTCGCGGATGTCCACCTCGCGGATGAGCACCGTGAACTCGTCGCCACCGATGCGCCCGACGAGATCGCGGGCGGAGAGCTCCCGCGTGATGCGCTCGGCCACCTTGATCAGCAGTCGGTCGCCGACGGCGTGGCTGTAGCTGTCGTTGACGATCTTGAACGCGTCCAGGTCGATGAACAAGACCGCGGTGGCACAGCGGTTGCGGGCGGCCGCGGCAATGGCCTCCGCGCAGTGACGCTCGAATTCGGCGCGGTTGACCAGACCAGTCAGCGGGTCATGCCGGGCCAGGTGCTCGAGGTACTGCTCGTTGGCCTTGCTGGCGTAGATATTGGTGAACACCGCCACAAAATGCTGTACCTGGCCCTCGGTGTCGCGGATGGCACTGATGCTCAGGCGCTCGGGGTAATGGCTGCCATCCTGGCGCTGGCTGGTCACCTCACCCGCCCAGTTGTTTCCGGCGGCAATTTCATCCCAGATCGACAACGGCAGGGGACTGCCGTCCGGCAAGGTGCGGTACGCGTCGATGCGCGTGCCCAGGAGCGCCACCGTGGAAAACCCGGTGATGTGGAACTGCGCCGCATTGGCCGAGATCACGCGACGATCAGCGTCGGCAATGAGCACGCCCTCGGCGATGCTGGCCAGCGCCTCGGCAGCAATACGCCGCTCGCTCTCCATGGCCACACGGTCGGAGATGTCGCGGATGATCGCCTGGCGCACCGGACGGTCGCCCCAGATGGCGACGCTGCTTTGCGTCTCCACCGGCCTGGTGGTGCCATGCGCGTCCAGCAACGCGTTGACCGCCGCGACTCCGGCGGTGCGTGGTACCGGATGCTGGAACAGGTGCAGGAAGCGGTCGCCCAGAAGCTCATCGACGTCCCGGCCTGTCCAGGTCTGAGCCGAGCGATTGGCATCCAGGATGCGGCCGGTGTCCTCGTCGACCATGACGATGGCGTCCGCCGCGCTGTCGAACAGCAGGCGATAGCGCTCTTCGGTGCCTCGAATGCTGGCCAGTGTGCGCCGTGCCATCGCCAGCCACAATGCCGCGGCAATCAATGCTGCACCAAGCACGCCGATGAACAGGACCCGCCCGAGCCAGGCCGAGCCAGCAGCGATCTGCAGCGAGAACGACTTGCTGCGGGGTTCGATGAAATCGTTGATCGCGCGGATACGCTGCCGTTGACGCACGATTTCCTGACTGGAGATACCGCCTACGGTATAGGCCAGCTCCAGCTCATGCGAAATCGCGTCCAGCTGGGATATGGACGCATCAACGGAACGAAAATCGGCCAACGCATCCCGCATGTATGGCGCCGTCGAGAAATGACGGGCCAGAAATATCACGCCAGGGATGGCCGATGGTATGGTGTCAGTGCGCCGCAGCGCGCCGGCAACCGCATCGTAATTGAAGTGATCCGTAGCTGCGAAATCCCGGGCAAAGCGGGCGGCATCCAGCACTGCGTAATTGCGTCGGAACCGCGCGAGATCCTCGCTCATCCCGTTCGTCGCGTAGGCATCGAGATCAACGACGGCTTGCTTCTGCGCCTTGGACCAGACGCTCTCGCTGTTGAGGAAACCAGCGAGGGCGACCTGCAGCTGCAACGCTCCCCAAGTCAAGGCCAGGATCAGCCCCATCATCGCCAGCAATGCATACACCAGCGGCAACAACCGCCGCGACAAGGGCTGGTTCATATGGGGCAGTAGATTACGCATGATCTTGGTAGTCTCGACATCGATGCATCAGGATGTTGCCTGCGGCAGCACCGGGTCGGACTTCGGCGTATCAGGCTGCCACCTCACGCCGGAGCACCACGGTACCGCCGGGCTGCGCGCAGCGATCAAGCAACAGGTGCATGGTCGTGTAACTACGCTTGATGCAGCTGGCGACATGTGCAACCTCGTCCTTGGCCGGTGACATGCCCATCAGGGCACAGACAATCTCAAGCGCCTCCCATGGATGGATATCGTCATATTCGGCATGCAACTGTAGCCAGCGCAGCGTCTTGGTTCTCGTCTTGGCTGGAAACTTGTCGGCATACTTGTTGCTTGAATAAATATACTGCGCTATCTCACCGGTTGCACCTTCCACCGCGTAGTTCGATGCGGCAATGCCGGCGGCCAACGTGCCATTGGTGCATACATCTTCGCACCAGTTGGCAAGTGCCTCCGTGCCGCGGATCGGCCGGCCAAGCAGCACCTCGTCACGCGTCACACCCTCGCCTTCGGCCCAGTCCAGCCAGTATTCCGCGTGATTCTGCTCCACCCGGATATTCCGCACCAGCCAGCGCCGAGCCAAATTGTCGCCCGCACTGCGACCATATCGCGTCTTGAGCAGGTTAAGCGCCATATATCCGGGAAAGCGCTCGATGACGGGCCAGATGCCTTTCATGAACGTCCTCGTTCCGGCCTGGGAAACTGTCCCCTCGGCCATCATCTCGCGCAATTCATGATGGGCCAGCTTCTCCCTGCTGGGCTCGCAATCGGCAATCATGTCCTGCGCCCACTGCGGATAACTGCTCAACTCGGTCAACGGGCCGGTACGCTCGAAGCATGTACTCATGGTGATTCTCCTTGGAGATGCTGACACGCTGTAAGGACTACAGGCGCGATAAGTCGACAGTGAGATTCGGGTATCCCCGCCGCCAACCATGTTCGGCGTCGAAGGCGATGCCGAAAAGCCGTGAATGGTCAGGTGCCGCGTTCGACGGCGAACCAACGTCGTACGCATCCGGCAGTTGCATCGGAACGCTCGCAGGCGGTCCGGCGGAAACGGCGCAGCCGCGGCTGCCTGCGCTCCTCATGCCCAGGCGGGAAACCCGCCCCCTGCGCGGCGCGACTGCATTCAACAATCGAACGATCCGCGGGTTTGGATGCCGTCCCCATGTAAGCCGCATATTCCGTCGCGCTCCAATCCCGTTTCGCCATCCAGAGGCGGCGGCGCGTGAGCGTGGTGCCCGTGCCCATGTTACTCACAAAATCAGACGACGGGCGTGAATTTCGTCAATAAATTGACGCCGATCCGCGAGTAATGCCGGAATGGCAGCCCGGCCCGCACGGGGACGCGCCATTTTTGCACCGGAATAAACGTCACGTGTCGGTATTCCAGCGGCTCGCGGCACTGGTCAGCCTGCCAGCGGGCAAAACAACCTTGTGCCCACCACCCACAAGCATGCGGCTGGTGGCAGCCGTCATCCAACCTGCGATTATTTCGTTCGGGGTGCCGGCACAGGTGCCTGCTGGGCTGCTTCGTGCATGTAGGTCGGCGTATTGGCAAAGGGCGCCGGCACCTTCCACATGCTGGCCGCATACCACACCGCCCAGGCCACGATGAACAGGCACATCACCCACACCCATTGCGGGACGGAAGAGCGGGCCTCGGCACGGCGCGGATCAAACGGATCGTCGGCGCTGAACGCGTCCACGGTGAAATTCACCTGGCCACGGCGGGTGGAATTGGGACGCAAACCGCCTACCAGGATGCCGGGGCCGTTGTGCACCCGGAACGGAATCTCCTCGACGCCCTCGCGGCCGTTCTGACCCTCGGCACGTATCGTCAAGCGGTGCGGACCGTCGGCGAGCTCGCGGGTGTCCAGGGTGATCCGGGTCGGCAGCTCACGGTCGATGATTGGCTGGGGATTGCCGTCCAGGTAGACGCGTACATGTGGTTTGTCCATGGCTTCGGCTCCGTCACCGGTCATTGCGCAAGACGGCGTACTTTGGATGCTTGCGATCCTTCTCGCCGGGTCGGATGAGCATCCAGACCATGGCCACGAAGCAGGCCACGGTGATCGTACCGGCCACGCCAATGATGATGAGGTTGCCCCATAGCGGGCCGATCAAGTGATGGTGCATGCTGCTTACCTCGTTCCCGTCAGGTCCACGCTGCAGCGTTTGACCTAGTTGCCCTTGGCGCGCTCGGCCGCAACCTGTGCGGCGGTAACCGGCTTGCCATGGTTGCCCCATGAGCTGCGCTCGTGGTCGATGATGTTGACAATGTCCTCGTCGCTGAGCTGGCTGGCAAACGGCGGCATCGGGCTGCCATAGGTGACCCCGCCGATGATCACGTCGTGTGCCCCATACAGGACGGTGTGAATATGCAGGGTCGGATCGTCGTCATTGACCGCGGCATTGCCCTTGGCCGCATCGAACCCGCCTGTCGATGGCGCGACCGCCGCGGCCGCCGGGGTGGCCGCCGGGGTGGCCGCCGCGGCCATGGCTCCGCCCTGACCCGGCGGCAAGGGTGCCTGCTTCAGCGACATCAGATAGGCCACCAGCGCCTTGGCCTGCTGGCTCGGCACCACCGTGCCTTTGGCTGGCGCGTAGGCGGCGGGCAGCGGGACCGCGGTCTCGCCCTTGGGCAGCTCGTCGACCACGTCGAACATCCATGCGAACGACGGCATGATCGACTGCGGCACGACCGCACGCGGATTGTACAGATGGATGTATTGCCAGACCTCGCTGGGCTGACGCGTGCCGATGGTGGTGAGATCGGGCCCGGTGCGTTCCGAGCCCAGCAGCTCCGGGGTCTGGTAGGCGAAGTCTCCCGCCGCCGATGGACGGCCAAAGATCTTGTCCTGGTTCAGTGGGCGCACCTGCTGCGTGTGGCAATAGCTGCAGCCCTCGGCGACATAGACGTCGCGGCCCTCGGCCTGCAGCCCGGTCAGCGGCTCGACGCCGGGACCGGGCGGGGTTTTGGACAGTTCATAGCCCGGAATCACGCCCATCAGCATGGCCAGGCAGAAGTACACCAGGGTGGACCCGCCGACGATGAGAACCAGCTTGTTCATGCCAGTTCCTCCGTCGCCGGGCCGAGTACCGGAGAAGCCGCATTGCCCTGGCGGCCATAGGTCATGCGCCAGACGTTCCAGCCGAACACGATATGGCTGAGGAACATCAGCGTGCCGCCGACACCACGCCACACCCAGTAGGGCTGCATGTCCACCACCGATTGGATGAACGGCAGGCCGTGCACCCAGTCCAACCCCTGCACTGTGCCCCCGATGGACAACGACAGCACGTAGATCGTGCCGCCGACCACCGCCATCCAGAAGTGCAGAGCCAGGCCGAGCCGACCGGCTGACTTGCCGGTGGCCAGCGGCAGCATCGCGTACACCCCGCCCCAGACCGCGAACGTGATGAAGCCGTACATGGTCCAGTGTGAATGGCCCACGGTGAAGTTGGTCAGGTGCCAGATTTCCTGCAAGGAGCGGAAGGCCTCGAGCGTGCCCTGGGTGGAACTCAGCAGGTAGTTGACCACGGCGACGAAGATGAACAACAGCGCGTACGAATGGATCATGTCGCGCACCCTGCCACGCATGGTGAGCAGATAGTTGGCGCTGCCGCCCCACACCGGTACCAGCATGGCCACACTGAACACGATGGCAGTCGTCTGCAGCCACCACGGCAAGGGGCTGAACAGGAAATGGTGCGAACCGATGATCGGGTAGAACACCAGGTTGGTCCAGAACGCGAACACGCCCAATGCGTAGGAATAGATTGGCCGGTTCAGCAACTTCGGCAAGGCGTAGTAGAAGATGCCAAGTGCCAGCGGCGTGAACCACAGACCGACGGCGTTGTGCATGTAGTAGCCGGAAACGGCAACCTGGCCGAGGCCATACTGGTACCAGGGCAGGATCGCGACGATGGCGATGATGCAGGTCCACAGCACGCCGCCCAGGATGTACCAGTTGGAGAGGTAGATCTCCTCGGTGCTGCGCTGGGCCACCGTGGCGATCAGGTTCCAGCCGGTCACCACCAGCGCGGCCAGGAAGATGATGCGGATCGGCCACGGCCACTCGCGATATTCGAGGTCGCCAGCGTTGTAGCCCAGGTCCAGCGCGATGGTGCCGGCGACGGCGGCGATGTTGAACAGCGCCAGCCCCCACCAGGCCAGGGTCTTGCTGTACAGCTGCGTGCCGCTGCTGCGTACGACCACGTAGTAGGACACGCCGACCAGGCCCAGGCTGGCCCAGCCGTAGAACGTCGCGTTGGTATGGATCGGCCGCAGGCGGCCGAAGGTCAGCCAGGCGCCACTGGCAAAGTCCGGGGCGCCGAACTTGAACGCCAGGAGCACCCCGACGGCCGTGGCAAACAGCAGCCAGAATGTGGCGCTGACCGTGTAGGCGGTGAAGATCGAGGCGAGTGCGCGATCGTCTGGATCATCACTGGCAGCGTGATGCAACGAAATGCCGTCCTGCATTGATCTGGCCCTTGCTGCGGGTTCGGTGCGGCGTCCGCCCGGGCGTCGATCAGGAGCAATGTTAACCCCGCGCGTTGCGTCTGTACCCTGACCAAAGTCATGCCCCTGTGCCGAATTGCCGCAATGGTCGGCGCGGCACCCGGATCACGCATGAGGCGCAGCGCGCCGCCGTTACCCCTGGCCTTCGTGCTCGCGGTCCCAGGCGCGCAATTGATCGCGAATATGCGCGACGCACTGGCGACCGACGGCATTGCGCTCCTCATCCAGCACCAGACCGTCCAGCAGCTCGGCCAGGCGCTGCGCAGTCGGCAACATCGCATCCCAGGCGTCCAATGCCGGCAGCGGTCCGGGCAGGGTCATGAAGAAGCTGACCCCCGGCGTGCGCAGGGCATCGAGGTTGCCCAGGTTGAAACTGCCAGGCTTGAGCATGTTGGCAACGCTGAAGATGGGTCCCTGGTTGCGCTTGCCGTCGACCAGGCGGTGGTAGATGCCCATGTCGCCGTATTCCAGGCCAGCCTTGTCCGCCGCCACGACCAGGTCGGCGCCATTGAACAATATGCCTTCCCTGGCCACCACGAACAGGGTGACGATACGCTCGACCGGCAGCTGCGGCGGCCGGCGCCCGAGCTCGGAATTGGGTGGCGATGCGGCGCCCGCCGCAGCCGGCGCGGCCGCCGCAGTCGGGACGGTCGAGACCGCGCCCGCCGATACCGGCGCCGGTGCCTCACCAGTTTCCGACGGAGCACGCAGGGCATTGATGATCGAGTTCACGTGGTCGGCAAGCTTGGGTGCGGCCCTCGGTGGCGGCGCCGGTGCCCGTGTTGCTGCCAGTGCTGCCGGCGCGTGGTCCCCCGACAGCGTGGCGCCGAGGCGTTCGAGCTCGGCGCGCAAGCCGATGTCCAGCTGGCCCTGCTCGGGCGTGGCATCCAGCTCTGCCAACGGCGCCGGGTCGACGCGCGGATCGGCGTGGTGTGGTTGGTCGGCTGCCTGGTCACCACCCAGCACCGGCTCACGCCGGCTGCCCTTGGTCGTTCCGGGCTCGCTGCGCCGCCTGCCCTGCTCCTGCTTCGGTTGCCCGAACAGCCAGATCAAGGCGAGCACGATCACCCCGACGATCAGCATCGGCACCCCGATGACGGGGTTCCAGGCGAGGGCAAGCATGGATGTTGCCGGCATGATGGGTTCCTTCAGGCAGCCTCGGTCAGTTTAGCGGCTTCGGCCAAGTCCACCTGCACCAGGCGGGACACACCGGGCTCGCGCATGGTGACGCCGCACAACTGGTCGGCAGCCTCCATGGTGGCCTTGTTGTGGCTGATGAAGATGAACTGCACCTTTTCGCTCAGCTCCTGGACCAGCTTGGAGAAGCGCACGACGTTGGCCTCGTCCAGCGGGGCATCCACCTCGTCGAGCAGACAGAACGGCGACGGGTTCAGGTTGAAGATGGAAAACACCAGGGTCACCGCGGTCAAGGCCTTCTCGCCGCCCGACAGCAGGGTGATGTTGGAGACCCGCTTGCCGGGCGGTCGCGCCATGATCGACACCCCGGTGTTCAGCAGGTCGTCGCCGGTCAGCTCGAGGTAGGCATGGCCGCCGCCAAACAGTTTCGGGAACAGGGCCTGCACGCCGGCGTTGACCTGGTCGAAGGTTTCCTTGAAGCGCTGCCTGGTCTCGCGGTCGATCTTCTTGATCGCGTCCTCCAGCGTGGCCAGCGCATCCACCAGGTCACCAAGCTGTTTGTCCAGGTAGACCTTGCGCTCGCCTTGTTCGGCGTGCTCCTGGATCGCCGCCAGATTCACCGGCTCGAGACGCGTGATCTTCTGCTCCAGTTCGGCCAGCTCGGTGCGCCGCAGCTCGGTGTCGTCGGACTCGGGAAGCTCGGCCAGCAGGGGCTCCAGCTCGAGCCCAGTGGCGGCAATCGCGGTGGCCAGCTGCTCGGCGTGCAATTGCAGGGCCTGGGCCCGCAGGCGCTGTTCGGCCAGCGCTTCGCGCGTGGCCGCCAGCGTCTGCTCGGCGCCTTGGCGGGCCTGCTCGTGTTCGCGCACGGCCTGGGCACATTCCTCCAGTGCCCGCCTGGCTTCCACCAGTTGCTTGTCGACCAGCAGGCGCTGCTCGAGATAGGTCTGGCGCTCGGTCTCCAGCTCCGCCGATGGATCGGTGCCTGCCGCCAACTGTTGCCGCAGTTCCTCGCGGCGGGTGGCAATCTGCCCGAGTTGCGCAGTCGTGCGCAGCAAGGCCTGGTCGAGCGAGGCCAGCGAAGCACGCCGGGACTCGAGTGACAAAGCCAGCGCGTGCGCCTGCTCGGCTGCCTCGCGTGCATTCATGCGCGCTTCCTCACGCGCCTCGAGCAGGCTGCGCCGCCCGGTTTCCAGGTCGCGACGACGATCCTCCATGTTGCCCATCTCGCCGACCGAGGCATCCAGGCGTGCGCGCGCCAGCCGCTCCTGCTCGCGCAGGTCGTCCAATTGCGCGGCAAGCTCGGCGAGCTCGCCACCGACCTTGTGCACGCGCGCCTGCGCGGTTTCGAGTTTGGCGCGTCGCCCTTCCAGTTGCCCGGCCAACTCCGATTGCAGGCGATGGGCGGCATAGAGCTGGTTCTGCAATTCATCACAGCCGGTTTCACATGCCGCGGCACGCGCGCGCAGCTCATTCAGTCCCGCGACGACGGCATCGATGTGCTCACGCAGCCCGGCAACCTGCTTGGCCAGGGCACGCAGCTCGCGCTCGCGCGCCAACACGCCGACGTGGTTGTCCTGGGCGCGGCGGACCCGGGCCCAGCCCGGCGCCAGCCATTCGCCATCCCGGGTGATGATCGATTGCCCCTCGCCCAGCGTGCCGACCCGCGCGCGCGCCTCGGCCAGGGAGTCGGCGGTCTGCACACTGGACAGCAATTGCCGTGCCGCCACCGGTCCATGTACGTGCGCCGCCACCGTCCCCGCGGCGTCGGGGCCGCCATCCGCCGCCGCAAGCAGCGCGAGGTCGGCCGGTCCCAACTGGTCCAGCGTCGTGGTGCAGCGCTCGACCTCGTCGACCAGGACCGCATCGAGCAGCCCGGCCAGGACCGTCTCGACCGCGCGCTCCCAGCCTTCGTCGACCTGCAGCACCGAACCCAAACGGTGTGCGTGCCCCAGGGCCAGCGACGCAAGCCAGTCGCTGGCCGCGTTCTCCTCCTGGCCCAGTGCGGCATGCTGCAAGGCTTCCAGCGAGGCCTGCCGGCCCTGTGCGGTCTGCATTTGCTGGTTGGCGTCGTTGAGCGCGGCCTCCTGCCCGCGCTTCTGGGTCAGGGTGGCTTCCAGCCGCGCCTTCTGCTCCTCCAGCTTGGCAGCAAGGATCGACACTTGTGCACGTTGCGTCTCGAGCGCGGCGGCCAGTTCACCCTCTCCTGCGCGCAGGCCGGCAAGATCTGCTGCCTGCTGTTCGGCACCGAGTGCCTCGTGACGGCGCGTGAGGTCGACTTGCTGGCGGTCGAGATAATCGAGTCTGGTGCGTTCGACCTCGGCAGCGCGACTGGACTCCCCTGATTCGCGGGTGTGGATGTTCCACCGTTCCTGCCAGTCGGCCAGAGCGGCCTCGGCCGCCTGCTGGGCATCGGCAGTCATGCCCTGGGCGGATTGCAGGGTCTCGAGCTGCGGCAGGTCAACCGCGAGCGACTGCTCCAGCGTGGCGTGCTGTGTGCGATCGGCGTGGATCTGCTCGGTCAGTCGCGCGTGCTCGGCATCGGCACCGCCGAGTGCGTGGCGCAGGCGCTCGCCCATCTCCCGGTTGTGCTGCACCTGCTGTTCGACACGGGCGATGTCGGCACCAACACGGTAGACCTGCGCCTGGACCTCGTTGAAATGGGCGTTGGCCTGCTCGTGCCGCCCGCGCCAGGCCTCCAGACCGGCATCGGCATCGCGCTGGGCGGCCAGCTGCCGCTCGACATCCACTTCAATCGAAGACAGGCTGGCCCGTGCCTCGGCCTGCCCAGCCTGCAGACCGCGATATTCCAGCGCCTGCAATGCCGCCGAGCGGTGCGCCTGCTCGGCCTTCAGTGCCTTCCAGCGTTCGGCAGCCCGGGCCTGGCGATGCAGGTGTTCGAGCTGCTTGTCCACCTCGTCGCGGACGTCGCGCACGCGGTCGAGGTTCTCCCGCGTGGCCTTGATCCGGCTTTCGGTCTCCTTGCGCCGTTCCTTGTATTTGGAAATGCCGGCAGCCTCCTCCAGGTAGCCGCGCAACTCGTCGGGATGGGCATCGATGATCTGGCTGATCATGCCCTGCTCGATGATCGAATAGCTGCGCGGGCCAAGACCGGTGCCCAGGAACAGGTCGGTGACGTCGCGGCGACGGCAGCGCGCGCCGTTCAGGAAATAGCTCGACTGCCCATCGCGGCTGACCAGGCGTTTGACCGAGATTTCGCCATACTGGCCATATTCGCCCTGGATAGCCCCGTCGCTGTTGTCGAAGATCAACTCCACCATGGCCTGGCCGACCGGTCGGCGCGCGCTGGAGCCCGAAAAGATCACGTCGGTGAGCAGGTCGCCACGCAGCCGGCTGGCCGCGCTCTCGCCCATGACCCAGCGGATGGCGTCAATGATGTTGGACTTGCCGCAGCCGTTCGGGCCCACCACCCCAACCATGTTGCTGGTCAGCTGCAGGGTGGTCGGATCGACGAACGACTTGAAACCGGCAAGTTTGATCGTGGTCAGGCGCATGAACAGGTCACCAGCTCAATGACATCGGCCCGCACCGCGGGCAAGCGCCCATTGTGCCATCCGCCTGCCATTACGGACAGGCGCCGGATGTCGATAAACAACCTTAGGTAAATTGAACAATCTGTTATTTTACTTGACTTTGTTTGGCGGAAACATCCATCGACAAGGCGTGGATGCCATGCTCCATCAGGTCCGCCAGCTCGGTGTAGACCATACGCTGGCGCTTGATCGGCAGGCAGTCGGCAAACGCCGCGCTGACCATGCGCACGTGGAAGTGGCCCTGGCCTTCGCCCGCATGCCCGATGTGCTTGTGGCCTTCGTCGACCACTTCCAGCTCCGTGGGATCGAAGGCCGCCTGCAGGCGCTGCTGGATCAGTTCGCGGGTGCTGCCGGTCATGCCGGCAAGGCCTTGCGGAATGGCTTGATCTCCACCCTGGCATAGACACCCGCCGCCACATAAGGGTCGGCATCGGCCCAGGCCTGGGCCTCGGCCTGCGAAGGGAACTCTGCCAGGATCAGGCTGCCGGTGAAGCCGGCCGGCCCAGGATCCGGCGATTCGATGGCGGGAAATGCCCCGGCCACGAACAGGCGCCCGGCGTCGAGCAGTATCTGCAGACGCGCGATATGCGCCGGCCTGGCCTGGCGACGCCGCTCAAGTGAATCGGGAATGTCCGTGGCAAGAATGGCGAACCACATCAGGCTGACTCCGGCAATGAATGCAGCGGCAGTTTAGTGGCTGGCGCGTGGCTGCTTCAGGCGGCGTGCGCCGACGCTGCCAGTTGCCCGGTGTCGACGCGCACGAAAACCGAATCCCCCACCGCGGTCAGCACCTCGCCAGCGCGAACCTCGCACAGGACCCGTGTCTTGCGCCCGACCTCGCCTTCCGCCCGCGCCCGCAGTTGCAGCGGCACGCCCATCGGCGTCGGCTTCAGGTACTTCACGCCGAGGCTGCCGGTGACGCAGTCGATACGCGGCTTGCTGTCTGGCTCTCGCCCCTCGGCGCGATAGTGGTAGGCCATCGCGGTCCAGTTGGAATGGCAATCGACCAGCATGGCAATCAGGCCGCCGTAGACCAGGCCTGGCCAGCCGTGGAAATCCTCGCCCGGCAGGTGCGTGCCGACCACGTGGATGCCGTCCGCGTCCCAATGGCTCTTGATGTGCAGGCCGCGCGGATGGGCACTGCCGCAGCCGTAGCACACGCCATCCGGCGCGGCGAGATCCTGCAGCGCTGGTCCAATTGGCATCACGCTCACGCCTCGGGCCGCATATAGGGAAACAGCAGCACGTCGCGGATCGAGCTTGAGCCGGTGAGCAGCATGACCAGCCGGTCGATGCCCACACCCAACCCGCCCGTTGGCGGCAGGCCCACTTCCAGTGCGCGGATGTAGTCGGCATCGAAATGCATGGCCTCGTCGTCACCCGCGTCCATTGCCTCGACCTGCGCACGGAAACGTGCAGCCTGGTCCTCTGGATCGTTCAACTCGGAGAAACCGTTCGCGATTTCCTGGCCACCGATGAAGAGCTCGAAACGGTCGGTGTAGCCCTTGTTGCTGTCGCTCTCGCGCGCCAGCGGCGAAATCTCCACCGGGTGGTCGATGATGAAGGTGGGCTGCACCAGGGTGGGTTCCACGGTCTTCTCGAAGATCTCCAGCAACAGCTTGCCCCAGCCGTAGCCCGGCTTGACCTGGGCCACGCCGAGACGCCGGGCGTGCGCGGCCATCGCCTCGCGATCGCGCAGTTCGGCGCGGGAGATTTCCGGGTTGAGCTCGAGCACCGCATCTTCCATGCGCCAGCGCCGGAACGGTGGTCCGAGGTCGATCGGTTCCTCGGCCGTGCCCACCGCAGTGGCGTGCAGGACCGTGTTGGCGGTGTCGCGGATCATGGCCTCGGTGAGGTCCATGATCTCGTGGTAGGTGGCGTAGGCCTGGTACAGCTCCAGCATGGTGAACTCGGGATTGTGCCGGGTGGACACGCCCTCGTTGCGGAAGTTGCGGTTGATCTCGTAGACACGGTCGAAGCCGCCGACCACCAGGCGCTTCAGGTACAGCTCCGGTGCCACACGCAGGTACAGGTCGATGTCGAGCGCGTTGTGGTGGGTGACGAACGGTCGCGCCGTGGCACCACCGGGAATCACATGCATCATCGGCGTCTCCACCTCCATGAAACGGCGTGCCGGCGCCTCCAGCCACTGACGGATGAAGCCGATGATCCGCGAGCGCAGCGCAAACGTGCGTCGTGCCGACTCGGTCACGATGAGGTCGACGTAGCGCTGGCGATAGCGCTGCTCCACATCGGCGAGGCCGTGAAACTTGTCCGGCAGCGGGCGCAGGCTCTTGGTCAGCAGGCGCAGCGCGTCGACACGCACGGTCAACTCGCCGGTGCGCGTGCGCATCAGCGTACCCTCGGCCCCCACGATGTCGCCCACGTCCCAGCCCTTGAACGCGGCATAGGTGTCCTCGGCCACGCCGCCCTGGCGCACGAAGAGCTGGATGCGGCCGGTGAAATCCTGCAGCTGCGCAAAGCTGATCTTGCCCTGCACGCGCTTGAGCACCATGCGCCCAGCGACTTTCACCCGCGGCGCAGCAGCCTCCAGTGCCTCGGCGGAATGCACTTCGGCGTCGGCGAACGCGGCCTGCAGGTCGCCGGCAAAATCGGCCACCTGGAAATCGTTGGGAAACGCGACGCCCTTTGCGCGCAACACCTCCAGCTTCTCGCGCCGCTCGGCGATCAGCTTGTTCTCATCGGCGGCAGGCAGGGTATCGGTGGCTTCGCTCATGGGGCTTCCGTGGGGGCCGACGCATGGACGCCGGCTGGCATACGTGTCGTAGTGGAGGGGTGTCGGCGCGATCAATTGCCCTGGTCGAACACTTTCTTGGTGGCGTCCTTGGTGGCCTCCCAGCCTTCCTTCGCACCGTGGCCGATGGCGATACCCGCCTTCCTCGCGCCGTGGCCGATGCCGGTGCCGGCCTCCTTGGCGCCATGACCGATCTTCCTGGCAACGTGCCTGGTCGCATGGCCCACGTCACGGGCGCCGTTGGCGACGCCATGGCCCACGTCCTTTGCATCTTGCTTGATGCCCTGGCCGGCACCGCCTGGCGTCGACTGTGCAGCCACGGTGCATGCCGCCAGCGCGGCGCAGGCGAACAGGAGCGTGCGGATCTTCTTGCCGTTCATGCGGGTCACCTCGTCAGTGATTCGGAACTCAAGCATCGGCTCGCCGCGAGCCGGCCTCCAGGCCCGATTTCAGGCTGGCCTCGATGAAATCGTCGAGATCGCCGTCGAGCACCTTCTGCGTATCCGTGCGTTCGAGTCCGGTACGCAAATCCTTGATCCGGCTCTGGTCCAACACGTAGTTGCGAATCTGGCTGCCCCAGCCAATGTCCGACTTGGTGGCTTCAACCGCATCGCGCTCGGCGTTGCGTTTGCGCTCTTCGAGCTCGTAGAGCTTGGCGGCGAGCATCTTCATGGCGCGGTCGCGGTTGGCGTGCTGGCTGCGTTCCACCTGGCAGGCCACCACGGTGCCCGTCGGCATGTGGGTGAGGCGTACCGCCGACTCGGTCTTGTTGACGTGCTGGCCACCGGCACCGGAAGAACGATAGACGTCCATCTTGATGTCGGCCGGATTGATCTCGATGTGGATGTCGTTGTCCACTTCCGGCGACACGAACACCGAAGTGAAACTCGTGTGGCGGCGGTTGTCCGAGTCGAACGGCGACTTGCGCACCAGTCGGTGCACGCCAATCTCGGTCTTCAGCCAACCATAGGCGTAGTCGCCCTCGACGCGGAACGTGGCGGACTTGATGCCGGCCACCTCACCGCCGGAGACTTCCATCAACTCGGTCTTCCAGCCGCGGTCCTCACACCAGCGCAGGTACATGCGCAACAGCATTTCCGCCCAATCCTGCGCCTCGGTACCACCGGCTCCGGCCTGGATGTCGACGAACGCGTTGCTCGCATCGTTCGGACCGGAAAACATGCGCTGGAACTCGAGCTTGGCGACACGTGCCTCCAGCCCGGCCAGATCCTTGACCACGGCGCCGGCGGTGTCTTCGTCGGCATCCGCCACGGCGAGCTTCAGCAGCTCCTCGGCGTCGGCCAGGCCGCTGGTCAGCATGTCGATGCCGGAGACGATGGTATGCAGACGCGCGCGCTCGCGGCCCAGCTCCTGGGCGTGGGTGGCGTCGTTCCACACGTCGGGAGCCTCCAGCTCGCGACCGACTTCCTCCAGGCGCTCCTTCTTCAGAGGGTAGTCAAAGATACCCCCGGAGCGACTCGACGCGCTCACGGATGTCGGCGATCTGCGCAAAAACCGGATTGGTCTCGATCATATGGGGCCGTCGGCTGAAACAAGCCGGTCATGTTAGCAGAGCCGACGGCGCCTCCCCGCACCGTGCATCAGGCCAGCGCCTGACTGCGGGCACGCTGGTGCACATCCTTCACCGCGCGCCCGGACGGGTCGGCGGACTTCGCGAACTCCGGATCCCAGGCCAGCGCCGCCGGGCTCGAACAGGCGATGGACTTGCCCCCAGGCACGGTCGCGGCGCAGGCCGCACCGGGGAAGTACCGCTCAAAGATCCGGCGATACAGGAATGCCTCCTTGGTTTCCGGAGTATTCAGCGGGTAACGCGTGGCGGCGGCGGCGAACTCGCGGTCGCTCACCGCGCTCTCGGCATGCGCCTTCAGACCGTCGATCCAGCCATAGCCTACCCCGTCGCTGAACTGCTCCTTCTGCCGCCACAGGATGGCGTCCGGCAACACACCGACGAAAGCCTCGCGCAGCACGGCCTTCTCGATGCGGCGCTCGTCGACCATCTTGTAGCGCGCGTCGAGTCCCATGGCCACGTCGATGAATTCGGTGTCAAGGAACGGCACCCGCGCCTCCACACCCCAGGCCAGCATGGACTTGTTCGCGCGCAGGCAGTCGTAGCTGTGCAACGCATCGAGCTTGCGCACGGTCTCGGCGTGGAATGCCTCGGGCGAAGGCGCCTTGTGGAAATACAGGTAGCCGCCAAAAATCTCGTCGGAGCCCTCGCCCGAGAGCACCATCTTGACCCCCATCGCCTTGATGCGCCTGGCCAGCAGGTACATCGGTGTGGCGGCGCGGATGGTGGTGACGTCGTAGGTCTCGATGTGCCGGATCACGTCCGGCAGGGCGTCCAGGCCTTCGGCAAAGCTGTACACGCAGGCATGGTGCACGGTGCCGATGGCATCGGCAGCGACCTGCGCGGCAACGAGGTCAGGCGAGCCCTCCAGGCCGATGGCAAACGAATGCAGGCGTGGCCACCAGGCCTCGGCGCGGTCGCCGTCCTCGACCCGCTGGCGCGCAAACTGCGCGGCGCAGGCCGCGACCAGGGACGAATCCAGGCCACCGGAGAGCAGCACACCGTACGGCACGTCGGTCATCAGCTGGCGATGCACGGCCGCCTCGAACGCCGCGCGCAGGTCGCGCCCGTCCATGCGCTGCGCCTGCACCGGACGCACGTCGTGCCAGGGCTTGCGGTAGTAGCGGGCGAGCCGGCCACGGGCGCTGTCGTAACAATGCCCCGGCGGGAACTCGGCAATGTCGGTGCACACGCCAACCAGCGCCTTCATTTCCGAAGCCACGCACAGGCGGCCCTGGCTGTCATGGCCCCAATACAGGGAACACACGCCGATCGGATCGCGGGCAATCAGATAGCGCTGCGCACCGGCATCCCACAGGGCAAAGGCGAAGATCCCGTTCAACCGGTTGAGCATGTCCTCAAACCGCCCACTGTCGGCGTATTCGCGATACACGGCGTTGATGACTTCGCAGTCCGACGCGGTCGTGTAGTCGTAGCCCGCGGCAGCGCCGCCACCGGCACTGCCGGCCTGGGCACGCAAGCTCGCGTGGTTGTAGATCTCGCCATTGACAGCCAGCGTCAGGGTGCCGTCGCGCGAACGCAGGGGTTGCGCGCCACTGACGGGATCCACGATGGCCAGGCGTTCATGCACCAGGATCGCATGGGTATCGGCGTAAACCCCGCTCCAGTCAGGCCCGCGATGGCGCTGCCGCTGCGACAGCTCCAGCGCCAGTCGGCGCAATGCAGGCAGGTTGTCGCCGGGCTGCAGGTCGAACATTCCAAAAATCGCGCACATTGGTGTTGCTCCATGGAAAATGAAAAAGGCCCGCACTGGGCGGGCCTTCGTTGCGTATGTTGCTGGGGTTTGAAGCTACGCGAAGGCCCGCCAGACGTTGGCGTTCGAATTCACGCGATTATTGTTGTTCGCACACGACACCATGCGCTCCGAATGCGACGCAACGGAATTGGCAAACATGATGGCGGCGAAATGCATGTACATCACTACAACAGAGCCTGTGTCCCAGTGCAAGGACTTTCTCGGCACCACGACTGGAAACCTGTAGCGTTCCGATCGCAACAGGTTCAAGGCGGGTCCGGCGCGTCGACCCAACGCTGCGCCTCGGCCAGGTCGGCCGAGGCGAACAAACGGAATCTTCCCGGCACCAGGAAACCCAAGGTAGCCGCGGCCTTGCGCAGCCATGGCACGTCGGTCACCAGGGCGACACGATCCCAGCCGCTGAAGTGCCGGGCACTCAGCTTGGCGTCGTCCCACATCGCACCCGGATCGAAGCCGGTAAAGTCGTCGGCCGTCACATACAGCAGGCGGAGCTTGCGATTGAGGGCAAACGCAGCCTCCACATCAGGAACCATGACACGCTCGTAATCATCGCTGCTGACCTGGCCGTGGGCACGAAAGCCCAAGGTACCGGGCGGCAGTCCATCGATGAGCTCGATCATCGCCGTGCTCCATGCCGGGGTGGATCTGGATTGTGGCGCGCCTGGCGTGAAAAGCGCGCTATACGGGAATTTGCTGACACGCGTGCACGTTCAAGCATGGCGAGGACGGGGCGCCATGACAGCGGGCTATCGCCGCCACACGCGCCAACGGTGCCATGGCCGGTGCAGGCGGCGCTCGCCGTCGGCAAAGTCCAGGACCACGGCCGTCTTCGTCAGCAATGGCGACAAGGCTGGCCACCACGTCGACTCCAGCTCCGCGGCCGCCACTTCCTGCAGGTCGAGCAGCCAGCCGGCGCCGGCCGCCCGGGCATGTTCCAGGCTACGGCCCAGGGACGGAATCCCCGCCCGGTCCGCCAGCGCGCGCAGCACCAGGTCATCGCCGACCACGCCGCGCGGCCTGCCATGCAACGGCGGCGGCAAATGTCCACTGCCCCACAACCACAAGGTGTTGACCGGTGGCAGGCGCCGCGACTGGCGGTCGCGATTGAGCGGGTTCTGGTGCAGCATGACCTGAAGGTCGTTGAACAGCACGCGCCAGCGCCTGCCCTCCGGTCCTGCCGGCAAATGCGGCGTCAAATCCTCGCCCATCGCCTGCTCCGGCGTGGCGAAGTGCGGCAGCGTGACCCCATCCGGCAATCGCACGTGCCAGTGCTCGGCGCTGGATACCAGGAGCTGCATGCCGGCCTCGTCGAACGCCTCGCGCAGGGGTTCGGCCAAGGCCTGCGCCTCGGCGGCGTCCAATTGCAGATGGCCACAGGCCATGAGCCGGACGCCGTTGATGTCGGGTCGCGCCCAGGCCGGATCGGCAGCGAGCCACAGCGCGTCGCCAGCATCACGCGCGAGCAGTTCGCGGGTCAACGCACCCACCGGGAGGGGCGAGCCGGCCTGTGGGAAATGGCGCGTCAGGCGGGACAGATAAGACCCGTCCCCGGCTTCCAGTCGATCGGCACGGGCCCACGCGGCAAGCACGCTGCCGCGTGGCGCAAATTGCGTACGTGCCGGCAGCCACAGTTCGAGCGCGTCAGCCGCTTCCCGGTTCATGGCTCCCTCACGCCTCCAACTGCTCCACCAACTGCAGCCACTCGGTCTCGAGTCCGCCTTTCTCATCGCGCAGCCTGGCCTGCTGCCGGCTCAGGCGCAGCAGCTCCGCGGTGGGCCCGGCATAGGTTTGCGGGTCGGCGAGGGCGGCGTCCAGAGCCAGCAGCTCGCTGTCGATGGCGGTCATGCGCGTTTCGATATGCCGGAGCCGCTGGCGCGACTGCTTCCCATCCTCGCGCTGCGCTGCCGCCGCACGCCGCCGTTCCTGTGGGGAGACCGTCGCGACGGCTTCCTGTGCCGGCGTGCCGGGGGGCTTGCCGCCCCGGGCGCGCAGCCAGGCGGCATAGTCGTCCAGGTCGCCGTCAAACGGGATCACCTCGGCATCGGCCACGCGCCAGAAGCTGTCGCACACCAGGCCCAGCAAGTGGCGATCGTGGGAGACCAGCACGACCGCGCCGGCATAGTCCGCGAGCGCATCGGCCAGCGCCTCGCGCATGTCCAGGTCGAGATGGTTGGTGGGCTCGTCCAGCAGCAAGAGGTTCGGGCGGTCCCAGGCAATCAGGGCCAGCGCCAGGCGCGCCCGCTCGCCGCCGGAAAAGCCGTCGACCACGTCGAAGGCACGATCCCCGCCGAAATTCCAGGTGCCGAGGAAATCGCGCATCACCTGGGTGCTGGCCGCGGATGCCTTTTCCTGCAGGTGCTCGAGCGGCGTCGTGCCGTCACGCAGGCTTTCCACCATGTGCTGGGCGAAGTAGCCGATGCGCAGGTCCTTGTGCGCCTTGCGTTCGCCGCCGAGGGGCGGCAGCTCGCCGACCAGGGTCTTCACCAGGGTCGACTTGCCGGCCCCATTGGGACCAAGCAGGCCGATGCGCTCGCCGGCCTCGATGCTGAAGCGCACATCGCGCAGCACCACGGCTGGCGCCTGCCCGGACGCGGACGGAGCCGCGCCGTAGCCGGCGGTGACGCCCTCCAGTTGCAGCATGGAATCGGGCAGGCGCTCGGGCGTGCCGAACTGGAAGCTGAAGGGCCGCTCGGCGCGCACCGCCTCGGTGCCGGCGAGCTTCTCCAGCCGCTTCATGCGCGACTGCGCCTGCCGGGCCTTGGTGGCCTTGGCCTTGAAGCGGTCGATGAAGGACTGCAGGTGCGCGCGCTCGGCCTGCTCGCGCTCGTGCGAGAGCTGCTGCTGGCGCAGCTGCTCGGCGCGCAGGCGCTCGAACGCGCTGTAGTTGCCGACGTACAGCCGCGCCCTGCCCTCGTGCAGATGCAGGGTGTGGGAGATGACGCCGTCGAGGAACTCGCGGTCATGCGAAATGATCAGCAACGTCCCTTGGTAGCGGCGCAGCCACTCCTCCAGCCACAACACGGCATCCAGGTCGAGATGGTTGGTGGGCTCGTCGAGCAGCAGCAGGTCGGACGGGCACATCAGGGCCTGCGCCAGGTTCAGCCGCCCGCGCCAGCCGCCGGAAAACTCGCGCACCGGGCGTTCGTGGCTGTCGGCCGTGAAGCCCAGGCCATGCAACAGCTTGCCTGCCCGCGCCCGGCCGTCGTAGCCGTGCAGCTCCTCGATGCGCTGGTGCGCGCGGGCCAGCGCATCCATGTCGCCCGCATCGGCAGCGGCCGATTCGGCCTGCAGCGCCGCGTACAGCTCCGGATCTCCGGCAAGCACGTAATCGATGGCGGCATCGGCCAGGGGCGGCGTCTCCTGGGCCACGCTGGCCAGGCGCAGCCTGGACGGCACGTCCAGTTCGCCCGCGTCGGCCTCGAGCTGGCCCTGCAGGGCCGCGAACAGGCTGGACTTGCCGCAACCGTTGCGGCCCACCACGCCAAGCCGCCAGCCGCGCTGGATGACCACGTCGACGTCATCCAGCAACAGGCGGCTGCCGCGGCGCAAGGCAAAGTGGCGAAACGCAATCATGGACGACGCAGGCTCCCAAGGGGTCAGGCAGCCGCATATGATAACGGGCCTTCCCGCCGCAGACGCCAGCGCGTGGCTGGCTGTCACTTCGCGGGACGGCACACCAATCCCAAAGCGGGGCTGCATGGCGCCGGCACGGTGGTTCTGCTACAACGTCGCGACGTATCCAAGGCTCATCGTCGAGGGGGACATCATGGGCAAGTTCACACACACTTTGCCGATCATGGTCGCATTCGCCGCCACGCTCGGCGCTGCCGGCTCTTCTGTGCAGGCGGCCCAGGCCGCGGGCGGAGACAACCTGTTGCTGCATCGCGTACAGCAGGAGCAGGCCATGAACCTGCCCGGGCGCGGCATGAGCATGGGCCAGGTCGAGCGCCGTTACGGCACGCCGGTACGCAAGCTGGATGCGCGTGGCGGCGACAGCAAGGCGCACCCGGTTATCAATCGCTGGGAATACTCCAACTTCATCGTGTATTTCGAGCACCAGCACGTGATCCATTCGGTGCTCAACACCCCGGCCGGCAACAACCAGCATCCTGCCAACGCAGGCTGAGCCACCCACGTCGGGCCGCGCCGCGACGGTGGCCGGTCCTGCGTGCCGTGTCGCCCTCGGTGATCGACGGCGTCCGGCCATCTGCTTTCGAGGTCGTAGATGACTGCAAGCCACTGGCGCCTGCCGGCGGAATGGGAGCCGCAGGCGGCCATCCTGATTGCATGGCCCCATGCCGGCACCGACTGGGCTGCGCGTTTGTCCGCGGTGGAGGCGACCTATGTGGCCCTGGCCGGGGCCATCACGCGCTTCCAGCGCCTGCTGGTCATTGTCGCCGACCTGGCAACGCAGACGCACGTCGAGGCCCTGCTGGCTGCCACGCAGGTCGACTCGTCGCGGATCGATTTCGTGCGCCTGCCGTATGACGACACCTGGCTGCGCGATTCCGGCCCGATCACGTTGCTGGCGTCCGATGGCCGGGTACAGTTGATGGATTTCCGCTTCACCGGTTGGGGCGGCAAGTTCGATGCGCGCAAGGACGATGCGCTGGTCGCCGGACTGGTCGCCGCCGGCGTGTTTGCCGACGCCGGGCACCGGCGCATCGACTGGGCCCTGGAAGGCGGTGCGATCGAAAGTGATGGTGCTGGCAGCCTGCTCAGCACCTGGCGCTGCCTTGGCCAGCGGCATGCGGACCAGTCGCGCGCCACCATCACCGCCACGCTCATGGACAACCTGCACGCCACCCGCGTGCTGTGGCTGGAGCATGGCTACCTGCAGGGCGACGATACCGACGCGCACATCGACACCCTGGCCCGCTTCGCACCCGACGACGGCATCGTGTTCCAGGCCTGCGACGACGGCACCGACCCGCACTACGCCGAATTGCAGGCCATGGCGGGGGAACTGGCAGCGCTGCGCACTCCGGATGGCCAAGCCTATCGGTTGACGCCGCTGCCATGGGCCCGCCCGATCATCGATCAGGGCCGCCGACTCGCCGCCTCCTACGCCAATTACCTGGTCATCAACGGTGCAGTGCTGGTGCCTGCCTACGGCGACGTCGCCGATGCCGAGGCAGCGCGCCGCATTGGCGAGGCGCACCCTGGGCGTGAGGTGCTGGCGATTCCGTGCCGGCCGCTGATCTGGCAAAACGGCAGCCTGCACTGCATCACCATGCAGCTGCCGGCCGGTGCCCTCCCAGCGTCCGCGCCATAGCACTTCGCGGCACGGCGACGCGCCGGCAACCCCACCCACCCCATCCATTAGACTGACGCATGCCGCGCCGATCGCGGTGGTCAGGAGATTGCGCCATGGCCCGTCCCATGTTGAAAGTGGCGCTGCTGCAGGAAACCCACCGCGGCAGCCGCGAGGCAAATCTGCAGGCCATCGAGGCTGGGCTGCGCGAGGCGGCGGCGGCGGGGGCCCAGTTGGTGTTGTTGCAGGAACTGCACAATGGCACGTATTTTTGCCAGTGCGAAGCGGTGGACGTGTTCGACCAGGCCGAGTCCATCCCCGGCCCCGGGACCGAACGCATCGGCGCATTGGCGGCCGAGCTCGGGCTGGTCGTCGTCGCCTCGCTGTTCGAGCGCCGTGCCGCCGGGCTGTACCACAACACCGCCGTGGTCTTCGATCGTTCCGCGGATATCGCCGGCGTCTACCGCAAGATGCACATTCCGGACGATCCGGGCTTCTACGAAAAGTTCTATTTCACCCCGGGCGACCTGGGCTTCGAGCCCATCGACACCTCGCTGGGCCGGCTGGGCGTGCTGGTGTGCTGGGACCAGTGGTACCCGGAAGCGGCCCGCCTGATGACCCTGGCCGGCGCCGAGCTGCTGCTCTACCCCACCGCAATCGGCTGGGACCCGAACGACGACCAGGCGGAAAAGGACCGCCAGCGTGAGGCCTGGATCACCGTGCAGCGCGGCCATGCCGTGGCCAATGGCCTGCCGCTGCTGGCCTGCAACCGGGTCGGCTTCGAGGCGGACCCGAGCGGGGTCGGTGCCGGCGTCGAGTTCTGGGGCAGCAGTTTCGTCGCCGGCCCCCAAGGCGAATTCCTGGCCCTGGCCGGCACTGGCGCGCGGGAACTGCTGCTGGCCGACGTCGACCTGGCGCGCAGCGAGGAGGTGCGCCGGATCTGGCCGTTCCTGCGCGACCGGCGCATCGACGCTTACGGCGACCTGCTGCGGCGCTTCCGCGACTGAACTCCCGCGCGGCCTGCGCGGCTTGTGCGCGTGCCGCGGCGCCCCCACTTTTGGACTTCCACTATCCGCAAGCCGACGCATGAATCCCGCTGACCAAGGCATTCCGGCCGTCCCAGCCGCCACCATTCCGCTGCCTGCGTTGCAGGGCCAGCCCGTGGAGCGCGTCCGCCGCGATGGCGTGGAATACGTGATCCTGGGTACCGCACACGTCTCGCGCAGCAGCGTGGACGCCGTCCAGGCACTGCTGGAGAGCGAGCACTTCGACGCCATCGCCGTGGAGCTGTGCGCCAGCCGCGCGCAAAGCATGCGCGACCCGGAAGCGTTCAAGCAGATGGATCTGTTCCGCGTGATCCGCGAGGGCAAGGCCGGCATGGTGACCGCCAGCCTGATCCTGTCCACATTCCAGAAACGTCTGGCCGAGCAATCCGGCATCCAGCCCGGTGCCGAAATGAAGGCGGCCATGGACGGCGCCGACCGGCTCGCCATACCGCTGTGGCTGATCGACCGCGAGGTCGGCACCACGCTCAAGCGCGCCTGGCGCAGCGTGGGCGCCTGGCAGCGTTTCACCCTGTTCGGCGGGCTGCTGGCCAGCGTGTTCGCCCGCGAGGACATCGCGCAGGACGAGATCGAGAAACTGAAGCAGGGCGACCTGCTGGAAAGCGCGTTCAAGGAATTCGCCAGCGAGTCCAAGCCACTGTTCACCAGCCTGATCAGCGAGCGCGACAGCTTCATGGCCGCGCGCCTGCGCCAGGAATCCGCGCAGGCCGCCGGCACACCGGACGGCGCCGGGCGCCGCGTGCTGGTGGTGATCGGCGCCGGTCACCTCAAGGGCCTGGCCGAGCGGCTGCGCGAACAGCAGGAAGACCCGGCCGGCATTGCCGCCAACCTGGCCATTTCGCCCCCCAAGGCGCGCTGGCCGAAATGGCTGGCTGTCGGCGTGGTGCTGCTGATCTTCATCGCCATCGGTTATGCGTTCCACCAGAACCCGACACTCGGAACCCAGGCGCTGCGCGACTGGATCCTGTTCACCGGCGGCTTTGCGGCGCTCGGTGCCCTGATTGCCGGCGCGCATCCGTTGAGCATCGCCACCGCGTTCGTCGCCGCGCCAATCAAGCCCTTCCGCCCCGGCATTCCCTCCGGCGGGCTCAGTGCGGCGGTCGAGGCCTGGGTCAGGCGCCCGCGGGTGGCCGATTTCGACACCTTGCGCGACGACATCGGGCACTGGAGCGGCTGGTGGAAGAACCGCGTGGCCCGCACCCTGCTCAACTTCTTCCTGGTCAGCGCCGGCACCATCATCGGCGAGTACAGCGCCGGCATCCGCATTTTCCGCAGCGTGTTCTAGCTCCGTCGCCACATCGGCGGCAGCCGCACTGGAAGCGCATGCTAGGATCGCCGACGGGTCAGCCCGGGTGGCGAAACCGGTAGACGCAAGGGACTTAAAATCCCTCGGCCTTGCGGCCATGCGGGTTCGATCCCCGCCCCGGGCACCAATCGGAATGGATCAGGGCATCCTTGTCGCGTCGAACCCAAACCCGGCGCTGACCAGTTCGTCGACGACACCCTTCACGTCGCACTGAAAGGTCGGGCGCGTGTGGCTCGAGGGAAGATCGGGAACAGGTGTGTTCAACGCGGAACGCACCGCGCAGGAACGGGTTGCGGCACGTACTGCGGAAGATCGCCGCCATCGAAAGCGAACACAAAGAAGCGATTGGGATTGGCCATGCCATCCGGGTGCCATTCGTCCTTGACGTCGGCAAGAAAGTCGTTGTCGCTGCTGACGAACAGCGTATGGCTCCGCCTGCCATCCACGTCGATGTCCGGGCCAAACGCGAGACCCTCGATCTTGGCGGGGATGTCCTGCGCGGGCACACCATGTGCGGTGAGCTGTGCCACCAGGTCGAGGAAATGCTGTTTGGTGACGGCCACGTCGGCCAGCGCCTCCTCGCCGTGGCGGTCCCCAATCGCCATGGCACCCGCGAGCTCCACCACATAGAGCTGCTTGAAGGACGCCACGCTGCCATCGCCGAGACCCTTGCCATCACGCTCGATCACCAGCAGTGCGTGGTCGTTGATCGCCACCGCGTCGCTCACATTGGCGTATCGGGGGTGTTCGGTGGTGCCCAGGTTCTGCAACGGATAGGCGAATTGCCGGACGGCCCCGCTGGCCAGATCGATGCGCAGGATACGCGCATGACCACCTTGCCTGCCGCCATCCTGCAGCAGGGCCCCCTGCATGACCGCAAACAGTGTCCTGTCATCCGGCGTGACCGCAATGCCCTCGATACCGTGGTTGGACACGCGGCCACGGGTGTTCGCGTCGGCTTCGCGCTGGCCGTTGCCATCGGGCCTCGCGACTGCGAGATCCCGCGGCAACACATAGCTTCGCTGCTGGCGCCCGGTAGCGCGGTCGAACACACGGACGGACGGACCATATTCGTCGCCGACGAACAAGCGCCCGGCATCGGACGACATACGCAGGCCCTCGGGGTCGAGTCGGCCATTGGCGGCGTCATCCGAGGCACGGCCGGCTGCAAAATTGTCCGAACGGCCGGTGAAGTAATACATGCCACGGCGGTTGAGCGCAGGTACGCCGCTGGCCAGCCCGGAGTGTCTGCCATCGCCATAAACCAGCGCCGTGGGCGACCACAGCAAGGTGGTGTCGAGCAACCGTGGTTCGAGTGCGTAGGGCAACGATGCATCGGAACCGGACGGTGTCAGCCGCAGCTGCAGCGTGTGGAACCGGGTAATGTACGAGGTGGTGTCGCTGACGCTGGGCTTGTAGTGCATCGCATTGGGGCCGCGGTCCGGCATGGCCAGGAACCGGTCGCAACCGACGTAGGCCAGCGCGGAGCCCAGCCCGCCACGCAGGTTGCCGGGTGCACCATTCTCCAGCTTGGCGGCGGTGCGGACCGCCTTGTCGCCACCATGCGCGTCCAGGCGACCGAGTGCGATCAGCTCGACGCGGGCCTGCACTGCGGAGGCGACGCACAACGATAGACAGGCAATCAGCCAGCGTTGCCCAGTACGCGGTCGAAGATGGCAGATGGATGGGATGAATCCGTCGTTGTCCATCACTCAAAACGCCAGCGACAGCGAGGCAAACCAGCTGCGGCCCGGCAGCACCAGGTAATAGGTGTCGCCCTTCTTGACCGAGTCAGCCACCTTCTGCCGGGCGTCGAACAGGTTGTCCACTTTCAGGCGCAGCTTGTAGCTCTTGATGAAGGAACCACCGAGATTTTCCCCGTAGCCCAGACTCATGCCGGCGCGCCAGAAGCCACCCGAACGACGGGTGTCGGTGACTGACGTGATGTCGTCAGGATTGAAATCACCGTTGTAGATTTTCTGCGCCCCGACATATTTTCCGGTGATCGACGCAAAGAAGCCGCCGCCTTCGTAGAACGCGCCCAATGCCGCCGTGCCGTCGGGCACATTGGGAAGGTCGAGGCCCGAGCGCTTGAAGGTCGCATCACTGATCGAGCCGTTCGCGTAGATGCTCACGCCAGCGCCGAGGTAGTAAGTGGCCTCGGCCTCGATGCCTTTCATCTTCGCACCCTTGGCCAGCGTGTAGATGTCCTCGTGGGTGACCGGGTCGGTCGCGGTGAGCGGGAAGTTCTGATAGTCGATGTAGTAGATGTCTGCATCGGCATTGAATCGTTCGGTCTTGTAGACCGTACCGAACTGGTAATTCATCGTCTGCTGCGGCCGGGTACGGTTGATCGACGGATCGGGCACGTAGAACTGGTTGAGATTGGGCGCGAGGAAACCCTGCGCGACCTGCGAGTACACGCTCCAGTCGTCAGTGGGCCGGTAGTTCGCGCTGAGGTAGCCCAGCGTCTTGTTCCAACTCTCGGCATAGTCCAGTGGCAGCTTCGTGGTCTGGTTGCGCGGTGTGTCGATGCCGCGGCGCACGTACAGATGCTTTACGCCCGGCGTCACGGTGAGGCTGTCCAGTGGTTGCCACGCGTATTCGGCGAATACCTGTGTGGTTCGCAGCTGGTCGCTCATGAGGTACTTGTAGGCGGTAAGGTCGGCCTTGCCCGGCTTCACGTCGATCCTGCCGCCAAGCGAATAGTCGATCGCCATGCTGCTGCGGTCGTTGTGGGTGGTTTCGTACCACCCGCCCAGCCGCAGTGCACCGTGCCCATCGGTACGCGTGACCGCGAACGTGTCGCCCCAGGCCCGATAATTGTTGACCTTGATGTAGCCACCCATCGCGGCGGGCGACGCGTTCGTGCCAGCGTACGGCTTCTCGTGGCTGCTGTTGGCGTAGGCGTAGGTATAGACCTTGTTGTCCAGCTGCCACTGCTCATTGATCTGGCTGGCCACGCCAAGGTATTCCAGGTCGGTCTGCTTGGTCTGGTAGTTGTAGCCGTGGTAGTCAGTGCTGGCCGGGTCGTCGTTGAGGCCGAAGTTGCGGCCCAGTGTGTCAATCTGGCTCTGCGTCAGCGAACCGCGATTGGGTTTGTTGAACCAGATGTCGTTGTAGTTGCTGAGGAAGGTGATCTCGGTGCCGCTGCCCACCGGCTGCACGTATTTCAGGTAGCCGGTCTTGCGGCGCATCGGAGAGCGCGTCTGTGCCGTGTCGGTATCGTTGTACTGCACGCTGACGATCAGCTTGCCGCCATCCAGGCGCTCGATCCGGCCAGTGTTGAGCTCCAGATGCGTCAGCGTAGTGCCGTAGCTGCCGACGCTGAAGGTGGGGATGAACGAGAACTGGTCGCGTGGATCCTTTGAGCGCAGCCCCACGGTACCGCCAAAGGTGGCTTCACCGAGCTGGCTGGCGCCGCCCGGGCCGCGATCCACCCGCACCTGGCCGATCATCTTGGCCGGGAAATAGCTGCTCGTATGGTGGCTGAAGTCGTTGGTATCGCCAAACGGGATGTCGTCGTAGGTGACGTTGTACTGGCTGTCGCTGAAGCCGCGCAGGGTCATCTGCTTGGACTCGCCCAGTCCCGGGCCGGCGGGGCTGACGTTGGCCATGCCGGGTGCGATCTCCGCGATGCTGGCGTAATCGGCGGTTGGCGCGGTGTGGTTGCTGATGTAGTCGAGGGCGATCACCGACTGCGGCTGCATCGCGTCGAACTCGCTTTGTACCGGTGCGAGGGTGATCGCGGAGGTCGTCGCGTCCGCGCGCACCTCCACCTCTTGCAGTTGTTGTGCTGACCGCGGTGGCGCGGACGCTACCGGCGCTGTGTCAGCTGCAGCAACGCGACCGGCAAGGCAGAAGCCCGCCACCATCAACCAGCGCAGGGAAACCTGCGATTGCCGAATGCCTGCAGGGAGTGGATTGGGAACGTGTCGGTAGAAGAGCGGCTTGGTGGACGAAGCTGGCAACGGGTTCCGGGTCGGCATGATGCGTGATCGCTGTGTGGTTGACTAAGCAACCGCACGTTAGATGCGCCGCATGACTTCTTCGTGACAGGGAGTAGTCGCAAATGAACCGGTCGTTGCGAGTCGGCATCCACCACAACCCTAGGCGAGGCGGGGGGTTCCACCCCGACTTCCAGGAGCCAGCCCAACGTTGCGCGGTGCGTGCTCGGCGGCGATCAAAACGCGTAGCTTGCGCTCACGCCGAGCGTGATGTTGCGTCCTGGGGCCGGTTGGTAAGAGCGGCCATTGCTGGCATTGACGACGACAGCGCCGATGTAGCGGCGATCGAGAAGATTGTTGATGCTGGCGAACTCGCGGAAATGCCAACGCGCGGCATGTTGCTCGAATCCAAGCCGATAGTTGAGCACCGCACGGCTGGCGGCAGCACCCACATTCTGGTTGTCGACGTAGACCCGATCGCGCCACGCCGCGCTCAGCGAGGTGGAAAAGCCGAACGGGCGATAGCGCCAATCGAGGGCGCCGTAAACCGTCTGCCGCGGTACGCCCGGCATGTACTTGCCATCGAATGGTCCGCCGCCGAAGCGGGCCTGCAACCAGGTGTACGCCAGGTAGGCGTCGAAGCCGGCGGGCAGCGCCTGGGTGATGCTCAGTTCGAGGCCGTGGCGGCGCGTACTCGTGGCGTTGTCGTAGCTGTCGCGGCCATCGTTCGACGCGGCGACAATGATGTCGTCGACGGTCGTTATCCTGAAGATGGCCAGGTCAAACTTCGCCCGCTCCCATGCTCCCTTGAGCCCAGCTTCGTAATCGCGGCTCCTGCTCGGCCGCAAGCTTTCGTTGAAACCCGCCTGACCGTCGGACCGATAGGCAAACTCGGACAGTGTCGGGGTTTCGAAGCCCTGGCCGTAGTTCGCGTACACATTCAGGTGCGGACTGACCCGGTACAGCACGCCCGCGACCGGGTCGGTGCTGGTGAAGCGACGCGAGCCGCTGTCGTCGGGGTCGTCGGCAGTCACGTAATGGTCGTCGCTGCCGAACTTCACGCCCGAGTGCCGCAGGCCGACATCGAGGCGCCAGCGACCTGGCTTCCATTCGGCCTGCACGTACTCGCCCGTCTGGCTGGAGACATCGTCCTCGTTGCGACGCAGCCCGCCTTCCCTGCCACCGGCGTTGACCCAGCCCTTGCGCAGCTCGTGCAGGCGGTCGTACTCGATGCCCACGATGAGGTCGAGCGGGGTCGCCGCCGAGAAGCTGTGGATCCAGCGCGCGCCGCCGCCCCGCGAGTCGTCGTCGAGATCCACCACCGCACCACCACCGTTGGCGGAACTGCCCGAGAAACGCAGGAACTGGACCACACGCCGGGTACCCCCATAGCCGGTGACGTGCACCTGATCGTCCTGGCCGAGCTGTTGCTCGTACACCAGTCCGAGCTGGCGGTCGCGGTGGCTTTCACCGGCACCAAAGGTGTACACACCGGGCACCGCGAACCGCGGATCGTCCCTGGCCTGTTGCCTGGTGAGGCCCGAGGGATCCTCGGCATGGGGCTGGTTCTCACCGTTGAACAGCACGGTCAGGGAAGCATCCTTGCCCAGGTCGTAACGGAACTTCGCGCGCAGGTTGTTGCGCTCGGCCGCGCTGTGCCGGCGATAGCCGTCGGTACGGAAATGCGTGCCGTCCACGACGTAGTTTACGTCGCCCACGGTGCCGCCGGCGTCCAGCCGCTGGGTCACGGTGCCGTAACTGCCCACAAGCATGGACACGCCGAACGTCGGCCGTGGCGGCCCGTCCCGGGTGAAGATCTGGATCACGCCACCGGCGGCATTGCCGTACAGCGCGGAAAATGGCCCACGCAAGATCTCGATGCGCTCGGCCGTGGCCAGGTCGAAGGCATCGGTCTGGCCCTGCCCGTCAGGTCTGGAGACTGGAATGCCATCCACCAGCAAGCGGATGCCGCGCACACCAAAGGACGCGCGCGAGCCGAAGCCGCGGATGGAAATCTGCGCGTCCTGCGCGTAGCTCTGGCGATCCTGCGCGACCACCCCAGGTACTCGGGCGAGCGATTGCACCAGGCTGACAGCCGGCGCGGCGTCGACGATCTGGTCCCGGGTGACGACGCCGACAGCTGCGGGCACGTCGAAATCCGGCTGCCGCAGGCGCGTCGCGGTGACCACGATCGTGGGCAGGGTCTGCTGCCCGGAATCAGCCGGCACGGCTGCCTGGGCCTGGGCCGCCGGTGGGGCGAACAAGGCCAGGCCCAGCGATGCCGCCGGCAGCAAATACCATGGATGCGCTCGCGCCAGGACGCGCCATCTCACGTCATGCACGTGCCTGTTCCGTCGCGCACTGAAACTGCCCATCGGCCTTGCCATCGCCCATGCCCGGCTCGACCTGCCCATGCCGCCAACGACCCAGGAGGTTGGCGTTGACACCCAATCCCTGCGCCATCTGGCTTGCCGATGCCTGCGGCCGGCGTGTCAACCCAATTGCCTCCCGCCTGAACTCTGCACTGAACTTCCGACGTTTCATCACGACACTCCTCCCGCTCCGGTGAGCTTAGCTGGAAATGTCCACGGTATCGGGGTAGAACCCGAGGCTGCCGTCTGCGCGTAGGATGGGGCGGCGATTGCCCCGCCCGGCCCAGGACAGGTCATGAAACCGGCTCCATTCAGGCTCGAACGCTACTTTGCGGCACACGAGTTCTCCGCCCCCTACCTCTTGTGCTCCTCGGATTGCGAGAGCGTGGACATCCGCGAGTTGCTGGCGCTCGAGCCGCAGGCGCACGACGACTTCCTGCGGCTGCGACTGGGATACACCGAGTCGCTGGGCAGCCCCGACCTGCGGCGCGCCATCACCGCCCTGTACGCCGGCATCGCCGCGGACGAGGTGCTGGTGCACGCCGGGGCCGAAGAAGCCATCTTCAATTTCATGCACGTCGCCCTGGAAGCGGGTGACCAGGTGATCGTGCACAGTCCGTATTACCAGTCGCTCGGCGAGGTGGCGCGGACACTCGGGGCCGAGGTGGCGGAATGGCGCGGCGACCCGGAGCACGGCTGGGCACTCGATCTGGCGGCGCTGCGGCAACAGCTGACCCCTCGCACGCGCGTGGTCGTGGTCAATTTTCCGCACAATCCGACCGGGTTCCTCCCAACAGGGGAGTTCGTGCGCGAGTTGTCGGCGCTGGCCGAACAACGCGGATTCATCGTCTTCTCCGACGAGGTCTACCGCGGTCTGGAAGCCGAGCGCACGGACCGCCTGCCGGCCTTCGCCGATGTGAACGAGCGCGCCGTTTCGCTCGGAGTGCTGTCCAAGACTTATGGCCTGCCCGGTTTGCGCATCGGCTGGATCGCCACGCATGACCGCGAGTTGTATCGCCGGATGGCCGCCTTCAAGGACTACACCACGATCTGCAACAGCGCCCCGAGCGAGTTTCTGGCAACCCTGGCGCTGCGGCATGCGGAAACGCTCGCCGCCAGGAACCAGCAGATCATCCAGGACAACCTCGATCGATTGGACGGCTTCTTCGCGGCGCACATGGATGTCTTCGCATGGCACCGCCCGAAGGCTGGATCAGTCGCATTCCCGGCCTTGCGACGCGGCAACGTCGAGGTGTTTTGCGCCAAGCTCATCCGCGATGCCGGCGTGCTGTTGCTGCCGGGCACGCTGTATGGTCCCGACTTGAACTGCTTCCGCATCGGCTTCGGACGCAAGAACCTCCCCGCGGCCCTGCACCGACTCGAAGCCTATATGCGCGAAGCCCGGTCAGCCTGAGCCGTGGCGGCCCCGCGACCGCGCGGGCGTGGGACCGGTTGGCAAGGCTTCTGCGGCGGACTGCGTCGCGGCGCCAGTGCGGCTCAGTGGCTGAGAATGCTGGCGATGATGCCGGTATTGGCGGAGACCAGCAGGAAATCGCCGTTGTCGCTGCGAATCCAGTGGTAGCCACACGGCGGCGGAAGCAAGCTGGCTGCGTGCCAGTCCGTGACCACATAGCGCCGGCAAAGGTAGGCCGATGGCATGCGACCACCTTTTCTGTACCAGCCGCGGCGAGTGCCCTGCCCGTACATGCCCGTGCGATGCTGGATGCTGTCGTGGCGCTTGGTCTTGGCTCGGCCGCGGCTTGCTGGCGACCCATCGGGCGGTGGGAAAATGGCACCGCCGGGCGCCAACGACGTATCGTAGGGCTTGGACACACCGTAGTGCTTTTTCATGCCTTGAGGTTAGCCGAGCGCTGGCATCAATAGCCTTCCGCACAGATGACAATCCTGTCATCTGTGTGGGTTGGCAGCGAGCCGCACAGCTGCCGCTGCAGCCGCCGCGTGCTGCCGCAATGCGTATGCGCGGGGCCCCGACCAGCGTCAGGCTGCGTGCGATGCCACGACGGTGGGCACTTCCCGGCCTGCACTGGCTAGCCGTGGAAAGCGCATCGTCACGGTGGTGCCGGCGGCAGGTGTGCTGGCAATCTGCACAGTGCCGCCGTGCATCTCCATGATGGCGGCAACGATGGACAATCCCAGTCCGGTACCCTGGCCGGAACCTCGACGGCGTGCGGCATCCGCCTGGTAGAAGCGATCGAACAGATACGGCAGGTGCTGGGCGGGTATCGCCTCGCCCACGTTGTGCACGCGTATCTCGACGTGGTCCGGCGCCGCCTTCAAGCCAATGCCAATCTCGCTGCCGACAGCCGCATGGCGGATCGCGTTGGTCAGCACATTGATCAGTGCCTGCCGGAACAGGATCGGGTCGGCGTCAACGACCGCATCGCCCTGGAGCGTGACGACCAGCGACCGTTTGGTGGCCTGTGCGGCCTGCTGTTCGATGATCCACGCACACGCCTGGGTGGCCTCGAAGCACTCACGGTGCAGGGCTTGTCCGGCACGTTCGGCGCGAGCGGTGAACAACAGGTTTTCAATCAGCATCGTCAGGCGGCTGCATTCGTCCAGCGCAGACTCCATGGCGTCACGATAGTCCTCGACCGAACGCTGGCGCATCAGGCAGACTTCTAACTCGCCACGCAGATGTCCAAGTGGCGTGCGCAACTCGTGTGCGATGTCGGCGGAGAAACGCGACAGTCGCGCAAACGCCTCTTCGAGCCGCGCCAGCATGGCGTTGAAGACATCAACCAGTTCGCGCAGCTCCTGCGGCCAGGGCGCGGTCGAGGTCAGGCGCGAGGACAGGTCGGTCGGCGTGATCGATTGCGCCGCATTGGTGATGTGGGTCAGGGGTGCAAGCCCTCGTGAGGTCACCCAGCGCCCTGCCAGTACCAGCAGCGGGATCAGCAAGGCCAGCGTGAGCGCAATCACACGGCGAAAGTCCGCCTGCAGCGAGGCATCGCGCGTGACGTCCAGGGCATATTGCACACGCGTCCCGGCGCCGTCGGGGCCGCGCAACACCACGGTGGTCAAGGCAAAGCGGCGGCTCCCCACTTGTCGATCCAGCAGTGCCGGATGCTCCCCACCCGCCTCGGCAGGGAATGCAGATCGCGGCAAATCGAGGTCCATGCCCGGCGATTCGCCAAGCGTGTCGCCGTCGGCAGCAAGCACTCGGGCCTGGTATTCGCGCAACGGTGAGGTTCCGGTTTCGCGGATGACTTCATCGACGACTGCGTGCGCATCGCCGTGGGCCTGGTCCAGTTCCGCCTGCAGTCTCGCCACCGTTGCCCGCAGGAAATCCTGGTGCTCGGCATTGAAGTTGGCCGATACCCGCCAGTAGACGATCCCGGCGAGCAACATCATTGCCGCCAGGGCAACCATGGCGTTCAGTGCGATCAATCGCCGACCGATCGAGTGCGAGCGGAATGGCGCTTCAGTCCGCATCGGCGTCAAGTACGTAGCCGGCGCCGCGCACCGTGCGCAACATCGGGGGAGCGGCAAACGGCTCGTCCAGCTTGCTGCGCAACCGTCGCACCACCACATCCACCAGGTTGGTCTGGGTGTCGAAGCGGATACCCCATACGCCATCGGCAATCAGCGCCCGCGACATGACGCGGCCACGGTGACGGGCAAGCAACAGCAACAGCGCATATTCCTTGGGAGCTAGCCACAAGGGGTGTCCATCACGCGACACGCGCTGCTGCAGCGGGTCGATGACCAGGTCGCCCACCTTCACGATACTCGATTCCTGCGCGAGTTCGACCTGGTGGAGAAGGTTGCGCAAACGTGCGACCAACTCGGCAAAGGCGAACGGTTTGACCAGATAGTCGTTGGCGCCCAACTGGAATCCGCGCACCCGGTCCTCGACCCTGTCGAGTGCCGTGAGAAAGAGCACCGGGGTCCGTATGGCATCGGCCCGCATGGCCTGGATGATCGTCCAACCGTCGCTGCCCGGCAGCATCACGTCGAGCACCACCGCATCGAATATCTGGCTCTGCAGCAGCGCCATGGCCTCGTCGCCATCTGCGGCGAGCACTACGGCAAAGCCATGCTCCCGCAGGCCCTCAGCCAGGTAGCGGCGAGCCTTGGTCTCATCCTCGGCAACCAGGATCCGTGCGCGCCCGTCTTTCCTGGGTGTCGTGACGGCGGCGGGCTCGAACGCTGCCCGCGGCACCAACGGAATTCCTGATGGATTGCTTGCCTGCATTGACATTTGGCCTAGGTGACCTCGCGTGGCGCAAGGGCCGCTCGCATGATGCGCAGCGCCGCATGCGCTTGCAAATCCCTGCGCCCACAGCCCGGCCAGACGGCGGCGACGCAGGACAACAGAACCGCGTCGCGCGCCACCACGCGCAAGTCGATTCTGCGCGTGCATGGCGGTCCACCACGACCGGCAGGACGGGCCACCGCCAACCTCACCGCGACGCGGACACGGCCGGTGCCGGTGCCGCAGCCGCCTTCAACTTCGAATCCGGACGCGCCTGCGCGTACATTTCCCAGCTGATCTGCTTTAGCAGGCCGCGCTTGTCGTCGCCAATCGTGTACAGGTCGCCGTGCGTCCGGTCCGGCAGGAAGCGGAAGTCCGATCTGGCATGCAGTCCGTCGAGTACGGCCTTGAGCTTGTGCGCGGCGCCGTCCAGGTAGAACGTGTCGGCGGTGCCGACGATCAAATGGATCTTGCCGTCGAGGTCGGCCTTGAGCTGAGGCCAATCCTGCTGCAGCCGATAGGCAATGTCGTAATGGTCGCGCCAATAGGCCACGACATCCGGATCGACCGCACCGGTGTCGCGGTTGAACATCGGCTCGGGACGGCCATCCTTGCCGCGCGGCGAGAACACCCAGTCGAACGAGGACATCTGGCCGCCGTAGCTGCCGAGCACGCGTTCGAGCTTCGCGAACTGCTCGAACGTGGCCAGCACCTTGCCGTGGTTGCGGACCAGTGGATAGGCCGAGCCATCGGGCTTGTGATAGACATTCGCATCCGGTGCATAGATGTCGACCCCGGTGAAGTCGTGGAAATCGCTCGGGTCGGGCGCGGTCGACCAGGTGCCGCCGAACACCTGGGGATAACGCGTCTGCAGCCACAGCGTGGCCCAGCCACCCGAGGAATGGCCATTGAGGAAGCGCCCGCCAACGCGACCGTCCATGCGGTATTTCGACTCCAGCTCCGGTATCAGCTCGGCGGTCAGCGCCTTGCCCCAGGGGCCGTTGTTCACCGAGTCGGCAAATTCATGCGTACCGGTGGGGCTGGACTCGTCCAGGAACACCCAGATCATGGGAGGCATTTCGCCACGCGCCATGGCGGCGTAGACGTAGAGCAAGACCGGGACGACGCGGTCGTTGTTGCCGCCAAAACCCTGTGTGTAATACACCGTCGGGTAGCGCGTGGCCGCCTTGGCATCGTAATCCGGCGGCGTCAGCACGCGACCGCGTATGGTGATTGGCCGGCCCCAGAACGCGGTCAGCGATGGACTGACGAAATCGATCAGGGACGCATGCTCGCGTGCGGCAGGCAGCGCCGCGCGCTCATTGGCCGGGGCACTGGCTGGCAGTTCCCAGGGATCCTTGGCCGGGAGCGTTCTGGTCAGCGCGATTTCCGGCATGCCGTCGCTCGGCAGGTGCATCTTCAGCACGTCGCTCACCAGATCGCCGGCGCCACGCCCGGAATAAGCGTAGCTGTGGTCGACATCCAGCACGGCCTGCACGTAATAGTCGCCCGGTGGCAGTTGCGCAAAGGGTTTGGGGTCACTGAGCTCGTCGGCATCCACGTCGAGGTTCTGGCCAGGTGGCAGGTAGCT